>Ga0206116_1001205_pt1 | contig 15449 bp, 14 predicted proteins | sample 3A1Ametagenome_FD_178000 | JGI IMG/M metagenome (GOLD analysis project Ga0206116, IMG submission 178000) | Enriched microbial communities from leaf-cutter ant dump, University of Wisconsin, Madison, United States - 3A1A | ecosystem: Environmental > Terrestrial > Nest > Insects nest > Nest dump...
GGCATTCAGTTCTTACTTGACTGTTAACGACCTTAGCAGCCTTTTCCCAAAACGGCACTGGCTGCTGGAAAAACAGGTTAATTAATCGCTAATTCCCGAACCTTGCGGTAATTTCCGTGGCAAGTGTTGCTCCTTCGGCACGGTATCTTCCTTCTGCGACAACGGCCGAGTCGGTGCAAGCCGTATAGATGGCCGCAAAGGAGCGGTATCCACGGTTGAATGCCGCCGTCAGCCGCTCCTGCCGCTTCGGTTCGCCCGCCGCCTCGAGGTCGATGAGGCGTTGCATCGAGGCGCGCCAGTTGTCTTCCGCCTTGTCCGTGCAGAGATTGCGCAGGTAATGCACCGCCCCGAGGATTTCCGACAGCCGCTCCAGCCGCTCGTCATAGGGCGCCGGCTTTTCCACCGTCGCCTCGGGCGTTTGCACGGCCTTCTCGCCCTTTGCCGGCTGGGCGAGGGCGGGAGCGGCAAGGGCGAGGAGAAAGAGGAGCGCGGGGCGGAGCCTCATGCGGAAAGCTCCGTGCGCTCGGCTTCCAGGCGGCGGATGCATTCGCGCACGCTGTCGGGCGCGGGCATCTTCTCGATTTCCCCTGCCGTGTACCAGCCGACGCTCGCCGCGTCGTCCGCGGCGACGGCGACTGCCTTCTCGTCCGCCTTCACCTTGAAGACGGAGAGGAAGAAGGAGGGGCTGCCGGGGCCGTCCTCGCGGCCGGGCAGGTCGTAGGTGGCGAAGAGCACGGGCTTTTCGGCGCGCAGGCCCGTTTCCTCGAAGAGTTCGCGCAGCGCCGTCTCGGCCGGGCTCTCGCCCGGTTCGCCCCGCCCGCCCGGAAAGGCATACATCGCATCCGACGGCGGCTTGGTGCGCAGCACGAGCAGGTAGCGCCCGTCGCGCTCGACGATGGCGGAGGAGGCGGGCTGGGGCATTTTCGACGTCTTCATCGCGGGTCCGGTCCGGTGGGGTCGTTGACCCCTTATAGGCAAAGTGCGATGACGACGCCATGTGTGGACGCTTCGCATTGCTGGCCAAGGCCGACCTTCTCCGCGAGTTCCTTAATCTCTTGAACCTGGAGGAGCCGCCGGCGCGCTACAACATCGCCCCGACGCAGCCGATCCTCGTCGTCGTGGCCGGCGACCGGCAGGCGCCCGGCAGCAACCTGCCGGAGCGCAGGGCGCTGCTCGTCCGCTGGGGCTTCATGCCCGGCTGGGTGAAGGACCCGCAGGATTTTCCGCTGCTGATCAATGCGCGCGCCGAGACGGCGATCGGCAAGGCCTCGTTCCGCGCCGCCATGCGCCATCGCCGCATCCTCGTGCCGGCCTCCGGCTTCTTCGAGTGGCGCCGGCCGGCGGACAAGGGCGCCAAGGCGCAGGCCTATTTCATCCGCCCGAAGAGGGGCGAGATCGTCGCCTTCGCCGGCCTCATGGAGACCTGGTCGTCCGCGGACGGTTCGGAGGTCGATACCGGCGCCATCCTGACGACGGCGGCCAATGCCGATATCGTCCGCATCCACGACCGCATGCCGGTCGTCATCCGCCCGGAGGATTTTTCCCGCTGGCTCGATTGCAGGACGCAGGAGCCGCGCGAGGTGGAAGACCTGATGAAGCCCATCGACGAGGGCTTCTTCGAGGCGATCCCGGTCTCCGACAAGGTGGGCAAGGTCTCCAACATGGGGCCGGACATCCTGGAGCCGGTCGAAGAGATCGCCGGGCCGGAAACGAAGAAGGGCGCAGACGCGCCCCCTGGTGCCGGGAAGGCGCCCGACCAGCTTTCGCTGTTCTGAGCGGCCTATTCGTAAAGCGGCTGGAGGACGGCGGGGATTTCGCGCGGCGTGCGCTGCTTGTCCTTGGCCTTGACCTTCGCCTTGCACTGGGTCGCCGCGACGACGGCCGGCAGGCCGAGCGGCTTGTAGCGTGCCTGCAGCGTTTCGCTGGCGGCGGGTTGGGCGGGTTTCCTTGCGGTCGGCATGTCACTCTCCTGGTGCTGGTTCATCCTGCAGGCGCCGTTGATTCCCCAGGCGCTGCCTCGATGAGCGATGTGATTATGCGGCCCATTCGGCCAAATTCTGCTCAAATCTTGATCGCTCTGCGGCAAAGGGCGGGAATTGGCGGTCAAGAATTGTGACGGCGGCTAACATTGGTTTCCCGCACCTGCCCGCCTCGGGGGATTTTCGCGCCCGCCCGCTTGACCGGGCGCGTGGAGGGCGCGATAAAGCAGGCCATGAAAACGGTACTCTGCATTCGCCGGAGCATTATTCGCTAGCGCACGCGCTGGCCCGGCCGTTTTCGTCCCTCAAAATCCCCGGATGACAACGACCCGGCCAGCCGGGTTTACGCATTTTGGGAGATTCCTATGGCCGAAAAGCCGGTCCTGACGCTGTACAACACGCTCACGCGGTCGAAGGAGCCCTTCGCTCCGATCGATCCCGACAATGTGCGCATGTATGTCTGCGGCCCGACGGTCTACGACTTCGCCCATATCGGCAATGCCCGCCCGGTCATCGTCTTCGACGTCCTGTTCCGGCTGCTGCGCCATCTCTACGGCGAAAGCCACGTCACCTATGCCCGCAACATCACCGACGTCGACGACAAGATCAACGCGCGGGCGCTGCGCGATTTCGGCCCGCAGATCGCCGACGGTTCGCTGTCGCTGAACGAGGCGATCCGCCGCGTGACGGAGAAGACGGCGAACCAGTTCCATTCGGATATCGAGATGCTCGGCGCGATCGCCCCGACGCACGAGCCGCGCGCCACCGAGTTCGTCCAGCCGCGCAAGGATGGCAAGGCGGACATGATCACGCTCATTCAGCGTCTCGTCGAACGCGGCCATGCCTATGAAACCAATGGCGAAGTGCTGTTCGACACCGGCTCGATGGCCGATTACGGCCAGCTTTCGAAACGCAATCTCGACGAGCAGCAGGCCGGCGCCCGCGTCGCCGTCGATGTGCACAAGAAGAACCCGGGCGACTTCGTGCTCTGGAAGCTCTCCTCGCCGGAAGAGCCGGGCTGGCAATCTCCTTGGGGTAGGGGCCGTCCCGGTTGGCATATCGAGTGCTCCGCCATGTCGGCGGCCTATCTCGGCGAGACGTTCGACATTCACGGCGGCGGGCTCGACCTCATCTTCCCGCACCACGAGAACGAGATCGCCCAGTCGCGCTGCGCGCACGGCACGAAGGTCATGGCGAATGTCTGGATGCACAACGGCTTCGTGCAGGTCGAAGGCCGCAAGATGTCGAAGTCGGAGGGCAATTTCGTCACCATTTACGAACTGCTGCACGAGGAGAAGTTCGGCGGCCGCAAATGGCCGGGCGAGGTGCTGCGCCTCGCCATGCTGATGACGCACTACCGCGAGCCGATCGACTTCTCCGTCAAGCGGCTGGAGGAGGCCGAGCGCCTCATCGCCAGGTGGCCGGCCGGCGGCGATCCGGCGCAAGGCCGCGTCGACGGCACGGTCCTTGCCCCGCTTCTCGACGACCTCAACACCGTCGGCGCGGTGCAGGCGCTGCATGCGCTCGCCCAATGCGCCAACGCCGACCCGCTGATGCTGCCCGTCTTCGCCGCCAGCGCCGCCCTCCTCGGCGTCCTGCCGAAGAAGGCCGAGGTCTCCAAGGCGCTGGAAGACAGCATCGACGCCGTCATCCAGCTCCGCCTCGAAATGCTGAAGGCCAAGAACTTCACCGAGGCCGATAGAATCCGCAACGACCTCGCCGAAAAGGGCATCCAGCTGAAAGACGGCAAGGACCCGGCAACCGGCGAGCGCGTGACGACCTGGGAGGTCAAGCGGTGAGCACACCCTTCTACACCGGCGGATGCCAGTGCGGTGCGGTGCGTTTCCGTGTCGAGGGCGCGCTTGGGGATGCGTCGGTCTGCCATTGCCGCATGTGCCAGAAGGCGAGCGGCAATTTCTATCTGCCGCTCGTTTCCGTGCGCGGCGCGAAGCTCGCCTGGACGCGCGGCGAGCCGAAGCGGTTCCGCTCGTCGAACCACGGCTATCGCGGCTTCTGCGCCGATTGCGGCACGCCGCTGACCTATGAGGCGCCGGACGGCGTGGCGCTGACCATCGCTACCTTCGACGATCCGGCGAAGATCGTCCCGCGCATCCAGTGGGGCGTCGAGGCGAAGCTGCCCTATGTCGACACGATCGCCGCCCTGCCGGGCGAGGAGACGATGGCGGATGCCGAGGCTGCCGCCTTCCTCACCGACCTCGTTTCCTATCAGCATCCCGACCACGACACCGACACATGGCCGCCGGAGGACCAGAGATGACCGAGGCATTCCGTACCGGAGGCTGCCAGTGCGGCGCCGTCCGCTTCCGCATCCGGGGCGGGCTCGGCCGCCCGTCGATCTGCCATTGCCGCATGTGCCAGAAGCAGTTCGGCGGCTTCTTCGGCCCGCTCGTCACCGCCAAGGGCGAGGTGGAATGGCCGCGCGAGGAGCCGAGCTATTTCCAGTCTTCGGTCAATATCGCCCGCGGCTTCTGCCGGCATTGCGGCACGCCGCTGGCCTACAGGCACCCGGGCGGCATCGAGATCGCCATCGGCGCCTTCGACGAGCGCGACGACCTCGCCCCGCAGATCCAGGTGAACTATGCCGCACGCCTGCCCTGGGTGGAGACGATCTTCTCCGCGCCGGTGCATGACGATCCGGATTTCTACAGCCGGCAGGAGACGATCATCTCCTTCCAGCACCCCGACCACGAGACGGAAAACTGGCCGGTCCACGGATTCCGGCCCACGGATTGAAGCTATGAGCAAAGCCCTGCGAACCCTCTATCCCGAGATCGAACCCTATGCCTCAGGCCACCTCGACGTTGGCGACGGGCACACCATCTACTGGGAGCGCGTCGGCACGCCCGGCGCAAAGCCGGCTGTCTTCCTGCACGGCGGGCCCGGCGGCACCATCTCGCCGAACCACCGCCGCCTGTTCGACCCGAAGCTCTACGACGTGACGCTGTTCGACCAGCGCGGCTGCGGCAAGTCCACGCCGCATGCCGGGCTCGAAGCCAACACGACCTGGCACCTGGTTGCCGATATCGAGCGGCTGCGCGAAATGGCGGGCGCGGAGAAATGGCTGGTCTTTGGCGGTTCCTGGGGCTCGACGCTGGCGCTCGCCTATGCGGAGAAACATCCGGAACGTGTGTCCGAGCTCGTCGTGCGCGGTATCTACATGCTGACGAAGGCCGAGCTCGACTGGTACTACCAGTTCGGCGTCTCGGAAATGTTCCCGGACAAGTGGGAGCGGTTCGTCGCGCCCATCCCGCCGGAAGAGCGCCACGAGATGATGCTGGCCTACCACCGGCGCCTGACGAGCGAAGACAGGGCGACGCGCATTGCCGCCGCCAGGGCCTGGAGCCTGTGGGAAGGCGAGACGATCACGCTGCTGCCGGAGCCGGCGACGAGCGATCCCTTCGCCGAGGAAGACTACGCCCACGCCTTCGCCCGCATCGAGAACCATTTCTTCGTCAATGCCGGCTGGCTGGAGGAGGGGCAGTTGCTGCGCGAGGCGCATAGGCTCGCCGGCATTCCCGGCCTCATCGTCCATGGCCGCTACGACATGCCGTGTCCGGCAAAATACGCCTGGGCGCTGCACAAGGCCTGGCCGGATGCAGAATTCCACCTCATCGAGGGCGCCGGGCACGCCTATTCCGAACCCGGCATCCTCGACCGCCTGATCTACGCGACCGACAAATTCGCGGGAAAGGTCTAGCGCCGTGCGTGCCGCGGTCACCCCCCTCTGGCCTGCCGGCCATCTCCCCCTCAAGGGGGGAGATTGGCAGGTGGGACTAGCATTGCTCCATCCTCATCGTTCGAGATGGGCAAGACGTGGCAACGGGTCGATCTCCCCCCTTGAGGGGGAGATGGCCGGCAGGCCAGAGGGGGGTATCGCATCCGCATACCTGAAAGATTGCCTCCCGGGAGGGAACCCATGAAAAAAGACCGTATCCACTTCTTCGACACCACGCTTCGCGACGGCCAGCAGACGCCGGGCATCGATTTTTCCGTCGAGGACAAGATCGCCATCGCCGCCATGCTGGACGAATTCGGGCTGGACTATGTCGAAGGCGGCTATCCGGGCGCCAACCCGACGGATACGGCTTTCTTCTCGAAAAAGCGCACCGGGCGCGCGAAATTCGTCGCCTTCGGCATGACGAAGCGCGCCGGCGTTTCCGCCTCCAACGACCCCGGCCTTGCCGCGCTCCTCGATTCGAAGAGCGACGCCATCTGTCTCGTCGCCAAGAGCTGGGACTATCATGTGCGCGTCGCGCTCGGCTGTTCCAACGAGGAGAACCTCGAAAGCATTGCCGAATCCGTGAAGGCCGTCGTCGCCTCCGGCCGTGAATCCATGGTCGACTGCGAGCATTTCTTCGACGGCTACAAGGCCAATCCCGCCTATGCGCTCGCCTGCGCGAAGACGGCTTTTGCCGCGGGCGCCCGCTGGGTCGTGCTGTGCGACACCAACGGCGGCACGCAGCCCTCCGAAATCCGCGACATTGTTGCGGCGGTGATCGAAGCGGGCGTGCCGGGCGGCAATCTCGGCATCCACGCCCATAACGATACGGGGCAGGCGGTCGCCAATTCGCTTGCCGCCGTCGAGGCCGGCGTGCGCCAGATCCAGGGCACGCTGAACGGCATCGGCGAACGCTGCGGCAATGCCAATCTCGTGACGCTCATCCCGACGCTCGCGCTGAAGGAGGCCTATAACGGCCGCTTCGAGGTCGGCATCGACACGGAAAAGCTCACCGGCCTCACCAAGCTCGCCCACACGTTCGACGAGCTGCTGAACCGCTCGCCGGAGCAGCAGGCGCCCTATGTCGGCGCCTCCGCCTTCGCCACCAAGGCCGGAATCCACGCCTCGGCGCTCCTCAAGGACCCGCGCACCTATGAACATGTGACGCCCGAAAGCGTCGGGAACCTGCGCAAGGTCATGGTGTCGGACCAGGGCGGCAAGGCCAATTTCATCAACGCCCTCAAGCTGCGCGGCATCGCCGTCGCCAAGGACGACCCGAAGCTCGACCGCCTCATCCAGATCGTCAAGGAGCGCGAGGCGACCGGCTATGCCTATGAGGGAGCGGATGCGAGCTTCGCGCTGCTCGCCTACCGCACGCTCGGCTCGGTGCCGGATTTCTTCCATGTCGAGAGTTTCCGCGTGATGGTGGAGCGCCGCTACGACGTCAACGGGCAGCTGAAGACCGTCTCGGAGGCGGTGGTGCGGCTGATCGTCGACGGCGAGACGATGATGTCCGTCGCCGAGGGCCACGGCCCGGTCAACGCGCTCGACCTTGCGCTGCGCAAGGACCTCGGCAAGTACCAAGGTGAAATCGCCGACCTCGAGCTTGCTGACTACAAGGTGCGCATCCTCAACGGCGGCACGGAGGCCATCACCCGCGTCCTCATCGAATCTGCCGACGCCACCGGCGCGCGCTGGTGGACGGTCGGCGTCTCCGACAACATCATCGACGCCTCCTTCCAGGCCCTGATGGATTCGATCATCTACAAGCTCCTGAAGAACCGCGGCGAGGCGGGCCGGGTGGCGGCGGAATAGGCGAGGGGTGTTTGATTTCCCGTGTAGACGATGCCATATTGTCTACACAGGGAGAACGCCATGGCGCTCAATATCCGCAACCGGCAGGTGGATGTGCTGGCCGAAAAGCTGGCAACGCGCCGGCGTGTCACCAAGACCGAGGCAGTGCGCATCGCCCTTGAGAACGAGCTGCGCCGCTCCGAAGGCCAGCCTTCCCTGTGGGACAGGCTCGGGCCGCTCCGTGGCCGCGTGGCGGGCGGACAATCGACCGGCCTTCCCGCGGACAAGGCCTTTTTCGACGCGTTGAGCGGCGAATACTGATGTTCGTCGACGCGTCCGTGATGATCGCCATCCTGACCGGCGAAGACGGCGGGGAAATCCATGCAGGCCTTATCGAGGATGCCAGGCGCAGGATAACCTCCGTCATGGCCACCTGGGAGGCGTCGGTCGGCCTCTTCCGCAAGACCGGGCTGTCGATGAGCGAGGCGAGAGCCGTCGTCCGGGAATTCGTCGAGGTCGCCGGCATCGAGGTCCTGCCGGTCGAACCGGAGGATGAGGCGCTGGCACTTGCGATCTTCGAGACGAACGGGCGCCATACCGTCAGCGATGCCGAGCGCAACCGCGCCCTCAACATGGCCGATTGTTTCCACTACGCCGTCGCAAGGCGTCAGGGCATGCCGATCCTGACGAAGGATGCCGGTTTCCTTTCGACCGGTCTCGTCGTTCTCGGCCTTTCGGCCGAGTAACCACGGTTCAGCGCGGTTCATCCTCGCTTCACCGGAATGAATTGGTGCATTCGCAAGCGTTGGAGTATCCGTCGCGAATCCGATGTTTTGACGGGAAATGACACGATGGCCGATGAAAACGCCTCCGGCAGCACCCAGACCGGCGATTCGCCGCGCGGTTTCATGTTTGCGCTGGTGGCCTATGTGCTCTGGGGCTTCCTGCCCTTCTTCATGAAGGCGGTCGCGCATATTCCCGCGCCCGAAGTGGTGGCGCACCGCATCATCTGGTCGGTGCCGCTCGCCGGCCTCGTGCTCGTCTGGCTCGGCCGCACGGCGGAGCTGAAGGCGGCGCTGCGCTCGCCGCGCATGCTGGCCATGGCCACGCTGACGGCGGTGCTGATCACCATCAACTGGGGTATCTATGTCTGGGCGATCGGCGCAGGCAGGGCCATCGAGACGGCGCTCGGCTATTACATCAACCCGCTCTTCTCCATCTTCCTCGGCGCGGTCCTCTTGAAGGAGAAGCCGAGCCCGGCGCAGATGGTGGCGATCGGCCTTGCGGCCTGCGCCGTGGCGATCCTCGCCTTCGATGCGGGCGGCCTGCCGTGGGTGTCGCTCGGCCTCTGCTTCTCCTGGGGCTTCTATGCCTTCTTCCGCAAGACGCTGCCGATCGGGCCGAACCAGGGCTTCTTCCTGGAGGTGCTGCTGCTCAGCGTTCCGGCGCTCGGCTATGTCGTGTGGCTGGAAGCGACGGGGCAGGGCCATTTCGGCGATACCGGCACGGCCGACGTCCTGTGGCTGCTCGCCTGCGGCATCGTTACCGCCGTGCCGCTGATGATCTACGCCAACGGTGCGAAGCTCCTGAAGCTCTCCACCATCGGCATCATGCAGTACATCGCCCCGACGATGATCTTCGTCATCGCCGTCTTCGCCTTCGGCGAACCCTTCGGCACCACCAAGCTCGTCGCCTTCGCCTTCATCTGGGCGGCGCTGTTCCTCTATTCGGGATCGATGCTGCGCATGGCGCGGGCAAGGCGCCTCGCGCCGGCGGAGTAAGGCGGGGAAGAGAGCGCCTAGAGCCGCGCGATGATGTCGGCTTCGCCCTCGCGGTCGACCTGGCTTGCCCAGTGATCGAGGAGGGCGGAGACGATCTCTTCCGGCTCGTCGATCACCATCGGCTGGACGAGATGGGCGGTGTGGATGAAGCCCTCGTCGGCCATGTGGCGGATGAGCTTGAGCATCGGGTCCCAGAAGCCGTTGACATTGGCGAAGACCATCGGCTTGCGGTGGCGGCCGAGCTGCGCCCAGGTCATCACCTCGACGATCTCCTCCAGCGTGCCGATGCCGCCCGGAAGCGCGATGAAGGCATCGGCGCGGTCGAACATCTTGTGCTTGCGCTCATGCATGTCGGGCGTGACGATCAATTCGCTGAGCTGGCCGAGCGAATGACGTGTGGCCTCCTTCTCCATGAGGAATTGCGGTATGATGCCGGTGACGCGCCCGCCGTGGGAAAGCACGCCGCTGGCGACCGCGCCCATCAGGCCCTTCGTGCCGCCGCCGTAGACCAGGCGCAGGTGGTTTTCGGCCATTGCCTTGCCGAGGCGCCGGCCAGCATCGACATAGGCGGATTCGCGGCCCGGCTGGGAGCCGCAGTAAACGCAGACGGATCGAATCGGTAGGGACTTGTCGCTCATGGCCGGATTCAGCCACCCGGCCGGCAACCCGTCAAGGATAATGACGGGAAAAGCGGCGGCAGGGCGTGCGGAACGCCCGGGCAACCTTGTGCAAGGCACTGGAAATCGATAGCAATTTCGGCAGGGACTCCCCGGAAAACCGGGATAGATAGAGAGTTGATGATGAAGAACAGGACTGGCCTCGTGGCCCTGATCGTGCTGGCGGCGGCAACGCTGCTCATGGTTTTCTTCGTGCTGCCCAACCTGAACAAGGACAAGCCGGCGCAAACGCCCGTCTCGACCCTGACCGACGTGCCCGCCGGGACCGGCGGCGAGACGACGACCGCGGGCGGCAAGCAGGCCCGCAGCACGGGCGAGGCCGCGACGGACACCGAGGCGAGCGCCACGCAGGAAAAGCCGGCTGACAGCGCGGCGGGCGCGGAAAGCGCGACCGCCGAAACGGCAAAGGCGGAAACGAAAACGGAGACGGAGACGGCGGAAGCGGCCCCTGCGGATCCGACGGCCGGCTGGGTGACGCCCGCCTTCGACGTGCTGCGCGTCGAGCCGGACGGCTCCACCGTGATCGCCGGCCGCGGCCAGCCGAACACGAAGCTGGAGATCCGCAACGGCGATACGGTCGTCGCCACGGCCGATGTCGGCCCCAGCGGCGATTTCGCGGCCGTCTTCGACCAGCCGCTTTCGGCGGGCGACTACCAGCTTACCCTGAACACGAAGGACGACAAGGGCGCTTCCAAGACCTCCGAGGAGGTCGCGACGATCTCCGTGCCGAAGGACGGCAGCGGCGAGCTGCTCGCCATGGTGTCGAAGCCCGGCGAGGCGAGCCGCCTGATCACCGTTCCCGATGTCGGCACGAAGACGGCCGTTGCCGAGACGGCGCAAGCCGCCAAGTCCGTCACGGACGAAGCCGCCGAGGCCGTAAAGTCGGTTGCCGGCGACGTCGCGGAGGCGACGGGCGAGGCGGCAAAGGCGACCGGCGAGGCGCTGGCGGAAGCCGCCGACACGAAGGCCGGCGCGGACACCGCGGGCACCGGGACGGCGGCGGCGACGCCGGAGGCTGCCGCGACGGCCGGCGACGCCGCGGCGCCGGCAAGCGACGCCAAGGCGCAGATCCGCGTTTCGGCCGTGGAGCTGGAAGGCGACCACATGTTCGTCGCGGGCACGACGAAGCCCGGTGCGCTCGTGCGCATCTATGCCGATGACAAGCTGGTCGGCGAGGCGAAGGCCGACGAGGCCGGCCGCTACGTCGTCGACGGCGGTATCGATCTTTCCGTCGGCCGCCACGCGGTGCGCGCCGACGTGATGAATGCGGACGGCAGCAAGGTCGATTTCCGCGCCTCGGTGCCCTTCGACCGGCCGGAAGGCGAGCAGGTCGCCGTCGTGGCGCAGGACGAGGCCGCAACGCCCGATGCCGGCCCGGCGCTCGGCCTCATCGGCGGCGGCACCTTCGACAAGCTGCGCGGCGAGGCCGACAAGGCGCTCGCGCTGCTCAAGGGGCTTTATGCGGATGGCCGCCTGCCGACGGCCGAGGAGCTGGCCGCGGCCCGCTCGGCGACGGAAATCGCGCTGAAGTCGCTCGCCGAGTTCCGGCCGGGCGAGGAGGAGGGCGACGCCGCCCGCCGGATGGCCGCCAAGGCGTCCGCCGCCGCGGCCGATGCGCTGGCCCGCCTGCAGGCGCTGCCGGCGGATGCCGCGTCGGTCGGCGCGGCCCTCGGTACCATCGAGACGGCCGTGGCCGATGCGCTCGCGCCGGCCATCGAGAAGGCCCATGTCGCCGCCGGCGATGTCGCGGCGGCGGCCGACGACACGATCGAGGCGCTGACGGACCGGGCGACCGCGCTGCGCCAGCAGTTCGCCGGGCTCTTCGCCGACGGCCGCAATGCGACGTCCGGCGAAATCCAGACGGCCCGCGTCGCGCTCGAAGGCGTTCTCAGGCGTATCGTCGGCTTCACCCCGCCCGCCGGTACGGCAAGCGATGTCGCAGCGGCCATCGAAGGGTTGAAGGGATGGGCCTCGACCGCCCTCGACCGCCTTTCCGCCGTTCCGGCCGGCGCGGGTCACGAAGCCTATCAGCAAGCCCTCGCGGCCCTCGAAGGCATGCCCTCGCTGACCGCCGCCGCCGAGGCCGTAGCGACGGCAACGCAGGATGCCGCCGCGTCCGCCACCGACAGCGGCCCGGCCAAGACCGAAAGCGGTGTTGCGACGACCGGCAGCGAAAGCGCCGCGGCAACCGGCGAGGCCAAGAGCGAGGCCGCCGACGAGCCGCAGACCGTCGAGCAGGCTCCGCTCAAGGAAAGCAAAACCTCCGTCATCATCCGCCGCGGCGATACGCTGTGGCAGATCTCCCGCCGCATCTACGGCAAGGGCGTGCGCTACACGACGATCTACCTCGCCAACGAGGACCAGATCAGCGATCCGGACCGCATCATCCCCGGCCAGGTCTTCGGCATTCCGGACAAGACGATGGAAAGCGACGCCGAGGCGGAAGAGATGCACCGCAAGCACGTCCACGGCGATTGACGCCCATCAATTTCCCGCCGGCCGTTGCGAAGCGGCCGGCAAGGTCCTATCTGCATCCTGCGGCGCCCGTCGGGCGCCGCATTTTCATTCGTGTAATCCAGACATGAGGCCGGGCGTAGCCCGGCGGAGGCCAGCGTGGCGACGACGACAAAGAAGACGATTTCGGCCGACAGCAGCAATCCGTTCCACACCCTCGTGAACCTCTGGCCCTATATGTGGCCCTCCGACCGGCCAGACCTGAAGATGCGGGTCGTCTGGGCCTCCGTCTTCCTGCTCGCCTCCAAGATCGTGCTGCTGCTCGTGCCCTATTTCTTCAAATGGGCGACCGATGCGCTGAACGGCAAGCCGGATGCCATCAGCCTGCTGCCGGCCTTCCTCCTCGGCGCGGTCATGCTGGTCTTCGCCTATAACGGCGCGCGCATCGTGCAGGCGGGGCTTAACCAGCTGCGCGACGCGCTCTTTGCCAGCGTCGGGCAATATGCCGTGCGCCAGCTCGCCTACCGCACCTTCGTGCACCTGCACCGCCTGTCGCTGCGCTTCCATCTGGAGCGGCGCACGGGCGGGCTTTCGCGCGTCATCGAGCGCGGCACCAAGGGCATCGAGACGATCGTGCGCTTCACGATCCTCAATTCCGTGCCGACCTTCATCGAGTTCCTGCTGACCGCCGTTGTCTTCTGGCGCGGCTACGGCCTGCAATATCTCCTCGTGACGGCCGCTACCGTCTGGCTCTACATCTGGTTCACCGTCAAGGCGAGCGACTGGCGCATCTCCATCCGCCGCACGATGAACGACAGCGACACCGAGGCGAACACCAAGGCCATCGATTCGCTGCTCAACTTCGAGACCGTGAAGTATTTCGGCAACGAGGAGATGGAGGCCCGCCGCTTCGACCAGTCGATGGCGCGCTACGAGAAGGCGGCCACGCAGGTGTGGACCTCGCTCGGCTGGCTGAACTTCGGGCAGGCGCTGATCTTCGGCCTCGGCATGGCGGTGATGATGGCGATGTCGGCGATGGCCGTGCAGCGCGGCGAGCAGTCGGTGGGCGACTTCGTCTTCATCAACGCGATGCTGATCCAGCTCGCCATCCCGCTCAACTTCATTGGCTTCGTCTACCGCGAAATCCGCCAGGGCCTCACCGATATCGAGCAGATGTTCGACCTCCTCGAAGTGGAGGAGGAGGTGCAGGACAAGCCGGGCGCAAGCGAACTTTCCGTCGCCGACGGCGCCATCTCCTTCAGGGACGTGCATTTCGCCTACGATCCGGCCCGGCCGATCCTGAAAGGCATCACCTTCGACGTGCCGGCCGGCAAGACCGTCGCCGTCGTCGGCCCGTCCGGGGCCGGCAAGTCGACGCTCTCGCGCCTGCTTTACCGTTTCTACGACGTGCAGGAGGGGACGATCACCATCGACGGGCAGGACGTGCGCGACGTCACGCAGAAGAGCCTGCGCAAGGTCATCGGCATGGTGCCGCAGGATACCGTGCTCTTCAACGACACCATCGCCTACAACATCCGCTACGGTCGCCCCGGCGCGTCCGATGAGGAGGTGGCCGCCGCCGCCGAGGCCGCGCAGATCGGCCCCTTCATCCGCCACCTGCCGGAAGGCTTCAAGGCGATGGTGGGCGAGCGCGGGCTGAAACTCTCCGGCGGCGAGAAGCAGCGCGTCGCCATCGCCCGCACGATCCTCAAGAGCCCGCCGATCCTCATCCTCGACGAGGCGACCTCGGCGCTCGACACGCGCACGGAGCAGGAGATCCAGGCCGCGCTCGACGTGGTCTCGAAGAACCGCACCACGCTCGTCATCGCCCATCGCCTGTCCACCGTCATCTCGGCGGACGAGATCATCGTGCTGAAGGACGGCGTGATCGCCGAGCGCGGCACGCATGGCGAGCTGATGGACCGCGAGGACGGCCTCTACGCCTCCATGTGGAACCGCCAGCGCGAGGCCGTGCAGGCCGAGGAACGGCTGAAGCAGGTGCGCGAGAGCGACGACCTCGGCATCGTCCTGCGCGGCGCGCCGGCGGCGGAGTGACCGGGCGAGGAACAAGGCAATCGCCTGTGGTATGAAGACCCCTCCCTAAATCCCTCCCCACAAGGGGGAGGGACTTACATTGCGGCGCTCTCGGTGCCCAAGATTAAAGGAAAGGCAAGCTGCCAGCCTTTCTCCCCCCTTGTGGGGGAGATGCCGGCAGGCAGAGAGGGCCTTCATATGCGATTGCTCCCGGTCTCGGGGCGGGGGATCGTGGAGCGGCACGCCTTGCCGAAGTCGCCGCCACCAGTGGGCTAATCGCCGCGCCGCATTGCCCCCATCGCCATTTCACGCTAGGTCGATGGCGTGAAATCATCAGGAGATGTCGGGATATGAGTTTGGTCGATACGATACGCAGCACCCTGGTGCCGATCCATCGGGAAGGCTGGAAGTTCGTCGCCGGCTTCTTCGTCGTCTCGCTCGTCCTTGGCGCGCTCTGGTCGCCGCTGATGTGGATCGGCTTCGTGCTGACGGCCTGGTGCGCCTATTTTTTCCGCGATCCCGAGCGCATAACGCCGCAGGACGACGACCTCGTCATCAGCCCGGCGGACGGCCGCGTCTCGGCCATCGCCCTGGTGACGCCGCCGGCCGAACTGGAACTCGGCGACCGGCCGATGCTGCGCATCTCCGTCTTCATGAACGTCTTCAACTGCCATGTAAACCGCGCGCCGATGCGCGGCCGCGTCTCGCGCGTCGCCTATCGCGCGGGAAAATTCCTCAATGCCGACCTCGACAAGGCGAGCCAGGAGAACGAGCGCAACGGTCTCGTCATCGAGAGCGCGCACGGGCCCATCGGCGTGGTGCAGATCGCCGGCCTCGTCGCCCGCCGCATCCTCTGCTGGACCCAGATGAACGACAGCCTGGAAACGGGCGAGCGCTTCGGCCTCATCCGCTTCGGCTCGCGCCTCGACGTCTTCCTGCCGGCCGGCGCCGAGCCGCGCGTCAGCCTCGGCCAGACGGCGATTGCCGGCGA
>Ga0206116_1001207_pt1 | contig 15433 bp, 8 predicted proteins | sample 3A1Ametagenome_FD_178000 | JGI IMG/M metagenome (GOLD analysis project Ga0206116, IMG submission 178000) | Enriched microbial communities from leaf-cutter ant dump, University of Wisconsin, Madison, United States - 3A1A | ecosystem: Environmental > Terrestrial > Nest > Insects nest > Nest dump...
CGTATTCAACCCGGCCACCCAGGCGCGCCGCTTCGACCCGCAAGGCGAATACATCGCCCGCTGGGTGCCGGAACTGGCCAGCCTGCCGCTGCCGGCACGGTTCGCGCCGTGGGAACACCCGCAACTGGCGCGGCAACTGGCCCCGGCCTATCCACCGCGGCCGCAGGTGGATCTGGCCCAGGGCCGTGCTGATGCGCTGGCGGCGTTCGCCAGCCAGCGCCGTGGCGGTTGAATCCGGGAGCGGCTGCTGCCTGCGCCAATGCGCCAGTCATGCGTTGGCATGACTGGCGGCGACTGGCTGACTGGCTGTTATTGGAGCTTTTTCATCATCCGGAAGTACCATACGAGGCCGCACCAATCGCCGGCGGGAAGGTCATGCTGAGCCGCGTGCAGTGGGCGTCTCGCTGCCGCGAGAACCGTGCAATGAAGCAGGGAATGGCCGGGAAAAGGGGAAGCCAGCATGGAAGAGAACACAGCCCATGAATAAGCAGATGCTCAGCGAACGCGACATCTGCACCAAGTTCATCACCCCGGCGCTGGAAAATGCCGGGTGGGACGTGTTGACTCAGGTGCGCGAAGAGTTCCAGTTAACCAAGGGGCGCATCATCGTACGCGGCAAGCTGCACGCACGCGGCCAGCATAAGCGCGCCGATTATGTGCTGTTCCACAAGCCCAACCTGCCCATTGCCGTCATCGAGGCCAAGGACAACAAGCACACCATCGGCTCCGGCATGCAGCAGGCACTGGGGTATGCCGATCTGCTGCAAGTGCCGTTCGTGTTCAGCAGCAATGGCGATGGTTTCCTGTTCCACAACAGGATTGCCAAGGATGGTGTCATCGAGCGCGAACTGGCTTTGGACGAATTCCCCAGCCCCGAAACGCTGTGGCAGTGGTGGGCGGAACATCAGGGGCTGAACACGCAGCAACAGGCCCTGATCACGCAGGACTACTACAGCGACGGCAGCAACAAGATGCCCCGCTACTACCAGCTGCTCGCCATCAACAGGACCATCGAGGCGATTGCCCGTGGGCAGAAGCGCATCCTGCTGGTGATGGCCACGGGTACTGGCAAGACCTATACCGCCTTCCAGATCATCTGGCGGTTGTGGAAGTCACGCGCGAAGAAACGCATTCTGTTTCTGGCCGACCGCAACATTCTGGTCGACCAGACCATGACCAACGACTTCAAGCCGTTCGGCGCGGCCATGACCAAGATCCAGAAGCGACAGGCCAACAAGTCGTACGAGATCTACCTGTCGCTGTACCAGGCCGTCACCGGCAACGAAGAAGAGCGGAACATCTACAAGCAGTTCAGCCCGGACTTCTTCGATTTGATCGTGATCGACGAATGCCACCGGGGCAGTGCCGCCGAAGATTCGGCTTGGCGCGAGATCCTGGCGTATTTCAATTCCGCCACGCAGATCGGCCTGACCGCCACACCAAAGGAAACCAAAGACGTTTCCAACATCGATTACTTCGGTGAGCCTACCTACACCTATTCGTTGCGTCAGGGCATCGACGACGGCTTTCTTGCGCCCTACAAGGTGGTGCGCATCGACCTCGACAAGGACCTGATCGGCTGGCGGCCCGACAAGGGCATGCTCGACAAGCATGGCAACGAAATCGAAGACCGCATCTACAACCAGCGCGACTTCGACAGGACGCTGGTGCTGGAGAAGCGCACTCAGCTGGTGGCGCGCAAGATCAGCGAATACCTGAAAGCCGGCAACCGCTTCGACAAGACCATTGTCTTCTGCGACAACATCGATCACGCCGAACGCATGCGTCAGGCGCTGGTCAACGAAAATGCCGACCTGGTGGCGGAGAATCATCGCTACATCGTGCGTATCACCGGCGACAACGACGAAGGCAAGAAGGAGCTGGACAACTTCATCTTTCCGGAAAGCAAGTATCCGGTCATCGCCACCACCTCCAAGCTGATGACCACGGGCGTCGATGCCCAGACCTGCAAGCTCATCGTGCTGGATCAGCGCATCCAATCGATGACCGAATTCAAGCAGATCATCGGTCGCGGCACGCGCATCAATGAGGACTACGGCAAATACTGGTTCACCATTCTTGATTTCAAGAAGGCAACCGAGCTTTTTGCCGACCCGGATTTCGATGGTGATCCCGTGCAGATCTTCGAGCCGGGCCCCGGCGATCCACCGATTCCGCCGGGTGAAGAAGATGGCGAAGGGGCACCGGATGATGGTTTCGCCTATCCCACGCCGGACGACAACCCCCTGCCTCCCGGCGGCGTAGCCGATCCGCAGCCCGGCGAGGAAGGCAGCAGTGTTCGCCGTTACGTTGTTGCCAATGTCGAGGTCAAGGTGGCGGCCGAGCGGGTGCAATACTTTGACGCCAACGGCAAGTTGATCACCGAGTCGTTGAAGGACTACACGCGCAATACCGTGGCCCGGGAATTCGCGTCACTCGATGACTTCCTGCGCCATTGGAGCAAGGCCGAAAAGAAGCAGGCCATCATCGACGAACTGGCCCAGCAGGGGATTTTCTTCGAGGCGCTGGCCGACGAGGTGGACAAGCAGTCCGGCAAGGATTTCGACCCTTTCGATCTGCTTTGCCACGTGGCCTGGGATCAGCCCCCGCTCACCCGCAAGGAACGCGCCGAACAGGTCAAGAAGCGCAATTACTTCGCCAAATACGGCGAACAGGCGCAGAAGGTGCTTGAGGCCCTGCTCGACAAATATGCCGATGAGGGTGTGGCCGCCATCGAGGAAACGCAGATCCTCACCATCGCTCCTTTCAACCGCCTTGGCACGCCCATCGAACTGGTGCGCGCCTTTGGCGGCAAAAGCCAATACCAGGAAGCGGTCAACGAACTCGAACGCGAGCTCTACCGCGCCTGACCAGAATCAACTCGGGAAGTATCCATGTCACTCGCAACACTCATCAAAGCCATCCAGGACATCATGCGCAAGGATGTCGGCGTGGATGGCGACGCCCAGCGCATCAGCCAGATCTGCTGGCTGCTGTTCCTGAAAATCTTCGACGACAAGGAACAGGAGTGGGAGCTGACCAAGGCCAACTACCGCTCGCCGCTGCAAAGCCGCTTCCGCTGGAGCAACTGGGCCAAGGACCCGGAAGGCATGACCGGCGAGGAGTTGATCGACTTCGTCAACAACGACCTTTTCCCCGCCTTGAAGCAGTTGGCCACCAAGGCCGGCGCGTCCGCGCAGGGCCGGGTGATCGGCTCGGTGTTCGAGGATGCCTACAACTACATGAAGTCGGGCACCTTGCTGCGTCAGGTGATCAACACCATCGAAGAAGACGTGGATTTCAACTCGTCCAGCGACCGCCACCTGTTCAACGACATCTACGAGAAAATCCTCGCCGACCTGCAGTCGGCCGGCAATGCCGGCGAGTACTACACCCCGCGCGCAGTCACCCAGTTCATGGTCGATATCCTCGACCCGAAGCTTGGCGAGAGCATTCTGGACCCGGCCTGCGGCACGGGCGGCTTCCTGACCTGCGCTATCGAACACCTCAAACAGCAGGTCAACACGCCCGATGACAGCGACGTGCTGCAGGCGAGCATCCACGGCGTCGAGAAAAAACCCCTGCCGCACATGCTGGCCATGACCAACATGATGCTGCACGGCATCGACGTGCCCACCCGCATCCGCCACGACAACACGCTTTCCCGTCCCTTCAAAGATTACCGCCCGGCCGACCGGGTGGACATCATCATCACCAACCCGCCCTTCGGCGGCATGGAAGAGGACGGCATCGAGAAGAACTTCCTCGCCCGGCACCAGACCCGCGAAACCGCCGACCTGTTCATGGCGCTGATCATGCACCTGCTCAAGCACGACACCGGCCGTGCCGCCGTGGTGCTGCCGGACGGCTTCCTGTTCGGCGAAGGGGTGAAAACCACGCTCAAGCGCGAGCTGCTGGAAGACTTCAACCTGCACACCATCGTGCGCCTGCCCAAGGGCGTGTTCGCTCCGTATACGAGCATTGCCACCAACATCCTGTTCTTTGAAAAGGGCAGCCCAACGGAGGACGTATGGTTCTTTGAGCACCCGTATCCACCGGGCTACAAGAGCTATTCCCGCTCCAAGCCGCTGACCATCGACGAATTCGACCGTGAGAAAAGCTGGTGGGGCGGCGCCCGGCGCCGGGGCCGCAAGACCACCGAACACGCCTGGAAGGTCTCGGCCGCGGACCTTGCCGCACGCAACTACAACCTGGACTGCAAGAACCCGCATGAGGTTGCCGTCGAGCATGGCGACCCGGATGAATTGATGGCCGAGTATCTGGACATCACCCGGCAGCTCGCCGATGCGCAACAGGCGCTGAAAACCGAACTGCTGGCCGCGCTCAAAGCCACTGGAACGGCATGAGCACGCCTTTGCCCGCCGACTATCCGGCACTGTTCGCCGACATCAAGCGGCGCATTCGTCATGCCCAGACGCGCGCCGTGCTGGCAGTCAACGCCGAACTGCTCCGCCTGTACTGGGAGATCGGCGCATTGATCGACCAGCGCCAGCAGCAGGAAGGCTGGGGGGGCGCTGTCATCCCTCGGCTGGCGAAAGACCTGCACAACGAGCTGCCGGAGGAAAAGGGGTTTTCGGAGCGCAACATCAAGCGCATGTTGGCCTTCTACCGGGAGTATCCGCATCTGGGCACCGGCACGGCGGGCACGAAAGCGTCACAGAAAGTGCCACAGCCTGTGGCACAAATGGCCGGCGGCGAGAAAAGGCCACAGGCCGTGGCACAAACCGCGGAGATGGAACCGGCCTTTCCGCCCGAGCTGCTGCTTTCCGTGCCCTGGGGGCACCACGCCGAGCTGATCGCCAAGGTCAAGGATGCGAACACGCGCAAGTGGTACATGCGCGCCACCGTCGAGAACGGCTGGAGCCGCAACATTCTGGTGATGCAGATCGAAACCGCCGCGCACCGGCGCCAGGGCAATGCCACCAGCAACTTCGCCCTGCGCCTGCCCGCGCCGGAGTCCGATCTGGTGCAGCAAACCCTCAAAGACCCCTACCTGTTCGACTTCCTGACCCTGGAAGCGGGCTTTCATGAGCGTGAGCTGGAAACCGGACTGATCGCCCACCTGGAGAAATTCCTGCTGGAGCTGGGGCAGGGCTTCGCCTTTGTCGGGCGCCAGTATCACCTCGACCTTGGCGGCGATGACTTCTACATCGACCTGCTGTTCTACCACCTCAAGCTGCGCTGCTATGTGGTCATCGACCTCAAGCGCGGTGACTTCAAGCCCGAATACGCCGGCAAGATGAATTTCTACTGCAACGTTGTGGACGACCAACTGCGCCACGAGAGCGACAACCCCACCATCGGCCTGATCCTGTGCCAACAGCCCAACCGCGTGCTGGCCGAATACGCCCTGCGCGGCATGGACAAGCCCATCGGCGTGTCCGGCTTCGAGATCACCCGCGCCCTTCCGAAAACCCTGGAAAGCGCTTTGCCCAGCATCGAACAGATCGAACGCGAGCTGGGAGGCGAGCATGAATAAGCACACCGCCGAACTGCTGGAACAGCACTTCGACACAGCCTTTGCCGCGCCCGATGGCATCAAGAAACTGCGCGAGCTGATCCTCACCCTGGCCATGCAGGGCAAGCTGGTGCCGCAGGATCCGAGCAATCAGCCTGCCAGTGAACTGTTGAAGGAAATCGAAGCCGAGAAGCAGCGGCTTGTGAAGGCAGGCAAGATCAAGAAACCCAAGCCGTTGCCGCCAGTCAGCGAGGAAGAAAAACCTTATGCGTTGCCGCAGGGGTGGGAGTGGGTGAGGTTGCAATGCTTTTCCGACTACAACGGAAGGCAGAATATTGATCCGAGCCAAATTGATGATGATGTTTGGCTGCTTGACTTGGAAGACATTGAAAAGGAAACCTCTCGCCTGATCTATCGGGCGAAGTATTGTGAGCGCGAATCAAAGTCCACCAAGTCAACTTTCAGGAAGGGCGACGTTCTTTATGGCAAGTTGCGACCATACTTGGACAAGGTCTTGGTGGCAGACTCAGATGGCGTATGCACTACTGAAATAGTGCCTGTCGTTCCGACCAAGGCAGTAACTCCAGAGTTTCTTCGCTGGCTTCTGAAGCGATCTGGGTTTCTTCATCATGTCAATTCGCTGATGTATGGCGTGAAGATGCCGCGCCTGGGGACGGATGATGCCATTCGCAGTGTTCATCCTATTCCACCAGTGAACGAGCAACGCCGCATCGTTGCCAAAATCGACGAGCTGATGTCACGCTGCGACGAGCTGGAAAAACTGCGCACCGCCCAGCAGGAGCAGCGCCTCACCGTCCATGCCGCCGCCATCAAGCAACTGCTGAACATCACCGAACCCGACCAGCACCAGCGCGCCCAGACCTTCCTCGCCGAACACTTCGGCGAGCTCTACACCGTCAAGGAAAACGTCGCCGAGCTGCGCAAGGCCATCCTGCAACTGGCCGTCATGGGCAAACTCGTCCCCCAAGACCCGGATGATCAGCCCGCCAGCGAACTGCTGAAAGAAATCGAAGCCAAGAAGCAGCGGTTGGTGAAGGAAGGCAAGATCAAAAATCCCAAGCCCTTGCCTCCGGTGAACGAGGAAGAGAAGCCTTACGCGTTGCCGCAAGGGTGGGAGTGGGTGAGACTGGGTGAAATTGGAATATGGAAATCTGGCTCAACGCCCAGTCGCTCAAATGCAGCGTTCTATGGCGGAGGTATCCCTTGGGTCAAATCTGGTGAAGTCAAGCAAGGGCGTATCTATCGTACGGAAGAGACGATAACTCAAACCGCATTGGATAAATGTTCGTTGCACATTAATGACGTTGGCTCGGTTTTGGTCGCGATGTATGGTGCCAATATCGGTGAAGTCGGAATTTTGGAAATAAGGGCGGCAACCAATCAGGCGGTATGTGCTTGCAAAACTTATGGCATCTTCAATGAACGATATTTGGTTTATCTCATTACTTCGCTCAGGCCATACTTCTTGAATCAAGGAGCTGGTGCTGCCCAGCCCAATATATCTCGTGAAAAAATTATCGGCACAGCTTTCCCTTTCCCCCCATTGCAAGAGCAGAACCGCATCGTCGCAAAAATAGACGATCTGATGGCCTTATGCGACACGCTGGATCGGCAGATCGAAGTTACAAGCCGAAAACAAAATGAACTGCTGAACGCAGTGGTACATGCGCAGTCCCAAGCCAAGGCAGAACTGCCAGTCGTGCCGTCATCCGCGACCATCACCAACCTGACGGACTACCGTGCTGCCATCGGTTGCTATGCGCTTGGCAAGCTCGCCAACGCCCAATACTTTGGCCGCACCGCCGCTGCCAAGGTCTTGTATCTGGCTCAGGCGCACGTGGGACTGGATTTGTATTTGCAGCCAGAACGTGAAGCCGCTGGCCCACTGGATAAATGGATCTATGACTTCGAGCGCGAAGGCCAAGGCAAGCATTGGTTCGAGGTCAACGAAAAGACCCTGACTTCCGGCCACCAGAAGACGGAATATCGCTGCCTGCCCGCACTGGCAGAGCTTGCAAGTCGGGCGGAATCCGTGATGGCGCCGGAGCAGAAAGCCGAATTCGACCGCCTGATCCATGCGCTCGCGGACAAGACAACCGAGGAAGTCGAAATCATCGCCACGCTTTTCGCGGTGTGGAACGACTTTTTGATCGACGGCACCCAGCCTACCGACGAGCAGATCATCACCGACCTGCGTGAAAACTGGCACCAACGCAAAGCACGCTTCACCCCGGCCAAGCTTGGCCAGTGGCTTGGCTGGCTGCGCACGGAGAATTTCGTTCCTCGCGGGTTGCTGCCGAGAACAGTGCAGCAATCCAGCTTGGCCCTTTGACTGGCTGCCGGTACAGGGGCGGATTAGTCCAAGGCGTTCTCACCACCCGCCACCATCGGCACATGCCGGCGCGGCGCGGACAGAGTAGGGTTGCGGGCTGCATGCAACCCGTTCCAACAGGAGTCCCGATACATGTCGCGCACCGTCATTCTGGCCGCCGCCATCAGCCTTGCGCTGGCGGCCTGTTCCGGCAAGGAGTCCACCGCCCCCGTGAATACCGCCGATAACGCCGCGGCCGGCCAGCAGGCCGAGGCCGCGACCAACCCGTTCATGAGCGCCAGCACGCTGCCGTTCCAGGCGCCGGCCTTCGACAAGATCAAGGACAGCGACTACCTGCCGGCGTTCGAGGAGGGCATGCGCCAGCAGTTGGCCGAGATCAAGCAGATCACCGACAACACCCAGCCGGCCACCTTCGACAACACCTTGCTGGCGCTGGAGCAGTCCGGCGCGATCCTCGACCGCACCAGCCGCGTGTTCTTCAGCGTGGTACAGGCCGACACCAATCCGGAGCGGCAGAAGATCCAGGAAGAGGTGATCCCGAAGCTGGCCGCGCACAGCGATGCCATCCACCTGGATGCCAAGCTGTTCGAGCGGGTCAAGGCGGTCCATGACGGCCGCGCCGAGGCCGGGCTGGACGCCGAGCAACTGCGCGTGGTCGAGGAGACCTACCAAGGCTTCGTCAAGGCCGGCGCGCAGCTCAACGACGCCGACAAGGAAACGCTGAAGCAGTACAACGCCGAGGAGGCCACCCTCGCCAACGACTTCCACAACAAGCTGGTGGCCGCTACCGCAGCCGGTGCGGTGGTGGTGGATGACAAGGCGCAGTTGGCGGGCCTGAGCGATGGCGACGTTGCCTCGGCCGAGGATGACGCCAAGGGCCGCAAGCTCGACGGCAAGTGGGTGCTGGCGTTGCAGAACACCACCCAGCAGCCGGTGCTGATGTCGTTGCAGGACCGCGACCTGCGCGCCAGGGTGCTGGCCGCTTCGGAAACCCGCACCGAGCAGGGCGACGGCAACGACACCCGCAAGATCATCCAGCGCCTGTCGCAGTTGCGCGCGGCCAAGGCCAAGCTGCTCGGCTTCCCCAACTACGCCGCCTACAACCTGGGCGACCAGATGGCGCAGACCCCGGAGCATGCGCTGAAGCTGCTCACCGACACCGTGCCGGCGGCCACCGCCAAGGCGCGTGGCGAGCTGGCCGAGATCCAGAAGGTGATTGACGCCCAGAACGGTGGCTTCAAGGCTTCGGCGGCCGATTGGGACTTCTACGCCGAGCAGGTGCGCAAGGCCAAGTACGACCTGGACGAATCGCAGATCAAGCCGTACTTCGAGCTGGACAACGTGCTGCAGAACGGCGTTTTCTACGCCGCCAACCAGCTCTACGGGCTGAGCTTCAAGGAGCGCAAGGACATCCCGGCGTACAACCCGGACGTGCGCGTGTTCGAGGTCAGCGATGCCGACGGCAAGCCGCTGGCGCTGTTCTACGCCGATTACTTCAAGCGCGACAGCAAGTCCGGCGGCGCGTGGATGGACGTGTTCGTCGAGCAGAACGGCCTGACCGGCACCCAGCCGGTGGTCTACAACGTGTGCAACTTCACCAAGCCCGCCGCCGGCCAGCAGGCGCTGCTGAGCTGGGACGACGTGACCACCATGTTCCACGAGTTCGGCCATGCCCTGCACGGCATGTTCTCCAACACGAAGTACCCGAGCGTGGCCGGCACCGGCGTGCCGCGCGATTTCGTCGAGTTCCCGTCGCAGTTCAACGAGCACTGGGCTTCGGACCCGAAGGTGTTCGCCAACTACGCCAAGCACTACCAGAGCGGTGAGGCGATGCCGCAGGCGCTGGTGGAGAAGATCCGCAAGGCCAGCACCTTCAACCAGGGCTATGCCACCACCGAATACCTGGCCGCCGCGCTGCTGGACCTGGCCTGGCACACCCAGGGCGCCGATGCGCCGTTGCAGGACGTGGACACCTTCGAGGCCGATGCGCTGAAGAAGTTCAAGGTCGATCTGCCGCAGGTGCCGCCGCGCTACCGCAGCAGCTATTTCGACCACATCTGGGGCGGTGGCTACTCGGCCGGTTACTACGCCTACTTCTGGGCGGAGATGATCGACGATGACGCCTTCGAGTGGTTCAAGGAGAACGGTGGCCTGACCCGCGAGAACGGCCAGGTGTTCCGCGACAAGATCCTGTCCATCGGCAATACCCGCGACCTGGCCACCGCCTACCGCGAGTTCCGCGGCAAGGACCCGACCGTGGACGCACTGCTGGAAAACCGCGGCCTGAAGTAAGCGCGCCGCACGTGGCACCGGCAACGGCAGGGGCAACCCTGCCGTTGTTGTTTCTGGCTGGCAGTGGCCAGCGCCGGAAGTCGGAAGCGGGATTGGGGTGGATGCTGCCTGCCAGCATCAACGTGCCCGCTCTTGCCCCTCCCCTTGCGCGCAAAGCGCGCAGGGGGAGGTGGGGAGGGGGCAAGCCCGGGCAAGCGGCATGTACGGGCGATATTGATACTTGCTGCATATCAATCCTGACGTTTCAGGTTATGGATCGTCCTGATGGGCGAGCCCAGACTATGCCCACCCTTCTCGCATGAGCCGGCCTGCCAGCGCAGGCCGTGATGCCCCATGTCAGTGCAATCCCCCACCTCTCCGACAGCGCATGACGCGGCCGCGACCGCGACGATGGGCGGCGTCGATGCAGCCTTCATCCGCCACGGCACTGCCGAATTCCGCCGCGCGGTGCTGGGCCTGTTCATGGCCGGCTTCGCCACCTTCGGCATGTTGTACTGCGTGCAGCCGCTGCTGCCGGGTTTCAGCAGCCATTTCGGCATCAATGCCGGCAACAGTGCGCTGGCGTTGTCGCTGAGTACCGGCGTGCTGGCGGTGTCGATGCTGCTGGCCGGCATCGTCTCCGACCGCGTTGGCCGCCGCCCGGTGATGGTGGCGTCGCTGCTGGCATCGGCGCTGCTGACCCTGGCCGCGGCGCTGGTGGACGATTGGGGCACGCTGCTGGTGCTGCGGACGCTGCTCGGAGTGACCCTGAGCGGCCTGCCGGCAGTGGCGATGACCTGGCTGGTCGAGGAAATGGACAGTGGTTCGCTGGGCCTGGCGATGGGCCTGTACATCGGCGGCAACGCGGTGGGTGGCATGAGCGGGCGCTTGATCGCCGGCGTGGTCGCCGACCACTGGGGGTGGCGCATGGGCATCGGTGCGGTCGGGGTGATTGCGGTGCTGGCGGCATTGGCGCTGTGGACGCAGTTGCCGGCTTCGCGCCATTTCCGCGCCTGCCGCGCCGAACTGACGCGGCTGCCGGCGCGCTTCGCCGGCCTGTTCGCCGATGCCGTGTTGCCGTGGTTGTTCGCCTGCGGCTTCCTGCTGCTGGGCGTGTTCGTCACCTTGTACAACTACCTCGGCTACCACCTGCTGGCACCGCCGTACCGCTTGAGCCAGACCGTGGTCGGGCTGATCTTCACCGTCTATCTGATCGGCAGTTTCAGCTCGGCGTGGATGGGGCAGTTGGCCGGGCGGTTGGGACGTGGCCCGGTGCTGGCCTTGTCGTTCGGTTTGATCGTGGCCGGCATCGCGCTGCTGGCACTGCCGTGGTTGCCGGCAATGGCCGCCGGCATCGCGCTGGCTACCTTCGGTTTCTTCGGCGGGCATTCGGTGGCCAGCAGTTGGGTCGGGGTGCGTGCCGGCAGCCTGCGCGCCGAGGCCTCGGCGCTGTACCTGTTCTCCTACTATCTCGGTTCCAGCGTGCTTGGCGCGCTGGGCGGGGTGTTCTACACGCGCTGGGGCTGGGCCGGCGTGTGCGGCTTCACCCTGCTGCTGACCCTTGCCGGTGTCGGCGCGGCGTGGCGCTTGTGGCAGCGGTTGCCCAAGGCCGGCATCGCGCCGCTGGCGGCGGCTGGCCGTTGATGGCGGGCATGCGTTGCCGGTGACGATCAGGCGCTGGTCACTTCCCGTTGCAGCAGCGCGGTGAACTGGCGCAGCAACGGCGGTGCCGCTTCGCGCCGCCACGCCAGTTGCACTTCCGAGGTTGCGCCACGGTCACTCAAGGCGACGAAACAGGCGCCGGCGACCTGGATGTGGCTGCACGAAGCCGGCAGCACGCAGACGCCGAGGCCGGCGGCGACCAGGCCGATCAGGGTCGAGGACTCCCCGGCCTCCTGCACGATGCGCGGGCTGAAGCCGGCGTTGCGGCACAGGCTGATCACCTGGTCGTGGATGCCGGCACCGGCATCGCGGGCGAAGCCGACGAACGGGTCATGCGCGAACCGGCGCAACGGCAGACGCAGCGTGGCCGGGTCGTGCCCGGCCAGCGCCGGATGGGTGGCATGCAGCACCAGCGCCAGCGGGTCCTCGAACAGGCGTTTGGCGATCAGTTCCGGCGGCAACACGCGCTTGCGGATGATGCCCACGTCGAGCTCGCCGGCCAGCAAGGCCTCGATCTGCTGCAAGCTGTTCATCTCGCGCAGTTGCAGGTGCACCTGAGGGTGCTGCTGGCGGTAACCGAAGATCGCCCGCGGTATCTGCGCCGACAGCGTGGTGGCGCGGGTCAGGCCGACCCGCAGTTCGCCGCTTTCGCCCCGCTGCGCGCGCTGCACCTGGTCGATGGCCGCATCCACCCGTTGCAGCAGGTCGCGGGCCTGCGCCTGCAACACCTGGCCGGCCTCGGTCAGTTGCACGCGGCGGTGGCTGCGCACGAACAGGCGTGCGTCGAGCAATTCCTCCAGTTGCCGGATCTGCTGGCTGAGTGGCGGCTGCGACATGCCCAGGCGTTCGGCGGCACGGCCGAAATGCAGGGTATTGGCCACGGCCAGGAAGTAACGCAGGTGGCGCAGTTCGAGCGACATGCACGCAGTCTAGGCAAGCAACGCATGGCCTGCCATCGGCCTGCGTCCGGCCCCATTGCGCACATCCGCCCGTATCCGCGCATCATGGCAAGCGATGGCTGCCGCTGCTGGATGGTCGCCAGTCTTTCAACGAAGATCCTGCCGATGCTCATTTCCGCCGTCACCGATTGCCGCACCGCTGCCCACCGCCGGCCGCCGCCGTTCCTGTTCCATTGCCGCGATGGCAGCACCCGCACCGGTGCCGAACACGCGCCGTGGCACAACGTGGATGCCGCACTGCGCCGGCGCGTGCGACACGACACGTCCGTGCCGGGCCATGAAAGCGGATTGGCCGGCGCGCGCTGCATTGCCGGCATCGGTCGTGGTTCGTCATGAGCAGTACCGATGCCTTGCTGGCGCAACTGCGCGCGGTGGTCGGCGGTCGCCATGTAGTGACCGGCGACAAGGCCACCCGCCGTTTCCGCAAGGGTTATCGCTTCGGCGAAGGCCGGGTACTGGCCGTGGTGCGGCCGGGCACCCTGCTGGCGTTGTGGCAGGTATTGCAGGCGGCGGTGCAGGGCGGCGCCGCGATCATCCTGCAGGCTGCCAACACCGGCCTGACCGGCGGCTCCACCCCGGATGGCGAGGACTATGGCCGGCCGGTCGTGTTGATCAACACCCTGCGCCTGGAGGGCATCCAGTTGCTGGATGGCGGCCGCCAGGTGGTATGCCTGCCGGGGGCCACCCTGGACCGGCTGGAGCAGGTGTTGGCGCCGCTGGGGCGCGAGCCGCACTCGGTGATTGGCTCTTCGTGCATCGGCGCCTCGGTGCTGGGCGGCGTCTGCAACAACTCCGGTGGCGCGCTGGTGCGGCGCGGGCCGGCCTATACCGAGCTGGCGCTGTTCGCGCGGGTCGATGGTGACGGGCAACTGCAATTGGTCAACCACCTCGGCATCGCGCTGGGCGATACGCCGGAAGAGGTGCTGCAACGCCTGCAAACCGGCGACTACGTGCCGGCCGATGTCGGCAGCGGCGAAGGCCGCGCGGCATCCGATCCGCATTATGCCGGGCAGGTGCGGCAGGTGGATGCGGCCACGCCTGCGCGCTTCAACGCCGACCCGGCCCGCCACCACGAGGCAGCCGGTTCGGCCGGCAAGCTGGCGGTGTTCGCCGTGCGCCTGGATACCTTCGAAAAGGAGCCTGCCGAGGTTTTCTACATCGGCAGCAACCACACCGGGAGCCTGACCGCGATCCGCCGCCACCTGTTGGCCCACGGCGAGCGACTGCCGATTTCCGGCGAATACATCCACCGCGACGCCTATGACATCGGCGAGCGCTACGGCAAGGACCTGTTCCTGCTGATCGACCGCTTCGGTACCGGGCGGGTGCCGGCGGCATTCGCGTGGAAAAGCCGCCTTGATGGCTGGTTCGAACGGTTTGGCCTGCCCGGTGCCACCGACCGCATGCTGCAAGCACTGGCCGGCCTGCTGCCCGCGCACCTGCCCCCGCGCATGGGCGACTTCCGCCGCCGCTACGAGCACCACCTGTTGTTGAAGGTTTCCGCACGGGATGCGGCGGAAACAGGCGCCTGGCTGCGCGGTTTCTTCGCCGGCCACGAGGGCGACTGGTTCCAGTGCACGCCGGAAGAGGGGCGCAAGGCCTTCCTGCACCGCTTTGCCGTGGCCAGCGCCGCGGTGCGTTACCGCGCCGTCCACCGCAACGTGGCCGAAGACATCGTCGCCCTGGACATCGCGTTGCGCCGCGATGACCGGGACTGGTTCGAGCGGCTGCCGGCCGAACTCGAGGCGCGCCTGCTGCACAAGCTGTACTACGGCCATTTCCTGTGCCACGTGTTCCACCAGGACTACGTGGTACGCAAGGGCGAGGACGCGGAGGCCATCGAGCACGCCATGTGGAAACTGCTGGACGCGCGTGGTGCCGAATACCCGGCCGAACACAACGTCGGTCACCTGTATCCGGCCAAGCCGGCGCTGGCCGATTTCTACCGCCGGCTGGACCCCTGCAACACCTTCAACCCCGGTATCGGCCAGACCAGCAAGCGTGCCGGTTGGAAGGCGGATTGAGGCCGGTTCGCCGATGGCTGGGCCGTGTTTCGTGCGTCGCGTCCGCGCCGGGGCGGTGGATGCACAGGGTGCTCACCGCTCCGAATGCCCGGTGTCGTCGTACTGGCGCGGGGCGAACAGGTCCGCGCGGATCAGTTCGATGAAGGCACGCGCCTGCGGTGACAACACCTTGCCGCGGCGTACCGTCACCCCGTAGCTGCGTTTGGGGAAATAGCGCGCCATCGGCCGGATGACCAGGCGTTCGCGGTCGCCCTCGTTCAGGCACAGCGCGGTGACGATGGAAATGCCCATGCCCATCGCCACGTATTGCTTGATGACCTCCCAGCCGCCGACCTCCAGCGCCACGCTGTAGGGCACGCGGTGGCGCTGGAATACCAGGTCCACCAGCCGCCAGGTGATCTGCCGCTTCGGCGGCAGGATCAGCGGGAACGGCGACAGGTCTTCCAGGGTCAGCTCGTGCTTGCCGGCCAGCGGGTGGCCGTGCGGGACGATCAGGACCTGCTCGAAATCGTGGAGCGGGGCGTAGCTGAGGTCGGCCGGCACGTCCAGCATCGAGCCGACGGCAAGGTCGGCGGCGTCGTTGCGCAGCAATTCGTTGCCATCGGCGCTGATCGCGTCATGCAGGGCCAGGCGCACGTCGGGATGGCGCCGGCGGAATTCCTCCACGATCTTCGGCAGCAGGTAG
>Ga0206116_1001209_pt1 | contig 15407 bp, 13 predicted proteins | sample 3A1Ametagenome_FD_178000 | JGI IMG/M metagenome (GOLD analysis project Ga0206116, IMG submission 178000) | Enriched microbial communities from leaf-cutter ant dump, University of Wisconsin, Madison, United States - 3A1A | ecosystem: Environmental > Terrestrial > Nest > Insects nest > Nest dump...
CGACCCCGCGACAGGGCAGGCCCTGGACGCAAAGGCACTCCAGGAGGCCCAGGTGACGACGTTCCAGCAAGAGTTACTCAAGGGCACGGCAGGGGCGACCCTTCAACAGGTACGGGCGCGGCATCCGGTCCTGACATTCGTGGTGCCATTCGTGAAGACGCCCATTAACGTCCTCCGCTATTCCGTCAAGATGACCCCAGGCCTCAATCTTCTCCAGAAGGAATTCCGGGACAACATTCGCGGCATCAACGGCACGGAAGCGCAGGCCCACGCTTACGGGCAGATGACGCTTGGGGCCACCTTCATGGGTCTCTCCGCAACGCTGGCATTGAACGGGAAGATGACGGGCGCGGGGCCGTCCGATCCGAAAGCCCTCAAGGAACTCCGCGCTACAGGATGGCAACCATACGCCTACGTCATAGACCGTCCGGACGGCTCCAAGCGATACATTCCGATGAACCGCCTGGACCCAGCCGCCATGTCAATGACAATGATGGTGGACCTCGTGAGCGCCATCCGGCACGACCCGGAAAACGTCGACACGGAGAAGGGCATCATGGCGTTGGCACTCGCCCTGGGGAAGAACTTCTCTGACCGCACGTTCACGCAGAGCCTACATCAAGCCCTGGAGGCGCTGACCGACGACTCGGGAGACAAGGGGGCGAAATACCTTGCCAGCATCGCGGGCAACACCATCCCGCTATCGTCGGCACTACGCGGCATCAACCCGGACCCGTACATGAGGGAGGCCCGCTCATTCATCGACATGACGTTGAAGAATGTGCCGGGATACTCACAGACCCTTCCCCCATCGCGTGATGCCTTCGGGGAGCCCATCGCACGGACCATCGGCCTTAGCACCACCAGCGAGGCGGACATCGTGGAGGCGGAGAATATGCGCCTACTCGTGGAGACGGGAACCGGGGTCTTCAAGCCTGACCCCAAGTTTGAGGGGGTAGACCTCCGGGACATCACTCTCGGCAACGGGCAGAACGCCTACGACCGCTATCAGGAACTTGCTGGACAACTCCCAGGCCGGAAGTCGCTCAAGAAGTACCTTGCCGGCATCATCCAGTCCAAACGCTATCAGGACCTTCCAGACGGGGATGCGGTGGTGAAAGGGACCCGCATTCACGCACTTGGAGTAATGGCCGGAAAATACCGCGACGAGGCGAGGAAGGTCTTGATCAGGGAGAACCACGAGCTTCGGGCACTTGTGAAGGCCCGCCAGCGGGAGGCCCGAGGTGCCCTCATCAAGAACCGCCAGGAGCGGCAGAAAGGGGAACCCGGAGCGCGGGAACTCCTTGAGGCGCTTAGGCCGAGCTAGCAGAAGCGGAACAGGCCTGGGGCGGGGAGCAATCTCCGCCTCTTTCTCGCTCAACAAGAAGGAGATCAATGAGCCATTACAAGAAGATAAGGCGAAGCCTACGGGGCCTCACCATCGCGCCGATAACTCGAAGCTGGCTGTACAAGTTGCGGAAGGAGGAGATGGACCTGGAGCGTCGCCTCGCTGGCCAAATCGAAAGAGCCAAGGCCGAAGGACGATGCACGGCACTCATCATGTCAAAGACTGTGGTGGGAACCATGTACAGGCCCGCGACGGCGACCCCAGGCCGACTTTGCGGAGAGACCGCATTCCGACACGGCTACTGCACTAATCACTTCGTCACTCACTACCTACACCTTCCCGAGAGGAAGTCAGGGCAGGCGGGCCGTGGGGTCTCTGTCCGCCCGTTTCCGGCCTACCAGTTCCCGGTGGGTAGACTGAGCCCGAAGCAAGAAGACCTGATGAATGACCTCCAGCGGCTCCCCATGCGCACTTCGCGGGAGGAATGCCTTGCGCTGGTGAATGCTGAAGACCCCGACAATGTCTTGACCCTCCCCAAGCGCACCAGTCTGAGCAGGCGGCGGCGATAGGGCGCTTTGAGCAAATTCAAAGCGTTATACTGTTACGGCCTTCTTGAGAACCATTCGCATCTAGGGCCGCTCGTTATATCTTATCAGTGACCATTTTTGGTCCCTCACCATACTCCCTCAAGGACCTCCATCATGACCGACGACCATCAACGCCTACGCGAGGCGCTCGCAGAGTTGCGCCCTGAAGACAAACTTGCAGCCACCGTCGCCCACTGGCACGAACCGCCGTCCAAGAAGGAACCGGGCACCGCCCCTCTGACAGCTTGCAGCTACGCCACCGCTATCCTCATCAACCGCCGCGTAAAGTGGATCATGGGGGGCGCGGGCTATGCCACAGAGGCCATTCCGCCCGTGGTCTTCGGCATCCGGTCCCTGCTCCAGGTAGTGCCGGAAGGCCGCTGGATTGAGGTCAACGCCCTGGGTCAACTCTGGGACTACATGAAGTTCGGCGGCATCGGGCGCTACGCCATGGAGCACGATGGCAGAACGAAAGGCGGGACACCTCTGGGATGCTATCCGGCAATAGGCGAAATCATTGCCGCCGCCGACGCCCGCCGCTGGTCTCTATGCCCGCATAAGAACATGGCGGAGGCTCCAGGGCACGGGAGCGCAAAGGCTATCGCCATCGGTACAGCCAAGACAGCCGCCCTCAAGCACAAGGCAGACTTCGCGCCCACCACGGCGGACCATCCCAAGCCCATCATCCTCCAGGAGTTCGTTGATGTCTTCCCACGATGACCTCCCGCCCGCTGTCTTCCTGGACCCGTGGTTGACCGCGAAAGGGGACGCCCTGAAGGGCCTCGCAGAGACCATCATTGAAGAGGTGGAGCGGAAGATTTGCAGCGGATTGACCCAGAAGGCCCGCCGCGATGCACTCGCCAGGAGGCGCATGGTGGTGGAGAACCTAGCGGCAAACTTTGCGGCGCTGGCCTTTAGCCCGCACATAGACTCCGAAAGCCGACTTGCCGCCGCAACCGCGAAGAGGAAGCCGAACCGCTATGACCGGCCAGGGTATCCCCAAGACCTCCTTGGCGGGATGCTCCGCACCATGGAGGAAGTCGGTCTCATTGTCCGACATCCCTACGTATTCAAGCGACTGAATACCACGCTGGAACTATCGCCCAGCCTCATCACCTCCATAGGGCGGCACAGAGTCCGGCTTCATGACATCGGTAGGATGGTTGGGGCGGAGCCTATATGGCTGAATGCCCGCACGGGGAAGGTGGACTTTGCGGATGGCTCGCCGCTCAAGCAGCGGGTGGACTACGGGGAGACAGAGGAGTCTAGGGTGCTTCGCGCCGAGATGGACGACATCAACGCGTTCCTGTCAGAAGCAGATTTCCGCTTCGACGGAGAGGCACAGGTGCCGCCCGCATTGCGCCGCATGTTCCTCCTGAGGTCCCTAAAGGATACCGCCGCGTTCAATCTCAATGGGCGGCTCTTTGGCGGCTGGTGGCAGGACCTCAAGTCCGGCCTCCGCCATTTGATCACCATCGACGGGGAGCCCATTGCAGACCTGGACTACTCCGCCTGCTTCGCCAGTTTGGCCTACGTCCGCGTGGCGGGGCGGCTTTGCGATGGAGACCCCTATGACATCCCAGGTCTCGAAGACCACAGGGACGGCGCGAAGGGGGGCATGTTGTCGCTTCTCTCCAGGTCAAAGGGGATGGAGCGCCTAACGCCTGAACTCAAGGCGAAGCTACCAGAGGGATGGACAGCACGGCACCTTGTGGAGGCCTTCAGCCGCCGCCACCCTCTGCTAGCGGATACGTTCGGCCAGGACATCGGGGTAGAGCTTATGGCTACCGAAAGCAGGATCATGGTGGCGCTGCTTCTGGAACTGGAGACCCTGGGTATTCCTGCGATGCCGCTGCATGACGGGGTGCAAGTTGCCGAGTCCGCAAAGGGGCGGGCGATAGAGGCCATGGCGGAGGTGTCTGAAAAGGTACTGGGTATGATGCTGGCCGTGAAGGAAAAGCCGATTGTGCGGCCCATGATGGTGGCGAGAAGGGCGGCGGCTTGAGGCTTTTCCGCTTAACTTGCTGCTATAGGGGGAGTCCTCCTGGTGGTGTCCTCTAAGCAGTTATTGGCCTCTCTTCTCATCATCGGCCTCTAGCCTTGGAGGAGCCCAGGGCGTTAATGCTCAAAGTGACCGTGAAGTACCGGCATAATCTTCAAGTGTCAGGAGAGGGAGGAGGTGAAGCCCATCTCTCCCCTTGATGTCAGCCACCTAGAGCACTCCCTTCCAACACTCCCACCCAGCCTTCCCACCCAGTGCTCCCCACAGTCCACACCTCCAGCCCTCCGCCCAAGCCGCCCCTGTTGATGAATGGTGGTCTGATGAACGCAGTAGGTGACGACTCAAGGTAGTTCCTCCATGATCAACATCAAGAAACCAAGAGGATCAAGATGGTCAGCGCGACAGACGACATGGGGATGAAATTGAAGGAGCTTTTCGAGGCGCTCACCCTCCTGTTAGCGGTTGCCTAAAACTGCGGTTATTCGCTGCCGAGAAATCGGAATAAGGCAGCGTGCTTTCGGTGGGCTGTCAGGATCATTTGTTTGGCAGGCGCTGGTTTTGGAGCTCTGTCTGGATCTGGACGTTGTATTGGTGCCAGACGCTGTCGCGGATTTCGGTCAGCAGTTCGAAGACGGCCAGGGCCTGTTCCGGTGTCCAGATTGTCGGGATCTCGACGGACAAGGAGAGCGGCAACCCAGGTTTCGCGGGGGCTTTCGTCATGGCCTTTGCGCCTTTCTCTGCTCGGTGCGCAGTTCCGATCGTTCGGTGGCCTCTTTGAGCCGGTAGGATTGGCCCTCGATGGCAATGACTTCGGCATTGTGGACGAGACGATCGACCATCGACACGACGCAGGCGGCGTTGGGAAAGACCTCGTGCCAGTCGGCAAAATTGCGATTGGTCGTGACGATGGTGCTCTTTGCCTCGTAGCGTCGGCTGATCAGCTCGAAGAGCAGGTCGGCATGCCGGTTGGTGTAGGAGAGATATCCGACCTCATCGATGACGAGGAGGGCTGGAGCGGTGTAATGGGCCAGGCGCCGGCGGAGCGCGGAAGCGCTGTCGATGGCAGCCAGTTCGCCCAGCAGTTGGCCGGCGCTGGTAAACAGGGCGGTGTGGCCGTTGAGGACGGCATGATGGGCGATGTTGCGGGCAAGTGTTGACTTGCCGACCCCGTTGGGGCCGATGAAGACGGCATTGGCGGCGTCACGGATGAAGTCGAGACGCATGAGCGCTTCGATGGACTGCCGGTCGCATCGTGTCGGAAAGGACCAATCGAAGTCGCAGAGCGGCTTGAAGCGTCCGATCCTGGCATCCTTCAGCCGTCGTTCCAGACTACGCCTGGCGCGTTCGTTCTCCTCCCAGTCGAGAAGTGTCAGCGCCCACCCGCCTTCAAGCGCGTCCTGCCAGTGAGCGACAAGACCGTGCAGGTGCAACCGGGCGGCGCGATTGAGGGCATCGCTTTGATCATGACTTGTCATCTGAGGTTTCCTTGAGCTGGTCGTAGAGGTCGAGACGAGCGGGCCGGACAGGACTGTCCTTGTCCTGGACATGCCGGGGCAGCGCGACGTGCAGCAACGGCGGTTGGCGCCGCCGTTCCCGTCGGCGCTCCAGGATCAGCTGGACGGCATTGGGATGGGGCGATGGCCCTTCGAGCGCCAGGACCTCCAGGATGCCCGCTTGCAGTTCGCTGGCTCCGTAGTGCTGAAGCAGCCGGTTCAGGCCGATGACGGCGGAATGCAGGGAATGTCCGTTCTGTACCGCGCGCTCAAGAAGCGCGGTGCTGGCGGGAACGGCGGCAGCCAGCCGATCGGTGGCGCTGTGTCGTCGGGCGGCACGCTTCTCGTCAACCAAAGCCTTGATGTGGGCGGCATCCTCCACCTGAGCACCCTTGTCGTAGCTGCGAACGTGACAGGCAACGACCTTCGCACCATCGAGGACGCGGACTTCCTTCTGCGTGGCCACGATGCTCAAGCTGCACCGGACGTAGGCGTGCGGGACGGAATAGTCGTTCAGATCGAAGCGGGCGTAAGGGGTCTTGCCGATGGAAACAGCGATCTGGGCCGGCCATTCAAAGGAGGTGTCTGGCAATGGCAAAAGGTAGGGCTGTTCGAGGGCGAAGGCCTGCCTGACGGTCATATCGAGACCGGGGCACAGTCTGTCGGCGGCAACGCCCTCGCACCAGGCGTCGGCCTGGGCGTTGAGATCGTCGAGATCCTTGAAGCTGCGGGCGGCAAAGAAGTTGTCGCGGATATAGCGAATAGCGCGCTCGACGCGGCCTTTCTCATTCCCCCGCGCGACAGCGACCGGACGGGGATCGTATCGATAATGGGCGGCAAAGGCGAGCAGAGTGGGGTTGAAGCGGATGGCATCGCCATGACGCTCGAGCACAGCGCTCTTCAGATTGTCGTAGAGCACGACCTTCGGAACCCCGCCCCATCTGTCAAAGGCTTCGACGTGACCGGACAGAAACGCTTCCATCCTGGCATCGAGGAAGAAGCGCAGGAAGATCCGGCGGGACTGGCTCAGCACGATGACGAAGGCCATGAGGGGACGACGTGCCCTACCGATCTGCATCTGTCCAAAGTGGCCCCAGTCGGCCTGGGCCTGCTCTCCAGGAAGGGTGCGCAGGCGCAGATAGGCCTCGGCCTTCTGGCGCGGTCGGTGGCGGGCGATCATATGGCGGAAGTGACCGCCGTCGCCACGATATCCCCGCTCGCAGACCATTGCGTGGAGTCTGGCTGCCGTCAGGGTGGGGAATGCCTCAAGGGTCTCCAGAATGAACGGCAGATAGGCGTCGATCTGGCTTGGCCGAGTTCGCGGCCCATGCGGCACCAGCCCGGAACGGGCCAGCACGCATTGAACGGTATGATGGTGGACGCCGAGTTGGTGGGCAATGGTGTTGGCCCGCCACTTCTCGACATGGTGGTAGCGCAGGATCTGAGCCTGCAGTTCGGCAGATATGGCCATCGTCATCCTCTGGATAGGGACATCGGGATGGCTCGGCGACGACGCAGGGGCTCACGGCGGACAAACGGCGAGCAGCAGCGGCCACACCAGTGACAATGATGCCCCAGAACGCCGGTCGGCAATCCTTCAGGGATCGCAGGCTCGGTCAAGGACGGCGTATCAGCAGTGTCGGACGCCTTGTTCGGTGTCGTCACCGAAGCCGCCGTTACATCAACATCGGCATCGCTGGTGAGTGAACCATGGTGCGTCACTATTTTGTGCCGGGCCCGATATCGGCGGCTGCGGGCTGCATGAGCGAAGCGGCCGTTCCGGCTCGTCTGATAACGCCTGGCGACATCCCGACGGCGCGCGGCACGGGCAACACGAGCGCAGCCTTCGGCGCAATAAATCTGCCCGCGGTCGCAACATCGGCAGATCAGCACCTGCGTCCGACAACGTTCGCAGAGAAAGAAGCGTCCGGTATCATGTTCATCCGCCCTTCGGCAGCTGCCATGACATGGACGCGAGGCCCCGTCTGCGCCATAATAACCCGGCATTCGTGTTCCGCACGGTGTAGGGCGCGGCGCCGGGTAGAATTAGCCGTTCGTTCGGCGCTGTGCCTGCCTTCATCAATCGACGCAAAGATTACGGCACGCGCTGCGGCTGCACCAGTCCTCACCCCTTCACCCAAAAGCCGTTTGGTACACTTCTCAACGCACTGGCCCCCCTATGCTTGCCTGCGCGCAGGCAAGCATAGGGGGGCCAGCCAATCCCATCCGCTTCAGAACAAGCAAGTCACTGCCGAAAAACCTCTGTGGACCTCTCGGCAGCGAATAGCCGCACTTCTCAACGACCGTTCACACCGGGCCGGCCACGACGGCCGCAATCAGCCCATCGATGGCGCTCACGCCGACATACTCGTTGTGCCCATCGCCGCGAAGGTACTGGATCAGCGACTTGCATTTCGACGTGGTCGTAGCTAGTACCAAACTAGATACCGATCATCAGCTGCCACTACGTATCATTGCATGATGAGTTGCAGGATTGTGCAATCAGACTCGCATGGTTTCAGGCGGACAAAGGAGCCATAGAAATGGTCGCAACTTGGTTCTGATTGGCATTCTCGCTGGGCGGTCCGCGCAATTAGTAATTTCCCTTCTAATGTTGCGGGCTGCGACATCCTTGCTTTCTCCCGAAGAAATGGGGAAGGTCGCGCTTATCGTTGCCACAGTTGCATTTTACTCGATGTTCCTCATCAATCCGATTGGGACATTTATAAATCGGCGTCTGCACGCGTGGAGCAATAGCGGCTTTGCAAATACATATCTCCTATACTACTGTATATACATTATTATTGTTGCTTCAATTGCGGCATCATCTCTACCGCTCATCATTAACGTTTCAGGAATAGATTTTGGGGTAAACAAAAATTTACTAATATTTGTGATATGCATTTCATTAGCCGCCAATACTGCTAATCAGACTGTAATTCCCTCTTTGAACCTACTGGGGCACAGCTTTCTTTTTCTAGTTCTGTCCATTTTAACGCTGGTTGTCGGCTTCGCCGTTGCCTTGACATTCGTCGAATTATACGGCCCCCTAGCGCATCATTGGCTCCTCGGATTGATAAGTGGCCAAGCCGCTCTTGCGACAGTCGGAGCAATCCTACTGGTGAAAAAAAACAAAAGAAACGCTTCTTCAAAGCAGAAAAAGCCCGGCCGCACTCATTTTGTTGTATTGTATGGTTTTGCGTGGCCGGTAGCAATATCGGCCGGCCTGGGTTGGGTGCAATCACAAGGATATCGTTACGTAGTGGGTAACTGGGTTGGGCTCGATCAATTGGGCTTGTTCGTTGCAGGCTTCACGGTGAGTGTCGGCATCATTTCGGGCGTAGAGTCAGTTCTAACGGCTTACCTTCAACCAAGACTGTTTCGAGACGCTAATTCCGTGTCGGGGGCAAAGCGGCACGAAGCATGGTCGTTGTACGCCTCAACAATAGTGCCACCGCTTCTTGTCACCGCTGCGCTGGTTGTGGGCTTAGCACCCGAGTTGACCCGCCTGCTATTGGGCGAACGCTTCTATCCCGCCGCGAGTTTCGTGGTCTGGGGCGCATTGGTCGAGACCTCACGGGCGCTATTTGGCGTATACACGCTTGCAGCACACGTCAGGATGAACACTCGAGCACTAATAGTCCCCAGCGCCATAGGGGCTACGCTCTCGCTAGTCCTGTGTATCAGCATGGTTCCAAGCTGGGGGTTGTTCGGCGCCGGCGCCGCTTTGACACTGTCTGGTGTAGCTGGCCTGACCGTTATGCAGCTCTCCCTTATCCGTCAGTCTGGCCCCACCCTCTCGTCGAAAGCTGTCTGGCGGGCGCTGTTAATGGCAACGATGCTTGTGACCGCCGGTTATGCGATACGGGGCGTAGTCGGTTCGGAGAGCCTTGCGCAACAGATGGCCACCGTTGGGCTAACCGGTGCGATTTTTGCTGTGCTCCAATTCTTGTTGCTGCGCCACCATCTAGTAATTCGAGCTGTTGACGGAACCAAACGATGAAAATACTCCTGTGCTGTATGATGCACGCCTATGGTGATCCAAAACGAGAGAAGTCATACGAATACTTCAATTTCTGGCATACTCTCGTGGAAATGGGACATGAGGTAGAGGTTTTCGACTACATGGAGCTTGTTCGAAAGAACGACAAAGAAACAATGAATCTCGCATTGCGAAAGAAAGCTGAAGATTTTCGCCCAGATCTAGCAATTTTCTCTTTGTACACCGACCAATTTTACGAAAAAACGATTGACTATATCAGGAAGATTACGAAGACATTCTGTTTCTTCCACGATGATACCTGGAGAGTGGAGTACTCTCATCATTGGGCGAAATATTTTGATTTTTTCTCTTCCCCTGATCCACATGCACGCTTGAAATACGATCAGAGTACATCAGGAACATGCCTGCATTTTCCTTTCGGATGCAATGAATCGCTTTTTAAGCGAGATCCTGACGCTAAAAAGGAATACGATGTGTCCTTTGTTGGTACTTGGCATCCTTGGAGAGCATGGCTGATAGAAAGGCTCAGAAAAGCGGGCGTAAAAGTCTACGCTGCTGGATTCCGCTGGAAAGCAGGCGAAGTAAGCCAAAGCGATATGATAGATATATTTAACCGGAGTAGAATAAATCTAAATCTATCAAACTCCGCCTCGTGGGATTTACGGTATCTCACCTCGTCACCCATGGCATTTGCGAACAGCGTGAGAAGTCACAAAATTGGTGAACAGTTGAAGGCGCGGCTATTCGAAGTAGCCGGCTGTGGGGGGTTTCAACTTTCATATTTTGTCGAAGGGCTTCCGAACTGCTATGAGATAGATAAAGAGATAGTGATATATTCAGATCCTGACGATCTATTAAACAAGGTTCGTTTCTACTTGGAATACAACGATCTAAGAAACTCGATCGCAGAGGCCGGCTATCGGCGTACGTTACGCGAGCATACATACAAGCAACGGTTCGAGAAGGCGTTTCAGCAAATGGGGTTGGCAAATGCCTGACTCATCGGCGTTAGTGCGTATCTGCATCCCGACCTACAACGCGGCCGCTCACTTCCGTAAAACGCTAGACTCAATCGTTAATCAGTCGCACCGCAACCTGGAGATCGTTGTGGTGGATAACGCATCTAAAGACGACACTGTCGCAATCGCCCGATCGTTTCAAGATCCGCGAATCACCATTCTTGAGCACACGGAAAACGTACCCGCCGAAGAGAACTTTACACGATGCATTAAGCTTTCTTCCGGAGATTACACAGCAATCTACCACGCGGATGATGTGTACAGCTCCGAAATGGTTGAGCAGCAAGTAGCCTTCCTGGAAGAAAATGCTGATGCTGGCGCTGTTTTTGTCAACGCGAATTTGATTGATGAAGAGGGGCGCTCAATTGGCCGCTACGGCCTTCCCGAGCGCAGTAAAACAGCCGACAATCTGTACGATTTCCAGAGCACATTTCGCCTTGTACTGCGGCACTCAAACTTCTTTATATGTCCCAGCGCTTTGGCGCGGTCACATGTCTACGCTGACCACATTAGAGAATGGAGGGGTGCAGAATTCAAGACTAGTGCGGATCTCGATGTATGGTTTCGGATTCTCCAGATATGTAAGATCGGAATCCTACCGCAAAGATTGATCGATTACCGAATAAGTCGCTCACAAGGCTCACTTGCCCTGCGATCGCGGGTCCATCGGGCGGACTTGTTTCTAGTGCTGGATCACTACCTGGCTCTGCCCGAGGTTCAGGCATGTCTTACGCACGCAGACCACCGGTACGCTGAGCGACTTGCGCGTACGGATCGGATCATTAGGGCTGTAAACTTCTATCTAGCCGACGAACCTGCCCAGGCCCGCGCGCTAACTCGCGGAATATTGTCCATAGACGCAGTTCGCGCCGCATTTCGGGATTACAGAGGCGCATCAACTTTCATCGCGGGAACCACCATTCAATGTTTCACAGCACTAGGCTGGCATTCACTGGGAAAGACATTGGTCGCCAACATGAAGCAGCTCGCCGGCAAGTGAACGCGGCTCTACAAAGGTCAGAACATATATGGCTATATACATCGATCCGTCTTATCCGGACTACTATGGCGACAAATTATTCGATATCAACGATAAGAGCCTAAATCGCGATGGAACTTTGCTCCCGTTCGCTCGTATGCGCACGCAACTGAAATCACGAGGGCTGGACATCCATACCTTCGATTTTTGGAATCAGCATTCAACAGGCGATAACGTCGATAGCTATTTTTCCCTCGGGATGCTCGGAAATTACCGCCAATTAATCGGGAACAAGAATATTAACCTGGCCGGTTTTATAATTATGGAACCGCCTGCGGTTGCGCCACGACTATACAAAGTCCTCCCCGAGATAACAAAGTATTTTGACTGTGTATATCTGCACAATGTGCACGGAGATGGATACTCACTCAAAGGTGTCGACCGCTCCAAACTGCGGAAATTCTATTGGCCTCAGCCGTTTAGTGACGTTTTGCAGCCCTCATGGAGCCGCGAAGATCGCCTCGAACGGATCGTCGTCATAAACGGAAATCATCTACCTCGGTCGTTTAGTCGAGAACTATACAGCAAGCGGATCGCTGCCATGGCGGCGCTGGCACCTTTAAATAATGTCGACTTGTATGGACGAGGTTGGTCGGCATGGTGGTCTCATCGCTCAATGTGGCCACCATATTGGATGAATTATAGAAAGTTAATGTCAGTTTATCGAGGCTCGTGTGAATCTAAGTACGATGTCCTCGCGAAATACAAATTTAGCTTGTGCTTCGAAAACATGGCAATGGAAGGATACGTTACCGAAAAGATTTTCGATTGTTTTTTTGCTGGGTGCGTCCCTTTGTATCTCGGAGCGACCGACATTGATAGATTGATACCTCAAGATACATATATAGACTGTCGCCAGTTTACATCTTGGCTAGAGATGAACGAATATGTTAGGTCGATTAGCGCCAGAGACACAGATAAAATGCGTGAAAGAGCCAGAAATTTTATTATGAGCGAAAATTACAAGATTTACTATAATTCTTTATTAAATATATTTTCCGACACTAAATTATAAACTTCCGAGATTCCACCTGAGGTGAAGCCGAAATCGCTCGCAAAATTAAATACGCCGCAAGAGGATATTGTATATGGAGATTATTAATCGCTATAGTAAGCTTATTTTTTTGCTTGCTCTGTTTTCGTGGATCACGATTACGTCGCTTTTACTGAAGATAATTGATGGATCAAGCGAGATATACATTCTGTTTTCAATTATTTTCTTTATAATTGTGGTCGATTGCATTTTTAGGCCAATCGGCTTTTCCTACTTCTTCCTAGTGTCCTTTTTGACCCTTGGATTTTGGGCGAAGTTGGCCTTGCACGAGTTTTTCCAATATCCCTATCTGGAGCCGACGGGGCTCTTCGACGGTTCAACCTCTTCGTGGAACGAGGTTTTATCGGTAGCTATCGTAGGCGCCCTAGCCGTATTCACCACAAAAACTGCGCTCGCTAGGCATCTATCGAACTCGCCGCCTCCAATCTTTTTGCCGAATCCACCGTTATGGTACCCCAAGCTCCGAATCCCCGTATGGACACTGATGTGTATCGCTATAGTCGCTTTGCCGCATCTGAATAGCACGCTCGGCATATCGCAGTCCGGAAACGCTGCCCGACTTGTATTACCTTGGCCGTTCAGTGGACTCGCTGCCTGGGTGCTGGGATTCGGCTTAATTGCGTTCGTGCTCACGATAGTCGGATGGGACCATCGTATGAGGAAGAATTGGTTGGCGGGCTTATTTGTTGTTCTATTGGAGGGATACAGCTCTGCCACATCTTCGCTCAGCCGCGCCTCGTTTATTTTCCACACTGTGCCATACATCTGGAACCTATGCACATTTCGCTTGCCTGTCAGGAAACGAGCTTATTTGGTTCCATTAATTTGCATTGCGTGGGTTTTGGTCCTAATGGCAAGTTTACGATCAGTTATGGAGACCCGGTATTACGCGCCCTCAGATGAAACGTCTCTACTGACCCCCTTGGAGCGTGTTCCGTTTCTAATCGTGGATCGCTGGGTGGGGCTAGAAGGTGTGATGGCGGTAGTCGGATATCCCAACAAGGGATACGACTTATTAGCAACAGCCGCCGCTGATCGTCGGGAGCAGGGAAAGTTGGATTTCTTCACATCTGAAATCACCAAAACGAAACTAAGTGCGACAGAACTAGAACATATTCAGTACGCCAGTATTCCCGGAGCCTTCGCCTTCTTTTATTATACCGGATCATTGATTTGCGTATTTCTCGGCAGTTCAGCGCTCACTTTTTTGGCCATCAAGTCGGAACGAATAGTTGCTCAGCTTACTGAGAACAGATATCTATCCAGCTTCTGGGGCATGATGGCGGCGCAAACAGTGGCCAGCTTTGGGTTGGGTCTAACGCAGACGATGATGTATTACGGTGTTTGTTTTGCATTTATAATTTTAGTTTGGCTCATACAGCGTAGCAATTCTTCTGCGCTTTACACTGGTAGGTATGATGAACGCCCGTAAACAAAGAGTCTGTTGGGTTGTTGCCAGCCCCCTTACGATACATTTTTTTTTGTTAGGTCACATCAGAAATATTTCAAAATACTACGAATTAACGATAGTGACTAATCTCATTGACGGACCTGCATCCTTAGATTTTGGGGACTCTGTAAGGGTTGTTTCGTTACCGTTCGAACGTCAGGTTTCTTTGTATCGCGACATTGTTTCGTTGTTTAGATTATTTTTGTTTTTCTTACGCGAGCGATTTGACGTAGTTCATACTTTGTCTCCGAAGACAGGACTGTTAGGGATGGTTGCCGCTTGGGCGGCACGGGTACCCGTGAGAGTCCATACTTTTCAAGGTGAGGTCTGGATCACTCGCAAGGGTCTCTGGAGATTGTTGCTCAAGTCACTGGACAAACTAATGGCGCTTTGCGCCACGCATTTACTCGTGGTCAGCCGATCTGAGGCAGATTTTCTTAGCGAGCAGAAGATCGTGGCGATCACCGAAATGGAAATGCTCGCAAACGGTTCAATATGCGGGGTAGATCTAGCTAGGTTTAAACCAGACAGCTCTTGGCGCGCTGAAGTGCGCAAAGAGCTTTCAATAGGAATTGATAGCAGGGTTATAATATTCGTAGGCCGCTTCACGGTGGATAAAGGCATACTGGATCTCGCTAACGCTTTCAGTCGGGCGGTCGTCCACCATACTGATTGCTATCTCCTCTTTGTCGGGCCGGATGAGGAGGCAATGCGCCCCGTGATAGAGCGGATATGCGCGTCGCATAGAGACCGTCTGCGTTTCGTAGGTCATACGAAGGACCCTGAACGATACATGGCTGCGTCTGATATTTTGTGCCTGCCGAGCTATCGCGAAGGGTTCGGGTTGGTTTTGATAGAGGCAGCGGCAGCGGGCCTACCAACGATCGGGTCGCGCATTTACGGCATCCGCGATGCAATCATCGACCAATCAACTGGCCTTCTTTTCGAGCCTGGTGATGTCAGCGATCTAACCACGAAACTTGAAACTTTGCTTAATGATCGAGGCTTGGCAGACAAGCTTGGGAGCTCAGGCAGGATGCGAGCCGTTTCAGACTTTTCGCATGTCTTGCTCGAAGCCGAGATGTTAGCGTTTTATAAAAGAATTGTTAAAGAGTCGGTGCTGAAAAACTTCTCAACGCTCTGAAATTAGGGGATTCCCATCTGTTTTGAAGTATTGGAAACTGCCGGAAATCGTCGGTGATGTAGCTGATTTCTGGTGTTTTTGGTATGCGGCCAAAGAGTAGCCACCGTAGGCCCGACTTGAACACCTCAATGAGAACGCAAAAAGAACATAGCCAGGTAAGTCATTGATTTTTAGTGATGGCGGCATGGGCAATGAAAATAGTGTGGTGCTAAATTCTTTTACATGAACGACCGTAATCCTTGACTTTTTTATAATTCTGGCGGTGATA
>Ga0206116_1001211_pt1 | contig 15372 bp, 13 predicted proteins | sample 3A1Ametagenome_FD_178000 | JGI IMG/M metagenome (GOLD analysis project Ga0206116, IMG submission 178000) | Enriched microbial communities from leaf-cutter ant dump, University of Wisconsin, Madison, United States - 3A1A | ecosystem: Environmental > Terrestrial > Nest > Insects nest > Nest dump...
CTTGCCCTCCAGCGCGTTGAGGATCATCAGCGGGATCAGCTTCTCGGGGAAGTGATAGGGGCCGTAGTTGTTGGAGCAGTTGGAGACCACCACCGGCAGGCCATAGGTGCGCTGCCAGGCCTTGGCGAGATGATCGGACGACGCCTTCGAGGCCGAATAGGGAGAGGAGGGATCGTAAGGCGTCTCCTCGGTGAACAGCCCATCTGCCCCGAGCGAGCCATAGACCTCGTCGGTCGACACGTGCAGGAAGCGGAAGGCGGCCTTGTCCTCGGCCGAGAGGCCATTCCAGTAATGGCGCGCCGCCTCCAGCATGGTGAAGGTGCCGATGACGTTGGTCTCGACGAAGTCGCGGGCGCCGGTGATCGAGCGATCGACGTGGCTCTCGGCGGCGAGATGCATCACCCGGTCAGGCCGGAAGCTGTCATAGGCCTCAGTGATCGCTTGCCGGTCGCAGATATCGGCCTTGAGGAAACGATGGTTCGGATTGTTGTCGACGGCGCGCAGCGAAGTGAGCGTGCCGGCATAGGTGAGCTTGTCGACGGTGAGCACCTCATAGCCCCTGACGAGCACGAGATGGCGGACGACGGCCGATCCGATGAAGCCGGCGCCGCCGGTGACGAGAACGCGCATGAAAACACCTTGCGTCGGAGAATGACAGAAAGGAACTGGCTGGCTGAAAGATCAGCCGGCGTAGACGAAATCGGCGTCGAGTTCGGAGAGGAGCGGCTGCACCCGATCCTTGGCTGAGAGTATCGCTTTGTCCTCGGCCACCGGCCAGTCGATGGCGAGCGCCGGATCGTTCCAGCGAAGGCCGCGATCATGCTCGGGGCTGTAATAGTCGGTCACCTTGTAAGCGATGACGGTGTTGGGCTCGAGCGTACAGAAGCCATGTGCAAAGCCCGGCGGCACCCAGAGCTGCTGGCCATTGTCGGCTGAGAGCTCCACTTTCACGTGCTGGCCGTAGGTCGGCGAGCCCCGGCGGATATCGACGGCAACGTCCAGGATCGCGCCGACGAGGCAACGTACGAGCTTGCCCTGCGCCCGTGGGTTCAGCTGGAAATGCAGGCCGCGCACCGTGCCGACCTCTGCCGACATCGACTGGTTGTCCTGAACGAAAGAGGTTGGTCCGGCCGTCTCGTCAAAGAAATCCTGGCGAAATGTCTCGACGAAATAACCCCGAGAATCGCCATGACGAGAGGGGATCAGGACGATAACGTCCTGTATAAGTTCTTTATTAGCAAGCATCGAGTTTGCCTTTAGTGAGCTAGAAAATAATGAAATACTAAATGAAGTAACATATTCAATTTTCGGGCAAGCGATACGTCGCTTGCCCGCTGTCTTTCAGCCCTTCCAGGTCCTGTACCATTCGACGAAGTTCCGGACGCCTGTCGGCACGTCGGTCTGTGGCACGTATCCGGTGAGGGCCTTGAGGAGGTCAGGCGCGGCGTAGGTCTGCGGCACGTCGCCCTTCTGCATCGGCAGGAGATTGCGGACGGCGGGCTTGCCGAGCGCCTGTTCGATCGCCGTGATGAAGTCGAGGAGACCAACCGGCTGGCCGCCGCCGATGTTGACGATGCGGAAGGGGGCCTGCCTAGACAGCGTATCGATGAGGCCCTCGGCCGTAACGCGGTTGTCCTCACTGGGGGCGACCGGCACCAGGCGGACGATCGCCTCAACCAGATCCTCCACATAGGTGAAGTCGCGCCGCATCTTGCCTTCGCCGTAGACGTCGATCGCCTCGCCCTTCTCGATGGCGTCGACGAACTTGAACAGCGCCATGTCCGGCCGGCCCCAGGGACCGTAGACGGTGAAGAAACGGAAGGCGGTGGTCGGGATCTTCCAGAGGTGGGCGTAGGAGTGCGCCATCGCCTCCATCGCCTTCTTGGTGGCAGCGTAAAGCGTCAGTGGCTCGTCCGTCTTGTCGCTTTCTGCGAAGGGAACCTTGTCGTTGGCGCCGTAGACGGACGATGTCGAGGCGAGCATCAGGTGCTTGACCTCGCATTGCTTGGCGAGTTCCAGCACGTTCCAACTGCCGGTGAGGTTGGCGTCGACATAGGCCTTGGGATTCTCGAGGCTGTAGCGGACGCCGGCCTGGGCGGCGAGGTGGACGATCACCTCGGGTTCGGCGAGCTCGGCTGCCTGCTTGAGGGCTGCGGCGTCCTCCAACTGGCCGATCACCGCCCGGAAGCCGTTCGACCGTTCGAGGATGGCATGCCGCGCCTCCTTGAGGCGGACGTCATAATACTGGGTCATGCCGTCGAAGCCGGTGACGAAGTGACCGGCGTCGAGCAGGCGCTTGGCCAGGTGGAAGCCGATGAAGCCGGCGGTGCCGGTGATCAGGAAGCGCATCACTCGGCCGCCTTGGCTGCGGGGCCGGCATGGGCGGTGCCCCGGCCGACGCTCACATAGCTGAAGCCGTGCTTCTCGACCTCCTCGGGGCGGTAGATGTTGCGGAGGTCGACCAGTACGGGCGCTTTCATCACGGCCTTGAGGCGGGGGAAGTCGAGCGCCCGGAACTCGTTCCACTCGGTGACGATGCAGAGTGCGTCGGCATCCTTGGCCGCCTCGTAGGCGCTGCCGACATAGGCGATGCCCTCGATCAGCTTTTTGGCGTTGTCCATGCCCTCGGGGTCGAAGCCGCGCACCTTGGCACCGGCGTCCTGCAAGGCCTGGATGATGGAGATGGCCGGGCTGTCGCGCATGTCGTCGGTCATCGGCTTGAAGGTGAGGCCGAGCACCGCCACCGTCTTGCCGCGCACGTCGCCACCCACCGCCTGGACCACCTTGCGCGCCATCGCCCGCTTACGCGTGTCGTTGACGGCAACGGTGGTCTCGATCAGGCGGATCGGGCTGTCGTAGTCCTGGGCGGTCTTGACCAGCGCCAGCGTGTCCTTGGGGAAGCACGAGCCACCGTAGCCGGGGCCGGCATGCAGGAACTTCGCCCCGATGCGGCCGTCGAGGCCGATGCCGCGCGCCACCTGCTGAACGTCGGCGCCCACCTTCTCGCAGAGATCGGCGATCTCGTTGATGAAGGTGATCTTCATGGCCAGGAAGGCGTTGCCGGCATACTTGATCAGTTCGGAGGTGCGGCGCTTGGTGAAGAGAAGCGGCGCCTGGTTGAGGTAGAGCGGCCGGTAGACCTCGGTCATCACCTCGCGTGCCCGCTCGTCCTCGTAGCCGATGACGATGCGGTCGGGCCGCTTGAAGTCGTCGATGGCGGCGCCCTCGCGCAGGAACTCCGGGTTGGAGACGACGGCGACGTCAGCCTCTGGGTTTGTCTCGCGGATGATGCGCTCCACCTCGTCGCCGGTGCCGACCGGCACGGTCGACTTGGTGACCACCACGGTGAAGCCCTTCACCGCCGCCGCAATCTCGCGGGCCGCCGCGTAGACATAGGAGAGGTCGGCATGGCCGTCACCGCGCCGCGACGGCGTGCCGACGGCGATGAACACCACGTCGGCCTCGGCCACCGGGCCGGCAAGATCGGTGGTGAAGGTCAGGCGCCCCGCCTTGACGTTGGCGGCGACCAGCGCCTCGAGACCGGGCTCGTAGATGGGGATCTCGCCGCGCTCCAGCGCCTCGATCTTCTCCACCGCCTTGTCCATGCAGACGACGTCATGGCCGAAATCGGCAAAGCACGTTCCCGACACAAGGCCGACGTAGCCAGATCCTATCATCACGATCTTCAAAATCGATACTCCAAAGCCCTGATCTTCAAATATTCAAAACAGCTCCAAACGCTCGACAAAGCCACGTATCGGACATCGAGAAGCTCAGACAAAAGCTACCGCACTCCGGGTGAAATCACTTCACCCGGACCAAAATCACTGCCGCACACCAACAGTCGCAGGATCGATCTCCTACGCCTCGATCGGAGGCTATCGACGCATCAACAAGAAAACGATCACGCCACTTTCAGAACCATGTCGCGAGACACGCCCGTCCGCACCTGACCGCCCATCAAACTCATCAACAGGACCAACCGACCGCACCCATCGAGGCGCTCGATCACTCCAAGCTGCTCGGCAAACGGTCCTGCCCTGAGGCGCACTATCATTCCTGGCTGCAACGGATCGATGAACTCAAGAATACCGTCGGCATTGGTGGAGGCGACCAGGGTTTCGATAATGCCCTGTTTGATCGCCAGAGGCGCATCGCCGTTGGTCACCAAGGATCGGACACCCAGCGTTCCGTTGATGGACCGCCAGCGCGTCCGCAGCGGATCCATTCGCACGAAAACATAGCCGCGGAAAACTGGGGCCGTCGTCGCAATCGTCTTGCGCGCGTGGCGGCGCACCACCTTTTCAAGGGGAGAGAATGTGTGAAAGCCCTGGCGACGAAGGTTATCGACCGCGACACCCTCTCGCTGCGGCTGCGTCATGGCTGCGAACCAACGCTCGCTTTCCATGGCCAGATCAAAAGCAGACCCAGATACGTCTGTAGCCCCTTGGGACAACGAACTTTCCATAAGGCCCCTTTTCGCGATCACTGCGCGGTATTTGGTCCCAAATGACCCTTCAGGGAGCCATTGCGACCACTACAGAAAATTAAAGCAATTATCGCGCCATCTTTTCGCGAGCATAATTTTCGAAATTGGGAACGCAAACCAGCTCAAGGCGAACAAAAAACGCAAACCTCGGATCGAGGTCAAATTCAACTCGAAAACACCGCAATAAATCCCCCAATTTATTGCATCAATACATGGCATCAAATGGCAGAGCTTCGAACAAAGTCGACGCGGCTCCACCTCTCTACGACTAATAGCTAATGGTACTTTCAATTACGGCACAGTGTCAACTGCAACCGGTCAATCTATCCATGGTGAAGCAAACCGGTCACGGTTCAGCGGCGCGGTAGGTACCCAAGGTTCAGCAGATACCTTCCGTACTCGTTTTTTCCGAGCGTCTTTCCGAGCGTTTCCAGTTGGTTGCGATCGATGAAGCCACTTCGGTCGGCGATCTCCTCAGGGCAGGCGATCCTGATGCCCTGGCAATGTTGCAGGGTGTCAACGAAGTCACCGGCCTCGAGCAGACTGTCGGGCGCGCCGGTGCCGAGCCAAGCGTAGCCGCGGCCCACCAGCTCGACGTTGAGCTTGCCGCGCTCGAGATAGGCCTTGTTGCGTCAATGATCTTACGTGAGCCGCGCGGCGACGGCGTGAGTTTGCGGCGATCTCGATGACGTCACCTGTCGTAGAAGTAGAGACCGGTCACCGCCCAGTTTGAACGCGACTTGGCCGACTTCTCCTCGATCGACAGCGCCTTCATCGTGCCGTCGAACTCGACCACGCCGTAGTGCTCGGGATCGGTGACGTGATAGGCGAGCACCGTCGCCCCCTCGGCCGCCCATTCGGCCCGGCCAGCTATCGGTTCTGATGCCGTGGACCGTCGCCCCGTGTCGCGGGCGGCGACTGCCACCCGTTCCGACGTCGGCGGCCGGTCAGAGTAGCGGACTGACCAGCCGCGCCAGATTCTCGGCGAGACTCAATATCATCGGCCGTCGCCGCCATTCGTAGAGATCCAGGCGATCGCTCAAGGCCATGCACTCGGCCTGACGGGCCACTAGTTCGGCCACCTGCGCCGGCTCGTAGAGCAACATGCTGACCTCGGCGTTGAGCATGAAGGACCTGAGGTCGGCATTGCCAGAGCCCACGACGCCGATGCGGCCGTCGATCGACACGTGCTTGGCGTGAAGGAGATGGGCACGGTAGCGATGGATGCGCACGCCCATCGACATCAGCTCGTCGTAGAACGAACGCTGGGCAAGACGCACCAGCCTCTGGTCCACCACGCGGGACACGACGAGGTCGATGACGACGCCGCGATAGGCCGCCGTCTGAAGGGCTGCGAGCAGCGCTTCGTCGGGTATCAGGTAGGGACTGACCAGCGTCACCTGCGTTTCGGCGGCGTGGATGAGGGCGACCAGTAGCCGCTCGAAGCCCGGCAAGCCGTAGTCCGGTCCGCTCGGCATGATCTGCACGGGAGAGAGGGCCATTTCCGGCGTCGGGGGCGCCGGCAGGATCTCGCGTGTTTCGAGATACCAATCGCTGGCGAAGACAGCCGCTACGGCGGCCGCCGCCGGACCCTCGACGCGGGCGACCAGCTCGTCGTTGACGATGCCACGACGAAAATCTCGATCGACGATGTTCTGCGAACCGACGTAAGCGAGGCGACCATCGATCACCGCGATCTTGCGGTGATTGCGCAGGTCTGCCCGCGCCCGCCGAACCGTCGTCCACCACCGTACTGGCAAGGCAAGCCGGCATTGCACGCCTTCGGTCGCAAGGATGGCCTGTATCCGCCGCGCCCATGGACGGGAGCCGATGGCGTCGATCAGCACCCGCGCATCGACACCGCGCCGGGCAGCACGGCCGAGCGCGGCGGCCACCTTCCGGCCGGTGGCATCGTCGGCAAAGATGTAGGTCAGCAGGTGAACGCTAGTCTCGGCCGTGTCGATATCGGCCACAAGACGGTCGATCGACTGCTGGTAGTCGCCGATCAGCGCCAGGTCGGAGGCGCCGGTCACCGGAAACTCGCCGAGCCGCTCCGCGAGATCGGCGATTCCGGGTACCGGCAGGGCCGGCCGCGGCAGGGACGCCGCCAGACGCCGCCGGATGACGGCAGCCTCGGCAAAACGCTGCTGCCGCCAGGCGGGAAAACGCGGGCGGCCGATCAGGCGATAGAGGACGAGGGCCGGCAACGGCAAGAAGAACACCAGAAGCAGCCAGCTGCGCGCCGCTTCGGGCTGGCGGCGCAGAGGCACGATCACCACCATGACCAAGCGGATCGACCATTCGATCAGGAAGTAGACGAGCGCCAAATGCTCGGTCCAAGCCAAGACGCACCCTCCCTCAATCCAGGACGGCGCAAACGCCGGCCCAGGTTCCTCTATGACCGAAACGGCGGCGCTTATCCAGCCCCCGCACCGCCGCTGCAACCCGGCGGAGACAGCGGATTTCCGCCGTCCTCCCCTCCTCAAAGCGGATTGGTGAACGGAGGCGCGGCGACTATGATCGGCTTGGTTGCGAAGGCGCCCGGAGAGGCAGGCCCGTGAGGCACCGGCGCGGCAAGCGACAGAGGGAGGGCGACATGGACAAAGTTGATCATCACGGCGCCGGCAAGTGTCCGGTCATGCATGGGGTCAGTCCCAACGCGATTTCCGCCGGCCGATCCAATCGGGACTGGTGGCCGAACCAGCTGAATCTCCGAATCCTTCACCAACACTCAAGCCTTTCGGATCCGATGGGACCGGAGTTCGTCTACGCCGAAGCGTTCAAGAAGCTGGATCTCTCGGCCGTGAAGGCGGACCTCCATGCGCTGATGACCGACAGCCAAGCCTGGTGGCCGGCGGACTGGGGCCATTACGGTCCTCTATTCATCCGCATGGCATGGCACAGTGCCGGCACCTATCGGCTGATGGACGGCCGTGGCGGCGGCGGCACCGGCAATCAGCGTTTCGCCCCGCTCAACAGCTGGCCCGACAACGTCAACCTCGACAAGGCCCGGCGGCTGCTGTGGCCGATCAAGCGCAAATACGGCAACAGCCTGTCATGGGCCGACCTGATGATCCTGGCCGGCAACTGCGCGCTGGAATCGATGGGCTTCAAGACATTCGGCTTCGGTGGTGGCCGCGCCGACATCTGGGAGCCGGAAGAGGACATTTATTGGGGCGCCGAGACCGAGTGGCTCGGCGACAAGCGCTACAGCGGCGAGCGCGACCTCGAAAACCCGCTGGCCGCCGTGCAGATGGGCCTCATCTACGTCAATCCGGAAGGGCCGAACGGCAATCCCGACCCGGTGGCCTCGGGGCGCGACGTGCGCGAAACCTTCGCCCGCATGGCGATGAACGACGAGGAGACGGTGGCGCTCGTCGCGGGTGGCCACACGTTCGGCAAATGCCACGGCGCCGGCGATCCGACATTGGTCGGCCCCGAGCCGGAGGCGGCGCCGCTGGAAGCGATGGGGCTCGGCTGGAGGAACGCCTTCGGAACCGGCAAGGGGGTGGACACCACGAGCAGCGGCATCGAAGGCGCCTGGAAGAAGAACCCGACCAGATGGGACATGGGCTATCTCAACACCCTGTTCGGCTACGAGTGGGAACTGGTGAGAAGCCCGGCGGGCGCCTATCAGTGGCTGGCCAAGGACGTTGCCGAGGAAGACCTCATTCCAGACGCGCACGACCCCGCGCGCAAGCACCGGCCGATGATGACGACGGCCGACCTGTCTCTGCGCTTCGATCCGATCTACGGACCGATCGCCCGGCGGTTCCGCGACGATCCCGCCGCCTTCGCCGATGCCTTCGCCCGCGCCTGGTTCAAGCTGACCCACCGCGACATGGGCCCGAAGGTGCGCTATCTCGGACCGGAGGTTCCGGCTGAGGACCTGATCTGGCAGGATCCGGTTCCGCCCGTCGACCACGAGCTGGTCGACGCCGGCGACATCGCCGCGCTCAAGGCGAAGATGCTAGCATCGGGACTCACCATTTCCGAGCTGATCTCGACCGCCTGGGCATCCGCCTCGACCTTCCGTGGCTCCGACAAGCGCGGCGGCGCCAACGGCGCCCGCATTCGGCTTGCCCCGCAGAAGGACTGGGAGGTGAATGAGCCGGCACGGCTCGCCCACGCACTTTCGGTGCTGGAGGGCATCCGGCTGGCCTTCAATGCGTCGGCTCCCCGTCCGATCTCGCTGGCCGACCTGATCGTCCTCGCCGGGACGGCGGCGGTGGAGGAGGCGGCTAGAAAAGCCGGACACACGGTCGACGTGCCCTTCTCGCCAGGGCGCACGGATGCGACGCAGGATCAGACGGACGTGCCGTCCTTCGTGGTGATGGAGCCCTATGCCGATGCTTTCCGCAACTATGCGCGGGCCGGTCGACCGGTCGCGACCGAGGAACTGATGGTCGATCGGGCCCAGCTGTTGACGCTGACCGCGCCGGAGATGACCGTCCTTGTCGGCGGGCTGCGTGTGCTCGGCGCCAACTGGGGCGGAACACAGCATGGCGTCTTCACCGACCGGCCGGGCGTGCTCAGCACCGACTTCTTCGTCCATCTGGTCGACATGGCGACCGAGTGGAGGCCGATGACCGAGGGCGAAGAGACGCTGTTCGAAGGACGCGACCGGGCAAGTGGCGTGGTGAAGTGGACCGCCACCCGCGTCGATCTTGCCTTCGGCGCCAACTCCCAGCTGAGGGCACTGGCTGAGATCTATGCCCAGGATGATGCAGGCGAGAAGTTCGTGCGCGACTTTGCCAAGGCTTGGGTCAAGGTGATGAACGCCGACCGATTCGACCTCGCCTGACACCTGCGGCCGGCCTCGGACCCCGGGGCCGGCCGCCGACAAGCGACGCCCCATGACGGACGGCAGGCAAGTTCAAGCCGCCGGCCGCGGGTGAAATCTGGCCTTCCCGGCAGGCCGCCCCCTCCAGGATATCGACGCGGACACCATGCCGACGCGCCCCTCCGCGGGCCGCGTCGGCGCGCCATTACGCTCGCCAATCATCCATAAGTATAAACACCAAACAAGAAAGTCTCCTCGGTTTGCACTTTACATGCCTACATCACTTTCGTAAAGTTTTGCCCATCACGCACGGTGTCGGCGAGCGCGCGAGGTTTGGGCTACATGACGAACAAAGAGCGGGCCGGCCACCAGAAAGAGAGCAAAACCCGGGACCATATGGCGGTCGCGGCGCATATCCGTATGTTGCTACCTGCGCTTTCACAGGGGGAACAGACTGTTGCCCTCTGGTTGTTAGAGCGTGGGAATTTGACGAATAACCCAAAGATCGGTGAAGTCGCCGCAGCGCTTGGCATTTCCGAAGCGATGGTCGTCAAGGTGGCGCGGCGGCTGGGCTACGGCGGGTTCAAGGACCTTCGTGCCGACCTCATGGCCTATTACGCCAACCTGCGGGTGGAGTTCGACGAGGAGCTCAGGCGGGAGGATTCCATCCCGCAGATCGTGCGCAAGGTGTTTGCGACGGAGCGCTCGGCCCTAGAGGAAGTGGAAAGCATCCTCGACATCGACGCCATCGCCGAGGCCGCGCGCATCTTCATCAAGGCGCGTCACCGCGACCTCTACGGCGTCGGCGGTTCGGCCACCGTCTGCGCCGACGCATCGCACAAGTTTCTGAGGATCGGCATCCGTTCGAGCGTCTTCTCCGACGCCCACCTGATCGCCATGTCGGCGAGCCTTCTCGAGGAGGGCGATGCGGCGCTGGTGGTGTCGCATTCGGGTGAATCCAAGGACGTCATCCTCGGCGCGGAAGTCGCCCGCGCCTCCGGCGCCAAGGTGATCACCATCACCAACTCGATCGCCTCGACACTGGCCCGCAATTCGGATGTCGTGCTGTGCGCGCCGGCCAAGGAAGCCCCGCTCATGGGGCAGAATGCCGCCGCCCGCATCGCCCAGCTCGCCATTCTCGACACGATGTTCATCTGCCTGGCGCGTGAGGACTACGAAACCGCCGAGCGGAACCTGAACAAGGTGCTGACCTCCGTCGCCGTCTATTCGACGAACGACCGGGGCCGGACCGAAAGACGCGGCACGCCCCGCGCTGACAAAAATTCGCCGGACGGCGTCCAGCCGGCGAAGGAAACCGCAAGGAAAAGGGTGGAGTTATGAAAATCAGAGGTCTGCTCATCGCTACCGTCGCCGCCGCCGGCATGCTGGGCTTCTCGGCCAGCGCCATGGCCGCCGACTACGCCATCGTCCTCAAGACGCTGTCCAACCCGTTCTGGGTACAGATGAAGGACGGCATCGAGGCCAAGGCGAAGGAACTCGGCGTTGAGGTCGACATCGTCGCCTCGCCGTCGGAAGAGGACTTCCAGGCCCAGCTTCAGCTGTTCGAAGACATGCTGAACCGCGACTACAAGGGCTTCGGCTTCGCGCCGCTGTCGCCGGTCAACCTGGTGAACCCGGCCGCCGCCGCCTACAAGAAGGGCAAGCCGATCGTCAACATCGACGAGAAGGTCGACATGAAGGCCCTCGAGGCCGCCGGCGCCAACGTCGAAGCCTTCGTCACCACCGACAACGTCAAGGTCGGCGAGAAGGGCGCCAAGTTCATCATCGACCAGCTGGGCGCCGAAGGCGGCGAAGTCGCCATCGTCGAAGGCAAGGCCGGCAACGCTTCGGGCCAGGCCCGTCATGACGGCGCCAAGGCCGCCTTCGAGGCCACGTCCAACGTCAAGCTGGTGGCCAGCCAGCCGGCCGACTGGGACCGCCTGAAGGCGCTCGACGTCGCCACCAACATCCTGCAGTCCTCGCCCGACCTCAAGGCCTTCTACTGCGCCAACGACACCATGGCGCTCGGCGTCATGCAGGCGGTGCAGAACGCCGGCAAGGCCGGCAAGGTGCTCGTCGTCGGTACCGACGGCGCGCCGGAAGCCCGCGAGATGGTGGCCGCTGGCCGTCTGACCGCGACCGTCGCACAGGACCCGGCCCAGATCGGCGCCACCAGCCTCGAGATCCTGGTCGAGGCCGTCAAGGCGGGCAAGCTGACCGCTGTCGGCGCCGAGCCCAAGCAGGTGGCCGTGGACTCGGTTCTCGTCACCAAGTGATCCACTCTGCCGGATGAGGCGGTCGTCGCGCATGCGACCGTCTCCTTCCTCCCCCGTCCGGCGCGTCACTCTCCGGCGCGCCGGACGATTTCTGAATAGCCGACCGATCGACGGCCCAAGCGAGATCGACATGTCAAACCTGGCTCCGAACACCGCCGGTCCGACCGGCATCGAAGAAGCCGCCCCGATCGTCCGCATGATCGGCATCGAAAAGCATTTCAACAACGTCGCGGTGCTGAAGGGCGTCAATCTCGACATTCGCCCCGGCGAGGTGCACGTACTCCTCGGCGAGAACGGCGCCGGCAAGTCGACGCTGATGAAGATCCTGACCGGCATCCACGAGCCGACCGGCGGCGAGATCGTGCTGGACGGCGTGTCGCGTCCGCTGGTCACGCCGCGCGAGGCGAGCGAGGCCGGCATCTCGATCATCTATCAGGAACTCTCCGTCATCAACGAGCTGTCGGCGCTCGAGAACCTGTTCGTCGGCCGCCTGCCGGTGAAGCGCCGCCTGGGCGTTCCCATCGTGGACTGGAAGCTGATGGAAGCCGAAGCGCGGTCCATCATCGGCCGGCTTGGCCTCGGGAGCCTGGATCTGCACAAGCCGGTCGGCGAGATGCCGATCGCCCACCGCCAGATCATCGAAATCGCCAAGTCGCTGATGAAGAACGTGCGCGTGCTCGTCATGGACGAGCCGACGTCGTCGCTGACATCGGTGGAAACCGAGAGGCTGTTCGCGCTCGTTCGCCAGCTCAAGGCGGAAGGCACCGCCATCCTGTTCATTTCCCACAAGCTCGACGAGGTGCGCGAGATCGGCGACACCTTCTCGGTGCTGAAGGACGGCGTTTCCACCGGCCATGGCCGCATCGCCGACTTCACCAACGACGACCTCGTTCGCATGATGGTCGGCCGCGTCGTCAAGCAACGCTTCCTCGCCGAGGGGCCGATCGACCGCACGCGGGTGCCCGTCCTGAAGGTCGAGAACGTCACCAGCGCCGATCGCAAGCGCGTTCGCGACGTCAGCTTCGAGGTGCATCATGGCGAGGTGCTGGGCTTTGCCGGCCTCGTCGGCTCCGGCCGCACCGACCTCATGAACTGCCTGTTCGGCGCCGAACCGCGCGCCGCCGGCAAGATCATTCTCAACGGCGCCGACATCACGCCCAAGAACCCCGTCGAGGCGGTGAAGTCGGGCATGGCCTATCTCACCGAGAACCGCCGCCAGACCGGGTTCACCCCCAACTTCACCATCGAGGGCAACATCGCCGTCACCAAATCGGTGAAGGACGCGCCGCTTCGCGGCACCTGGGGCCTCGTCGATCGCAAGGCCGAGCGGGTGATCGCCGAGGAGCAGCGCAAGCAGCTCTCCATCCGCTGCGCTGGCATCGATCAGAGCATCCTCGAGCTGTCGGGCGGCAACCAGCAGAAGGTGCTGGTCGGCAAATGGATGTCGATCGCTCCCTCCGTCATCATCTTCGACGAACCGACGCGCGGCATCGACGTCGGCGCCAAGTCGCAGATCCACGAAATCATCCGGACGCTCGCCGCCGCCGGCAAGGCGGTGATCATGGTATCGTCCGAACTCCCCGAAATCCTGGCCGTCTGCGACCGCGTCGCGGTATTCCGCAACGGCCGCATCATGGACATCCTCGACGGCGCCACGGCAACCGAGGAATCCATTCTGAGCGTCGCAATGAGGGACGGCAAATGAGCCAGCGGCTTAAACTCGGCAAACTCTGGGACATCTACGGGACGCTCTGCATCCTCCTGGTGATCGTGGTGCTGTTCAGCGCCCTGTCCCCCACCTATTTCACCCGTCCCGAAAACATCGTGCAGATCTTCCTGCAGAGTTCGATCACCATCATGATCGCGCTCGGCGAGTTCTTCCCCATCCTGATCGCCGGCATCGACCTTTCGGTCGGCTCGGTGCTGGCGCTGACCGGCATGATCACCGCCCAGCTGATGGTGGCCGGCTTCGACCCGACGCTCGCCGTGCTGATCGGCGGCGTCGGCGGTGGCCTGACGCTCGGCGCGATCAACGGCCTGCTCGTCAACTTCACCGGGCTGCATCCCTTCATCATCACGCTCGGCACCAATGCCATCTTCCGCGGCGTGACGATGATCATCTCCGGCGCCAGCCCGGTGTTCGGCTTCTCCTACGACTTCGTGAACACGGTGACCGGCTTCGTCGGCTTCGTACCGGTGCCGGTGATCTTCGCCCTGTCGTTCGCCGCCGTGCTGTGGTTCTTCACTGCCAAGACACGTCTCGGCCGCAACATCTACGCAGTCGGCGGCAACAAGGAATCGGCCTTCTACTCGGGCATCGACGTCAAGCTGCACACGCTGATCGTCTTCATGATTTCCGGCCTCTGCGCGGGTCTTGCCGGCGTCCTCTCCATCGCCCGTCTCGGCGCCGCCGAGCCGGCGGCGGGTACCGGCTTCGAGACCTACGCAATCGCGGCGGTGATCATCGGCGGCACCAGCTTCTTCGGCGGCAAGGGGCGCATCCCCTCGGTGGTGATCGGCGGCCTGATCATCGGCACCATCAACAACGGCCTCAACATCCTGCGCGTGCCCACCTTCTACCAGCTGGTGGTGATGGGCGGCCTGATCATCTCGGCCGTGGCGCTCGATCGCCTGATCGCCCGCATGCGCTGATGCAAAGCCCGTCGGCCATCATATAAAGAGTCCCGTCCCGCCTTCCTCCAGGCGGGGCGGCCCGCCCCCGCCGCTCCTCCCCACGGCGGGGGACCTGCCGGAAAGTACCGGCCCAGACCAGGACGACCCGATGAAGATCAAGATCTCCCCCTCCCTGATGTGCATGGATCTCCTGCGCTTCAAGGAACAGCTTACCTTCCTCGACAGCCATGCCGACTTCCTCCACATCGACATCATGGACGGCCATTACGTGCCGAATCTCACGCTGTCCCCCTTCTTCATGGAAAACGTCGCCAAGGTCTCGAAGCTGCCGATGGATTGCCACCTGATGACCACGGATCCGTGGATGTGGGTGCCGATCATGGCCAAGGCGGGTGCCGGCTACATTTCCCCACAGGCCGAGACCATCAACGCCATCGCCTTCCGCATCATCGCCAAGATCCGCGAGCTCGGCTGCAAGCCCGGCATCGTGGTCAATCCGGCGACGCCGCTCGACAGCCTTAAGCACTACATCCACCTGATCGACAAGATCACCATCATGACGGTCGATCCGGGCTATGCCGGCCAGCCGTTCATCGAGGAGATGCTGGACAAGATCGCGGAAGCCAAGCGTCTGCGCGAGGAACGCGGCCTGAACTTCCTGATCGAGGTCGACGGCTCCTGCAACAAGCGCACCTATGCGCGCCTTGCCGCCGCCGGCGCCGACGTGTTCATCGTCGGCACCTCGGGCCTGTTCCACAATCATGAGGACATCGCCGAAGCCTGGAAGATCATGACCGCCGACATCGAGGCGGCCATCGGAGCCTCAGCATGAGCGTCTTCGCCGGCATCGACCTCGGCGGCACGCATACCCGCTTCGCCGTGATGGCGGACGGCGACTTCGTGCTGTCCGAGAAATACGTGACCGCCGACCTGATGGCGGCGGGACCGAAGCTTGCCGGCGTCATCGCCCGCTATCGCGACGTCGTCGCTCGCGCCGGCCTCGCTCCCCAGGCGGTGGGCATCGGCCTGCCGGCGACCCTCGACGCGGATCGTCGCGTCGTGCTGTCGGCGCCCAATGTCGACGGGCTCGACGGGCTCGACGTGGTGTCGCTTCTCGGCGGCGCTCTCGGCGTGCCGGTCGTGGCGGAGCGGGACGTCAACTTCCAGTTCTTCCATGATATGAAGGCCAG
>Ga0206116_1001212_pt1 | contig 15369 bp, 14 predicted proteins | sample 3A1Ametagenome_FD_178000 | JGI IMG/M metagenome (GOLD analysis project Ga0206116, IMG submission 178000) | Enriched microbial communities from leaf-cutter ant dump, University of Wisconsin, Madison, United States - 3A1A | ecosystem: Environmental > Terrestrial > Nest > Insects nest > Nest dump...
GCCGTTCCAAGTAAAAGGACACAGACGAACTGCCATGGCGAGCCTAGAACGGCAATGGCGATCGCGTAAACAAAAGCCCAGCCCGGACCGTGGATGCTGGTATGGAGTGCGTGAATGGAGCCTGATACCGCCAAGAAGAAAGTCCCCAACCCCGCCGACGTTCATGTCGGGGCTCGCATCCGCATGCGGCGCATGATCCTGGGTGTCTCGCAGGAGAAGCTCGGCCAGGCGCTCGGCGTGACCTTCCAGCAGGTACAGAAGTACGAGAAGGGTGCGACCCGTGTCGGTGCCGGGCGGCTGTTGGCGATAGCCAACTATCTTGGCGTACCGATCGGGTATTTCTTCGAGACCAGCATGTATGACGACCAAGAGGTGCGAGCCGCTGGCGGAGCGGTCGCCTCGGCACCCGACGAGTTCGATCAGTTCGTGAAGAGTTCGGAAGGCATCAAGCTCAACAACGCCTTCCTTGGCATCAGCGACCCGGCTGTTCGCCGACACCTGCTCGATCTCGTCGTCTCCATGTCGCGGACCGGTCACGACAACTGATCGCCACCGGCTGGCTCAGTGGCGACGTCGACGCTCGTCGAGATCGACGATGTCGGGATCTGTCTGGAGGGCCAGAAGGCCCGACAGTTCCGCGTTGGCAAGACCGAGCAAAAGAGCGGCGGACACGCTGACTTCCCGCGCCTGCGGCATCAGATAGTCGATCATCGTCATCATCGCCCGGATATTCATGGGACGATGAACGTCGCCGGCGTAGATCTGCTCGTCCGTTATGGGGTCGTCTATTTTAGCGCTCATTGATCACCCGATGTTCGTTCCAGGATGCCGGGCCGATCCCACTGTCCCTCCGGCCGAACGAGCACGGCGGCGCCGGATTCCGGCGACAGCGCATCCGCGGCGGGTGGAACGACAAGGTCGGCCTCGTAGTAGGTTTCGTCGGTCAGGTAGTTGATCCCCGTGCCTTCGCGCAGGACGAAACCGAAGTGCTGCCAGATGGGGGCGACATTCGCGGCCGTTTGGCCGTAGAAGCGCGTGTAGCCTTTGGTCCGGCAAAGCTCGATGCCCGCCCTCACCAGCTTCAAGGCCATCCGGCTCTTGCGGAAGCGAGGTAGCACGGCCAGGCGCTCGAGCTTCACGAACCCGGCAAAATAGCGAATGCGCAGGCAGCCGGCAGGCTCGTCACCGACGAAGCCGAGCAGATGCGTCGCGGTCAGGTCGTTGCCGTCGACATCCTCGGCGAAGGGAATGGACTGTTCGGCAAGGTAGGTGGCCGCGCGGATCGCATGGACCATCAGAAGCTGGTTGACGTCGTGAACGACGGTAATGCCGATGGCATTGCGCTGGCCGGTCGCACCAGGAGCGCCGGGATGCCAAGTATCGTAAGGGGCGCTCGGTACATCGAACTCACCCTGTCGCTCCGCGTCGGTCAGACGACGACAGGTCATGATACCGGGCGCATAGGCGTCGTCGTGCCGGGCTCCCATCGTGAAGCCGATGCTCTCGAACAGACGGCGGGCCTTGTCGTTGGCAGCCTTGCAAAACACCGGCAAGCCACGGAACTTGTCCGATGTCAGCCGCTCCATGACGAGCGAAATGCCGCCGGCGATCGCTGGCGAGATGTAGATGCCCCAGAAATAGATGGCGACCGGCTTTTCCCACTGACGAGCGATGAAGCGATCGGCGGGGGCACCGGTGTCCATCCGCCCATCGAACAGGGCATCGAGGCCATCCTGATTGAGGGGCAGGAGACACACGAAGCCGAGGGGGCCGTTGCCGGCCTTTTCGCGCCACTGGCCGCGCCCGATGGCCAGGATGGTGTCGGGATTGCGCGTGTAGATGCGCATGACGGTCTCAAGACTGGCCACCCCTTGAATTTCAGGGGTCGCTTTTCTCATGAGATCTGCAATAATTTCGCTGGAGGGGCTGAAGACAGAAAGGTTCCGGCCATATTTCGAGTAATCAATGCGATCAATGTGGCGGGACGGATAGAAATCGGGTGTTTGTTCGTAGTTTCGAGCGTGAGAATTCATTGTTCCCCTCGTTCTCAATGATCACAACCCATTTCAATCTGGATTTAAGCGTAGCCAATTCGGAGGCTGTTCCGTGCATCCGATTTTGACGCGGGGTGGTGAGGTAGATGGAACACGGTGAGGGACCGACCGAGCTGGATATCAACTGGGATGACGTCCGCGTATTCCTTCTGGTTGCGCGACTCTCCAGCTTTCGGGCGGCGTCATTGGAAAGCGGCGTGTCCGTCAACGCACTGCGTCGCCGGATCGAAACACTCGAACACAAGATCAACGCCGTATTGCTGACCCGCTCGGCGAAGGGCGTCGAGCTCACCGAAGAAGGGCGCAAGGTGGAGGAGACCGCGCAGGCGATGCTGGAGCAGGCGCGCGCGCTTGCCCGCCTGTCGTCACGCTCCAAGCGCGGCCTGCGGGCGACGGTTCGCGTGGGCGCGACCGAAGGGCTCGGGGCCTTCTGGCTGGTTCCCCGTTTGGTGGATCTGTTCGAGCGCGCGCCGGGAATCCAGGTGGACTTCCGCAACGACATGCGCATGCCCGACGTGTCCGGGTTGGAGGTGGACATAGCGGTCCAGCTCGAGCGGCCGGCTGACGAGGAACTGAAGGTCGTCCGCCTCGGCTGGCTTCACATCGTCCTCTTCGCTTCCGGCGACTATATCTCCCGCAACGGCATCATCGAGACGTCGCAGGACGTTCCCCGCCACCGCTTCATCGAGATCAGCGCTCCTCAGATCCAGACCGCGGCGCTCAAGGCCGAACTGCCGGAAGACGACAGCCGCAGCTTCGTCGCCTTGCGGGTCAACACTGCGTCGGCGCAGGTCCTGGCCGCGACGCATGGCGCCGGCGTGACGGCTCTGCCGACCTACGCCCGACTGGTGACCCACAAGCTGCACCACGTCGCCCGCGAGTACATGCTGAAGCGTGACATCTGGCTCTGCTATCATCCAAGTGTCGTGGAATTTCGCCATATGAGGCAGACCATCGACTGGATCAAGGCATCGTTCGATCAGGAGAAATATCCCTGGTTCGGAGAAGACTACCTTCCTCCCGACGAAGTCGACCGCCTGGCGGCAAAGCGAGGGCTTGGCACCCTCTTTTCCGGCTTCAAGGACGAGCATAAGCTATAGAGCAGGTACCGAGGACGATGGCTTATCGTCATCGATCACCTTCGGAGATGGCGATGGATGAGAAGGCTTTGACGCTCAGCCACGAACTACCCCGCCTCATCGAGGCGGCAAAAGCGCTCGAAGCTACGGTGCTCGTCATGCTGCTCACATCCGCCGAAGAGGAGCTTCGAAAGCAGCGTTCCGAACAGCGCCCAGAGCCAAAGAACGCGCCGCCCGATCCCTCCTGAACCTGCGGTTCAGTCGCGTATGGCTGCGCTCGTGCTTCTGGCGAGGCCGCCTGGTCGATTGAGGGTCGACCACATTCCATTTATTGAATATAGCTACGCATCAATGTGTTCGCGGGGCGTCGTCTGCCCCGCTTTCCCGCCAGTGCCCATTCCCGAAATCGTTTTGTGACGAGCCGCAGGCCTGTTAAGACTGAGACCAATTCGCAACTAGGCGAGCCAGTTCTTGCCCAACGGATTGGACAGCGCCTCGCCTTGTTTCCCTTCGCGAGTAAAATATGTCCGACAGTCGCCCTTTGACGAAGTCTCTCGCCAAATCACCAACCGGCATCTCCGGCTTCGACGAACTCACGCTCGGCGGTCTTCCCAAGGGGCGACCGACACTCGTCTGCGGCACCGCCGGGTGCGGCAAGACGCTTTTCGCGGCGACCTTCCTCGTTCATGGCGCGCGTGAACTCGACGAGCCCGGCGTTTTCGTCAGCTTCGAGGAGCGCCCGAGCGACATCGTCGAAAACGTCGCCTCTCTGGGTTTCGACCTCGATGCGCTGATCGAGGCGGAGAAGGTGGTCATCGAGCACATCGAGGTCGATCCCTCGGAAGTGGCCGAGATCGGCGACTTCGACCTCGAAGGGCTGTTCCTGCGCCTGGAACTCGCCATCGACTCCATCGGCGCCAAACGCGTGGTGCTCGACACGATCGAGAGCCTTTTCTCGGCCTTCACCAACCAGGCCGTGCTGCGCGCGGAGATCCGTCGTCTGTTCGATTGGCTGAAGGATCGCGGCCTCACGACGGTCATTACCGGCGAACGGGGCGACGGTGCGCTGACCCGGCAGGGGCTGGAAGAATACGTATCGGACTGCGTCCTGCTGCTGGACCACCGCGTCCAGAACCAGATTTCGACGCGGCGGCTCCGGATCGTGAAGTACCGCGGCTCCAGTCATGGAACAAACGAGTACCCGTTCCTGATCGACCAGGGCGGCTTCTCGGTGTTGCCGGTCTCCTCTCTCGGCCTCAATCACCGGGTGTTCGACGAGCGGGTGAGCACGGGCGTCGCCGATCTCGACGCCATGGTGGGAGGCGGCGGCTTTCATCGCGGGTCGAGCATTCTCATTTCCGGCGTGGCCGGCTCGGGCAAGTCGTCGCTTGCGGCGAGCTTCGTCGACGCGGCCTGCAAGGCGGGACAGAAGGCCCTCTACTTCTCTTTCGAGGAATCTCAGGACCAGACCGTTCGCAACATGCGCTCGCTGGGCATCGATCTCGGAAAGCACATCGCTGCCGACAAGCTGAGATACGTGGCGGCGCGCCCCACATTCTACAGCCTTGAAATGCATTTAGCGCTGATGCTGCGGGAGGCGTTGGCGTTCCGTCCGGACGTCTTCGTTCTCGACCCGTTGTCGGCCTTCACCGAGACCGGGAACAGGACGGAAGTGCATGCCATGCTGCTGCGCATTGTCGACTTCCTGAAGTCGGAAGGCATCACCGGCGTTCTCACCCATCTTACCCAGAGCGGGCAGACGGTGATCGAGACCGAATCCGGCCTTTCATCGCTGATGGACGCCTGGATCCTGCTGCTCAATCGAGAGTCAAACGGCGAGTTCAATCGCGAGCTCTACCTGCTCAAGGCGCGCGGCCTCCGCCACTCCAACCAGGTGCGTGAGTTCGTGATGGATGGAGATGGCATCCGTCTCGTCCTGCCCTACACGGGGCGGGGCCAAGCCCTGACCGGCGCGGCGAGGCGCGTGGCCGAGGCCGAGGAACGGCGCCAGGAACGGCTTCGCGAGATCGAGGCCGAGAAGGCGCAGCATCTGATCGAACAGCGGCGGCGGCGTGCGCTGGCTCAAATCGAGGTCTTGCGGTCCGAACTGGAAGCCGACGAGGCCGAACTGCGGAGCCTCATGAAAGTGGAAGAGGATCGCCGCGCACAAATTGAGACAGACGAAGCCGAGATGCGTAGATCTCGCGGCAACTGATAGGACATGTCGATGTCGACGGAAGAGGCCTCCACGCGCAAGCTTATCCTTTATGTTGCGGGCGAAACCCCCAAGTCCCTCGCAGCCATCTCGAACCTCGAGCGCATCTGCCGGGAACACCTGCCGGGGAAATATCGAATTGAGGTCATCGACCTCAAGAAGAACCCGCAACTCGCCCGCGAGCACAAGATCGTGGCGATTCCCACTCTCGTCCGAGAGTTGCCCATTCCCATTCGAAAGATTATCGGCGATCTTTCCGACGAGCAGAAGGTTCTGATCAACCTCAAGGTCGAATGATGCGGAACTCTCAGGAACAGGCGCTGCAAAGCCTCATCGACGATCTCAGGCAGCGGGCGGCCGAAGCCGAGGAGACGCTCGCCGCCATTCGCGACGGCAGCGTGGACGCCGTCGTGGTCGGAGGGGAAGGCAAAGACGAGGTCCTCGTCATCGGCGACGACGCGTCGGCGTTCAGAAACTTCATGGAGGCCATGGAGCCCGGTGCCGTCGCAGTCGATTCCGCCGGACGCCTCCTTTATTCCAACGCCCGTTTCCGGCAGATCTTCGCCGAGGACTGGGATCGCCTGAAGGGCAAGCTCCTGTCCGAGATACTTCCCGGACCGGCGTCGCAGCTCATCGGCCGGCTGATCAGCCCCGACAATCACGAGGCGGCGCCGGTATCGGTGTCCTTTCTCGAGCGGGGCGTCGAACGCAACTACCTCGTTTCCGCCCGCCCCGTGCATCTTGGAACTGTACGCGGCTTTGCCGTCACCTTCTCCGACCTGACCGAACGCGTCCGTGCCGAAGCGGCCGAGCGGGCGCAACGGATCGCCAATGCGATCATCGCCTCCGCGAACGAGGCGGTCATCGTCTGCGACCGCACGCTCACTATCACCCACGCCAATTTCGCCGCCGAGGCGCTGTCGACCGAGAAGCTAGTCGGCACACGGCTCGATGCGGCAATTCCGCTCAAATTTCCAGATGCGACCGGCATTCTGGAGATCAGCGAGCTGGTCGAATCCTCGCTCGCCGGAACGCCGCTGCGCAGCATCGAAGCCTTCGCCCCCATGTCGCCCGGCGCGCGGGACGTCCTCGTCAGCGCTGCGCCGCTCAACATATCGGACGACGGGCCTGAGGGCTGCGTGCTGACCCTGGTCGACCTGTCCCAGCGCAAGAAGGACGAGCGGCAGATGCATCTGCTGATGCGCGAGCTCGACCATCGCGTCAAGAATACCCTGGCGTTGGTGCTGTCGATCAGCAAACGCACCGCCGCCAGCGAGGAAACGCTGGAAGGATTTCAAGGGTCGTTCAGCGGCCGCATAGAGGCCCTCGCAGCCACCCACAACCTGCTCGCTGGCGCGTCCTGGGAGAGCCTGTCGCTGCGCCAAATCTTCAGTGCCGAGGTGTCGCCCTACACGGAAACCAGCAGCGACCGCATCAACATCACCGGCACCGATCTCAGCCTTTACCCGCGTGCCGCCATCGCGCTGGGCCTAATCTTCCACGAGCTCGCCACCAACGCGACCAAATACGGCGCGCTATCGGCGGAGACGGGCTCCATCGATCTGGAAATTCACCCCAAAACGGATGCGCCCTACGTCGAGGTAACATGGGCAGAGAAGGACGGACCGCCGGTGAAGTCCTTTTCTCGCAAGGGTTTCGGGCACACCGTCATCGCGCGGAGCCTCTCCTATTCGCCACATGGCGGCACCACGCTGGACTTCGAGCCAACCGGCGTCATCTGCCGCATCCGGATCCCAGCGTCCGACGTGGCGTAAGAGGCGGCCGACGCCTGCGCGGCGTCGGCGACCGGATGTCGATGGCCTCAGGCGACGTAGTCGGAGAGCACGAAATCATCGAGGCTGGGTATGACCGCGTCGGCTTCGGTCAGAACCGACGACCTGCCGATACCCAGCGCCGCCATGCCTGCCCCCTTGATCGAGGCGACGCCGGCCACTGCGTCTTCAACACCGAAGCAGTCGGCCGGGTCGGCCCCGAGCTGAGCTGCGGCCTTCAAGAAGATCTCAGGGTCGGGCTTTCCCCGCTTCAGCAGACGCGCATCGACCACCGTATCGAACATGTCGGCGATGCCGAGCCGGTCGAGAATGGCCGGCGCGTTCTGGCTGACCGATGCAAGACCGATCTTGAGGCCGGCGGCGCGCACGGCTTCAAGCGTGTTCAGTGCGCCGGGCAGAAGGTCATCCCGGGTCATGGTGCCGATCAGCTCCTTGTACCAGACGTTCTTCATGTCGGCGAGGCGATCGAACTCAGCCGGTTCCAGCGTGACGCCGCCCTTGTCGAGGATCATCTGCAGGGACATGCGGCGGTCGATGCCCTTGAGGCTCTCGGCTAGCTCGTCGTCGAAGCCGATCCCGAGCGTGTCGGCCAATCGCTTCCAGGCGAGGTGGTGGAAACGCGCCGTGTCGGTGATGACGCCGTCGAGATCGAAGACGACCGCCTTGAACGGCTTCTTGTCGAAGCTCTTCGGCAAGGCCGCGCGGCGCACCGGCTCCTCTGCCGAGAGATCGACCGGTTCGCCGCGATGGAACAGGCGAATGGCCTCGCCTTCGACGAGCCGGAACTCCGCGCCGGCCGCCGATACCGCCACTTCCAGCGTCCGTCCATGGTCGACCAGGCGGAAGCGATAGCGGCTCCAGCTCTTCGGCAGCGTCGGCGCAAAGTGGAGCTCGCCCTTGACGGCCCGGAGGCCGGCGAAGCCATGCACGACGCTCATCCAGGTGCCGCCCATCGCCGCCGTATGGACGCCGTGGAAGGTGTTGCCATGGCTGTTGTCGATGTCCATGCGGGCGGCGTCCATGAAGAACTCATAGGCCCGCTCGTCCAGCCCGACCTCCGCGGCGATGATCGAGTGGATGCAGGTGGACAGCGAGGAATCGTGGGTGGTGATGGCTTCGTAATAGTCGAAGTCGCGCCGCTTCACGGCCTTGGAGAACAGGTCGCCGCGCAGGAACAGGGCGAGCAACACATCGGCCTGCTTGCAGACCTGATGACGGTAGATCACCAGCGGATGGTAGTTCAGGAGCAGCGGATAGTTCTCGGCGGGCGTGCCGGCAAAGTCCCACACTTTGCGGGACAGGAAGGCGTCGTCCTGGGCGTGGATGCCAAGCTTGTCGTCGTAAGGCAGGCGCAACCGGTCCGAAACGTCGGACCAGTGGGCGATCTCCTCGCCGGCAAGATCGATGCGCTCGGAGAGCCTGGCAAACGCCTCAGGCTTCTCCCGGCTCATCCAGCCCGCGATTTCGGCCGCGAAGGCCAGATGGGTCTTGGCCATCACGTTCGTATAGAAGTTGTTGTTGACGAGGGCCGTGTACTCGTCCGGCCCCGTCACCTCGTCGATATGGAAGGCGCCGTCGACGAGATGGGCGAGATCCGCCCAGACGCGCGCCGTCTCGAACACAAGTTCGGCCGCACCATCGGTGAGCAAGGATAGATCGCCGGTGGCCTCGACATACTGCTTGATGGCGAAGGCGATATCGGCGTTGATGTGATATTGCGCCGTTCCGGCCGGGAAATAGGCCGAGCATTCTTCGCCGGTTATGGTCCGCCAGGGATAAAGGGCGCCACGGACGTGGCCGAGATCGCGAGCGCGAGCGCGGGCCTTGTCGAGGTAACCGATGCGGTGCTGCAGCACGGCACGCGCCAGCTCCGGCATGGTGCGCAGGAAGACCGGCAGGACATAGATCTCGGTGTCCCAGAAGGAGTGGCCTTCGTAGCCCTCGCCCGTCAGCCCCTTGGCGGCAATGTTGGTGCGACCATCGCGGCCGATCGACTGGAAGAGGTGATAGAGATTGAAGTGAAGGCCCTGCGACAGGGCGTCGTCCCCCTCGATCTCGATGTCGGCCTTTTCCCAGAAGGCGGCAAGGCGAGCGCGCTGTTCGTCGGCGAGCCCCTTGAAGCCAGCGGCAAGCGCTCCATTCAAAGCCTCATCGGCGCGGGCGGCCAGTTGGTCGGCCGGGGCGTCGCGGCTGGTGACGATGGCTGTCATCTTCTCCAGAGTCACGGTTTCGCCAGCCTTGGCCGAGACGCCGAACCGCTGCGAAAGAACGCCGTTCGTCTCCGACGCCTCACTCGAACCGGCGTGACCGCCCGCCACATCGACGCGCGTTTCGATCCGGAGCGTCAGACCGCTATTGTGGGTTCGCGAGACCAGGACCGACCGACCTGGGCTGGTCGTGGCTTCCACCGTTGTAAGCGCCCTGGCAGAGGCACCCGATCCGAGACGAGGATCGAAGCTTTCCTCGCCCCCCTGCACCGTGCTGTTGAGCGTGGCGACGAACTCGATGCTGGCGTCGGCATCGAGCGGCGTGACAGCCACCTGCTGGGAGAGAATGGCACTGCGGGACAAGCTGACGAGCCGTTTGGAAACGATGCGCACCCGCCGGCCGGCCGGCGACTTCCAGTCGACGCTGCGGACAAGAACGCCCTCTCGGAAATCGAGGCTGCGTTCGTAAGCGAGGATCGCGCCGGTCGCGAGGTTGAAGCACTCGCCGTTCACGGCCATCTCGATGCCCTTGGCGTTGGGCAGGTTGAGCATGAACTCGTTGATGCGGGCGAAGCCATAGGCATTCTCGGGATAGCGGATCGCCTCCGTGTCGTAGAAGCCGTTGACGTAGGTCCCTTCCATGCTGGCATCGGCCTCTCCCGACCAGACCTCGTCGTGAGTGCCACGGGTGCCGATGTGGCCGTTGCCGAGCGCGAACAGCGTCTCGCGCAGCAGATTGGCGTCGGCGTCCCAGCAAGTTTCGACCAGACGCCAGGGATCGGTGGGCAGCGACGAGAGCGTTGGGGCGGGATTCGCAGTCACTTCAGTCTCCTTGGAATGGTCGAACACCGGCTCACGCGGCCCCGTCGGGGCCAAGCGGCCGGTACACGTCAAGCTTCGGTCCTGCTACCGATGAGCCAACGGCGATGACGCCAGGATGTCAATCGGACGAGTGGACCTCGTTTGGTTGGGAACGATGAGAGTAGCCGCGGCAGCGGCGAGGCGGTCGTCGTCTCCTGCGGCGCCGACCAACGCGCCGCCGTCCGGCAGCACGATGGCTGCGAGACCGCAAGCTCTGGTGAAGCCGGCCGAGCCGAACGGGGGCGGAACGAACAGCAGGTCGACATCCGAGAAGGCGGCTTCGATCCGGCGACGCAGCGCCGAAAGGCAACTCTGCGCCTGGACGAGTTGGCGAGCGGGACGATCCAACGCCATGGAAAGGCGGCGCCGGCATCGGGGCGGAAACAGGTCTGGCCTCTCGACGAAAGCCGTCGCCACGTCATCAAGCCGCAGGCTCAACCATATGTCGTCTTCCATCAGGGCGGTGGCGTCGGCAAAGGGCGCTTCATCCAAGGCGACTGTCGTCAGGCCGAGCCGTTCGGCGATGTCTCGCGCCATTGACGACCTGTCGTCGCCGAGCAGGCCGAGCCGGGCAAACCGCGCGGACGCCGCGACCTCTTTCGGCCCGGACCATCCGGCAGTTTTGCGCACAGCCGTGCCGCAGGCGACGTCAACCGCGTGGATGACGAGGTTGTCGAGCTCGGGGGCGATGCCGAACAGGCCATCCGGGGATATCAGCCCGGGGGTCGGACGAACCTCGACCACACCGCGGCCAGCGATGTCGTCCCGGTCGCAGGCGATACCGAAGGCGGCAAGGCCGGTGGCCACGGCTTCCGCCGAACCGAAGCTCGGCCCATCAAGACCGAGAGGATCGGCCGGCACCTTGCCGACCAGCAGAGTGCCGGCAGCGCGCAGCCGCTCCACAAGGACGGCATCGAAGTCGGGCAGAAAGTCGAGCGACGGCAGACCAGCCGAAGTTGGAAGCCCTGCGACGTCGATGTTGGCGCCGACAACATAGGGCACGCCCCAAAGCGGCAGCGCAGACGGATCGGGACAACGGGCGAGGAGTTCGCGCGCGGCCGCACCGAGAGGGGCCGGAACATGGGCACCGCCCAGCGTGGCAAAGCGGGCGGAGATATCGTCGGCGAGATCCAGAACGCTGTCCGGCCGCCGTTCGAAACGCGCGCCAAGGTCGCCCAGCGTCAACAAGGGAGCGCTCATAGGCACCCCTCCCCTTTACTGCCCGATCGCAGACCGGATCTCTTCAAAAGCGCTTTTGCGCTCGTAACACCGACCTCGTCCGTCTGTCAATGCTTTTATCCGGACCACATTCCGCGGATCCCCCAGCGTATTTATACTACTTTTGTAGGAATACATCAGTTCTCATTTTTTGAGTTTAAAAGGTTTGTTTCTGAGTGAAAGCGCTTTTGTAATCTTGGCGAGCTGTACAATTCGGAGCATGAGCGCTATACAAGCGCCCTGTTTTGCATAGCCATCGGCGCATTCATGAACCTCAAGGAACTGGCAGGTCACCTCGGGCTTTCCCAGAGCACGGTCAGTCGCGCCCTCAACGGCTATCAGGATGTCAGCCCTGAGACGCGGGAGCGGGTTCTGGCGGCGGCGCGGCGCTTCGATTACTCCCCGAATGCCAGCGCCCATCGACTGGCGACCGGGCATTCTGGAGCGATCGGCATCGTCTTTCCCTCCGACAAGGATCCCCTGCTCGACCCCTTGTTCACCGACTTCCTCTCCGGCCTCACCAACAGCGCCGCCCGGCGGCAGATGGATATTCTGGTCAGCGCCAGCCTGGACACCGCTGACGCGAGCTACCGCCGCCTTGCCCAGCGTGGTTCGGTGGACGCCGTGGTACTATCGAGCCCGCTCGCCGAAGACCAGCGCGTGCCGCTACTCGAAAAGCTCGGCATACCCTGCGTGGTGCATGGCCGCACCAAATCGGCTCATCCCTACGCCTTCCTCGACATCGACAACGAAGGCGCATTCCGCCAGGCTGCCGAGCTGCTCGTTGGCCTCGGCCACCGGCACATCGGCCTCGTCAACGGCGACGTGCGCCAAGCCTTCGCCATCGATCGCGAAACCGGCTGGCGTTCGGCCCTCCTCCGCGCCGGCCTGGAGGCGCCGGATGCCCTCAACAGATCCGACATCATGACGGACGAGGCGGGATATCGGCTGACAGCCGGCATGCTGGCGAGCCCGACCCCGCCCACCGCCATCATCTGCTCCAGCATTTTCTCGGCCATCGGGGCATGCCGCGCCATTCGCGACCGCGGACTTGCCATCGGCTCCGACATATCGGTGATCGCCCACGATGACGGCATCAGCTCGATCCGACCGGAGGCGCATCATCCGCCGCTGACCACCACCTTCTCGTCGATCCATCGGGCCGGCGAACGCATTGCCGAAATCGCGGCCGACCTCATTGACGGCAAGAGCCCCGCCGACTGCCAGGAAGTATGGCCGGTGGACCTGATTTTCCGCGACAGCACCCGGCCGCCCAAGTCAGCCTGACGGCTGCGCTGCGCGTCGTTTTCCCTGCCCTCCCCGCCGGCGCGCGGGGCGCAGGATCTTTCCCGAGCATCGGAACAAGTCCCACCCCTGAGGGTTGTCACACCTCTCACCCGAGGACGCGGCGGTGCGAGGTCACCGGCGCCATGCCCGACTTTTTCGGCATGTGCAAGGTCGTCGGTAAGACGAAGTCGCCGATCGAGACGGCAAGCGCCGATCTGCGCGAAGCCTTCGCCATGTCCCAGCAGCAACAAAGGAACACGTCAATGAAACATATCCTCTTCACTGCCGCGCTCACGGCAGCCGTTCTCACCACCGGACCGGTCTTCGCGCAGTCTGCGGCCCCGGCCGCACCCGCCGACGCCACCGCGACCGCGCCGATCGACACGGACACCTTCCTCCGGATGGTCCTGAGTTCCAATGACTGGGAAATCCAGTCGAGCGAGCTTGCCAAGGCGAAGACCAGCAACGCAAGCGTCGTGCAGTTCGCGGACATGATCATCCAGGACCACACGGCAGCAGCGGCGAAACTGAAGGAAACCCTTGAGAAAAAGGAGGAAGCCCCCGAGGGACTGCCGCCCGCCGCCCTTACGCCCAAGCATCAGAGCATGTTGCAACAGCTCGGAGCGGTGACCGACGGCGCCGATTTCGACAAGCTCTATACCGACATGCAGGTGCAGGCCCACCAGGAGGCGATCGCCCTGTTCCGCAGCTATGCCTCTTCCGGCCAGGATCAGGCGCTCGCAGGCTTTGCAAAAGAGACGCTTCCCACGCTCGAAAAGCATCTCGCCGAAGTCGAAAAGCTGACCGGCGCGAACTGATACCCACCTTGCCAGGGCGGTCCACTGGACCGCGAGCGCCGTTCTTCCGGCAGGGAGCGGGAACTCTCCCGCTGCCTGCCGCGTTTCAGACAAACCATCAAGGAGCCCAAAATGGAAGCCAACCGTGACGACGAGATTCGTGCCCGGGCCTACCAGCTCTGGGAAGAGGAAGGCCGACCGGAAGGCCGCGCCGAGCAGCATTGGTTCACTGCCCGCGAGAGCCTCGCCATCGAGGAAAACCACGAGTCCGCCCTGCTCCCCCTCGACACCGGTACCGATGCCGAGCCGATCGAGGCGGTCGAGAATGCCGGCGAGTTTCCGACACTCACCGACCAGGGCGAACAGCGGATTCCGCGCCGCCCCAAGTCGGGCGATGCATCACAGCCAGCCAATAGCTGATACCCCCGTCTCGACCGGCACGCCGGCCGGGACGCCCTCTCGACCGGCTAGAGCGCATCCGGCGAACCCTGGTTCGCCAATGCGCTCTATCTCCTTGTTTTCACGCAACTCCTGACGCAAAACTGGTTCCCACTTTTGCTGGTTTTGCTCTAGTTTGATGCCCCAACTCACTGCTCGGTGACGTTGCCCTGATAGTCGAGCCGCACCAGGGCAGGCAGGTCATCCAGCCTCGCGCTGCCGCGCCAGACCCCATCCGTCCCCAGCACGAGATCGGCAACGTTGGTGTAGCCCTCCCCTTCGATCCAGGCCTTGGCCTGGGCTTCTGTGAAGCTGTTCTCGCCGGGAACCGGCGCCGTCACGGGCGGCTGCTCCTGGGCCAAGGTCAGGCCGACCGACGCGAAGGCGGCAGCCAGCATGAATGTGGCGATCATCCCTTTCATCGTCAGGTCCTTTCGCTTTGCACGGATGGCCTCCAACACCCCGGGCGAAGGAATGTTCCCCCGCGCGGTCACCTTGTGATCGAGCGCTCGATTGCGGCTTCCACCGGATTCTCCGGAAGCACCGCTTGACGGTTTTCGTCCGCTAGATTATTCGTATCACTAATACGTATAATAAGATCACGGGCGGAAACGAATCCATGAAGCGTCCCACGCAGAAAGACGTCGCCAAGCTGGCAGGCGTCTCGCAGGCGGCTGTATCCATGGTGCTGAGCGGAACCGGCGCACCGACGGTTTCGCCCGACACCTGGACGCGCATCACCGAGGCGGCCAAGGCGCTCGGATATGCGCCGAACCGTTTTGCGCAGGCGCTCAAGACGCGCCGGACGATGACCATCGCCTGCATCGTCCCCGACATCACCAACCCCTTCTATCCTGTGCTGATCCGTGGCGTTCAGGCCGTCGCGCAGGAGGGCGCCTACGATGTCATCACCGTCAACACCGACGGTGACCCGGCCCGCGAGCGTCACTTCCTCGACTGGGCGCATCAGGGGCGGGTCGACGGTGTCATCGGCGTCTTCTTCACCCTGACGGCAACGGATTTCCGCTCACTGGTCGAAGCGGGCGTCCCGGTGGTGCGCATCGAATCCGCCCGCAAGAAGGGTGGCGACATCGCCATCGACGATATTTTCGTCGACAGTCACGAGGCCGCCCATGCCGTCGTCGACTACCTCCTCGGCCGTGGCCATCGTCGCATTGCCATGCTGGCCGGCACGGGCGGCCCGCAACGCGTGCGGGTCGAAGGTTACCGCGAAGCCATGGCGGTGGCCGGAGCGGTCCCCTCGGTAACCATCACCGAGGCCTTCAGCGAGGAAGCCGGCTTCGCCGCCGCGCAATCCATCCTTGAAAGCGGCTACGAGCCGACCGCCATCTTCGCCGCCAACGACCTGATGGCGATCGGCGTCATGCGGGCGCTGCGCGACCGCGGGCTGCACATCCCC
>Ga0206116_1001215_pt1 | contig 15333 bp, 15 predicted proteins | sample 3A1Ametagenome_FD_178000 | JGI IMG/M metagenome (GOLD analysis project Ga0206116, IMG submission 178000) | Enriched microbial communities from leaf-cutter ant dump, University of Wisconsin, Madison, United States - 3A1A | ecosystem: Environmental > Terrestrial > Nest > Insects nest > Nest dump...
CTTCGTCGATCTTGGTGCCGGCCACTTCGGACAGGAACTTGGCGTCGTCCGGGTCGTTCGGGCAGCAGACGATGGGCTCCTTGATGTCGGCCAGGTCGATCTCGATCACGGCGGCGTATTCGGCGTCCTTGTCGGCTTCGAGCAGGTCGGGCTTGGCGAGCCAGGCCTCGACCTTCTCGATGCGGCGCTGCAGCGTCTTCACGTCCTGGTAGCCGTCGGCGATCATGTTCTTCATCAGCACGACGTTGCTGGTGAGGTATTCCTTGATCGGGGCGGGGTTGAGCTTGATGGTGCAGCCAGCGGCGGAGCGCTCGGCGGAGGCGTCCGAGAGTTCAAACGCTTGCTCCACCTTCAAATCGGGCAGCCCCTCGATTTCGAGGATCTTGCCCGAGAAGATGTTCTTCTTGCCCGCCTTGGCCACGGTCAGCAGACCCTGCTTGATGGCGTACAGCGGAATCGCGTGCACCAGGTCGCGCAGCGTCACGCCGGGCTGCAGTTCGCCCTTGAAGCGCACCAGCACCGACTCGGGCATGTCCAGCGGCATCACGCCGGTGGCGGCACCGAAGGCCACGAGGCCCGAGCCCGCGGGGAAGCTGATGCCGATCGGGAAGCGCGTGTGCGAGTCGCCGCCCGTGCCCACGGTGTCGGGCAGCAGCAGGCGGTTGAGCCAGCTGTGGATCACGCCGTCGCCGGGGCGCAGGGCCACGCCGCCGCGGTTGCTGATGAAGGCGGGCAGCTCGCGGTGGGTCTTCACGTCCACGGGCTTGGGGTAGGCGGCGGTGTGGCAGAAGGACTGCATCACCATGTCGGCGGAAAAGCCCAGGCAGGCCAGGTCCTTCAGCTCGTCGCGCGTCATGGGGCCGGTGGTGTCCTGCGAACCCACGGTGGTCATGCGCGGCTCGCAATACGTGCCGGGGCGGATGCCCTGGCCTTCGGGCAGGCCGCAGGCGCGGCCAACCATCTTCTGCGCCAGCGTGAAGCCGGCCTTGGATTCGGCGGGTGCTTGCGGCAGGCGGAAGGCGGTGGAAGCGGGCAGGCCCAGGGCCTCGCGGGCCTTGGCGGTGAGCGAGCGGCCAATGATCAGGTTGATGCGGCCGCCGGCCTGCACTTCGTCGAGCAGCACGTCGCTCTTGAGCGCGAAGTCGGCGATCTTCTCGCCGTTCTTTTCGATGCGGCCCTCGTACGGGAAGATGTCGAGCACGTCGCCCATTTCCATCTTCGACACGTCCACTTCGATGGGCAGCGAGCCGGAATCTTCCTGGGTGTTGAAGAAGATCGGGGCGATCTTGCCGCCCAGCGTCACGCCGCCGAAGCGCTTGTTGGGCACGAAGGGGATGTCCGCGCCCGTAGCCCAGATCACGCTGTTGGTGGCCGACTTGCGGCTGGAGCCGGTGCCCACCACATCGCCCACGTAGGCGACCAGGTGGCCCTTTTTCTTGAGGTCCTCGATGAACTGGATCGGGCCGCGCTTGCCGTCCTCCTCGGGCTTGAAGGCCGCGTCGGGGCGGGTGTTCTTCAGCATGGCGAGGTAGTGCAGCGGGATGTCGGGGCGGCTCCAGGCATCGGGCGCGGGCGAGAGGTCGTCGGTGTTGGTCTCGCCGGGCACCTTGAAGACGGTGACGGTGATCTTCTTCTCGACTTCGGGGCGGCTGGTGAACCACTCGGCGTCGGCCCAGCTCTTCATCACCTCCTGCGCCTTGGCGTTGCCCGCCTTGGCCTTGGCGGCCACGTCGTTGAAGTAGTCGAACATCAGGAGCGTCTTCTTCAGCGCCTCGGCGGCCACGCCGGCCACTTCGGCGTCGTCCAGCAGCTCGATCAGGGGGTGTACGTTGTAGCCGCCCACCATGGTGCCCAGCAGTTCGGTGGCCTTGGCCTTGGAGATCAGGCCCACCTGGATGTCGCCATGCGCCACGGCGGCCAGGAACGAGGCCTTGACCTTGGCCGCATCGTCCACGCCCGGGGGCACGCGGTGCGTGAGCAGGTCGAGCAGGAAGGCGTCTTCGCCCGCGGGCGGGTTCTTGATCAGTTCGATCAGCTCGGCGACTTGCTTGGCATCCAGCGGCAGCGGCGGGATGCCCAGCGCGGCGCGCTCGGCGGCGTGGTCACGGTAGGCTTTCAACATGGTTTTCTTCTCCAGGGGTTTTCCAAAGTGGGGCGGCGCTGCGGGGTCTTCGCGTGAACCCCTTTACTTGGCCGGGGGCGTTTCCAGCAGGCTGGGCGGCGGGTTGGTCTTGAGGGACTCGGCCACCTGCAATTGCGCGGGGCTCATGCACTCGTCGGCCAGGCGCTGGCCGAGCTTCTGGTTCATGAGCATGGACTTGTTGGCGATCTGCAGCCACACAGCGCCGCGCTGCTCGTCTTCGAGGCGCACGACGCCCGTGCTCGTGGCCACGGGGGTCATGTAGTAGGCAAAGCCCTTGCCCTCAATGCGGAAGTGGCCGGGCGCCTTGGCGTCGGGCGTCACGTTCACGGAAGCCCCGAGTTCGCAGGGGATGTGGCCGGTCTGCACGCGGTCGGCGATGGCGAGCTGCTCGGGGGTCAGCGCCACCTCGGCCGCGATCACGCCCGTGGCGACCTGGTTGGTGGCGCTCTTGAGCTGCGCGCGGCTGCTGTGGTGCGTGGTCTTGGCAACGGCCTTCTTCTCGGCCGCGGGCTTGGCGGCGGCCTTCTTGGCCGGAGCGGCCTTCGCGGCCTGCGCCTTGGCAGCGGGCTTGGCCGCCGCAGGCTTGTCGGTCGTGGCCTGGGCCAGCACCAGGGCGGGGGCCAGCAGCAAAACGGAGGCGATGAACGATTTCATGGTGGGAAAGTAAGGGCTAGGGGTTGAACCAATGGCGCACGGCCTCGGGCAGCGCGCGGCCGGTCTGGTGGGCGCGCTCCAGCACCTGCCAGAAATAGCGGTAGCTGGCGCGGTCATGCAATGTGCCATCAAAAGAGATCGGAGCCCAGTCCGCACCCGCGGCGGTAGCTATTATTTTTGCAGCAACTTGTATCTCGCCCTCCGCAGGCGCGAAGGCCGCGAGGATGGGGCGGATCTGCCCCGGATGGATGCTCCACATGCGGGTGTAGCCCAGCTCGCCCGCGGCGCGCGTGGCGGCGGCCTGCATGGCGGCGGTGTCGCTGAATTCGGTGACCACGCAGTGCGACGGCACCTTGCCGTGCGCATGGCAGGCCGCGGCGATCTCGAGCTTGGCGCGCACCACGAGCGGGTGCGTGAACTGCCCGGCCGAGCCCATGGCCGACGCGGGAATGGCGCCGCCGTGGGCCGAGACGAAGTCCATGAGCCCGAAGCTCAGGCTCTGCACGCGCGGGTGGGCCGCGATCTCGAAGGCGCGGTGCACGGCGGCGGGCGATTCGATCAGCACGTGCAGCGGCAGGTGCTTGGCGCCGGCTTCGAGCAGGGCGCGCTCGGCGCGCAGCACGTCGTCCACCGACTCCACCTTGGGCACCATGATGTGGCACAGGCGGTGGCCCGCCTCGCCCGCGATGGTGGCCATGTCGTTGGCGAAGGCCGGGTGGTCCACGGTGTGCACGCGCGCCGCCACGCGGGCCCCGGGCTGCGCTTCGCGCGCCAGCGTGGCGACCAGCGCGGCGTGCTCGCGCTCCTGGCCCACGGGGGCGCCGTCCTCGCAGTCGAGCGTGACGTCGAACACGCAGTGGCCGAACTCGGCCGTGAGCCCGGCCTGCAGCTGCAGGCTCTTGCGCATGCGCGCCTCGACGCCGCTGTAGTGGTCGCACACGGGCAGGCGCGTCGCGCCGCCTTGCGCGCCCAGCAGCACGTGCGCGGGATGGGCGGGCGCGCTCATGGCTTGCGCTGCGCCACAATGAACATGCGCGGGAAGGCCAGCAGCCGCTGGCCGTCGGCGCGCACGGGATAGGCCGCATCCACGCGGCGCTCGTACTCGGCGAGGAAACTCTCGCGCAATGGCGGCGGCAGCGGATCGACGAAGGGCTTGAGGCCCGTGCCGCGCACCCATTCGACGATGGCCCCGGCCGAGGCCATGGGGTGCTGGTAAACGGTGTGCCACACGTCCACCTGCGCCGCGCGGGGCGCCAGCAGGTCGTAGTAGCCCTGGATGGGCAGCAGGTCCGTGCGCAGCCGGTCGGCGTCGCCGATGGGCTCGCGCCACGGCGCCTCGGCGGCCACCTCGCGCATCAGGCGGTGCGTGGGCTCCTGCCGGTTGTCGGGCATCTGGATGGCCAGCACGCCGCCGGGGGCGAGGCTCTCGAACAGCCGGGGGATCAGGGTTTCGTGCCCCGCCACCCATTGCAGGGCGGCGTTGGCGTAAATGAGGTCGGGCGCCGCGGCGGGCGCCCAGGTGGCGATGTCGCCCCAGGCGAAGTCCACGCCGGGCAGGCGCTTGCGCGCGCTCTCCAGCATGGATTCGGAATTGTCGATGCCGGCCACGCGCGCCTGCGGGAAGCGCCGGGCCAGCAGCTCAGTGGAATTGCCCGGCCCGCAGCCCAGGTCGATGACCTGGGCCGCATCGGCCAGCGGCACCCGCGCCAGCAGCTCGGCCGCGGGACGGGTGCGCTCGTCCTCGTACCGGCGGTAGAGGTCGGGGTTCCACTGGAGCATGGCTTACAGCAGGTGCTTGACGCCGTCCTGCTCGCCCTGCAGCTCGGCCAGGGTCTTGTTGATGCGCTCTTGGCTGAATGCGTCGATGGCCAGGCCCTCGACGATCTTGTACTCGCCGTTTTCGCAGGTGACGGGGAAGCCGAACATGATGTCCTTGGGAATGCCGTATTGGCCATCCGAAGGAATGCCCATGGTGACCCACTTGCCGTTGGTGCCCAGGGCCCAGTCGCGCATGTGGTCGATGGCGGCGTTGGCGGCCGAAGCAGCCGACGACAGGCCACGCGCCTCGATGATGGCCGCGCCGCGCTTGCCCACGGTGGGCAGGAACACGTTGGCGTTCCATTCCTGGTCGTTGATCATCTGGGCCACGCTTTCACCGTTGATGGTAGCGAAGCGGTAGTCGGCGTACATGGTGGGCGAGTGGTTGCCCCACACGGTCAGCTTTTCGATGTCGGCCACGGCCTTGCCGGTCTTGGCGGCGATCTGGCTGGCGGCGCGGTTGTGGTCCAGGCGCAGCATGGCGGTGAAGTTCTTGCGCGGCAGGTCGGGCGCGCTCTTCATGGCGATGTAGGCATTGGTATTGGCGGGGTTGCCCACCACCAGCACCTTCACGTCGCGGCTGGCGACGGCGTTCAGTGCCTTGCCCTGCGCGGTAAAGATGGCACCGTTGACGGCGAGCAGCTCGGCGCGTTCCATGCCGGGGCCACGGGGGCGCGAGCCCACCAGCAGGGCGTAGTCGGCGTCCTTGAAGGCGGTCATGGGGTCGCTGTGGGCGGTCATTTCGACCAGCAGCGGGAAGGCGCAGTCGTCCAGTTCCATCATCACGCCCTTGAGCGCCTTCTGAGGGGCTTCAGCAGGCACTTCCAGCAATTGCAGGATGACGGGCTGGTCCTTGCCCAGCATTTCGCCGGAGGCAATGCGGAACAGCAGGGCGTAGCCGATTTGGCCAGCGGCGCCGGTAACGGCCACGCGGACGGGCTTCTTGCTCATGGTGAAAACTCCAGTAGAGAGAGGAAAACAGGATGTGGTGCAAGGCCGCACCAGCGTCTGTCAACCAGCAGCCCGCGCCCCGCAGAACAGCTTTGGAGTGTACCGCCGAATCGCGATCAGCGTCAATTTGTCTTATGTCTTATATAAGATATGATCGGGCATTCCCACCCACGCCGCCATGTCCAGCCTACCGCCCGCCGCCACCGACTCCGCCGCCCCTCCCGGCGGTGCCGGGACGGGCACCCCCGCCTTCAGCCCGCTGTACCAGCAGATCAAGGGCCTGATCCTGCAGAGCCTGCAGGCCGGCGAGTGGAAGCCCGGCGAGGCCATCCCCAGCGAGATGGAGCTGGCCGCGCGCTTTCGCGTGAGCCAGGGCACGGTGCGCAAGGCCATTGACGAGCTGGCCGCCGAGAACCTGGTGATGCGCCGCCAGGGCAAGGGCACCTTCGTGGCGACGCACGCCGAGCAGCACGTGCAGTACCGCTTCCTGCGCCTGCTGCCCGACACGGGCGACGCGAGCGAGGAAGGCCCGGCGCAGCGCCGCATCATCGACTGCAAGCGCGTGCGCGCCAGCGCCGAGGTGGCACGCGCCCTGGCCCTGCGCACGGGCGATGCCGTGGTCCAGGCGCGGCGCGTGCTGGCCTTCGCGGGCACTCCCACCATCCTGGAAGACATCTGGCTGCCCGGCCAGGCATTCAAGGGCCTGACGGCCGGGCAGATGGCCGGCTACCCGGGCCCGACCTACGCCATGTTCGAGGTGGAATTCGGCGTGCGCATGGTGCGCGCCGAGGAAAAGCTGCGCGCCGTGCTGCCCGATGCCGAGCAGGCGGGCCTGCTCGAAGTGGCCCCGGCCACGCCGCTGCTCAGCGTCGAGCGGATTGCTTACACCTATAACGATGTTCCCATGGAGTTACGGCGCGGGCTCTACCGGACGGACACGCACCACTACCGCAATGCGCTGAGCTGACACGAACTGACAGACACCTAGGCATGTTGAGCGCAATTCTCGAAAATACCCATCCCCGGGCACCCCCGCTTGCTGCATTGCAATAGAATTTTGCGTCGTTTGCATCCGCGCGATTACATCGCAGTTACATCCACGAAAGCCCCCCACCATGACCGAGCTAGCCAAGAAGCGGCCTGAATTCCGCAACATCAACGCCTTCAAGGACCTCACGACGTACCGTCTGCCGGTCGCCGGGTGGGTCTCCATCCTGCACCGTGCCAGCGGCGTGATCATGTTCCTGCTGCTGCCCTTCGTTCTCTGGATGTTCGACACCTCGGTGTCCTCCGAGATCTCCTTCGGCAGGTTCAAGGCCGCGTTCAACGCGGGCCTGGGCTTCGTGCCCGGCTGGTTCGTCAAGCTCGTGGCGCTGGCGCTCATCTGGGCCTACCTGCACCACCTCATCGCGGGCCTGCGCCACCTGTGGATGGACCTGAGCCACGACGCGGTGAACAAGCAGTTCGGCAAGACCTCGGCCATCTTCACCCTGGTGGTGAGCATCGGGCTCACGCTGATCCTGGGCGCCAAGCTGTTCGGCCTGTACTAAGCAACGACGAGAAGGAAACCCCACCATGTCCGTGAATTACGGCTCCAAGCGCACCGTGGTCGGTGCCCACTACGGCATCCGCGACTGGCTGGCCCAGCGCGTGACGGCGACCCTGATGGCGCTGTTCACCCTCGTGCTGCTCGTCCAGGTTCTCTTCACCTCCGGCCCCATCGGCTACGACCGCTGGGCCGGCATCTTCGCCGCGCAGTGGATGAAGGTGCTCACGTTCGCCGTGATCGTGGCGCTGGCCTGGCACGTCTGGGTGGGTGCGCGCGACATCTGGATGGACTACATCAAGCCCGTGGGCCTGCGCCTGGCGCTGCAGGTCTTCACCATCGTCTGGCTGGTCGGCTGCGCCGGCTGGGGCTTCCAGGTTCTGTGGCGTCTGTGACCCAGCGTGACCCCCTCCACGATCGAAGGTAAACAACAATGAGCTACACCAAAGCAAATATCACCAAGCGCAAGTTCGACGTCGTCATCGTCGGCGCGGGCGGCTCCGGCATGCGCGCCTCGCTCGAACTGTCGCGCGCGGGCCTGAACGTGGCCTGCCTGTCCAAGGTCTTCCCCACCCGCTCGCACACCGTGGCCGCGCAGGGCGGCGTGTCCGCGTCGCTGGGCAACATGAGCGAGGACAACTGGCACTACCACTTCTACGACACCATCAAGGGCGGCGACTGGCTGGGCGACCAGGACGCCATCGAGTTCATGTGCCGCGAGGCGCCGAACGTGGTGATCGAGCTCGAACACTTCGGCATGCCGTTCGACCGCAACCCCGACGGCACCATCTACCAGCGCCCCTTCGGCGGCCACACCGCCAACTACGGCGAGAAGCCCGTGCAACGCGCCTGCGCCGCGGCCGACCGTACCGGCCACGCCATGCTGCACACGCTGTACCAGCAGAACGTGAAGTCCAAGACCAACTTCTTCGTGGAGTGGATGGCACTGGACCTGATCCGCAACACCCAGGGCGACGTGGTCGGCGTCACGGCCATCGAGCTCGAGACCGGTGACCTGTACGAGCTGCACGCCAAGGCCGTGCTGCTGGCCACGGGCGGCGCGGGCCGCATCTTCCAGGCCTCGACCAACGCCTTCATCAACACCGGCGACGGCCTGGGCATGGCCGCGCGCGCGGGCATCCCGCTGCAGGACATGGAGTTCTGGCAATTCCACCCCACCGGCGTGGCCGGCGCGGGCGTGCTGCTGACCGAGGGCTGCCGCGGCGAAGGCGCCATCCTGCTCAACAGCAACGGCGAGCGCTTCATGGAGCGCTACGCGCCCACGCTCAAGGACCTGGCGCCGCGCGACTTCGTCTCGCGCTCCATGGACCAGGAAATCAAGGAAGGCCGGGGCTGTGGTCCGAACAAGGACTACATCCTGATGAAGCTGGACCACCTGGGCGCGGACACCATCCGCAAGCGCCTGCCCTCGGTGGAGGAGATCGGCCACAACTTCGCCAACGTAGACATCACCAAGGAGCCGATCCCCGTGGTGCCCACCATCCACTACCAGATGGGCGGCATCCCCACCAACCTGCACGGCCAGGTGGTGGTGCACGACGGCGTGCAGAACAAGGTGGTGGGCGGCCTGTATGCCGTGGGCGAATGCTCCTGCGTGTCGGTGCACGGTGCCAACCGCCTGGGCACGAACTCGCTGCTCGACCTGCTGGTGTTCGGCAAGTCGGCCGGCCGCCACATCGTGGAGTTCGTGCGCGGCTTCGGCGACCACCATGCCGTGCCCGCCGACGGCGCGGACCGCACGCTGGCGCGCCTGAACCAGCTGCAGGAGTCCAACGAGGGCACCTACGCGCAGGCGCTGGCGGGCGACATCCGCACGTCCATGCAGCAGCACGCGGGCGTGTTCCGCACGCAGGCCAGCATGGACGAGGGCGTGGTCAAGATCAACGCCATCCGCGAGCGCGTGGGCAGCGTCACGCTCCAGGACAAGTCCAAGGTCTGGAACACCGCGCGCATGGAAGCGCTGGAAGTGGACAACCTCATCGAGGTGGCGCAGGCCACCATGACCTCGGCCGCCGCCCGCCACGAATGCCGCGGTGCGCACACGGTGTACGACTACGAGCACCCGGCCGACCACCCCGACTTCCCGCTGGGCCGCAACGACAAGGAGTGGATGAAGCACACGCTGTGGCACAGCGCGGACAACAGCCTCACCTACAAGCCCGTGACCCTCAAGCCCCTGACGGTGGACAGCGTGCCCCCGAAGGTCCGCACGTTCTAAGCCCCCGGAGCCTCACGAAAGAAGAACACCATGAAGCGTACCTTCCAAATCTACCGCTACGACCCCGACAAGGATGCCAAGCCCTACATGCAGACCGTCGAGATCGAACTCGACGGCCACGAGCGCATGCTGCTGGACGCGCTGGTCAAGCTCAAGGCGCAGGACCCGACCATCTCCTTCCGCCGCTCCTGCCGCGAGGGCGTGTGCGGCTCGGACGCGATGAACATCAACGGCAAGAACGGTCTGGCCTGCCTGACGAACATGAACACCCTCAAGGGCACCATCGTTCTGAAGCCCCTGCCCGGCCTGCCCGTGATTCGCGATCTGATCGTGGACATGACGCAGTTCTTCAAGCAGTACCACTCGATCAAGCCCTACCTGATCAACGACACGCCCGCCTCGGCCGAGAAGGAGCGCCTGCAGTCGCCCGAGGAGCGCGAGGAGCTCAACGGCCTGTACGAGTGCATCCTGTGCGCGAGCTGCTCCACGAGCTGCCCGAGCTTCTGGTGGAACCCCGACAAGTTCGTGGGCCCGGCCGGCCTGCTGCAGGCCTACCGCTTCATCGCCGACAGCCGCGACGATGCCACGGGCGAGCGCCTGGACAACCTCGAGGACCCCTACCGCCTGTTCCGCTGCCACACCATCATGAACTGCGTGGACGTGTGCCCCAAGGGCCTGAACCCCACGAAGGCCATCGGCAAGATCAAGGAACTGATGGTGCGCCGCGCCGTCTGACCCCGTATGGCCGAAGAACGACTGCTCGACGAACGCGAACGCGGCGTCCTGCGCTGGCGCTGCCGCCGGGGCCTCGTGGAGAACGACCTGTTCATCGAGCAGTTCTTCGCCACCCACGGCAGCAGCCTCACCACCCGCCAGGCCCAGGGCCTCACCACGCTGATGGACCTGGCCGACAACGACCTTCTGGACCTGCTGCTGCGCCGCAAGGAGCCCGCAGGCAAGGCCGACACGCCGGAAGTCCGGGAAGTCCTTGAGCAGATGCGCCGCAGAGCGCCTGCCCCCCATTCACTCGCGTAAAAAAGGAAACTCCAAATGAAACTGGCCGACAACAAAGCAACGCTATCGTTCAGCAACGGCAGCCCGAGCGTCGAGCTGCCCGTGTACCACGGCAGCGTGGGCCCGGACGTGGTTGACATCCGCAAGCTGTACGCGCAGACGGGCATGTTCACGTACGACCCCGGCTTCCTGTCGACGGCGTCCTGCCAGTCGGCCATCACCTACATCGATGGCGACAAGGGCGAGCTGCTGTACCGCGGCTACCCCATCGAGCAACTGGCCACCCAGTGCAACTTCCTCGAAACCTGCTACCTGCTGCTGTACGGCGAGCTGCCCAACGAGGCGCAGAAGGCCGACTTCACCTCGCGCGTGACCAACCACACCATGGTCAACGAGCAGATGCAGTTCTTCCTGCGGGGCTTCCGCCGCGACGCGCACCCCATGGCCGTGCTCACGGGCCTGATCGGCGCGCTCTCGGCCTTCTACCACGACAGCACCGACATCAACAACCCCGAGCACCGCGAGATCGCCGCGATCCGCCTGATCGCCAAGATGCCCACGCTGGTCTCCATGGCCTACAAGTACGGCGTGGGCCAGCCCTACATGTACCCGCGCAACGAGCTGTCCTACGCGGGCAACTTCCTGCGCATGATGTTCGGCACGCCCTGCGAGGACTACAAGGTCAGCCCGGTGCTCGAGCGCGCGCTGGATCGCATCTTCATCCTGCACGCCGACCACGAGCAGAACGCCTCCACCTCCACCGTGCGCCTGTGCGGCTCGTCGGGCACCAACCCCTTCGCGGCCATCGCGGCGGGCGTGGCCTGCCTGTGGGGCCCCGCCCACGGCGGCGCCAACGAGGCGGCGCTGAACATGCTCTACGACATCCAGAAGCAAGGCGGCGTGGAGAAGATCGGCGAGTTCATCAAGCAGGTCAAGGACAAGAACTCCGGCGTCAAGCTCATGGGCTTCGGCCACCGCGTGTACAAGAACTACGACCCGCGCGCCAAGCTCATGCAGGAGACCTGCAACGAAGTGCTGAGCGAGCTGGGCCTGGAAAACGACCCGCTGTTCAAGCTGGCCAAGGAACTGGAAAAGATCGCCCTGGAAGACGAATACTTCGTCTCGCGCAAGCTGTACCCGAACGTGGACTTCTACTCGGGCATCGTGCAGCGCGCCATCGGCATCCCCGTGAACCTGTTCACCGGCATCTTCGCGCTGGCCCGCACCGTGGGCTGGATCGCGCAGCTCAACGAGATGATCGGCGACCCCGAGTACAAGATCGGCCGCCCGCGCCAGCTCTTCACGGGCTCGGTGCCCCGCGACGTGAAGCCCATCGGCCAGCGCTGATCGCGGTGGTGTGAACGCCAAGCCCGCAGGCTCCATGCCTGCGGGCTTTTTTCATGGTCCCGCGTTCGCTGTTACAGTCACCGCAGCCCCCGCGGGCCGCGGCATTGGCCCCGCGCTCGCTGGCGAACAACCCGTCCAAGGAGAGAACCCCCATGAAGTTTCGTTGGTTAGCAACCGTGGCCGCCGGTGTGGCGCTGTTCGGCGGCGCAGTGCATGCGGATCAGCTGGCAGACATCCAGAAAAAGGGCGAGCTGGTCGTGGGCGTGCTGGGCACGGACGAGCCCAACAGCTACATCGACCCCAAGACGCGCGAGCTGGTGGGCTACGAGGTGGACCTGGGCCGCGCGGTGGCGCAGAAGATCGGCGTGAAGCCCGTGTTCAAGCAGATCACGCTGGCGGCGCGCATCCCCGAGCTGCAGCAGGGCCACATCGACCTGCTGGCCGCATCGCTCACGCACAACAAGGAGCGCGAGGCGCAGATCGACTTCTCGGTCACCACCTACGTGACCAGCCAGCTGGTCATGGTGAAGGCCAGCAGCCCCGCCAAGGACGTGCCCGACCTCGCGGGCAAGCGCGTGGCCACGGCCAAGGGCAGCTCGATGGAGGTGAACATCAAGAAGGCCGTGCCCACGGTCAACGTGATCTCGTTCGACACCTCGCCGCAGGCGCTGATCGCCATGCAGCAGGGCAAGGCCGCAGCCTTCGTCAACGAGGACATGAGCCTGGCGCGCGCCCTGGTGGAGATGGGCAGCCAGGGCAAGGACTACCGCCTGCTGCCCTCCAGCATCAGCACCGAGTCGATCGCGCTGGGCATCAAGAAGGGCGAGGCCGGCTTCAAGAAGGCGGTGGACGATACGCTGCGCGGGCTCGAAGCCAGCGGCAAGGCGCAGGCGATGTACGAGCAGTACTTCGGCAGCCAGAGCGCGCTGAAGATGGGCGCGCGCCGCTTCAAGATGGACAGTGACCAGATCACCGAGTAACCGTTCCCGGCACCGGGCCGCAGGCACTGTCTGCGGCCCTTTTTCGTTCAGGCACCCATGACTAGCTTCGATCCGCAGATGCTCCTGTCGGGCCAGTACCACGACATGCTGATGGCGGGCTTGTGGATGTCGCTGCAGTACCTGGCCTTCGGCCTGTGCCTGTCGCTGCCGCTAGGGCTGCTGATCGCGCTGTGCCGGCTCTCGCCGTTCAAGGCGCTGCGCGCCCTGGGCGCCTGCTACGTGGAGGTGGTGCGCAGTATTCCGCTGCTGGCGCACATGCTGTTCTGGTACTTCGGCGTGCCCGAGCTGCTGCCCACGGCGCTCAAGGAGGCGCTGTACGAGGGCCCCGTCGAGTCCATCTGCGCCGTGCTGGCCATTGGCTTCTACACGGCGGCCTACATGGCCGAGGACATCCGCAGCGGCATCCGCGCCGTGCCACCCGTGCAACTGGAGGCGGCGCGCGCCATCGGCCTGCCGTACCTGCGCGCCATGCGCCTGGTGATCCTGCCGCAGGCCATCCGGCTCACGGTGCCGCCGCTGATCTCGCAGACGCTGAACCTGTGGAAGGGCACCTCGATCGCCACGGTGATCGGCGCCGCCGAGATGATGTACCAGGCCGGGCAGGTGGAGAGCCAGTCGTTCCGCAGCTTCGAGGCCTTCGCGTTCGCCAGCATCGCCTACCTGGGCGTGTCGCTCGCCATCACGGGCCTGGCGAGCTGGTTCCAGCACCGCTATCCGGTGCGCACCATGTGAGGCGCGGCCATGCTTGAACTCATCCAGCAATACGGGCTGTACTTCCTGATCGGGCAGTACCCCAGCGGGCCGCTGGGCGGCCTCGCGCTCACGCTGATCCTCGCGGCGATGGGGCTGCTGCTGTCGCTGCCGCTGGGGCTGGCCTTCGGGCTCATGCGCGTGTCGCCCTGGGGCTGGCTGCGCGGGCCGGTGACGGGTTTCATCTACCTGGTGCGCGGCATGCCGCTCCTGATGGTGGTGTTCTGGGCCTACTTCTTCCTGCCCAGCATCACGGGCGTGAAGACCGACCAGTTCTGGACCATGCTGATCGCGCTGGTGGTGTTCGATGCCGCCTACCTCGCCGAGATCGTGCGCGCGGGCATCCAGGGCCTGCCCCGGGGGCAGATGGAATGCGCTCGCTCGCTGGGCCTGCCCTACCTGCGAGCCATGCGCAGCGTGGTGCTGCCGCAGGCGCTGCGCAACTCCCTGCCCTCGCTGGTCAACCAGTTCATCTCGACGATCAAGGAGACCTCGCTGGGCTACATCATCGGCCTGACGGAGGTGAGCTTCATCGCCAACCAGATCAACACCCTGGTGTTCACCAAGCCCGCCGAGGTCTTCGGCGCCCTGGGGTTCACCTACTTCGTGCTGTGCTTCGGCCTGTCGCGCTTCGCGCATGGGATGGAAAGGCGGCTCGCGCGCAGGGGCCTGGGCAGCCACATCGCCCCAAAGGTTGCAGCATGATCGAACTCCAAAACGTGAACAAGTGGTACGGCGACTACCACGCGCTGGTGGACGTGAACGAGACCATCGCCAGCGGCGAGGTCGTGGTGGTCTGCGGGCCCTCGGGCTCGGGCAAGTCCACGCTGATCCGCACCATCAACCGCCTCGAGGAAATCCAGGGCGGCCAGATCCTGCTCGACGGGCGGGACGTGCACGACCCCAGGCTCGACGTGAACGCGCTGCGCGCGGGCATCGGCTTCGTGTTCCAGCAGTTCAACCTGTTCCCGCACCTCACGGTGCTGGAGAACTGCACGCTGGCCGCCGTGCAGCTCAGGAAGCTCACGGCTTCGGAAGCCCGCGAGCGCGCCATGGCGCTGCTCGAGCGCGTGGGCCTGGCGCACAAGGCGCAGGCCCTTCCCAGCCAGCTCTCGGGCGGCCAGCAGCAGCGCGTGGCCATCGCGCGGGCGCTCACGCTCAAGCCGCCGGTCATCCTGTTCGACGAGCCCACCAGCGCGCTCGACCCCGAGATGGTCGGCGAGGTGCTGCTGGTGATGCGCGACCTCGCCAAGGACGGCATGACCATGGTCTGCGTGACGCACGAGATGGGCTTTGCCCGCGAGGTGGCCGACCGCGTGGTCTTCATGGACCAGGGCGCGGTGCTGGAGCGCGCCGCGCCGCACGAATTCTTCAACCACCCCCAGCACCCGCGCACGCAGAAGTTCCTGGCCGACATCCGCTCGCCCTTCGAGAAAAGCGCGGCCTGACGCCACCCTTCAAGGAGTACCCCACTATGAAATCCCGCGCCGCCGTGGCCTTCAAGGCCGGAGAACCGCTGCAAATCGTCGAGATCGACGTGGCCCCGCCGAAGAAGGGCGAGGTGCTGGTCCGGATCACCCACACGGGCGTGTGCCACACCGACGCCTTCACGCTGAGCGGCGACGACCCCGAGGGCCTGTTCCCCGCCGTGCTGGGCCACGAGGGCGCGGGCATCGTGGTGGAAGTGGGCGAAGGCGTGACCAGCGTGCAGCCCGGCGACCACGTGATCCCGCTCTACACCGCCGAATGCGGCGAATGCCTGTTCTGCCAAAGCGGCAAGACCAACCTGTGCGTGGCCGTGCGCGCCACCCAGGGCAAGGGCGTGATGCCCGACGGCACCACGCGCTTTTCGTACGACGGCCAGCCCGTG
>Ga0206116_1001220_pt1 | contig 15250 bp, 9 predicted proteins | sample 3A1Ametagenome_FD_178000 | JGI IMG/M metagenome (GOLD analysis project Ga0206116, IMG submission 178000) | Enriched microbial communities from leaf-cutter ant dump, University of Wisconsin, Madison, United States - 3A1A | ecosystem: Environmental > Terrestrial > Nest > Insects nest > Nest dump...
GACGGCTGGCCGCAAGGTGCACCAGCCGGGCAAGACGCTCGCCGTCGTCGATCACAACGTGCCGACGACCGATCGCACCAAGGGTATTGAAGATCCCGAGAGCCGCGATCAGGTTGCGCAGCTCGCCATCAACGCTGCCGAGTTCGGCGTCGAGTATTACAACGAGCTCGACCGCCGGCAGGGTGTCGTCCACGTGGTCGGTCCCGAGCAGGGCTTCACGCTGCCAGGCATGACCATCGTCTGCGGCGACAGCCATACCTCGACGCATGGCGCCTTCGGCGCGCTCGCCCATGGCATCGGCACCTCGGAGGTCGAGCATGTGCTCGCCACGCAGACGCTGATCCAGAAGAAGGCGAAGAACATGCTGGTGCGCGTCGACGGCAAGGCGCCGGCCGGCGTCACCGCCAAGGACATCGTGCTGGCAATCATCGGTGAGATCGGCACGGCCGGCGGCACCGGCCACGTCATCGAATATGCCGGCGAGGCAATCCGCGACCTTTCGATGGAAGGCCGCATGACCGTCTGCAACATGTCGATCGAGGGCGGCGCCCGCGCCGGCCTGATTGCGCCCGACGAGAAGACCTTTGCCTATATCGCCGGCCGGCCCAAGGCGCCGACGGGCGAGGCGCTGGAACGCGCCATGGCCTATTGGAAGACGCTTTATACCGATGAGGGCGCGCACTTCGACAAGGTGGTCACGCTCGACGCCGCCAGCCTGCCGCCGATCGTCAGCTGGGGCACCAGCCCGGAAGACGTCGTGGCGATCACCGGTGTCGTGCCCGATCCCGACGCCATCGCGGACGAGACCAAGCGTGCCTCCAAGTGGCGCGCGCTCGACTACATGGGTCTGAAGCCGGGCCAGAAGATGACCGACATCGCCCTCGACAAGGTGTTCGTCGGCTCCTGCACCAACGGCCGCATCGAGGATCTCCGGGCCGCCGCCGCGGTGGCCAAGGGACGCAAGGTCGCGTCGTCGATCAAGCTTGCGATGATCGTGCCGGGGTCCGGCCTCGTCAAGGAACAGGCAGAAGCCGAAGGCCTCGACAAGATCTTCATCGAGGCGGGTTTCGAGTGGCGCGAGCCGGGCTGCTCGATGTGCCTTGCCATGAACCCCGACAAGCTGGCGCCGGGCGAACGCTGCGCGTCCACCTCGAACCGCAACTTCGAGGGTCGTCAGGGCTACATGGGCCGCACGCATCTGGTGTCGCCGGCCATGGCGGCAGCGGCGGCCATCGCCGGCCACTTCGTGGATATTCGCGCGTTCAAGTGACCCTTCGCCTCGGCGGAGAAGAAGTTCAAGGGCCGGAGCCGATCGCTCCGGCCTTTTTCATGTGTCGCCGAGCCAGCGCAGCCAGCGTCCGTGGAAGTCGCCACGCGCCAGGACGTGGTGCTCGCCGGAGGGGAACAGAGTGACGAGGAGGCCGGCTCCGGGTGTCTGGCCGTCCGCTTCCAGCCGCAGCCAGGCGAGCGGTTCCATCTCGGCGGCCCTCAGCATGGCCGTCTGGATGCCGAGCCGGGCCGGGTCGGCGAGATATTGCCAGAAGATCGAGTGGACGACGACTCGCAGCGTCCCTTCTTCGGGCGGCGCTGCCAGTTCGCGTGCCAGGAACTCGGCTGCGTCGGCGGCCTCGACGCGTTCGGGCCGGGCGGCGGCGTGATCGAGCGCGGCGACGAGCCGGGCCTTGCGCTCGGTCTGGTCGGCCCAGACGTAGGACAGCAGCCGCGTGCGGTGCTCGGCGTCGGCCGGATCGAGGGGGGCGAGATCGCAGGCCCGGCGGCGCACCACCTCGATGGTGGTATCGAGCGGTGGCGGCGTGTCGCAGTCGGGCGCGAGTTCGATGGGCGCCTTCTTCTTCCCCCAGCGGGCGGCGCCATAGCGATAGGCATACTCGTCCCAGTGAAGGTTGAGACCGGCGCTGGCGCCGATTTCGAGAATGTCGAGTTTCGGCCCGAAACGTCGGGCGAGCCAGAGAAAGCCGGGCAGCAGCATGGCCGAGCGACCAACCTCGTTGGTCTGCGGCGGGCTCATCAGGATGTCGTGCAGTTCGTGGTCGTGCCGGACGATGGCGGCGCTGACCGCGGCGACGAGCGTATCGTCCGACACGTCGATCGGCGGATAGGCCGCGACGAGCCCAGCGTCGCGCCGGGTCAAGACGAGCCGGTGCAGGCCGCCGAACAGGCGCAGGGGCACGGCATCTTCGCCGGCATGGCCGTTCCAGGCGAGGATGCGGCGGCCGGTCAGCGTCGTCCGGTCGAGAAAGCGCGGTGCGAGGTCGGCGAGCCGCGCGGTGAACGGGGAACCCATGGTGCGACAGGCCTCGGCCTGGCGGTGGAAGTGGTCGAAGATGTCGCTCATCGCGGCTTGCCCCCCGGCGTTCCCGAATCCGCCGCGACGATAGCGGCGGGGAACGGCGATGACTACCCCGGACGCCGTCACGCCGGCGTGAGCGAGCGACGCGCGCTTCCAGATCAAAAAATGCAACTCGCTTCGTCTCAGCCTTGCCCAAGCCGCCGGCATGGGGCAAGTAATGCTTGTGTCACGCGTAAGTGTCGCTTTTCCGGGGGACTTTTGACCATGTCGCTGACGATTGCCGCTGTCACCCAGGCGGACGCCCACAAGCTGGCGCCGATCATCGCCGCCTATGCCCAGGCAATGAAGCGTGGGGCGCCGCGCCGCCCGGACGAGTATTATGCCGAGCTTCTCGCCGTCGATCCGGCAACGGAAGTGCTGGGCGCCTTCGTCGACGAGGAACTGGTCGGCTTTGCCGTGTTCTTCGATCTGCCGGACACCATGTCCGGCCATCGGGTCGGCCATCTCGAGGACATCTACGTCCTGCCGGCGTTCCGCAATCGCGGCATCGGCCGCAAGTTCGTCGAAGTGCTGAAGGTCGAGGGACAGAGCCGCGGCTGGGACCGCCTGCGCTGGGTGGTGCCCCCGCCGGTCGACGCCGCCGCCACCGGTCTGCCGACCGACAGTGCGCTCTACGAAGAGATCGCCACGCTGTCGACGTCCAAGCTCTACGACATCATCATCGACCCGCAGTCGCGCAAATCCTGACGGTTTGCCCATAAAGCGAGCAGGTACAGCCCAAGCTCAGGGCTTTCCCGGATGGCTGTTTCGCCCTTAAATGCGGTCGCGCTCGACGCGACCGCAGGGAGAGATGATGGCCGTCCTGACCAAGCTGACGCACGTCACCCGCTATGTCTATGACAAGCCGGTCGTTCTCTCTCCGCAACTGGTGCGCCTCAGGCCCGCGCCACACAGCCGAACCGCCGTGCCGGCCTATGCGCTGAAGGTCACGCCGGAGAATCATTTCGTCAACTGGCAGCAGGATCCGCACGGCAACTGGCTGGCCCGGTTCGTCTTCCCCGAGCCGGCGTCCGAGTTTTCCGTCAGTGTCGACCTGCTTGCCGAGATGGCGGTCTACAATCCGTTCGACTTCTTCATCGAGGACTACGCCGAGCACTGGCCGTTCGCCTACGCGCCGGAGCTCGCCAAGGACCTAGCACCCTTTCTCGAATGCGAGGGGGAGGGGGATCTCTTCGAAGCCTATCTTGCGACGATCCCGCGGGATCGCAAGCAGACCACCGACTTCGTGGTGGCGGTGAACCAAGCGCTGCAGCAGCACATCGCCTACGAGATCCGCCTTGAGCCCGGCGTGCAAAGCCCGGAGGAGACGCTGTCGCGTCGCGCCGGCTCCTGCCGCGACAGCGGCTGGCTGCTGGTGCAGCTTCTGCGTCGGCTCGGCCTCGCCGCCCGCTTCGTCTCCGGCTACCTCATCCAGCTCAAGCCCGACGTCAAGGCGCTCGATGGGCCGTCTGGCACGGAGGTCGATTTCACCGACCTTCACGCCTGGGCGGAGGTCTACATTCCCGGCGCCGGCTGGATCGGCCTCGATCCCACCTCGGGCCTCCTGACCGGCGAGAGCCACATTCCGCTGGCCGCCACGCCGCACTATCGTTCGGCGGCCCCCATCGTCGGGTCCTATAGCGCGCCGCCCGATACGAGGGCCGAGTTCTTCTTCGACATGAAGATCGCCCGCATCGACGAGCGGCCACGCGTCACCTGGCCGTTCTCCGACGAGGCCTGGGCGCGGCTCGACGAGTTGGGCGAGGCGGTGGATGCCGACCTCATGGCGGGCGACGTCCGCCTCACCATGGGTGGCGAGCCGACCTTCGTGTCCATCGACGATTACCAGTCCGACGAATGGAACACCTCCGCCGTCGGCCCCACCAAGCGGGCGCGCGCCGACGACCTGATCCGTCGTCTCGTCGCCCGCTTCGCGCCCGGCGGCTTCCTGCACTACGGGCAGGGCAAGTGGTATCCCGGCGAGAGCCTGCCACGCTGGACCTTCTCGCTCTACTGGCGCAAGGACGGCAAGCCGATCTGGCGCAACCTCGACCTCGTCGCGCCCGAACGGCATCCGACGCCGGCCGACGCCGAGGCAGCCTGTGCGCTGGCGCGCGGCGTCGCCCGCCGGCTCGGCGTTCCCGGTCGTTGCGCCGTGCCCGCTTACGAGGATCCGGCCCACTGGATCCTGAAGGAAGCCGACCTGCCGGACAATGTCACGGCCGAGGACAGCAAGCTCGACGATCCCGAGGCGCGCGCCCGTATCGCCCGGGTGTTCGAACGCGGCCTAGGCAGGCCCAGCGCCTATGTGCTGCCGGTGCAACGATGGCAGGGGGCGGCCGGAAGCAACTGGTTGTCGGAGGTCTGGAACTTCCGGCGCGGCAAGCTCTATCTGCTTCCAGGCGACTCGCCGGCCGGCTTCCGCCTGCCGCTCGCCTCGCTGCCCTGGGTGCCGCCAGCCGCCTACCCCTTCCATGTCGACCGCGACCTGATGGGCGATCTGCCCGATCTGCCGGATCCGGATCAGCTCGCCACCGCCTACGAGCATTCGCGCGAGCCGGCGGCTGACGATCCGCGCGTCGGCCAGTGGATGACCGAGGGCGGCGGACCGGTTCGCACGGCGATGAGCATCGAGCCTAGGAATGGCCGGCTCTGCGTGTTCATGCCGCCGGTCGCCGGCGCGGACGACTATCTGGAGCTGCTCGCCGCCGTGGAATCGACGGCCGAGGATCTCTGCCTGCCCGTGCATATCGAAGGCTATCCGCCGCCGCACGATCCGCGCCTCAACGTCATCCGCGTAGCGCCCGACCCGGGCGTCATCGAGGTGAACATTCACCCGGCCGCCGGCTGGACGGACTGCGTCGCCATCACCGCCGCCGTCTACGAGGAGGCGCGTCTGTCCCGCCTCGGTACCGACAAGTTCATGATCGATGGCCGCCACACCGGCACCGGCGGTGGCAACCACGTCGTGGTGGGTGGCGAGACGCCGGCCGACAGTCCCTTCCTGCGCCGCCCTGATCTGCTCAAGAGCCTGGTCCTCTATTGGCAGCGCCACCCGTCGCTGAGCTATCTGTTTTCCGGCCTGTTCATCGGGCCGACCAGCCAGGCGCCGCGCATCGACGAAGCGCGGCACGACAGCCTCTACGAACTGGAAATCGCGCTCGCCCAGGTACCGGCGCCGGGCGAAGGGGCGGCGCCCTTGCCCTGGCTGGTCGACCGCCTGTTCCGCAACCTGCTGACCGACGTCACCGGCAATACGCACCGCTCGGAAATCTGCATCGACAAGCTGTTCTCGCCGGATGGCCCGACCGGCCGGCTGGGCCTCGTCGAGTTCCGGTCCTTCGAGATGCCGCCGGACGCCCGCATGTCGCTCGCCCAGCAGCTTCTGCTCAGGGCGCTGATCGCCTGGTTCTGGAAGGAGCCGCAGCAAGGCGGCTTCACACGCCACGGCACGGCGCTGTTCGACCGGTTCATGCTGGAGCATTTCGTCTGGCAGGACTTCCTTGAGGTGATCGCCGACCTCAACCGGGCCGGATTCCCGATGGAATCGGTCTGGTACGATGCCCAGCGCGAGTTCCGCTTCCCCTATTTCGGCACCGTCAGCCGGCAGGGTGTCTCGCTGGAGCTTCGCGGCGCGCTGGAGCCTTGGCACGTCACCGGAGAGCAAGGCGCGGTCGGCGGCACGGTGCGTTTTGTCGACAGTTCGGTGGAGCGGTTGCAGGCGCGCGTTACAGGCTTCGATCCGGCCCGTCATGTGCTTGCCTGCAATGGGCGGCGCGTGCCGGTGGCAGCGACCGGCCGTATCGGCGATTATGTTGGCGGCGTTCGTTTCAAGGCGTGGCAGCCGGCCAGCGGCATTCATCCGGTGTTGCCGGTCAATGCGCCGTTGACCTTCGAGATCGTCGATCGCTGGTCGAGGCGTTCGCTGGGCGGCGCCACTTACTTCGTTGCCCATCCCGGCGGCCGCAACTACGACACCTTCCCCGTCAACGCCTATGAAGCGGAGGCCAGGCGGCTGGCTCGCTTCCAGGATTTCGGCCACTCGCAGGGGACGGTGAACCTGCCGGCCGAAGAGGCCCCCGGCGAATTTCCCACCACACTCGACCTCCGGCGGCCGGCCGGCATCTGATGCCTTGTCGACCGGCGGATATCTTGGCGATACCGCGCCGGTCTGATTAACTCGCGGCGGCCCGCCCGCCGCACACGCCGGAACCCTGATGAGCCAGTTGCAGCCCGATCCGATCCCTGCCGGACAGAAAGCCGAGCCCAAAGCCGGACCGGGCTTTCTGACGCGGGGCTATAAGCCGCTCGCGGGCGCTTATGACGAGATGATGGCGCCGGACGGCTCGTTGCGCGGTCCCTGGCCGTCCCTTCTGCAACGGCTGGCGGATCTCGGCGAAGAGGGCGTGCGCGAGGCCTTTGCCGGTGCCGAGCAGCAGCTCAAGAACTCCGGCGTGTTCTTCCGCGTTTACGACGATCCGGCGGGTGCCGAGCGGCCCTGGCCGCTGACACCGGTGCCGCTGCTCATTTCCCAGTCGGAGTGGGCGGCGCTGTCGGCCGGCGCCGTCCAGCGCGCCCGGCTTGCCGAGGCGCTGCTTGCCGATGTCTATGGCCCCGGCCGACTTGCGCGCGATGGGGTGCTGCCCGCCGCGGCCATCGCCGGCAGCTCGGATTTCCTGCGGCCGCTGGTTGGCGTCGTGCCGAAGGGCGGCCGCTTCCTGCGCTTTTTTGCCATCGATCTCGGTCGTGGTCCTGATGGCCGATGGTGGGTGCTGTCCGATCGCGCCCAGGCGCCCTCGGGTGCCGGCTACGCGCTGGAAAACCGCTTGGCGGTGACGCGAGCGCTGCCTGAGGTGGCGCGCGGTCTCAACGTCGAGCGTCTCGCACCGTTCTTCCAGGCCTTCCGCGACGATCTCGCCGCCCTCAACGCCGGTGCCGAGGCGCGCGTCGGTCTGCTCACGCCGGGCCGGCTCAACGAGACCTATTTCGAACACGCCTATCTCGCCCGCTATCTTGGCTTCCTGCTGGTGGAGGGCGGCGACCTGACGGTGCGCGGCGACGCCGTCTACGTGCGCACCGTGTCCGGCCTCAAGCGCATAGATGCGCTTTGGCGCCGCCTCGACGGCGACTTTGCCGATCCCCTGGAACTCCGCACCGCGTCGGCGCTCGGCGTGCCGGGCCTCGTGCAGGCCGTCCGGTCCGGCTGCGTCGATGTCACCAACGCGCTCGGCTCCGGCGTTGCCGAGTCGCGCGCGCTGATGGGATTCGCGCCGGCACTCTGCCGCCACCTGCTCGGCGAGGAGCTGGCGCTGCCGAACCTTGCCACCTGGTGGTGCGGGCAGGAGGCGGAGCGGCGGGCGGTGCTCGGCGGCTTCGACCGCATGGCCATCGCTTCGGCCTTTTCCGGACCGCTGCCCGGTCTGCCCTTCTGGAGCAAGCTCGGCGCGGCGATGAGCAAGACGGAACGGCAGTCAGCCCGGTCACTGATCGAGACGCGCGGTCTCGACGTGGTCGGCCAGGAAAATGTCGGTCTTTCCACCATGCCGGTGTGGGACGGCAACCGCCTCGTACCCAAGCCCTTCGTGCTGCGCCTGTTCGTGGCGGCCGTGGGCGACAGCGACTGGGTAGTGATGCCCGGCGGCTTCTGCCGCATCTCCGGATCGAGCGATGCCCGCCTCGTTTCCATGCAGCAAGGCGCCGAGACGGCCGACGTCTGGGTTCTGTCCGACGCGCCCGTCCGGGAAGTCTCGTTGCTGCCGCAGCCGGACCGCGCTTCCATTCGGCGCTCCACCGGTACGCTGCCGTCGCGTTCGGCCGACAACCTCTATTGGCTGGCCCGCTATCTGGAACGGTCGGAAGGAACGCTGCGCCTTCTGAGGGCGCTGATCAACCGCCTGGTGGACGCTGGCGGCGACGCCGACCAGCCGATCATCCGGGAGCTGACCGACCATTTGCGGTTCATCGGTGCCATCGATCTTGAGCGCAAGGGTACGCCGGTCGAGCTTGTGGCCGCCGCCCTCAGCGATCCGGCGTCTCCCTCGGGGCTGCCGGCTCTGACCGGTGCGGCGCGCGCCGCCGGCTCGGCCATTCGCGATCGTCTGGCGCCGGATGCCTTCCGGGCGGTGACGGAAATCGCCGTTCTGTTCGAAAGCATCGGGCGGCGGCGCCTCACGCCGGCCCAGATGCTCGACGAGGTCAATCACGGTCTGCGCCGCATTGCCGCCTTTGCCGGTCTCGCCGCCGAGAATATGAACCGCGCCATGGGCTGGCGCTTCCTGGACCTCGGCCGCCGGATCGAACGAGCCCTTGCCACGGCGGCCGTGGTCCGCCGCTTCGCGCTTGATGCACCGTCGACCGAGGCGCTCGATCTGGCGCTGGAGGCGGGCGATAGCCAGATCACCTATCGTTGGCGCTACGTCATGCGGCCGGCGCCTCTGCCGGTGATCGACCTGTTGATGCTCGACGATGCCAATCCGCGTTCCGTCGCCTTCCAGACGGCGCGTATCGTCGAGCACCTGGAAGCCTTGCCGGCCACCCGCCTCGACGGGCGTCCGGTGGAGCTGCTGCGCCTTGCCCGCAAGCTCGATGCGCGGCTCGCCAACACGGCGGCCGAGAAGATCGAGGCGCGCGACATCGACAAGATCAACGGCCGGCTGTTGCGGCTGTCCGGGCTCGTTACCGATCGCTTCTTCACCCAGCGCCCCAGCGAGGCGCAGCCGGAGGAGCTGGAATGATCTACGAGCTCCGCCAGCAAACGCGCTACCTCTACACGGCGGCGGTTCCCTATTCGAGCCATGTCGCCCGCCTCCTGCCGGTGGATCGCAAGGGGCAGGTGGTGCGCCGGGCGACGTTGTCCATCACGCCCGCGCCGGCCGAACGGCGCGAGACCGTGGATTTTTTCAGCAACCGCATCTGCCATTTCGCCCTCGACCGGCCGCACGACGAACTGATCGTGCGCCTTGAGGCGGAGGTGGAGGTGGCGCCGGCCGAGCCTTACCTCGCCGCGTTGACGCCGCCCGCCGAGGAGATCCGCATGCTCGCGGTGGCGAGCAGCGACCCGGGGCCCGATTCCCCCGTGCACGGCCTTTTCGCCTCGCCGTCGGTCCCGCTCGATGCGGCCATCACCCGCTATGCCGCGCTGTCCTTTCCGGCCCGGCGGCCGGTGCTGGAAGGGGCGATCGAACTCATGAAGCGGATCAAGGGCGACTTTGCCTACGTTCTCGGCGCCACCGACGCCGACACCAGCCCATCCGACGCCTTCGTGGCGAAGAAGGGCGTCTGCCAGGACTTTGCCCACGTGATGATCGCCGGCCTGCGCGGCCTGGCGCTGCCGGCGCGCTACGTCTCCGGCTATCTCCGCACCGAGCCGCCGCCCGGTCGGGAGCGGCTGGAAGGAGCCGACGCGACCCACGCCTGGGTGGAGGTTTGGTGCGGCGGCGAGGCCGGCTGGGCGGGGCTCGACCCCACCAATGGCATCGTCGCCGGCGAAGACCATCTCGTGCTTGCCATCGGTCGCGACTATTCCGACGTGTCGCCGCTCGACGGCGTTATCGTCGCGTCCGGCGCCCACAGCCTGACGGTGGCCGTCGACGTCATTCCCCTGTCTGGGACATCCAAGCGGCCTCTTCGCGTGGTGGAGTGACCCGTCAACCCTTGGCGAAGGCAACGCAGGCGGCAAGCACGGCTCGAAGCGTTTCCAGCGTCGGCGCGGCGAAGGCCGGGTCGAAGGCGATCGGCCAGTTGGCCTCGTCAACCGGTCCCTGGCTTTCTCGGATGTACCCCCGACAGGCCAGTTCCATCTGTAGGGCGTGGATGCCCTTCTCGGGCTGACCGTAGTGGCGGGTGATGTAGCCGCCCTTGAAGCGACCATCGACCACGTGGCTGCGACCGGAGCCGGCGATCACGCCGGATACGCGCTCGACCAGTTCTGGATCGGCCGATGCACCGCTGTTGGTACCCAGGTTGAAGACAGGTAATTTGCCGGCAAATAACCTGGGAATGGCGGAACGGATGGAATGGCAGTCGTAGACAACGACGCGGCTGTTTGCATTCCGTAGCCGACTAATTTCTTCGCTCAAGGCCGTATGGTAGGGGCGATAGTAGAGCCCGATGCGCGCCTCTATTTCCTCGGCTCCGGGCTCTTCGTCCTGACGATAGAGCGGCTCGCCGTCGAAGGTCTCGACGGGACAGAGGCCGGTGGTGGCCTGTCCCGGATAGAGCGAAACGCCGGTCGGATCGCGATTGAGGTCGATCACCGTGCGCGACCAGTGGGCGCGGACGATGGTGGCATCGAGCTCGCCCGCGAACGCATAGAGCTGATCGACCCACCAGTCGGCATCCTTTCTCGCCAGCCACGGCGAGACGAGGCGCGCCTCGATCTCCTCGGGAATGGCCGTGCCGACATGCGGCAGGGAAAGAACGAGCGGCGCCTCGCCACGCCGGATGACCGGATCGATTGTCGTTTCGCTCATTCGTGCACCAATGCCGGCAGGAGGTCGCTTCCGATCGCGGCGGCAAGCCGTCCGGATGCGACGAGGCGGCTGGCGGCGTCGATGTCGGGCGCGAAGTGCCTGTCATCGGCGAGCGGCGGCACGTCGGCGCGCAACAGGTCGATGGCGGCCGCCAGAGGCGCAGACGTGCCGAGCGGCGCGTGGAACCCGATGCCCTGCGCAGCGGCAAGATACTCGATGCCGATGACGTGGGCGGCGTTCCTTGCCATGGCCTGGAGGCGGCGGGCGCCATGAGCGGCCATGGACACGTGGTCTTCCTGGTTGGCCGACGTCGGGATGGAGTCGACCGAGGCAGGGTGGGCCATCTGCTTGTTTTCGGAGACGAGGGCCGCCGCGGTGACCTGCGGGATCATGAAGCCGGAGTTGAGGCCCGGCTTGGGCGTCAGGAAGGCCGGAAGTCCGCTCAGCGCCGGGTCGACCAGCATGGCGACGCGCCGTTCGGCGATCGAGCCGATCTCGCAGAGGGCGAGGGCGATGATGTCGGCGGCAAAGGCGACCGGCTCGGCGTGGAAGTTGCCGCCGGAGATCACCTCGCCGGTGTCGGTGAACACCAGCGGGTTGTCGGACACGCCGTTGGCCTCGTCGTTGAGCGTCACGGCGGCCTGGCGCAGCAGGTCGAGGCTGGCGCCCATCACCTGCGGTTGGCAGCGCAGGCAATAGGGGTCCTGCACGCGGCCGTGGTCGTCGAGATGCGACGCGCGAATGGCCGAACCCGACAGCAGGGCGCGCAGGCTGGCGGCGACGTCGATCTGACCCTTGTGGCGGCGCAGCAGATGGATGCGCGGATCGAACGGTCCGTCTGAGCCCTTGGCCGCGTCCACCGAAAGAGCGCCGGTGACCAGCGCCGCCTGGAAGACGCGTTCGGTCTCGAACAGGCCGGCGAGCGCCAGCGCCGTAGAAACCTGCGTGCCGTTAAGGAGCGCCAGCCCTTCCTTGGGGCCGAGCACGAGCGGCTTGAGGCCGTTCGCTTCCAGCGCAGCGGCGGCGTCGACCGGGCGCCCATCGACGAACACCTGCCCGACGCCCATCAGTGCCGCCGTCATGTGGGCGAGCGGGGCGAGATCGCCGGAGGCGCCGACGGACCCCTGTCCCGGAATGACCGGGATCAGCCCTCGCTCAAGGCAGGCCGCGAGTTGCTCGAGCGTTGCCCAACGTACGCCGGAGGCGCCCTGGGCAAGGCTCGCGAGCTTCAGCGCCATGATGAGGCGGACGACCGACACGGACAGCGGTTCGCCGACGCCGGCGGCGTGCGAGAGCACGATGTTGCGCTGGAGCGTTTCGAGATCGGCGGCGTCGATGCGCACCGATGCCAGTTTGCCGAAGCCCGTGTTGACGCCGTAGACCGGGTCGCCCTTGCCGATGATCGCCTTGATGGCGGCGGCGGCCTTGTCGACCGGGCCGCGCGCGGCGGCGTCGATGGTTGCGCCGTCACCGAAGTAGATGGCGCGCCAGACGGACAACGGAACCTCGCCGGGAACAAGGCGATGGAGGATCGGGGTATCTTTCATTCACCTCTCCAATAGCGGGCGGCGAGCGGGTTGAAGCCGATTCGGTAGACGAGCTCGGCCGGGCGGTCGACGTCCCAGACGGCGAGGTCGCACCACTTGCCGGCAACGATCGAGCCGGTGTCCTCGGCAAGGCCGAGGGCTGCGGCGGCGTGGATGGTCATGCCGGCGAGGCATTCGGCCACCGTCAGTCGGAACAGCGTCGCCGCCATGTTCATGGTGAGCAGCGGCGAGGTCAGCGGCGACGTGCCGGGGTTGCAGTCGGTGGCGATGGCGATGCGCGTGCCATGCTTGCGGAACAGGTCTACCGGCGGCCGCTTGGTTTCGCGGATGAAATAGAAGGCGCCGGGCAGCAGCACGGCCACGGTGCCGGCTGCGGCCATGGCGGCGGCGCCCGCATCGTCGGTGTGTTCGAGATGATCGGCCGACAGCGCGCCGTGGCGGGCGGCGAGCGCCGCGCCGCCAAGGTTGGACAACTGGTCGGCATGCAGCCTGAGCTTGAGGCCGAGACGCCGGGCGGCGGAGAAGAGGTCGTCCACCTCATCGGGCGAGAAGGCGATGGTCTCGCAGAAGGCGTCGACGCAATCGGCCAGTCCCTCCGCCGCGATGGCCGGCAGCATCTCGTCGCGGACGAGCGCCAGATAGCCGGCGCGGTCGTCCTTGAACTCGGGCGGCAAGGCATGGGCGCCGAGGAAACTGGTGCTGACCGTAACCTGTCTTTCGCCCGCAAGGCGGCGGGCGGCGCGCAGTTGGGCGCGCTCGCTGTCGAGGGTGAGGCCGTAGCCCGACTTCACCTCGACCGTGGTGACGCCTTCGGCGATCAGGTGATCGAGCCGGGGCAGGGCACCGGCCAGCAGGCCATCCTCGCCGGCCGCCCGCGTGGCGGCGACGGTCGAGACGATGCCGCCGCCGGCGCGGGCGATCTCCTCGTAGCTGGCGCCGGCAAGTCGCAGCTCGAACTCGTGGGCGCGGTTGCCGCCATGAACGAGATGGGTATGGCAGTCGATAAGCCCCGGCGTGACCAGCCGCCCTTCGAGGTCGACCGCCTCGGCATTCGGTGGGGTCTCCGGCATGTCCGCTTCCGGGCCGGCATAGGCGATGCGGCCGTCCACGGCTAGGATCGCCGCCTTCTCCACCGGATCGATGCAGGCGGGATCGGCCATCGTGACGAGGCGAGCGTTGCGGAACAGGCGGGTGGCCATCGCGATACCTGGAGTGGATGTTGCACTCATATGTATAGACAACCTCGACTGCGATGCAAGCCGTTCGCAAGCCAGGCGATCCGTTCGACCGGCAGCTTGCGCAAGACAGCTGCGCGAATTCCGAATGAGCCATCGAATTTCGGCATTACGTCTATGGACATCATAGCCTGGAAATGGTGCATTGCCGGCCGCATTGTCAGCCCCCTCTCCGAGAGGGGCGCCGCATCCCGATCACGCCGGAGTTCCCCATGTCGCCGCTCGCTCTCTTCGATCTTGAAGGTCGCAAGGCGCTGGTGACCGGGGCGAGCCGCGGCATCGGTCAGGCTCTGGCCGTCGCGCTGGCCGGTGCCGGCGCCGATGTGGTGGTCACCGCCCGCGACACCGCCTCGCTCGGCGAGACCGTTGCCGCCGTGGCATCGCTGGGGCGTCGTGTCGTGCCGCTTGCCCAGGACGTTCGCGACGTGGCGGGTAGTCGCGCCGTGGTGACGCAGGCGGCGGACACGCTCGGCGGGCTGGATATCCTGGTCAACAATGCCGGCTACGAGGAAGTGACGCCGTCTCTGGATATCGAGGAGGCGGTGTGGGACCGGGTGGTCGACACCAATCTCAAGGGTGCCTTCTTCATGGCGCAGGCGGCGGCGCGGCAGATGCAGGCGGCCGGACGAGGTGGCTCGATCGTCAATCTTGCCTCGCTCACCAGTTATGTCGGCGTGCCGACCGCCGTGCCCTATGGCGCCTCGAAGGCCGGGATTCTCGGCATGACGACGGCGCTCGCCACCGAGTGGGCGAGCCTCGGCATTCGCGTCAACGCCGTGGCACCGGGCTACTTCCGCACTGCGATGACCGATGTTTTCTATCGTGACGACGCCTGGCAGGCGTCGATGCTGGCCAAGATCCCGCTCGGTCGGTTCGGAGCGTTGGGCGATCTGGCCGGCGCGGTGATCTTCCTGTCGTCCGATGCTTCCGCCTATGTCACGGGCCAGTGCATTCCAGTGGATGGGGGGTATCTTGCCTCAATTTAAGGCATGCACATAAGTAATGCGAAAAGCGGGTGACGGCCTGTCTAGGGATGTATATGGTACTGCGGCGCGTTCTTGCGCCAAGGGGAGCGGAAACGCTGGGGCTGTAGGGGTCAGAGAGTAAGGGGATGACGGAAACGATAGCTGCCGATGCGCCGTTCGCGGTGTCGGTCCGCGACGTCAACATGGTGTTCGACGGCGTGCATGCGGTGCGCGACGCCACGTTCGATCTGGAAAAGGGGCGCTTTCTCACCATTCTCGGCCCGTCGGGCTCGGGCAAGACGACGCTGCTCCGCATGATCGCCGGCTTTGGCCGGCCGACGTCGGGCGAAGTGTTCATCAATGGCCTCGCCGTCGGTAGCGTGCCGCCGCACAAGCGCTCGATCGGCATGGTGTTTCAGAAGCTTGCCCTGTTTCCGCATATGACGGCGGCCGAGAACGTCGCCTTCCCGCTCAGGATGCGCCGGTTCGACGCGCGTACCATTCCCGACCGCGTTCATCGCTATCTCGATCTCGTCAAGCTCGGGAAGCTGGGCGACCGCCGCATCCACGAGCTCTCCGGCGGACAGCAGCAGCGCGTCGCCATCGCCCGCGCCCTCGTCTTCGAACCGGATCTCTTGCTGCTCGACGAGCCGCTCGCCGCGCTCGACCGCAAGCTTCGCGA
>Ga0206116_1001222_pt1 | contig 15214 bp, 11 predicted proteins | sample 3A1Ametagenome_FD_178000 | JGI IMG/M metagenome (GOLD analysis project Ga0206116, IMG submission 178000) | Enriched microbial communities from leaf-cutter ant dump, University of Wisconsin, Madison, United States - 3A1A | ecosystem: Environmental > Terrestrial > Nest > Insects nest > Nest dump...
AGCTGTTGGAAAAGGCGGGAGCCCTGCGGGAAGCCGGCGCTGCGGACGTGCTTTGCGTTCGGATGGACGTGGCCGACGAGGCCTCGGTGGCTACCGCCTGGCAAGTGCTGTCCGCCGGCGCCCCGCTCGATGCCGTGATCAACAACGCCGGCATCTCCGGCGAGGGCATGGCGCTGAAGCAGACGGCCGCGCAGTTTGATGCGGTGATCGGCACGAACCTGCGAGGCGTCTGGCTCGTGGCAACGCATGCGGCGCGGGCCTGGAAGGCGCAGGGCCGCGGCGGCTCCATCGTGAACATCGCCTCGATCCAGGCCGAGCGTGTCGCACCCGGCCTCAGCGCCTATTCGGCGTCGAAGGCGGGCGTGATCCACCTGACAAAAAGCCTGGCGCTCGAATGGGCACGCCACGGCATCCGCGTGAATGCACTGGAGCCCGGCTACATCCGCACCGAGATCAATGAGGACCTCTGGGAGCAGGCGTACGGCCGGGCGCTTGCCGGCCGCATTCCGCTCGGCCGCCTCGGCCGGCCGGACGATCTCGACGGCATGCTGCTGCTGCTCGCATCCGGCGCGTCGGGCTGGATGACGGGCGCCGCGGTCGCCGTCGATGGCGGCCATCTCGTCACAGCCCTCTGATTTTCTGCAGGACTTTCCATGGACTTCCACATCGCCCCCGAATTGCGGCAACTGCAGGCTGCCACGCGCAGCTTTATCTCCGGGCAGGTCATTCCGCTCGAACGCGACCCGCGACATGGCGCGCACGGGCCGGAACCCGCATTGCGCGACGAGCTCGTCCGCAGGGCGCGAGAGGCCGGCCTGCTGACGCCGCACGCGTCCAAAGCCCTCGGCGGCCTGGGCTTGGGGCACGTGGAGAAGGCCATGGTCTTTGAGGAGGCCGGTTACTCCTGGCTCGGGCCGACCGCGCTCAACATCCATGCGCCCGACGAAGGCAACATCCATCTGATGGAAGTTGTCGCCACCGAGGCGCAGAAGGAGCGCTGGTTGCGCCCGCAGGTCGCAGGCCATACCCGCTCCTGCTTTGCGATGACGGAGCCCGACGGCGCAGGCGCCGATCCATCCATGCTGGCCACCACGGCCGTGCGCGATGGCGACAGCTATGTGATCAATGGCCGCAAGTGGTTCATCACCGGTGCGGACGGCGCGGACTATGCCATCGTGATGGCCCGCATGGAGGACGGCTCGGCCACGATGTTCCTCACCGACATGGCCAGGCCGGGCATCCGGCTCGAACGCAGCATGGACGCGATGGACCGCTGCTTCACGGGTGGGCATGGTGTCCTAGTCTTTGACAACGTGCGCGTTCCGGCGGAAGACGTGCTGGGCGAGCCCGGCAAGGGCTTCCGCTACGCACAGGTGCGCCTGGCGCCAGCGCGGCTCACGCACTGCATGCGCTGGCTGGGCCAGGCGCGCCGCGCGCACGACGAGGCGCTGGCGTATGCCGCCAGGCGCCAGGCCTTCGGCAAGCCCTTGCATGAGCATGAGGGCGTGGGCTTCATGCTGGCCGACAACGACATCGACCTGCATACCGCCCGCCTGCACATCTGGCATACCGCCTGGCTTCTGGATCAGGGCGAGAAGTGCAACTTCGAATCAAGCCGCGCCAAGGTGGCTTGCTCCGAGGCGTTGTGGCGTGTGGTCGACCGCTGTGTGCAGGTGCTGGGCGGGCGCGGGGTCACCGACGAATCACCCGTGATGCGCATCTTCATGGACATGCGTGCCTTCCGCATCTACGACGGCCCGAGCGAGGTGCACCGCTGGAGCATGGCCCGCAAGCTCTTGCAGGCTGCGCCGTGAGCGCGCATGGAATCGACCTGCAGCGACTTGCCGTCTGGCTGCAGGCGGAGGGCATCGCGGGTGCTGGCGCCGTGATACTTGAACCGCTGGCAGGCGGGCAATCGAACCCGACCTTCCTGCTGGACGCGCCCGGGGGGGGGCGCCTCGTGCTTCGCACGAAGCCGCCCGGTACGCTCCTCGCTTCTGCCCATGCCATCGACCGCGAGTTCCGTGTCATGCGGGCGCTGCACGGGTCAGGCGTGCCGGTGCCGCGGATGCTGGCGTATTGCACGCAGGCCGAGGTCATCGGCCGCGAATTCTTCGTGATGGAGCACATGGCGGGCCGCGTCTTCATGGACCCCGCGCTGCCGGGCCTCACGCCGGCGGCGCGCGGCGCGGTCTATGACGAGATGAATCGCGTCATCGCCGCGCTGCATGCGGTGGACGTGGACGCCGTAGGGCTGGGGGACTACGGCCGCCGGGGCGCCTACTTCCAGCGGCAGGTCGCACGGTGGACCCGCCAATGTGCCGAGTCCGGGTTGCCGGTAGGCCCGTCGCTGGAGCGCCTCATGCACTGGCTGCCGGAGCGCATTCCCGCGGGTGACGAGACCCGGCTTGTCCACGGTGATTTCCGGATCGACAACCTGATATTCCATCCCATCCGGCCGGAGGTGATCGCCGTTCTGGACTGGGAACTCTCGACGCTAGGCCATCCGCTGGCCGACTTCGCCTACAACGGCATGGCGTGGCACATCCCCGCTGACTTGTGGCGCGGCGTGGCGGGCCTCGACCTGCCGGCGCTGGGGATTCCCCGCGAAGCGGAGTACGTGCGTCGGTACGAGGAACGCACGGGGCGCAGCGTCGGGGGGCAGTGGGATTTCTGCATGGCCTTCAACCTTTTCCGCATTGCGGCCATCCTGCATGGCATCGCGGCGCGTGCGCATGCCGGCAATGCCTCGGCCGCGGATGCGGTGGAGACGGGGCGCAAGGCGGAGCCGCTCGCGCGCATCGGCTGGGCCTGTGCGCAGCGGCACGACGCCCGCCGGCCTGCAGGCTGAGGGGGTCAGGCGGCCTTGCGCTGCGCGATGCCGAGCTCCCGTTCGATTTCTGCCGTGTGTTCTCCCAGGACCGGCGCGGGCCGGGGCTGCGGTAGGTCGCATCCGGAAAAACGGACCGGCGACGCCACCTCCACGTACGGGCCCTCGGTCGGGTGCAAGCGTTCGCGGACCAGGCCTGTCGCCTTCAGGTGGGGGTCGTCCAGCAGATCGCCGATTTCGTTCACGCGCATGGCGGGCACATTCGCTTCCTTCAGGATGGCCAGCCACTCATCCGTGGTGCGGTCCGGCAGCAGGGTCTTGGCCACGTCATACATCTGGGACATGTTTTGGCGGCGCGTCGGCTTGTCGATGAAGCGGGGCTCCAGCAGCACGTCCGGCCGGCCGGCCGCATTGAAGAACCGGATCCACCGATCATCGAGATAAGGGGCGATGGCGATGTAGCCGTCCTTCGTGCGCATCGGCTGGCGCGAGGGGTCGAGCTGGCGCGCGTAGCCCCAGGTCCCGGTGGGCGGGTTGAAGCTGCCATCGCACAGGTGTTCCAGCAGGTTGAAGTTCGAGATCGCCTCGAACATCGGCACTTCCACCTGCTGTCCTTCGCCGGTGCGCATGCGGTGCATCAGCGCGGCAAGGGTTGCGTACGTGGCATGCAGGCCCGACACCTTGTCCGCGAAGAGCATTGGAAGGAAGCGCGGGTTGGGGTTGCCGTCCACGCGCGGCAGCAGCGAAGTGGCACCGGAAGCCGCCTGGATGATGTCGTCATAGGCCTGCAGGCCCGCGTAGGGGCCTTCCAGCCCGAACCCGGTGCAATGCACATAGACGATATTGGGGCGGATCGCGCGCACTGATTCGTAGTCGAGGCCCAGGCGTGCAATGGCCTCGGGACGCACGTTGTGCAGGAACACATCGCTAGTGGCCAGCAGTTCGCGGATTGCCTCGCGGCCGGGCTCGCTTTTAGCGTCCCAGCAGACCGAACGCTTGCCACGGTTCAGGCGCATGTGGACCGGGCCCATCAGCGGCGTTTTGGAGGGCGTGCCGATGGTGCGGGCCGAATCGCCTTCCATCGGCTCGATCTTGATCACATCCGCGCCGAGGTCGGCGAGGAGCTGGGTGCAATAGGGGCCGAAGACGACCGTGCTCAGGTCGGCGACGCGGATGCCCGCAAGAGGGGCCTGTCGATTCATCGGGATGTCTCCGTCAATGGTTTTCCAGCCTGCACTCTAGGCGGGGCCGGGGATTGGCGAATCGTCCGATGCGACGACCGCACGCCCTCAGGGAACGATACCGAGCCGACGGCCGATGGCCACGGCCTCCGCGCGGTTGCGTGCATGCAGCTTGGCGCTGATGCTGCGCAGGTGCGTGCGCACGGTACTGTTCGAGATGCCCAGCTTCTCCGCGAGCGTGATGTTGGAGTGGCCCTCCGCCACCATCATCAGCACATGGACTTCCTTGCGGGTGAGCGGTTCGGCCAGCGCATCCGTGGAGGCGAGCGCCTCGGGCTGCGGTGGCAGGGTGCCGAAGGCCTCGACCAGCCGGCACATGTATTCGTTCAGGAGCGGGTCGCTCAGCCGCGCGGGGATCTCCTGCAGCATCTCGTGGAAGCGCTTCACCAGGCGCCCGGCCGCCGGGCCTTCGTCGAGGATGAGCCTCATGTAGCCTTCAGGGGCCAGCCGCCGGATCAGCGGGCCGATGCCCTCCACGGCCGCCGCCGCGTTGCCGCTGCGCTGCAGGGCCAGGGCCTGCAGTACGCGCAGCTTGTGCCCCCGCAACTGGCGATGGTCCTGGTAGGCCTGCACGATATCGATGGCCAGTCGCGGCAGCACGCTGGCCGCGTCACCGAAATGGATCTCCCAGCGCATGCGCGCGAGACCCGGGTAAATGGTCTCGTTGGCCGGCAGGCGCTGGCGGCCAACGCGCTCCCAGACATCCGGATCGGCTTCGGCACGCGTCAGCTCTTCGTGGGAGCCCTGTGCATCGCCCTCCAGCAGCAGCAGCCGACCGCGCTCCAGCTTGGCGGTGGCCACGACGCGCGGCAACTGGCGGTGGTGGCCCAGGTATTCGAGCGAAGTCAAGGCCTCGTAAGCCGCAGTGCGGTCACCGCTGCAATGCGCGACGCGGGCCCGGATCACATAGCCCGTGATCATGTGGTCCGGCAGGCCAACGTCGCAGGCGAGGGGCAGGTAGGTGCTCACGAGCTGTTCGGCGCCAGCGATGTCGTCGACTTGGTACATGGCAGCCGCGTAGAGTACGCCCGCCCAGGCATTGCCGTTCGTGTGGCTGTAGGTGGCCTTGCGCGTGGCGTTCACCGCAATGCGGAAACGTGCGGTCGCCAGGCGCAGCCGGCCCGCCTCGGTGTCCAGCAGGCCCTCCACCGACTCGGAGTACATCCGGTTGAAGGCGCTGTCCTTGCTGCGGGCATTGTCGATGAGGGCCTGCGCACGCTGGCCTTGACCGAAAACGGCAAACACATTGGCCATGGCGTTGTGCAGCACGGTGTCGGCGAAGGTGTTGCAGGTCGGCAGGCGGGCCAGGCTCGCTTCGCCCGCATTCAGCGCCTCGTCATAGCGGTCCTGCATGGCGAGCAGCAGCGGCCAGAGCGCGTTCACATGGGCCCGCACCTCGGGGTCTTCATCGTCCAGACAGCCCGAGCTCTCCAGTTGCTGACGTGCAAGTTTGGGGCCTCGGCTCATCAGCGTGGCCCAGATGGCGATGGCTTGCAGCCGGGGCTGGGCGCGGAGCAGTGCAGGGGGAATCTCGCTGAGCCATCGGTCCAGCAGGCGCATGCGGCCCTCGTCGAGGAAGGTCTGCGCGTGCTGGGCCAGCAGGTCCATCGCGTAGGGGAAGTCTCCCCCTTCCATCGCGTGGTCGATGGCGGGCACCGGGCGACCGGCGGATTCGTACCAGCCGGAGGCAGCGAGGTGTAGGCGCTGCAGGTCGTCGGGGCGTTCGCGGCGCAGCTGGCCACGCAGGAAATCTGAGATAAGGCTATGGTATCGGTAAGTGGGCTCTTCTTCCGGCGTGGCGATGCAGAGGTTCTGGGCGACGAGTGAGCGAAGCATTGCGTACGCGTCCACGTGCGGCGCCACGGCGGCGCACAGGCCGGGCATCAGCTGCCGCAGCACGCTGGTGCGCAGGAGGAATTCGCGTGTTTCGGGCGGCTGCCTGGCCAGCACGTCCTCCGCCAGGAATTCGGCAATGGCGCCATGGGAGCCCGAGAACCGCTCGATGTTCGCCAGGTCCGGCCCGCGCTGCTGAATGGCCTGCGACAGCAGCCACAGCGCGACGATCCAGCCTTCGGTGCGGTCGTGCAGGCCGACCAGCGCGCTGGCCACGACAGCCGACTGGCCGCGCAGGCGGAAGAAGTCTTCGCTCTCGCGCAGGTCGAACCGCAGGGTTTCGGTGTCGATCTCGACCGCATCGCGATGGGCACGGAGGGCGGGCAACCCCAGTTCAGGACTGGTGCGGCTGCCGATGATCAGCTGGCCCCCGCGCGGCAGGCGCGCGACGAGCGCGCGCACGATGGCGAGCACGGCTGGGTCATTGATCACCTCGAAGTCGTCCAGGAACAGGGCAAAGCGCCCGGCGATGGACGGCAGCCAATCGATGACGTCCAGGCCATCAGGGCCTGCATGCAGGTCGCGCACCGCGGAGGCGAGGCAACTGAGGAAGCGGGCGGCGTCGTTATCGGAGATGTCCAGCGTGAGCCAGGCCGTGGCCACGCCCTCCCGCTCGAAACTTTCCTTCAGCTGCAGCATGGCCGTGGTCTTGCCGAAGCCAGCTGGGGCCCGCACCACGATGAGCCGCGCATGGCCGGCATGCTGCACCGCTTCGCGCACCCTCGCGCGCGGGACCTGCGCCGGCGGGGCCGACGGCGGCACTATTTTCGTTTGGACGTCTGCACGGAACTGCGCCCGGCGCTGCGCGGCGGGAGGTCCGGGGCGGGCGAGAGGAACGGTGGCGGCGCGCATTCTGTCTCCTGAGCGCGCCTTTGTGGCCGGGGTGGCGCTTCTGCTCACGGCGGAATTCTAGAGTGAGACGCTGTCGCACCGGCTCGTCCAATGCGACGAGGGAGGAATGACCGGGCGGCACTCGTCGCATAGGACGATTCGCGATGGTGCGTTCGGGCGGAGGATGCGCACCAACCTGAGGACAAGAACGAGATGACCCTGCCTTCCGCCAACTACCCGGAGCCGCCCTGGACCTACACGAACGCCCGCATCCTGAACGTGGCTTGCCGCGCGGCGCATCCCGCCGAGCTGTATCGCTGGCTGCCGGACAGCCTCGTGCCGCGCCATGAGGACGGCACCTTCGCCCTGTGGTTCGCGCACGTGCCGGCAATCCCGGAATTGGGCGCGGACTACACCTCGACCGAGTGCGGCATCGTCATCCCGGTACGCACGCGCGATGGCGGCCACGTGGGCTCCACCTTCGCGTTGATGATCGTGGACAACGACATGGCCCTGGCCGGTGGACGGGAGATCTGGGGCTACCCCAAGAAGCTGGGCGACCTGTCTTTCGCCGAGGCGGGCGAGGGCAATGTCATCGCCGAGGCCAGGCACAAAGCCTACCGCAATGCCGCCGCGCCTGCAGTCGCCTCGGTGCGTGCGCGCATGGACGGCAGTGGCGCCGATGTCACTGAACTCGTGGCGTCGCTCGAGCCGCGCTACCTCGAGCGCACCGTGCCTTCCGCCTATGGCCCTGAGCCGCAGTCGCGCGAGGTACTGCGCGTGGCGCATCGCAACGCACGAATTCATTCCGAGATCCGACGTGGCACGGCCGAGGTGAGTTTCGGCGTCACTGACGAAGGGTTCGACCGGCTTGGCCCCATCGAAACCCTAGGCGCCCTGTTCCGCGTGGTCGACTTCGTGCTGCCGTACGCGCAGCGCCTGGAGCAGGCATGAAGGCACTTGCGGCCGTTGTGCGTGAGGCGGGCGCGGCGTTTGTCGTGGAGCCCGTGGAACTCGCCGCGCCCGGGGACTTCGAGGTGCTGGTGGAGATCGCCGGTACCGGCATCTGCCAGACCGATTTGTCCGCATGGAAGCAGGACTTGCCGTTCTCGCTGCCCGCGGTGCTTGGCCATGAGGGCGCGGGCATCGTCCGTGCCGTCGGCCAGTTCGTGCGCAAGGTTGCGCCCGGCGATCCGGTGGTCCTCACGTTCGATTCGTGCGGCGAATGCCGCAACTGCGGCCTGGGCCTGTCCAGTTACTGCGCGCAGTTCCGCGAGCGCAACGTGTCGGGCCGGCGGCGCGACGGGAGCAGCGCGTTGCGGGACGCGAACGGCGGGGTGCTGGCCGGCTCTTTCTTCGGCCAGTCGTCATTCGCCACCTATTCCCTGGCGAGCGAGCGCAATGTGGTGCGGTTGCCCGGCGGGCTTCCTCTGGAGGCAGCTGGGCCGCTGGGCTGCGGCGTGCAGACGGGCGCCGGCGCGGTGCTCAATGTGCTGCGGCCTCCCGAAGGCAGCAGCATCGCGGTGTTCGGCGCGGGCGCCGTCGGCATGAGCGCCATCATGGCCGCGAAGGCTGCGAGCTGCGCCACCATCATCGCCGTGGACCTGCACGAGGCGCGGTTGCGTGAAGCGATCACTTTCGGTGCCACGCATGGTGTGGATGCGTCACGCGAGGACCCCGTCGCCGCCGTGCGCAGGATCACCGGTTCCGGCGCGGGGTTTTCCGTGGAGTGCACCGGTGTGCCCGCCGTGCTGCGCCAAGCCGTGGAGTCGCTGGACATCCCCGGCAAATGCTGCCTCACCGGCCTCGCGCCCTCCGGCAAAGCATTCGAGATCGAGATGAACCAGTTGCTGCGCGGCCGCACGATCGCCGGCACGCTGGAGGGCGACAGCGACCCGGACACCTTCATCCCCCGGCTCATCGGCTTGTGGAAGGAGGGGCGCTTCCCCTTTGATCGCCTTGTGCGCCGGTATCCGCTCGATCGGATCAACGACGCCGTAGCCGACATGCGTGCCAGCCGGGCCATCAAGCCCGTGCTCATCGCCAACCCCCAGCTTTCCGGAGCGACGCTTTGAACTTCCAGCAGAATTTCACGATGACCATCGCGAACGAGCCAGCCATCACGGCCGGCACACTGGCGATCATCAACCCGCATACCGGCGTGGCGTTTGCCCATGCCCCCGATGCGGGCGCCGCCGAGCTCGACCGCGCCATTGCCGCGGCGCGCCAGGCGCAACCGCCTTGGCGCGCCACACCCCTGTCCGCGCGTTGCGACGCCGTGATGGGGCTCGCTGCTGCGCTGGAATCGCACGCAGGCGAATTCGCTCGGCTGCTCACGCGCGAGCAAGGGAAGGCGGGCGTGGAGGCCGCGGGGGAGATTGGCTCCTGCATCCGCTGGCTGCGCGAGACGGCGCAACATGCGCTTGCAGATGACGAGCTGGCAGCAGGCGCCATCCAGGCGACTGGCGTCACCACCCAGCGGGTGCCGCTCGGCGTCGTGGCCGCCATCGCGCCGTGGAACTTCCCGTTGCTGCTGGGGGTGTGGAAGGTGGCGCCCGCCCTCGTCACGGGGAACACCATGGTGCTCAAGCCTTCGCCGTTCACCCCGCTCACGAGCCTGAAGTTCGGCGAACTGGCGCGCGCCATCCTGCCCGCTGGCGTGCTGAACGTCATCAGCGGGGGCGATGCGCTCGGCCCGCTCGTGACCTCGCACCCCGGCTTCGACAAGATCGCCTTCACGGGCTCCACGGCTACGGGGCGTGCCGTCCTGCGGAGTGCTTCTGCCAACCTCACCCGCGTGACGCTGGAACTGGGTGGCAATGATCCCGCCATCGTCATGCCGGATATCGACCTCGACACCGTGGTGCCGCGCCTGTTCTCCGCGGCATTCCGCAATGCGGGCCAGTTCTGCGTGGCAGCCAAGCGCATGTATGTCCACCGCACCATCTACGACGCGTTTCGCGAGCGGTTTGTGGCCTTCGCCAAATCCCGGGTTGTGGGAGACGGCAGCGATCCGGCCACACATGTAGGGCCGGTGCAGAACGCGGTGCAGTTCGGCCGCCTTCGCGAGCTGATCGACGACTGCGCCGCCAACGGCTACACCTTCGCGCTCGGCGGCCCGTTCACGCCGGGCACCGGTTATCACGTGCCGCTCACCATTCTCGACAACCCTCCAGACACCTCGCGCCCGGTGGCTGAAGAAGCCTTCGGCCCCATTCTCCCGCTGCTGGCCTTCGACACGATCGATGAAGTGGTCGCCCGCGCAAACGCGACCGAGTATGGGCTGGCCGCATCGATCTGGTGCCGCGACCCGGTAACCGCAGCAGCCATTGCATCGCGCCTGGCTGCCGGCACCGTGTGGATCAATACGGTGCACGACCTGTCTCCCATGCGTCCATTCGCAGGCCACAAGCAGTCGGGCTTTGGTGTCGAGAACGGGCGCGAGGGCCTGCATGAATACACGGCGCCGCGCGTTGTCGTGGCGGCTGCCTGAAACGGGCACGGACATGCTGGCCTGCTGCGCCTTTGCCATCGTGCTGCTCGCACCGCTCATCGCGATGTGGCGGCGCGGGCGGCAGCGCGTGCGCCGCTGGCTGGGCCTGCCTCTGGAGCCCGACAACGCCGCTGTGGCATGGGCGCCCGCAGGACCCGCCCCGGCGCTGGCAGCGGCCGCGGCCAGCCGGCGCCCCGTACGCATCGTCTGGATCCTGGCGGCCGCTGTTGCGGCCGTGGCCGTCATCGCCCTGGCTCATGCCTTCTTCCACCATCCTGCTCACGCCGGCACCGCCACCGGTTCTGCGGTCCCTGTCCTTCCTGATTCCTTCTGCCTAACCTTGCCATGAGCTACTCACTCCAACTCGACACACCCGCCGCCCGGCCTTCGGAACTCGGTGCGCGCGGGCCGCTCACCCGCGCCCGGCTGCGCCGCACGGCGCTGCTCTACGCCGTCCTTTGCCTGGCCGGCGCGTTGCCCTCGCTGCTGGGCGCCAGCGCCTTCTGGCAGGCGAGCGGCCTCGGCCTGTGGTTCCCTGGCGCGGGCTTCCTTGCCGCAGGTGGCTGGTCGCTGATCCTGCTTCCGTTGTCCCTTGCGCTCTTTGCGGGCACCGTGTTCATCTGGTTTGCAACGGGCAATGTGCTGTTGCCGCCCGCGGTCTGGCTCGCGGCTGCGCTGGGCGCCGGCTTTCTCACCCGCGGTGGCGTGGCGCCCTGGGCATGGCCGGCTGCCATCGCGCTCCTGGCTGCGGGTGCGGCCTGGCAAGCCCTCCGCTTGCGCGGGCAACTGCGCACGAAGATCGCCCGCCGCGATTCGCGGGTCGCCTTCCTGCCGGATGCCGTGGCCACGCTCGACAGCCACATGGCCCCGAGCCCGGCAGAGGGGAGCCGCGAGATCCCTGAAGACCAGCTGGAAGCCCTGCGCTATTCGCTCGACCGAGCACTGCAGCCGGTCCATGAATTCGGCGGCTTCGACCACATCGACCAGTTCCAGCCCGCCGCGTGGCGCTACCAGATCAACCACATCGGCATCGGCCTCAGCTCGGTGCAGGCGCACTACACACCCAACTTCCACGGCTACCTCTCGACGGCGCAGACCAACCTGATCGAGAAGTACCTGGACCCGCGGGTCTGGCGGTACTGGGTGCTGGAGTCGATGTGGGGCCACCTCAACTTCTCCAACTTCGATCCGGCCGCGCGTGACAACATCATGCTGACAGGCTGGCTCGGCTTGCACATCGCGCAGTACATGCAGGTGACGGGCGACCGCCGCTACACCGAGCCGGGCAGCCTGACGTTCCGGCTGAACGCCCGGCAGGAATGGCGCCACGACATCCACACCATCATGAAGTCGGTAACCGACAACCTGGATGCGCAAGCCTTCTGCCTCTACCCCTGCGAGCCGAACTGGATCTATCCGATCTGCAATCACTACGCGCTGGCTGGCCTGGCGGGCTATGACTCGTTGTTCGGGACCGGCCACGTGGACCGCGTGCGTGAACGCTGGTTCCATATGCTCGACACCGAGTTCACCGACGAGAGCGGCAGCCTCGTGGGGCTGCGCTCCAGCCTCACCGGCCTGCGCTTCCCATTCCCGGCTGGCGAGGCCGGTTTTACCGACTTCACCAACGTTTTCGCTCCGGAACGCGCGCGCCGCATGTGGGCCATTGCACGCACCGAACTTGCCAGAACGATCGGTCCCGGTGTTGGTGGCAAGCCCCGCTTGAAGCTTCCGGGCCTGGGCATCGACTTCGGCAACTATCGCCGCAACCACAGCCTGGCCTACGCCGTGATCTCCTGCTCCGCTGGCGAGATGGGCGACCTCGAGATCCTGGCGGCTGCGAAGCAGGCCATGGACGAGGACAACCGCCCGGTGCGCGAAGACGGCGTCCTACGCTACATGGACTCCTCGAACATGGCGAACGTGCGGGTGATGCGTGGCCAGTTGGCCCGGCGCGACGATTTCGCGCGCTCGCTGCTGGTACCGCCGTCCGATGCCATCCGCTCTGGCCCCGTGCTGGCTGAAGCGTCCTACCCGGATGTGCTCGTGGCCAAGGCCATCAGCATGGATGGCGCCTCGCTCGATCTGGTGCTGCGTCCTGGACGAGGTGGCGGGGCGCAGAAGCTCGGCTTTACCCGCCTGAAACCGGGCCATCGCTACACGCTGGAACAACCGGGTGGCATGGCGCTGCCGCTGGAGGCAGACGCACAGGGCCGCGCGAGTGCCACCGTGACGATCGGCGGCCGCACGGAACTGCACCTCCGGCCCGGGGTGGTCGCATGAAGGCGATCTGCTACTCGCGCTTCGGCGCGCCGGTTGATGTTGCTGAGTTGCGTGACGAGGCCGACCCGACCCCGCCCGGGCCGATGCAGGTGCAATTGCGCCACGAGGCCATGGCGATCCATCCGGCAGACCTGTTGCAGATGGAAGGCCGCTACGGCGCGCGCCGCCCGTCGCTACCGGCCTCTGGCGGTACCGATGGCGTGGCCCGTGTGGTGGCCGTAGGCACCGACGTGACCCACCTTCGGGTAGGTGACCTCGTTCCGCTGCTCTTCACGGGCGTGCCCGCATGGCGTGAAGGCTGCACCGTGGACGCTGCCCATCTCTTTGCACTCCCGCCCGGCGACCCGCTCGTGATGTCGGTAGTAGGCGTGAATGCGCTCACCGCCTGGGTGATGCTGCACGACACGATTGAGTTGCCCGAGGGCGACTGGGTCATCCAGAACGCGGCGGCATCGTCGGTAGGCCTGGCCACCATGCAGCTGGGCCAGCGCGCCGGCTTCCACATGATCAACGTGGTGCGGGGCGCCCCGGCCGAGGCGCGCCTTCGCGCTGCGGGTGCCCGTCATGTGATGATGGACGGCGACGACCTCGCCGCTCGCGTAGCCTCGCTGACCGGCGGCCAGTTGCCGCGCCTGGCGATCGACGCCGTTTCCGGCGCCGCAACCACCCGCCTTGGGGCGTGCACGGCGCCAGGCGGCCTCGTGCTGAACTACGGCCTGCTGTCCGGCGACCCGGCCACGCTGTCGCCCACCGACCTGCTGTTCCGCCAGGTGTCGCTGCGTGGCTTTTGGCTCAAGGCGTGGCTGCGTGGCAAGGACATGGCGCGCGTGAGGGAGATCTACAACCAGCTCGCGGCGATGGCGCAGGCGGGCGAAATCCCCGCGCCCATTGCGGGCATGTACCCGCTGTCCGCCTTCCGCGACGCGCTGGCCCATGCATCTGGTGGCGCGCGCGAGGGAAAGATCCTCTTCACCGCAGAGAACCCGGACGGCTCGTCGCTCAGGACGAGGCGCGAGACGGTGCCTGCCGACTAGCATTCTTCCCAGACCGAAAAAGGACATACATCCGTGGATCGCACTCCGGTGATCGTTGGTGTGGGCGAAGTGACGCAGCGCACCCGCAACCTCGCAGAAGCTGATGAGCCGCTCGTGCTCATGGAGCGCGCGCTGCGCGCCTGTGCTGCCGACGCGGGCGGCGTGCCGCTGGGTGCGCTGGATGCCCTGGATGTGGTCGCTGAATATTCCTGGCCCTATGTCGACGCGCCTGGGCAACTGGCGCAACGCCTTGGCATGAAGCCAGCGCGGCAGGCGTATGGCGTGGCCGGGGGCGAATCGCCGGTGCGGTTCATGCATGAAGCTGCGCTGCGCATCCGGCGCGGCGAGTCGGAGGTGGCTGCCATCGTCGGCGCAGAGGCCAACTACGCCGTGGCGGCAGCCGAGCGCGAGAACACTGCGCCCCCATGGTCACCGAAGGATGCGAAGGCCAAGCTGATTCGCGGCGTGGACTACCTCCATCCGCTGGCGGTGAAGCTCGACGTGGCCAAACCAGCCACCGTCTACCCCTTCTTCGAGAATGCCGCGCAGGCGGCATGGGGCCAGACGCCGCGTCAGGCGCAGGAGGAATCCGCGCGCCTGTGGGCCATCTGCTCCGGCGTGGCGGTGCGCAATCCCTATGCGTGGAAGCAGCAGGCCTACTCGCCCGAGGAAATCAGCCAGGCAACGGCGGAAAACCGCTTGGTCGCATGGCCTTACACCATGCGCATGGTTGCGAACCCGATGGTGAACCAGGGCGCTGCGGTGCTGATGATGAGCCTGCGCAAGGCCCGCGAGCTCGGCGTGCCCGCACATCGCCTCGTCTATCCCTGGTGCGGCTCTGCGGCCGACGAGCCGATGGACTACCTGCAGCGCGACCGCTTCCACCGCTGCGCGGTACAGGAAGCCGTGCTGGAAGACGTTCTAGGCCGAGTGGGCCACACCGGCCACTTCAACCTCATGGAGCTCTACAGCTGCTTCCCTGTGGTGCCGAAGATGGCGCGCCGGACCCTGGCACTGTCCACCGATGCGGTGATCTCCGTGGCGGGCGGCCTGAGTTTCTTCGGGGCGCCGCTCAACAACTACATGACGCACGCGGCTGCGGCCGTGGTGCGCGGCCTGCGCGAGCGCGATGCCACGGCACTGCTCTACGGGCAAGGTGGCTACATGACGAGGCACCATGCGCTGGTGCTCGCGTCGCGCCCCGCCCCCTTCAACATGCTGGATGACCACTACAGCGTGCAGGCCGAGGCGGACCGCCGCCGCGGCCCGGTGCCGGTGCTGGACATCGCCTATCGTGGCCCGGCCGAGATCGAGACGTTCACGGTGCTCTTCGACCGCGAGGGCGCACCCACGCACGGTGTCGTGATCCTCCGCAGCCCGGCGGGCATCCGCACGATGGCGCGCGTCGACCGCTCCGACGCCGCGACGATGAACGCGCTGATGGACATGGACGTTTCGCCGGTCGGTCTGGCCGGCTGCATCACGGGCGACGCCGATGGCGTTCCCGCGTGGAGCCTCGCGGAGGTGACCGTATGAGCGAGGCTGCCGTGCTCCTGGAGATGGTCGGCCATGTCGCGGTCGTCACGCTGAACCGGCCACAGGTACGCAA
>Ga0206116_1001224_pt1 | contig 15181 bp, 13 predicted proteins | sample 3A1Ametagenome_FD_178000 | JGI IMG/M metagenome (GOLD analysis project Ga0206116, IMG submission 178000) | Enriched microbial communities from leaf-cutter ant dump, University of Wisconsin, Madison, United States - 3A1A | ecosystem: Environmental > Terrestrial > Nest > Insects nest > Nest dump...
CCTTGACCTCGGTGGTCTGCGCGCTCTTGATCACAGTCACGTTCGGCAGGCTGTAGAGCTTCTTCTGCAGCACGGCATCGGCGCGCAGGGTGTCGGCGAACTCCAGCAGGGTCACGTGAGCGACGATACCGGCCAGGTCGATGGCAGCCTCGACACCGGAGTTACCGCCGCCGATCACCGCCACGCGCTTGCCCTTGAACAGCGGGCCGTCGCAGTGCGGGCAGAAGCACACGCCCTTGGCCTTGTATTCCTGCTCGCCCGGCACCCCCATTTCGCGCCAGCGGGCGCCAGTGGCCAGAATCACGGTCTTGGCCTTGAGCGAAGCGCCGCTCTCGAACTTGACCTCATGCAAACCACCTTCGGCTGCCGCCGGCACCAGGGCCGAGGCGCGTTGCAGGTTCATGATGTCGACTTCGTATTCCTTGACGTGCTCTTCGAGGGCACGCACCAGTTTCGGGCCTTCGGTCTCCTTGACGGAGATGAAGTTCTCGATGGCCATGGTGTCGAGCACCTGGCCGCCGAAGCGCTCGGCGGCAACACCGGTACGGATGCCCTTACGCGCAGCGTAGATCGCAGCAGCAGCACCCGCCGGGCCACCACCGACCACCAGCACGTCGAAGGCCTCCTTGGCACTCATCTTCTCGGCGTCGCGGTTGGCGGCACCGGTATCGATCTTGGCGAGGATTTCCTTCACCTCCATACGGCCGGAGGCGAACACTTCACCATTCAGGTAGATACTCGGCACGGCCATGATCTGGCGACGCTCGACTTCTTCCTGGAACAGCGCGCCGTCGATGGAGACGTTGCGAATATTGGGATTGAGCACTGCCATCAGATTCAGTGCCTGCACCACGTCCGGGCAGTTCTGGCAGCTCAGCGAGAAGTAGGTCTCGAACTCGAACTTGCCTTCGATGCTCTTGATCTGCGCAATGGTGTCGGCGTCCAGCTTGGACGGGTGACCACCCACTTGCAGCAACGCCAGTACCAGCGAGGTGAACTCATGGCCCATGGGGATGCCGGCGAAGGTCAGGCCGATATCCGCACCAGGGCGATTCAGCGAGAACGACGGACGACGGGCGTCGTTGCCATCGGTCTTCAGGGTGATCTTGTCGGTCAGACCGACGATGTCTTGCAGCAGCCCGAGCAGCTCCTGGGATTTCGCGCCGTCATCGAGGGACGCAACGATCTCGAACGGCAGGGTGACCTTTTCCAGGTAGGCCTTCAACTGGGCTTTAAGATTGGCGTCCAACATGGCGGAAATTCCTCAAATACAAAAATTCGGGCAATAAAATGCCCGGACGGATCGCGCCCGGGCATCGGGCACCACAAGGGCCGGTTGATGGCCCAAACAGCGCAGGTAGCAATGGCAAAACGGATTTCAGAGCGTCGCGAGCGACGGCTAGGCGTAATCTGCTGAGGGCATGACAATGCCCGAGTCTGATTACAACGCTGCCTAGCCGAGCGCAGCAGCTCTGAAACCGTTTTTAGATCTTGCCAACCAGATCCAGCGAAGGAGCCAGAGTGGCTTCGCCTTCTTTCCACTTGGCCGGGCAGACTTGACCCGGGTTAGCGGCGGTGTACTGAGCGGCCTTCAGCTTGCGCAGGGTCTCGGAAACGTCACGAGCGATTTCGTTCGAGTGGATTTCCAGAGTCTTGATCACGCCTTCCGGGTTGATCACGAAGGTGCCACGCAGCGCCAGACCTTCTTCCGGAATGTGCACGCCGAAAGCGTTGGTCAGCTGGTGAGTCGGGTCACCGATCAGCGGGAACTGGGCCTTGCCAACGGCTGGCGAAGTTTCGTGCCATACCTTGTGCGAGAAGTGGGTGTCGGTGGTCACGATGTAGACCTCGGCACCGGCCTTCTGGAACTCGGCGTAGTTGTTGGCAGCGTCTTCGATCTCAGTCGGGCAGTTGAAGGTGAAGGCAGCCGGCATGAAGATCAGTACGGACCACTTGCCCAGCAGGGACTGCTCGGTGAGCTCGACGAACTCGCCAGCGTGGAAAGCGTTGACCTTGAACGGTTGCACTTGAGTATTGATGAGGGACATTGCTGACTCCTTCTGAGGTTTCTGCGAGGGGTTGAAAATCTACAGGTGCTATCTTAGCTACCTAACAGAAAAAAGCTTATTGATTACGGCCATGATATCGATTGAAGGCACCAATCGATGGAAAAGCCCGCGCCAGACGCGGGCTGGAGACCTGAATCAAACCTGATCGGCATCGATCAGCAGCGCCAGTTTACCTGCCACTTGGTTACCGGCGAGTGTCTCGAATGCCGCTTCACTGTCTTTGATCGCAAAACTGCGCTCCAGTTGCGGCTTTAATCGCCCCTCGGCGAACAGCGGCCAGACATGCTGCTGCAGATCGCGCAACAGATCGGCCTTGAACTGGTCATCACGATTGCGCAGGGTCGAGCCGATCAGCTGAATGCGCTTGCCCAATACCTGCGCCAGATCCAGCGTGGCTTCGCGGCCGCCCATCAGCCCGATGTTGATCCAACGCCCATCACGCGCCAGCAGTTCGAGGTTGAGTTGCGCATATTGCCCACCTACCGGATCGAGAATCACGTCGAAGGGGCCAAAGTCGCGCAGACTCTGCAGATCCTCGCCACGCAGCGCGCCGCCCTGGGCACCGAGCGCCTCGCAGTAAGCCAGACGCTCGGCCGAACCGACGCTGACCCAGCACGGGCTGCCGAACGCCTTGCACAATTGAATACCAGCAGAGCCGACGCCACTGGCCCCTGCATGCAACAACACCTTCTCACCTGGCCGCAGGCCGCCGAGCTGGAACAGGTTGAGCCAGGCGGTGGCATAGACTTCCGGCAATACAGCCGCCTCCATCAGGCTGACACCTTCGGGCACCGGTAATGCATGGCGTGCATCGAGCACCACCTCTTCGGCCATGCCGCCGCCGGCCAGCAAACAACAGACCTGATCGCCAACCTGCCAGGCACTTCCGGCGCCGACTTCGATGACCACACCAGAGCATTCCAGCCCAAGCGCCTGGCTGGCCCCCGGTGGTGGTGGATACAGGCCAGCGCGCTGTAAAAGGTCGGCGCGGTTGAGCCCAGCGGCAGCCACCTTGACCCTGATCTGCCCCGCATCACATGCCTGTGCCGGTTGCTCCAGCCATTCCGCACGCCCTTCGACGCCTTGCAATGCCTTCATGCTGCCTCCATAGTGCAAGTGAACGAGCCCGACGCTGACCGTCGGGCTTTCGCTTAGCGCCAACGGAACCTGGCGCCCTCAATTACGGCCTAATATGCGTTATCACTTGCCACTACGTCGAATCAGCATGAAGCGCTCTCTCGCAAGCACCGCCCTCGCCCTTGTCCTTGGCTTCAGCGCTCTGCCGCTGGCCGCCAAGACCACCACTGCCGCCAGCTGGGAATATCTGCAGCCAGATCGCGAGCAGGTGATTGCCAGCCTCAACGTGGTGGAACTGCTGCGGCGGCATCACTACAACAAGCCGCCGCTGAACGACGAACGTTCGATCCAGATCTACGACAACTACCTGAAGTTGCTCGATCCGACGCGCAGCTATTTCACCGCGGCCGACATCGCCGAATTCAACCAGTGGCGCACCAAGTTCGATGACCTGCTGAAAAGCGGCGACCTCGAACCCGGTTTCGCCATCTATCGCCGTCACCTGACGCGCTTGCAGGAGCGGATCGACTTCGCCCTGGCAGAGCTCGCCAAGGGCGTCGACAAGATCGACTTCAGCATCGACGAAACCCTGGAAGTGGATCGCGAGAAAGCGCCCTGGGCGAAAAACCGCGCCGAACTCGACGACCTGTGGCGCAAACGCGTCAAGGACGAAGTGCTGCGCCTGAAGATCGCCGGCAAGGAAACCAAGGATATTCAGGAACTGCTGACCAAGCGCTACAAGAATCAGGCGGCGCGCCTCAAGCAGACCCGTGGCGAGGATGTGTTCCAGGCCTACATCAACGCCTTCGCCACCACCTACGACCCGCACACCACCTACCTCTCGCCGGACAACGCGGAAAACTTCGATATCAACATGAGCCTGTCGCTCGAAGGTATCGGCGCCGTTCTGCAGAGTGACAACGAACACGTCAAGGTCGTGCGCCTGGTGCCAGCTGGTCCGGCGGAGAAGAGCAAGCAGATCGCCCCGGCCGACAAGATCGTCGGCGTCGCTCAGGGCACTGGTGAAATGGTCGACGTGATCGGCTGGCGCCTGGATGAAGTGGTCAAGCTTATCCGTGGCCCGAAAGGTTCGACCGTGCGCCTGGAAGTGATCCCGGCGAGCAATCCGCCCAGCGACCAGACCAGCAAGGTCGTCACCATCACCCGTGAAGCGGTCAAGCTGGAAGAGCAGGCTGCCAAGAAGAAGGTGCTGAACCTGCAGCACGATGGTCGTGACTACAAGCTCGGCGTGATCGAACTGCCGGCCTTCTACCTCGACTTCAAGGCCTTCCGTGCCGGCGATCCGAACTACAAGAGCACCACCCGCGACGTCAAACGCCTGCTCGACGAACTGCAGGCCGAGAAAGTCGATGGCGTGGTCATCGACCTGCGCAACAACGGCGGCGGCTCCCTGCAGGAGGCCACCGAACTGACCAGCCTGTTCATCGAACAAGGCCCAACCGTACTGGTGCGCAACGCCGACGGCCGCGTCGATGTGCTCGCCGACGAGAACAAGGGCATCTACTACAACGGCCCGCTCGCTGTTCTGGTGAACCGCCTGTCCGCCTCCGCCTCGGAGATTTTCGCAGGCGCCATGCAGGACTATCACCGTGCGCTGATTCTCGGTGGTCAGACCTTCGGTAAAGGCACCGTGCAGACCATTCAGCCGCTCAACCATGGCGAGCTGAAGCTGACCCTGGCCAAGTTCTATCGCGTTTCCGGACAGAGCACCCAGCATCAGGGCGTGATCCCCGACATCCTCTATCCGGATGTCATGGATACCAAGGACATCGGCGAAAGCGCCCTGCCCGCCGCCCTGCCCTGGGACAGCATTCGCCCGGCCATCACGCCCGAACTGGATCCGATCAAGCCGTTCCTCAGCGAGCTCAAGGCGCGCCATGACCAGCGCACCGCCAAGGATCCGGACTTCGTCTTCACCCGTGACCGCCTGACCCTGGCCAAGAAGCTGATGGCCGAAACCACCGTCAGCCTCAACGAGAAGACGCGCCGTGCGCGCCAGGCGGAAGTCGAGGCCAAGCAATTGGCACTGGAGAACAACCGTCGCGAGGCCAAGGGCGAAGAACCGCTCAAGGAACTGGCGAAAGAAGACGAGGATGCACTACCAGTCGCCGACGATAAGAGCACACCGGAGGACGACGCCTACCTGGCCGAGTCCGGCCGTATTCTGCTCGACTACCTGGGGTTGAACCCGTCACTGGCGCTGCACTGACAGGCAAGTAGTCTAACGTCATCAAATCGTCATCGAACTGTCGTGAAATGTAGGGGCCGGCCAAAAACCGGCCCCTTCGTTTTCCGGCAGATCGAGAACACCATGACCGTCACCGAGCAGTTGAGCGCACTGGGTAACATCCTCGCTCACGGCGACCTCAGTAGCCTGTTCCAGCCCATCGTTTCGCTTTCCGAGCAACGCATTCTCGGCTACGAAGCCTTGACCCGCGGCCCCTCGAACAGTCCGCTGCACTCACCGCTGACGCTGTTCGCCGTGGCCCGCCACGCCGGGCGCCTAAGCGAACTGGAAATGGCCTGTCGCAAGAGCGCCTGCCGAGGCTTCAGCGCCCAGGGCCTGGACGGCAAGCTGTTTCTCAACGTCTCGCCAGAATCGTTGCTCGACCCCAGCCACCAGCCCGGGCGCACCCTGAAACTGCTGCAGGCCTTCGGCATCCCACCCAGCCAGGTGGTGATCGAACTCACCGAGCAATCGCCCACCGAAGACTTCGGCCTGCTCGACAACGCCCTGCACCACTATCGCGCCATGGGTTTTTCCATCGCCCTCGATGATCTCGGCGCCGGTTATTCCAGCCTGCGCCTGTGGTCGGAGCTGCGCCCGGACTACGTGAAAATCGATCGCCATTTCATCGATGGCATCCACCTGGACGCAGTGAAACGCGAATTCGTCGGCTCCATCCTGAAAATGGCCGCGGCCTCTCGTGCCCAGGTGATCGCCGAAGGCATCGAGCAAGCTGAAGAACTGGCGGTACTGGCGGAAATGGGCGTCGACCTGGTGCAGGGCTATCTGCTCAGCCGGCCGCAGGAAAAGCCGCCGCGTGACGCCCGGCAACTGCTACCGAGACTGCAAAGTAGCCAGGCCAGCCTCGGCGAGGAAAGTCACGACCTCAGTGCCCTGCTCAACGAGCAGCCTGCGGTCGACCAGCACACGGCCATCGCCGAGGTGTTGGACGCGTTCCGCGCTCAGGCCAACCTCAACTCGTTGGCGGTGCTGGATCAGCACAACCAGCCAGTCGGTATCGTCCACCGTCACTCGCTCTCAGAAGCCCTGCTCAAACCCTTCGCCACCGACCTGTTCGCCCGCAAACCGATCAGCCGCCTGATGAGCCAGGATTTTCTCGCCGTGGAGCTGACGCAATCGCTGCAGAAGGTCAGCCGCTTGCTCACCAGCCGCGCGCGCCAGCGCATCGAAGAAGACTTCATCATCATCCAGGGCGGGCGCTACCGGGGCCTGGGCCGCGTCATCGACGTGCTCAAGCTGATCACCGAGCAAAAACTGCAACAGGCGCGCCACGCCAACCCACTGACCCTGCTACCGGGCAACGTACCGATCCAGCAGTGCCTCACGCGCCTGCTGCAACAACAGCGCGAGGCGGCGGTGTGTTACGTCGATATCGACAGCTTCAAGCCCTTCAACGATATCTATGGCTATGCCAAGGGCGACGAGGTACTGCTGTGCCTGGCCCAGTGCCTGAACGATAAGGTGGATCCCGCGCGTGACTTCGTCGGCCATATCGGCGGCGACGACTTCATGCTGGTGCTCGGTTCCAGCGATTGGCGCGACAAGCTTGGCCGTCTGATCGAGGATTTCCAGGGCCAGTGCCGGCGGTTCTATCGGGAAGAGCACCTGCAAGCCGGCTGCTTCAGTGCACATAATCGACAGGGCCAGCGCCAGGAGTACGCGCTGCTGTCACTCTCCATCGGTGTGGTCTACCTACACAGCGATGATTGCGCACAACTGGACGCATCGAGGCTGGCGGAGCTTGCCTCCGAAGCCAAGCGTCATGCCAAGGCAATACCGGGTTACAGCCTGCATATTCTCGATGGATCAGCGGCCTGAACGAGATACATCGTCCGCTTGTACCGCATAACGCTCGGCCAATGTGGAATCGGCCGCAACACCAGGCGCACCGTCACGGTACAGCTGACTGAGACGACTGGCAGCGAGCGGGTGCCCGGCCGCCAGCGCTTGCGTCCAGTAGCGCACAGCCTCCTGGCCATCCGGTGCCTGTCGGGTGTTGCCTTGCAGGGCCTGAACCCCCAACTGGTAGGCAGCCTTGCCATCACCCCCGGCAGCAGCCAGGCGCAACAGACGCAGCCCCTCCTCGCGCGCGCCCAGCCCTTGCCCACGAAACAGCAGGATATGGCCATAAAAGCTTTGCGCCGAAGTGTCGCCCAGGTTGGCCATACGTCCGTACTGGCCCTGCATCCACTGCCAGGCACGTGGCTGACGCATCACCCATGGCCAATGGAACAGTCGTCTGGCCAACCAGTAGCCCAGCCGAGCGCGTAGACGCCAGAGCAGCCTAGACATCGGCGGGATAATCGAATTCGAACACACGCACCACCTCTGCTGCGTGCCAGGACGCCGCAGCGACACCATCGGAAGCGCCATTGAAACGCCCCAAACGCGTTACGCAGTCGAAGAAACCGGTACGTGGCAAACGGCTGGCCCCCTGACTGATCACCAACGCGCTGCGCAGGGGACGCTCGGCACGGGCATCGAGCGCAGCCAGATGTTCAAGTGCCGCGGTGAGGGTCTGCATGGCCGGCGTCGGGAGATCGAGGCGCTCGATCAGCGCACGATAGGTCAGCAGATGACGTTGGCGGCGGGCATCATCCAACTCGGCGAGCAGGGCCTGCCAGTGCTGGCGGCTGATGCGCACGCTCAAGACCAGCCCTCCAGGCCCAGTTCCCAAGCCAACGAACGCAGGATTGCGGCATCGGGTTGGCGCTCACCGCTTTCGATCATGGCCAGGTAGTGAGGGCTGATGCCCACACTGCGGGCCAGTGCTTCCGGGCTCAAGCCCTTGGCCTCACGCAGTGTTTGCAGTTGTTCCAGAGGCGCGCGCTTGGCTGTCGGAGCCGGCGTAGGGGAGCCGGTTACGGCAGGTTCCTGGCGCCCTGCCGCCTTCAACAAGGCCTGGTAATCGGCCCAGGGCAGTACGGCGTATTCCGGTTCACCGTCGCGGGCAATGATTTGCACAGTCATGGAGCTCTCCATCTCAATAACGCCGTTGGAAAGCAGGATCGACGATCTCGGCACCTTCCTTGCGAGCCACCATCTTAACAGGCACCCGCCCAACAGAGCGTGCTCAATAGCACTGAGAGCGATGCATAACCACAGGCATGGCTCCCGCTGCGCGCTGCGTCTCTAAGAGCGTGTTCAAAGTCTGCTGCGCGTCGGCCATGCAGCGTTGAAATCAAGCTGGAACGCCAGCCCGGTCAGAATGCTCATTTACAGCTCGTAAACTGTGCTTCTTCGCTCGACTTCGCCTTGCCTGGCTCTAGCTCGCGAGACTTTGAACAGGCTCTAAGGGTGAACCGTCTGCTCGTCAGCCGGCAGATGCTCGATGAGCGCCAGGCGCTCCGGGCTCTGCCTGTCGCGCCAAGCCTTGAAGGCCTCCAGTTCGGCATGCCAGGTGCGCATCACCCAAGCCAGCACGGCCAGATCATCGACGAAGCCGACGCCCACCAACCAGTCAGGGATCGCATCCAGCGGGCTCAGGAAGTACAGAAGCGCCGCCACCACCATCAGCAAGGCCTGGCTGCTGATCTGCCGATACTCACCCTTGAACCAGGCCAGGCAGAGTGCGCGCAGCAGACGCAGATCCTCTTTGAGCGCTGCGAAACGCTCGCCCTGCGGCGTACGCTTGTCACCCAACGCACGAAGCAATTCCGGTAGTCGTCCCTCACGCAGGAAGCGCGCCGCCAGGGGCAGGTAACGGGTCAGTTTCCATGGAGCTTTCATCGGCCCTCCTCGGCAAGCCAGGCAGTGTCTGGGCTTGCCTCGCTTATCCACCGAAGCTGTGGATAACTCTGTGAAAATACCTTCAACAAGCTTACCAAAGCCCCGTGGCATGGGGCCTTCGCTCAGATCGGGCATTTTTTATACAGCACATAAAACTCATGAAAATCAATAAGTTGCTGATTGACACAAGCCGGCTGCAGATGTAGCCGGTACTTATTGGGAATGCTTCCCATAATGTGCATAAGCGTAACACTCAAGCACCAGCGCGATACCCGATACCCTCCAGAAACGACAACGCCCCGTCAAGACGGGGCGTTGTGCTGACACGCGAAAGTGTTACTCGGCAGCCGGCTCAGCGGCCTTCTGATCCTTGATGCCGATCAGCTCCAGATCGAACACCAGTACCGAGTTGGCCGGGATCGCCGGAGACGGGCTCTGCTCGCCGTAAGCCAATTCGCTGGGGATGTACAGCTTGTACTTCTCGCCAACGTGCATCAGTTGCAGACCTTCGACCCAACCCGGAATCACGCCGCCAACCGGCAGATCGATGGGGCTGCCACGGGCGACGGAGCTGTCGAATACGGTGCCGTCGGTCAGCTTGCCTTCGTAGTGAACGGTCACTACGTCGCTTTCTTTCGGCTGTGCGCCGTCAGCCTTCTTCACTACTTCGTACTGCAGACCGGACTCGGTGGTCACAACGCCTTCACGCTTGCCGTTCTCTTCGAGGAATTTCTTGCCAGCTTCGGCCGCTTCCTTGTTCAGCGCAACCATGCGCTCTTCGGCACGCGTCTGCAGGAAGGAGAAGGCCTCGATCATGTCTTCGTCCTTGATGCGTGGCTCCTTCTTCGCCAGCGCGTCTTCGATACCCTGGGCGACGGCCTTGGAATCCAGATCGTCCATGCCTTCTTCGGACAGGCTGCGGCCCATGTTCAGGCCAATGCCATAGGAGGCTTTCTGCGCCGGGCTCTTGAGTTCGACTTCGCTGGTTTGCGAATCGCAACCGGCTAGCACCAGACCCACCAGGGCAACTGCCGCCGCCAAACGATGCTGTTTCATGCTTGTTCCTTGTAGATGCGCCCGAAGGCCGTCGTGTGAAAGCGCGAGCTTAGCAGTCCGCCACGATAACTGGCTACGGCATAGGAGCCGAGCAGTGCGCATAAGTTCAAGCAAACAAAGGAATTTTCTGGAGTTTTCGGCGAATGCCGAAGGATTGTCACAGGAGGGGATGAAACGAGGAGAGAAATGGCGCAGCGGACGGGACTCGAACCCGCGACCCCCGGCGTGACAGGCCGGTATTCTAACCGACTGAACTACCGCTGCGCGTAACTGCGAGATTGGTGGGTGATGACGGGATCGAACCGCCGACCCTCTGCTTGTAAGGCAGATGCTCTCCCGGCTGAGCTAATCACCCTTCACTCTCGAAGTGGGGCGAATTCTAGAGAGCGATCCGGGCCTTGGCAAGCCCCTCATGCAAAAAAATTCATCGGCCCAGCAAGAACTTAGGCGATACCGGCGAATTTTCTCACAGGCTCGTGGTCAGGGTTGGCCTGAGCTCGCCAGCGGAGAATAATGCGCGCTCTGTGCCGATGGACGAATCGCGATAGCGCAAACTGTCCACTCCCTTACATCCGTCGCAGCCCCGCCCTTTCCAAGCGAGAAAGCCCAGGAAGACGCTGTCTGCGACCTCAATACCAATGGAGAGTCACCCGCTCATGTGGTTCCGTAACCTGCTGGTCTACCGCCTCACTCAGGACATTCCCTTAGACGCCGAAGCACTGGAGACCGCACTGGCCAGCAAGCCGGCCCGCCCCTGCGCTACCCAAGAGCTGACCACCTATGGTTTCACCGCCCCCTTCGGCAAAGACGCCGACGCCCCCCTGGTGCACGTCAGCAGCGACTTCCTGCTGATTGGCACGCGCAAGGAAGAGCGCATCCTGCCGGGCTCGGTGGTGCGCGACGCGCTGAAGGAGAAGGTCGACGAGATCGAGAACACCCAGATGCGCAAGGTGTACAAGAAAGAGCGCGACCAGATCAAAGACGAGATCGTGCAGGCATTCCTGCCGCGCGCCTTCATTCGCAAATCCGGCACCTTCGCCGCCATCGCGCCGAAGCAGGGCCTGATACTGGTGGACAGCGCCAGCGCCAAGAAAGCCGAAGACCTGCTCTCCACCCTGCGCGAAGCCATGGGCTCGCTGCCGGTGCGCCCGCTGTCGGTGAAGATCGCGCCGACTGCGACGCTGACCGACTGGCTGAAAACCCAGAAAGCCGCTGAGGGCTTCTTCGTACTGGACGAGTGCGAGCTGCGCGACACTCATGAAGACGGTGGCGTGGTGCGCTGCAAGCGCCAGGATCTGACCAGTGAAGAAATCCAGCTGCACCTGTCCACCGGCAAGCAGGTCACTCAGCTGTCGCTGGCCTGGCAGGACAAGTTGTCTTTCGTGCTCGACGACAAGCTGACCATCAAGCGCCTGCGCTTCGAGGACGTTCTGCAGGAACAAGCCGAACAGGACGGTGGCGACGATGCACTGGCCCAGCAGGATGCCAGCTTCATCCTGATGATGATGACCCTGGTGGAGTTCCTGCCGGAGCTGTTCACCGCTCTGGGCGGCGAAGAGATTCCGCAGGGTATCTAGGACTGCAGCTAGGTAGGGCGGGCTCAGGAGCGCCAGCGAACAGTCCGCCAAGCCTAACTAGCATCACAACGTACCCTGGCACGCAACGACGTACTGCTTAGTGACGACTGTATGGAGAGGCGGATGCCAGAGCCGGGTAAATCCTACTCACCTACTCACCTACGATTCCCTGCGCACTTCAGCGGTGTACTGCTTCGCGAGTACACCCTACTCACATGCAGCCAGGTAGCGACGCAGGAAGGCAAAGCCGAGCACACCCTGCTCACCTCAGGTCAGTGACTCCAGGCTGGCGGTAAAGGCACTGGCGCCCCGCTCCGCCGTGCTGAAGTTGTGACGCATGAAGGCGAACAACTCGCGCCCACAACCCATGGCCGGAGCTGGCGCCTCGGCCAGCTCGCGTGACGCCAACTCGTTCTCGTCAACCCTCAGCAGCAGTTCCCCGCTCTGGCCGTCCACGCGCAGCAGATCGCCGTCGCGCACCCGTGCCAACGGCCCACCATCGAAAGCCTCGGGGCAGACATGGATGGCAGCCGGGATCTTGCCGGAAGCACCGGACATACGCCCGTCGGTCACCAGCGCCACCTTGAAGCCACGATCCTGCAGCACCCCGAGATAAGGCGTCATCTTGTGCAGTTCGGGCATGCCATTGCTGCGTGGCCCCTGAAAACGCACCACGGCAACGAAATCGCGCTCCAGCCTGCCAGCCTTGAACGCCTCGACCAGTTCCAGCTGATCTTCGAAAACCAGCGCAGGCGCCTCCACCACCTGATGCTCCGGCGCCACAGCTGAGACCTTCATCACTCCGCGCCCGAGATTGCCTTGCATCAAGCGCAGGCCGCCCTCCGCCGAGAATGGCCGGGCAACGGGCCGCAGTACGCTTTCCTCCAGGCTTTCGCGCGGGCCGTCGCGCCACACCAGCTTGCCGCCATCAAGGAAGGGTTCACGGGTATAGCGCGACAGACCATGCCCCGCCACCGTGTTGACATCTTCGTGCAGCAGACCCGCCTCGAGCAGCTCGCGAATCAGCAGCGCCATACCGCCAGCGGCCTGGAAGTGATTGATATCGGCCTTGCCGTTGGGATAGACGTGGGCCAGGGTCGGCACCACCTCGGACAGATCGGCCATGTCTTGCCAGGTCAGCAGAATACCAGCCGCACGGGCGATGGCCGGCATGTGCAGAGTGTGATTGGTCGAGCCCCCCGTGGCATGCAGGGCGACGATGGAATTGACCAGGCAACGCTCGTCGACGATCTCACCAATGGGCATGAACTGACCACTCTGTTTGGTCAGGCGGGTGACCTGCTGCGCGGCTTCACGAGTCAATGCATCGCGCAGCGGCGTCCCCGGATTGATGAACGAGGCACCCGGCAGGTGCAGCCCCATCACTTCCATCAACAGCTGGTTGGTATTGGCGGTGCCATAGAACGTACAGGTGCCAGGGCCGTGATAGGCAGCCATTTCGGCAGCCAGCAACTCGTCGCGCGAGGCCTTGCCTTCCGCGTAGCGCTGGCGCACATCGGCCTTTTCCTTGTTCGACAACCCCGAAGTCATCGGCCCCGCCGGTACGAACAACGAAGGAAGATGACCGAAGCGCAGCGCCCCCATCAGCAGGCCCGGCACGATCTTGTCGCATACGCCCAGATACAGCGCGGCATCGAACATGTTGTGCGACAGCGCCACCGCAGTGGACATGGCGATCACCTCACGGCTGGCGATGCCCAGCTCCATGCCCGGCTCGCCCTGGGTGACGCCGTCGCACATGGCTGGCACGCCACCGGCGAACTGCCCCACCGAACCCAGCTCACGCAGCGCCTGCTTGATCTGCTCGGGAAAGGCTTCATAAGGCTGGTGAGCCGACAGCATGTCGTTATAAGCAGAAACGATGGCGACATTGGCAGCGTCCATCAGGCGTAGCGTCTGCTTGTCGTGCCCGCTGCAACCGGCCACGCCGTGGGCGAAGTTGGCGCACTGCAACTTGCCACGCTGCGGACCTTCGCTGGCGGCCGCACGAATCATCGCAAGGTAGCGCTGGCGCGTGGCACGACTGCGCTCGATCAGACGGTCAGTGACTTCTACGACACGGGGATGCATGGGCTTCTCCAGGCTTGCGACCAACATTTATTTGTTTTTACAACAAAATACTGCCACTCACTGAACTTGATTTCTAGGTTAATCGGCATAATCTTGTAATTAAAACAACAAAATCACAGGAGCCTCACCATGACACTACGAATCGCCATCAATGGCTTTGGCCGTATCGGCCGCAACGTGCTACGCGCACTCTATACCCAGAATTATCGCCAACATCTGCAGGTCGTGGCGATCAACGATCTGGGCGATAGCGCGATCAATGCCCACCTTCTGCAATATGACAGCGTGCACGGCCACTTTGCCGAAACGGTCAAGGTCGACGGTGAAAGCCTATGGGTCAAGGACGATAAAATCGCCGTCAGCGCCATTCGCAACCCAGCCGAACTGCCGTGGAAAACTCATCAGGTCGACGTGGTGCTGGAATGCACCGGGCTGTTCACCGAACGCGAAAAGGCAGCCGCCCATCTCACGGCAGGTGCCCGCAAGGTACTGATCTCGGCCCCCGCCAAAGGCGCCGATGCCACACTGGTATTCGGCGTCAACGAGCACGTGCTGACGCCGGACATGCAGATCCTCTCCAACGCCTCCTGCACGACCAACTGCCTGGCTCCAGTCGCTCAGGTTCTGCATCGCGAGCTGGGCATCGAGCAGGGGCTGATGACCACCATCCACGCCTATACCAACGACCAGAATCTCTCCGACGTGTACCACAGCGACCCGTACCGCGCGCGCTCGGCCACCCAATCGATGATCCCGACCAAAACCGGCGCTGCTGAAGCCGTCGGCCTGGTGCTGCCGGAACTGGCCGGAAAACTCACGGGCATGGCGGTACGGGTACCGGTGATCAACGTGTCACTGGTCGACCTGACACTGCAACTCCAGCGCGAGACCGATGCAGCAGAGGTCAACGCCCTGTTCAAGGCTGCCAGCGAGCAGTCTCCGGTGCTGGGTTACAACGCCCTGCCGCTGGTGTCCTGCGACTTCAACCACAACCCGCTGTCGTCGATCTTCGACGCCAACCACACCAAGGCCAGCGGCAAGCTGCTCAAGGTCATGGCCTGGTACGACAACGAGTGGGGCTTTTCCAACCGCATGCTGGACAACTGCCTGATCCTGGCACGCATGGTTTGAATGAGGAGGCGCGATGAGCCGCAACCGCATGACCCGGACATCAAGGCACTGCTGCGCGTGGCTGCGGTATGGAACATCCCGGTGGCCTGCAACGAGAGCAGCGCTGACTATCAGGCCTACCTGGCCGGACGTGGGTAGGGGCCGCGGGGCAGCCTAAGCCGCGCGCACCAGAGAACGGCATC
>Ga0206116_1001228_pt1 | contig 15161 bp, 13 predicted proteins | sample 3A1Ametagenome_FD_178000 | JGI IMG/M metagenome (GOLD analysis project Ga0206116, IMG submission 178000) | Enriched microbial communities from leaf-cutter ant dump, University of Wisconsin, Madison, United States - 3A1A | ecosystem: Environmental > Terrestrial > Nest > Insects nest > Nest dump...
GACGGCCTTGGCGACGTTCTCCGGCTCTTCCATGTCGAGCGCGTTCGGCTTGCCCGTCGCCACGTTGCAGAAGGCGCAGGCGCGCGTACAGATCTCGCCCATGATCATGAAGGTCGCGTGCTTCTTGTCCCAGCACTCGCCGATGTTCGGGCAGCCCGCCTCCTCGCACACCGTCACCAGCTTGTGGGAGCGCACGAGGTCGCGCGTTTCCTGGTAGCCCTTGGAGACCGGCGCCTTGACGCGGATCCATTCCGGCTTGCGCAACACTTCCGTATCCGGCCGGTGGGCCTTTTCCGGATGGCGCACGCGCTGGGCGTCGGGGGCAAGATTGGTGCGGTCGAGAATGGTGACCATGTCTTTCCACTTTCCTCGCGGGGATTTTCCGCCGCTTATGGATGGCCGGGCGGCGCCCGGCCATGACGAAAGAGAGGTTTGCTGTCTTTTTTCAGCAGCAAAGCCCGCCTCATGTGGGGCGGGCTTTAGCATGTTCAAGCGTTCAGCGCACGCCCATAGGCATCGAGAACGCTTTCCTTCATCGTCTCGGAAATGGTCGGATGCGGGAAGATCGTGTGCATCAGCTCTTCCTCGGTCGTCTCAAGGTTCATCGCGACGACGAAGCCCTGGATCATCTCGGTCACTTCCGCGCCCACCATGTGCGCACCCAGCAACTCGCCGGTCTTCTTGTCGAAGATCGTCTTGACCATGCCCTGGTCCTCGCCGAGCGCGACGGCTTTGCCGTTGCCGGCGAAGGAGAAGCGGCCGACGCGGACGTCGCGGCCCTCGGCCTTGGCCTTTGCTTCCGTGAGGCCGACGGAGGCGACCTGCGGGTGGCAATAGGTGCAGCCCGGAATCTTCGACTTGTCCATCGGGTGCACGTTCGGCTGGCCGGCGAGCTTCTCGACGCAGATGACCGCCTCGTGCTCGGCCTTGTGGGCGAGCATCGGGGGGCCCGCGACGTCGCCGATGGCGTAGAGGCCCGGCACGTTCGTCTTGCCGTAGCCGTCGATGACGATGAAGCCGCGGTCGGTCTTCACGCCCAGCGCCTCAAGGCCGATATTCTCGATGTTCGCCTGAACGCCGACGGCGGAGATCATGCGGTCGGCGGTGATCGTCTGCGTCTTGCCGTCCTTGGTCTCGACATGGGCGGTGATGGAATTCGCGCCCTTCTCGACCTTGGTGACCTTGGCGTCGAGCAGGATCTTCATGCCCTGCTTTTCGAACTGCTTCTTGGCAAGCGCCGAGATTTCCGCATCCTCGACCGGCATGACCTGCGGCATGACCTCGACGACCGTGACCTCCACGCCGAGCGTGCGGTAGAAGGAGGCGAACTCGATGCCGATGGCGCCAGAGCCCATGACGAGCAGCGACTTCGGCATCGCTTCCGGCTTCATCGCGTCGAAATAGGTCCAGATCAGCTTGCCGTCCGGCTCGATGCCCGGTAGGGCGCGCGGACGGGCGCCGGTGGCAATCACGATGTGCTTGGCCGTGTAGGTACCTTCGGGAAGGACGTTCTTCGGCAGCGGCGCCTGCGGCTGCTGGATCGCCTTCGTGGTCTTGGAAACGACGATCTCGCCGGGCTTCGTCAGCTTGGCCTCGCCCCAGATGATGTCGACCTTGTTCTTCTTCATCAGGAAGCCGACGCCACCGTTCATGCGCTGGGCGATGCCGCGCGAGCGGGCGACGATGGCTTTCAGGTCCGGTGTCACGACGCCCTCGATCTTCACGCCGTAGTCGCCCGGATGCTGGGCATAATGGAAGATCTCGGCGGAGCGCAGCAGCGCCTTGGTCGGGATGCAGCCCCAGTTGGAGCAGATGCCGGCGAGGTGCTCGCGCTCGACGATGGCCGTCTTCAGGCCAAGCTGCGCGGCGCGGATCGCCGCGATATAGCCGCCCGGACCCGAACCGATGATGATGACGTCGTAGGATTGAGCCATTGTCGTTTCCTGCCTTGTTCCTCGCGCGACATGAAGGGCCGCGCCTTGTTTTGGTTACAGTCCGAGCATCATGCGCACGACGGGTTCCAGCCCCTTGCCGAGCGCCCGCGTGTTCGCCGCGTCGAGATGGACGCCGTCGAGCGGCGTCGTCCTTGCGACCGCGCCCGCATCGAAGAAGCCGCAGCCGAGTTCGTCGGCAAGGTCCGCATAGAGCGTCGCCAGCATCGCCGATTGCTCGACGCCGCCGGCGAACATCGCCGCGAAGGCGGTATTCGCCGTCTCGGAAAGCGGCGGCGGCGAGATGATCAGGATCTCCGGCCCGTCCTTGTCGCCGAACGACCAGGCATGGTGGCGCGTGAGTTCCACCAGCCGCTCCATGCCCTGCACCGCGCCGAACGCCGTCCCGCAGATCGCCGGCTTCATGTCGTTGGCGCCGAGGAACAGGATGACGAGGTCGAGCGGATCGTGACTGTGCAGGATCGTCGGCAGAATGCGCGCGCCGTTGCGGTCGCAATCGGCGAGATGGTCGTCATAGGCGGTGGTGCGGCCGTTGAGGCCCTCCGCGATCATGGTGACGTCCGGCCCGAGCGCCTTTGCGAGGACGCTCGGCCAGCGATCCGCAAAGGCGTGTCGGTCGAGCGTTTCCGCGTTGTAGCCCCAGGTCAGGCTGTCACCGTAGCAGAGAACCGTCTTCATGGCCGCACTCCGCTATCAGACGAGCATCCCCATCGGGTTCTCGATGTAGCGCTTGAAGGCACCGAGCAGCTCGGCGCCGAGCGCGCCGTCGACGCAGCGGTGGTCGGTGGAGAGCGTGACCGTCATCGCGTTGACGATGACCATCTCGCCCTTCTTGACCACCACGCGCTCCTCGCCCGCGCCGACCGCCAGGATCGTCGCATGCGGCGGGTTGACGACGGCCGCGAAGTTCTTCACGCCCATCATGCCCATGTTGGAGACCGCGGTGGTGCCGCCCTGGTATTCTTCCGGCTTCAGCTTGCGTTCCTTGGCGCGCTTGCCGAGGTCCTTCATCTCGTTGGAGATGGTGGAGAGCGTCTTGGTCTCGGCCTTGCGGATGATCGGCGTGATCAGGCCGCCCGGGATGGAGACGGCGACGCCCACATCCGCGTGCTTGTGCTTGACCATGTTGGTGTCGGTCCAGGAGACGTTGGCATCCGGCACATCGCGCAGCGCCAGCGCCATGGCCTTGATGACCATGTCGTTCACGGAGAGCTTGTAGACCGGCTTGTCTTCCTTGCGCGGCGCGCTGTCGTTGAGCTGGGCGCGCAGCGCCAGCAGCGCATCGAGCTCCACGTCGACGGAGACGTAGAAATGCGGTATCGTCTGCTTGGATTCCTGCAGGCGCTTGGCGATGGTCTTGCGCATGCCGTCATGCGGCACGAGCTCGTAGGAACCTTCCTCGAAGAGCTTGAGGACGGCGTCTTCCGACATGCCCTTCGGCGCGGCGGCAGGGGCCGCGGAGGCGGCAGCGGCAGCCGGCGCTGCTGCGGCGGGCTTGGCGCCGCCCGAGGCAAGCGCCTTCTCGACGTCGCTCTTGACCACGCGGCCATGCGGGCCGGACCCTGCGATCGCCTTGATGTCGAGGCCGGCATCCTTGGCGATGCGGCGGGCGAGCGGCGAGGAGAAGAGGCCGTTGCCGTCCCTGGAGGCGGCCTGTGCCGCCGGTGCGGAGGCGGCAGGCGCCGGCGCTGCCGCGACAGCCGGCTTTTCGGCTTCCTTCGGCGCTTCCGCCTTCGGGGCCTCGGCCTTGGCCGCACCGCCGCCGCTAGCGGCAGCCGCGGCGAGGTCCTCGCCATCGGCGGCGAGGATGGCGATGAGGGTGTTGACCTTCACGCCTTCCGAGCCGGCCGGCACGACGAGCTTTGCCACCGTGCCCTCGTCGACGGCTTCGACTTCCATCGTCGCCTTGTCGGTCTCGATCTCGGCAATGACGTCACCGGATTTCACGGTGTCGCCTTCCTTGACGAGCCACTTGGAAAGGTTGCCCTCTTCCATGGTGGGCGAAAGGGCGGGCATCGTAATGTTGATCGGCATCTCCCAGCCCTCCCCTTACTTGTAGCAGACGGCTTTGACCGCCTGGACGACTTCGCCGACATTCGGCAAGGCCAGTTTCTCGAGGTTTGCGGCATAGGGCATCGGAACGTCCTTGCCGGCGATCGTCAGGATCGGCGCATCGAGGTAGTCGAAGGCCTGCTGCATCACGCGGGTCGCGATCTCGGTGCCGACGGAGGACTGCGGATAGCCTTCCTCGACCGTGACCAGACGGCCGGTCTTCCTGACCGACTCGATGATCGTCGGAATGTCCATCGGGCGGATGGTGCGAAGGTCGATCAGCTCAACGTCGATGCCGTCCTTCTCCAGCTCCGCGACGGCCTTGATGGCATAGGTCATGCCGATGCCGAAGGAGACGACGGTGACGTCGTTGCCCTTCTTGTGGATGCGCGCCTTGCCGATCGGCAGCACGAAATCGTCGATCTTCGGCACGTCGAAGCTCTGGCCGTAGAGGATTTCGTTTTCCAGGAAGATGACCGGGTTGGGGTCGCGGATGGCGGCCTTCAGCAGGCCCTTCGCGTCGGCCGCCGTATAGGGCATGACGACCTTGAGGCCCGGGATCTGGCTGTACCAGGCAGCATAGCACTGGGAATGCTGGGCTGCCACGCGCGCGGCTGCGCCGTTCGGGCCGCGGAAGACGATCGGCGCGCCCATCTGGCCGCCGGACATGTAGAGCGTCTTGGCGGCGGAGTTGATGACCTGGTCGATCGCCTGCATGGCGAAGTTGAAGGTCATGAACTCGACGATGGGCTTGAGGCCCGTCATGGCCGCGCCGACGCCGACGCCGGCAAAGCCGTGTTCGGTGATCGGCGTGTCGATGACGCGGCGGGCGCCGAATTCCTGCAGCAGGCCCTGCGTGATCTTGTAGGCGCCCTGGTATTCGGCGACTTCCTCGCCCATGACGAAGACGTCCTCGTCGCGGCGCATTTCTTCAGCCATGGCGTCGCGCAGCGCTTCGCGCACCGTCGTCGCCACCATTTCGGTGCCGGCCGGAATATCCGGATCGGCGGCGACTTCGCCCTTCGGCGCGGCCGGAACCGGCGCCGCAGCAGCGGCGGGAACCGCTGCTTCCGCCGGCTTTTCGGCGCTTGCGGCCTTCGGCGCGGCAACCGCGTCGGCGCTCTCGCCGTCCTGCAGCAGCACGGCGATCGGCGTATTGACCTTGACGCCCTCGCTGCCGGCGGCGATCAGGATCTTGCCGATCACGCCTTCATCGACGGCTTCGACTTCCATCGTCGCCTTGTCGGTTTCGATTTCGGCGATCACGTCGCCGGACTTGACGGTGTCGCCCTCGTTCTTGACCCACTTGGAAAGCGTGCCCTCTTCCATCGTCGGAGACAGGGCGGGCATGAGGATTTCGATTGGCATTGGTGTCCCTCCCCGGAATTACAGCAGGATGTCGGTGTAGAGTTCGGATGCATCCGGTTCCGGATCGGCCTGCGCGAAATCGGCGCTGTCTGCGACGATGTCACGGACGTCCTTGTCGATCTGCTTGAGATCGTCCTCGCTTGCCCACTTGTTTTCCAGAAGCCGCGCGCGGACCTGCTCGATCGGGTCGTGCTCGGAGCGCATCTTCTGCACTTCGTCCTTCGAGCGGTACTTCGCCGGGTCCGACATGGAGTGGCCGCGATAGCGGTAGGTGAGCATTTCGAGGATGATCGGGCCCTTGCCCGAACGGCAATGCTCGACGGCTTCGTCCGCGGCGGCCTTCACCGCGCGAACGTCCATGCCGTCGACCTGGTAGCCCGGAATGCCGAAGGAGGCGCCGCGCTGCGAGAAGTCCGTCTGGGCGGAGGCGCGCGAAACGGCCGTGCCCATGGCGTAGCGGTTGTTCTCGATGATGTAGATGACCGGCAGCTTCCAGAGCGCGGCCATGTTGAAGCTTTCGTAGACCTGGCCCTGGTTGGCCGCGCCGTCGCCGAAATAGGCGAGCGAGACATTGTCGTTGCCGCGGTAGCGGTTGGCGAAGGCAAGGCCCGTGCCGAGCGAGACTTGCGCGCCGACGATGCCGTGGCCGCCGTAGAAGTTCTTCTCCTTGGAGAACATGTGCATGGAGCCGCCCTTGCCCTTGGAAAGGCCGCCGCGGCGTCCGGTCAGTTCCGCCATCACGCCGCGCGGGCTCATGCCGCAGGCCAGCATGTGGCCGTGGTCGCGGTAGCCGGTGATGACCTGGTCGCCTTCCTTCAGCGCAAGCTGCATGCCGACGACGACGGCTTCCTGGCCGATATAAAGGTGACAGAAGCCGCCGATGAAGCCCATGCCGTAGAGCTGGCCGGCCTTTTCCTCGAAACGCCGGATCAGCAGCATCTCGCGGTAGGCCTTCAGATCGTCTTCCTTGGAGAAGTCGGCGATGATGCCGCCGTTGAAATCTTTCTTTGCAGGCTTTGCCGCCGTTTTGCGGCTGGACGTGGACGCGGTTTTACGCGGAGCCATTCGTTCCTCCCTAGGTTTGCCTTTTGCAGGAAACCATAGGGGAGAAATCCCGCCACAGCAATGCCATAAATGCATGGCTTATATTCTTCGCAAGCCGCTGATTAATAAGTAATAATTACGATTAACTCAATTTCGGTTAATCGACACCTTCAGTGGAAAATCACGATCTCGTCGGCGCGGGACATATTGAGATAGAAGCGAGCCTTCTCGTCGAGCATGTCGCGCTCGAGCGAACCGTCGCTGAGAAGGGCAACCTCTTTTTCCAGGGTCTGGCGTTGATGGACCAGCACGTCCAGACGCGCTTGACGCTCCACCCTTTGCCGCTCGAATTCCTCCATTCCGCGCAGGCCATATTCACCATGAATGGAATGATAGCCGAAGTAGGAAAGGAATGCGACCGTAATTACCGGAAGCGTCAGCCGGCCGAATTTCCGCTTCTTGTGATGTTTGGTCCACATGCAAGTGCCCCGATACGCAATACGGATTCCACACTAGCGCCAAGGGGTTAACCGACTATTGACCATGATGGGCGGGGCGGAGAAAAAGACGGCGGCCGCTTGAATCCCCGGACGGAAGCGGTGGCGGGCATGGCGTGGATTCTCGGGTCGAGCCTGAGGATGACGGAGGGGAGGAGACGGTTTCCGTCCTATCGATCGGCGCGGAACGCGGCTCAGGCTCTTTTGCTGCCGCCCCTTCCTCTGCCGTCATCCTCGGGCTCGACCTGAGGATCCACGCCGCACGGCACCTACCGAAAAGGCCTCCCGAAGCCACAAGCAAGCGCCCCCAAAAAAAGCGCCCTCTCCTTCCCCTCAAAAACACAAGACCCGCACCTTGCGATGCGGGTCTTGCCGTTTTGGAGAAACTGTTTTTCCGCTCAGCCGCGCAGGATCGAGCGCCCTGCGTAGCGTGCCTGCGCGCCGAGCTGCTCCTCGATACGGATCAGCTGGTTGTACTTGGCGGTACGGTCGGAGCGGGCGAGCGAGCCGGTCTTGATCTGGCCGCAGTTGGTGGCGACGGCGAGGTCCGCGATGGTCGAATCTTCCGTCTCGCCCGAGCGGTGCGACATGACGGCGGTGTAGGCCGCCTTGTGCGCCGTCTCGACGGCGTCGAGCGTTTCGGAGAGCGAGCCGATCTGGTTGACCTTGACGAGGATCGAGTTGGCGACGCCCATCTTGATGCCGTCGCGAAGGCGCGCGGAGTTCGTCACGAACAGGTCGTCGCCGACGAGCTGGGTCTTCTTGCCGATCTTGTCGGTCAGCAGCTTCCAGCCGTCCCAGTCGTCTTCCGCCATGCCGTCCTCGATAGAGAAGATCGGGTACTTGGCGGCGAGCTCGGCGAGGTATTCTGCCATGGCGCCCGGCTCCAGCGTGCGGCCTTCGCCTTCGAGGACATACTTGCCGTCCTTGAAGAACTCGGTCGAGGCGCAGTCGAGCGCGATATGGACGTCCTCGCCCGGACGGTAGCCGGCCTTCTCGATGGACTTCATGATGAAGTCGAGCGCGGCGGGAGCGGAGGCGAGGCCCGGCGCGAAGCCGCCCTCGTCGCCGACATTGGTGTTGTGGCCGTCGGCGGCGAGCTGCTTCTTCAGCGTGTGGAACACTTCCGAGCCCATGCGCACGGCGTCGCGCACCGTCTCGGCGCCGACCGGCACGATCATGAATTCCTGGAAGTCGATCGGGTTGTCGGCATGGGCGCCGCCGTTGATGATGTTCATCATCGGCACCGGCAGGACGCGGGCGTTCGGGCCGCCGACATAGCGGTAGAGCGGCAGGTTGGCGGCTTCCGCGGCGGCCTTGGCGACGGCGAGCGAGACGCCGAGGATGGCGTTGGCGCCGAGGCGCGCCTTGTTCGGCGTACCGTCGAGTTCGATCATCGTCTGGTCGACCTGAATCTGGTCTTCGGCGTCGAGGCCGCCGATGGCCTCGAAGATTTCGCCGTTGACGGCGGCGACGGCGCTTTCGACGCCCTTGCCGAGGTAGCGCTTGCCGCCGTCGCGAAGTTCGACGGCTTCATGCGCGCCGGTCGAGGCGCCGGAGGGAACGGCCGCGCGGCCGAAGCTGCCATCCTCGAGATGCACGTCCACTTCGACGGTGGGATTGCCGCGGCTGTCGAGAATCTCGCGGCCGATGATGTCGATGATTGCAGTCATGGATATCGTCCTGTTTCGGGGTTCATAAATCGATTAAAATCCACTTTTAATCGACCACACGGAAATTACAATGGGATGACGGCATCAGCCCTTGGCGATGGCGTCGAAGGCGAGCAGCTTTTCCAGAAGCCGCGGCATGTCCTTGAGGTGCACCATGTTCGGCCCGTCGGAGGGCGCATTGTCGGGGTCCTCGTGCGTCTCGACGAAGAGGCCGGCGATGCCGACCGCGACGGCCGCGCGGGACAGCGTCTCGACGAATTCGCGCTGCCCGCCCGTCGAGCCGCCCTGCCCGCCCGGCTGCTGCACCGAATGGGTGGCGTCGAAGACGACCGGCGCGCCGAGCGAGGCCATGATCGGCAGCGAGCGCATGTCGGAGACGAGCGTGTTGTAGCCGAAGGAGGCGCCGCGCTCGCAGAGCATGACGTTCGGATTGCCGCTCTCGGTGAATTTCGAAAGCACGTTCTTCATGTCCCAGGGCGCGAGGAACTGGCCCTTCTTGACGTTGATCGCCCGGCCGGTCTTCGCGGCGGCGACGAGCAGGTCCGTCTGGCGCGACAGGAAAGCCGGGATCTGCAACACATCGACGGTCTCGGCAACGACGGCGCATTGCTCTTCCGTATGGATGTCCGTCAGCACCGGGAAGCCGAAATCCTTCTTGAGGTCGGCAAAGACCTCCATCGCCTTTTCAAGGCCGATGCCGCGCTTGCCGGCAAGCGAGGTGCGGTTCGCCTTGTCGAAGGAGGACTTGTAGACGAGGCCGATGCCGAGCTTGTCGCAGAGTTCGGCAAGCGTACCGGCGATCATGTAGGCATGGTCGCGGCTTTCCATCTGGCAGGGGCCGGCGATCAGCGAGAAACGCTCGGTCTGCGAGAACGTGACCTTCTTCGGTCCTTCGCCGACGACGACGGTGGAATTGGTTTTCATCTGCTCATTCTCCAAAGACGAAGAGGACGCCCTGTCCCGGCGCCGGCGGCACGAGGAGCCGACCGTCCCGCTCCCGGAAGGTGACGCCGCCCGCCGTCATGCGGCGGCGGCATTCGGAAAGGTCGGACACCGTGAAGACGACAGCCTGCCCTTTCAGCCCGCGGTCCGTGCCGGTCGTCGGCGCGATCCCGTAGAAGCCTTGAAGGCCGGCGTCGTTCAGGACGGTGATGCGCCCGCGCGGCGTGTCGACCGACATGCCGAAGGACAGCGCCTCGACCTCCCGTTCGTCGGCCGCTTCCTGCACGAGATACTGGAAATCCGTGGGATTCTGCTCGGACAGCACCACCTCGGCAAGCCCGGTAACGCCGTTCTCGTGCGCTTCCAACGCCTTGCGGTCGGCCGGCAGCGGCACGACGCGCTGCGAGGCGAAGAAGAAGAAATCGGGGCTGCGAAGGTCGGCGGCAAAGGCAAGCCGGAAGCTGCCCGTCGCCGACGAGCCGTCCGGCAGCAGCATGTCGCGCGAGAATTCCAGCACCGCGCCGCCGGAAAGGCCGGCTGCCGAATAGCGCTGGTCGTCGCTCCAGGCATCGTCCGTCGCCATGGCGACGGCGGAAAAACCTTCAAGGCCGCGGCGGAAGCGGAAGGCCTGGTCGCGCGCGACGAAGACATTGCCCGCCCGCGCAGCCTCCTCGCATTCCTCGCGATTGGCGATGGCGAGCGGTTCGAGATAGCTGCCGTCGGCAAGGAAGACGCAACAGTTTTCCGTGCCGAAGGGATGGCGCGCGTCCTTTGCGACGGTAAAGCCGAGCGCGGCCAGCCTTTCGCGCGCGATCCCGAGTTCGGACACCGGCAGCACCAGATGATCGATCGGGCGGGGCGTTCTCGAACTTACGGTCATGGGTGAAATCCGGTCGTGTTTCGGGCGCTTCGTGCTTTGCATGCTTTCGCCGCGCAATGCAAGCGCCCGCAACGCATGCTCAGGAGCGGAAGCGCTTGCGGTACTCCCCCGGCGTCAGCCCGACGATGCGCGCAAAAACCTTCCGGAAAGCGCCGGGATCGTTATAGCCGACATCGGCCGCCACGAGATCGACGGAGCGGGTGGTGAATTGCAGGATTTCCTGCGCGCGGAAGACGCGCAGCCGCTGGCAATAGTCCGTCGTCGTCAGTCCCGTCGCCTTGCGGAAGCGCCGGAGGAAGGTGCGCGGCTCAAGGCCTGCCTGCCCGGCCAGCGCCTCGAGCGAAACGTCCCGCGCCTCGGTCGCCTGCAACCAGTGCTGCACCTTCAGGATCGCCGCGTCGCCATGCAGGAGGCGCGGCGAGAAGCCGCTGTAATAGCGTTGCTCGCGCCCCGGCGGATCGGTGACGAAGCGGCGCGCGACGTCGAGCATCACGCCTGGGCCGAGAAAGCGATCGATCAGCTTCAGCCCGAGATCGACCCAGGCCATGACGCCGCCGGCCGTCACGATATCGCCGTCGTCGTTGAGGAGCCGGTCGGTATCGACATGCACGTCCGGAAAGCGCCGCTCGAAAATCTCGGCGATCACCCAGTTCGTCGTGATGGTGCGGCCGGCAAGCAGCCCCGTCTCGCCGAGGAGATAGGCGCCCGCGCAGATCGAGGCGAGCTGGATGCCCTCGCCGTGGCATTGCCGCAGCCAGCCGGCGAAGGGCGCGGCATCCTCCTGGCGGATCGCATCGCCGAGCGCCGGCGGAAGGACCAGCACCGAGGGCCGCCCCGGCGCGGCGCCGTCGTCCATGCGCACCGGCCGCCCCTCTTCGAGGCCCCAATGGCTGACGGCCAGCATCGAAGCGTCCTGCCCCTTGCGTTCAGCAAGCGCCGACGCGGACCGGAAAAGATCCGTCATGCCCAGCACGGCGGCCATCTGCACACCGGGATAGAGCACCAGTCCGATTTCCGCCGCCATGTCACTTTCACCCTGAATTATGTCGATATCGCCAATGGCGAGGAATGGCAGGGCCGGGGCAGAATGTCCACGACGTCCAGCACCAACGGAAAGGAATTCCCATGAGCAAGCGCGCCATCGTCGTCGTCGACCTTCAGAAGGACTATCTCGGCACGGGCCGTTTCCCGCTCGTCGACATCGAAGACGCCGCGGCCAATGCCGCACGCGTGATCGCCGCCGCCCGCAGCCGCGGCGACAGGATCGTGCATGTCCATCACGTCTCGAAGAAGGCCGATTCGCCGCTCTTCGCCCCCGGCACGGACGGCATCCAGCCGATCCCGGCGGTGGCCCCGCAGACGGGCGACGCGGTCGTCGTCAAGAACCATCCCAATTCCTTCCGCGACACCGCGCTGCAGGAAACTCTCCAGGCAGCCGGCATTCAGGAAGTCGTGGTCGTCGGCGCGATGAGCGACGTCTGCATCGACGCCACCTCCCGCGCCGCCGCAGACCTCGGCTATGCCCTCACGGTGGTGCACGATGCCTGCGCCACGCGCGACAAGGCCTTCGGCGACGCGCGCGTTCCCGCCGCACAGGTCCACGCGACGATCATGTCGGCACTCGAATTCGGCTACGGCAAGATCACGACCACGGCCGAATTCCTGGCGTAAGCCGCATCGTGAGAAAATCCGCCACCCTCGCGCCTCGGGGGTGGCGGCCTCCGCCCGTCATTCCCCTGTCATGGGACAATGCTGTTCCTTTCCGCGTGAATGGACCCGGCCCGCGAGCGAAGCGGCGCCCAGCGGAGTTTGCGTGAATGGACATGGCTCAGGCCCTCGCCCTTGCCTCGGGCGCCCTTGTTGCAACCAACCTTGCCAGCATCCTCGTCGCCGGCCACCGGCTCGACCGGGCGGGCGCGCCGCCGCCGGACCTGCGCAAGACGCCGCCGGTCTCCATCATCGTTCCCGTCCGCGGCATCGAGACTTTCTCCGAAGAAACGCTGGAGCGCGCCTTCAGCCTTGCCTGGCCATGCTACGAGCTTGTCTTCTGCGTTGCCCACGGCAACGATCCGATCGTGCCGCTGATCGAAAGGATCGCCGCCGCCCATCCGGAAATCGAAGCCCGCATCCTCGTTGGCGACGAGCGCATCGGCGCCAATCCGAAACTCAACAATTGCGTCAAGGGCTGGCAGGCCGCCCGGCACGACTGGGTGATCCTTGCCGATTCCAACGTGCTGATGCCGCCGGACTATATCCGGCATCTTATGGGCGGCTGGCGCAGCGATGCGGGCCTCGTCTGCTCGACGCCGCTCGGTTCGCGCCCGGACGGATTCTGGGCCGAGGTGGAATGCGCCTTCCTCAACACCCAGCAGGCACGCTGGCAATATGCCGGCGAAGCCCTCGGCCTCGGCTTCGCGCAAGGCAAGAGCATGCTCTGGGCAAAGCCGATGCTCGATGCTAATGGCGGCATCCAGGCGCTGAACGCGGAAATCGCCGAGGATGCGGCTTCCACCAAGCTGGTGAACCGCCTCGGCCTCAAGGTGCATCTCGTCTCGGCGCCCTTCGAGCAGCCGCTCGGTCGGCGCACGGGGCAGGAGATCTGGTCGCGCCAATGCCGCTGGTCGCGCCTGCGCCGCGTCACCTTTCCCGGCTTCTTCGCGCCGGAAATCCTGCTCGGCGTTCTCCCGCCGCTGCTGCTGGCGATGCTGGCGGTTCTCTTCGCCGATACGCGGCTCGCTCCCGCGCTCCTCTTCGTGGCAGCCGGCATCTACCTGCCGGAGATCGCCCTTGCCTACGCGAAGGGCTGGCGGCTTTCCCGCTGGTCAGTGCCGGCGATGATCGTGCGCGATTGCATGATGCCCCTCATCTGGCTACGCGCCTGGCTTGGCGGCGCCATCGATTGGCGCGGCAACACGATGACTATCGGCACGAACGCCTGCGAACTGAAGGAAGCGCCGGCAGGCCCTTGAACGCAAAAAGCCCGGCAATGCCGGGCTTTTCCAAATCCATAGCAAGCCTTAGACGAGGCGGCTCTGTTCCAGCGCCGCTTCCACGAAGCTCGCAAAGAGCGGGTGCGGATCGAGCGGGCGGCTCTTCAGCTCCGGGTGGTACTGCACGCCGATGAACCACGGATGATCGGCATATTCCACCGTCTCCGGCAGCAGGCCGTCCGGCGACATGCCGGAGAAGACGAGGCCGCAATTCTCCAGCTTGCCCTTGTAGTCGACATTGACTTCGTAGCGGTGGCGATGGCGCTCGGAAATATCGGTCGAACCGTAGATGCCGGCGATCTTCGTGCCGCCCTTCAGCGCCGCGCGATAGGCGCCGAGGCGCATCGTGCCGCCGAGGTCGCCCGCGGCCGAGCGCTTCTCCAGATCGTTGCCCTTCACCCATTCCGTCATCAGGCCGACGACCGGCTCGGCCGTCTTGCCGAATTCGGTGGAGGAGGCCTTCTCGATTCCGGCGAGGTTGCGGGCCGCTTCCACCACGGCCATCTGCATGCCGAAGCAGATGCCGAAATAGGGCACCTTGCGCTCGCGGGCAAAGCGCGCCGCATTGATCTTGCCTTCCGAGCCGCGCTCGCCGAAGCCGCCGGGAACGAGAATGCCGTGCACCTTTTCCAGATACGGCGCCGGGTCTTCCTTCTCGAAGATTTCCGACTCGATCCATTCGAGCTTGACCTTGACGTGGTTGGCAATGCCGCCGTGGTAAAGCGCCTCGATCAGCGATTTGTAGGCATCCTTGAGGCCGGTGTACTTGCCGACGATGGCGATCGTCACCTCGCCTTCCGGCGTCTTGATGCGCTCGGAAACGTTCTGCCACGCCTCAAGACGGGGCTTCGGCGCCGGCTCGATGCCGAAGGCGGCCAGCACCTCGTCGTCGAGGCCTTCCTTGTGATAGGCGAGCGGCACGTCGTAGATCGACGAGACGTCGAGCGCCTGGATGACGGCGGACGGGCGCACGTTGCAGAAGAGCGAGAGCTTCTTGCGCTCGGCTTCCGGGATTTCCCGGTCGGCGCGCACGAGAAGGATGTCGGGATGGATGCCGAGGGCCTGCAGTTCCTTGACGGAATGCTGCGTCGGCTTGGTCTTGAGCTCGCCGGCCGCCGGAATATAGGGCATCAGCGTCAGGTGCACATAGACGGCCGTGCCGCGCGGCAGGTCGTTGCCGAGCTGGCGGATCGCCTCCATGAAGGGCATGGCCTCGATGTCGCCCACCGTGCCGCCGATCTCGCAGATGACGAAGTCGTAGTCGTCATTGCCTTCGGTGACGAAGTTCTTGATCTCGTTGGTGACGTGCGGGATGACCTGCACCGTCGCGCCGAGATAGTCGCCGCGCCGTTCCTTGTCGATGATGTTCTTGTAGATGCGGCCGGTGGTGATGTTGTCGGTCTTGGTGGCCGAGCGGCCGGTGAAGCGCTCGTAGTGGCCAAGGTCCAGGTCGGTCTCCGCGCCGTCGTCGGTGACGAACACCTCGCCGTGCTGCGTCGGGCTCATCGTGCCCGGATCGACGTTGAGATAGGGGTCCAGCTTCCGGAGGCGGACGCGATAGCCGCGGGCCTGAAGAAGCGCTCCGAGTGCAGCGGCCGCGATGCCTTTTCCGAGGGAAGAAACCACGCCGCCTGTGATGAATACATATCGCGCCATGGGAGTCACCGGATACCTTTTCAAAATCGATTCCGCCACCGAAAAATCACCTTGGGCGTGATTTCGGAAGTCGCAATCGGCGTTTTACACAGAAGAAGGCCGGTTGG
>Ga0206116_1001229_pt1 | contig 15144 bp, 11 predicted proteins | sample 3A1Ametagenome_FD_178000 | JGI IMG/M metagenome (GOLD analysis project Ga0206116, IMG submission 178000) | Enriched microbial communities from leaf-cutter ant dump, University of Wisconsin, Madison, United States - 3A1A | ecosystem: Environmental > Terrestrial > Nest > Insects nest > Nest dump...
GCCACGGCACCCGCGTCGATGGTGCGCTCGTGCAGCGCCTTGGCCGAGAAGCCGCCGAACACCACGCTGTGCGTGGCGCCGATGCGCGCGCAGGCCTGCATGGCGACCACGCCCTCGACCGTCATGGGCATGTAGATGAGCACGCGGTCGCCCTTCTGCACGCCGCGCGCCTTGAGCGCGTTGGCGAACTGGCTCACGCGGGCCAGCAGCTCCTTGTAGGTGACCTCGGTCACGGCGCCGTCGTCGGCCTCGAAGCGGATGGCGGTCTTGTTTTCAACCGGCGTGCCGATGTGGCGGTCCAGGCTGTTGGCGCTGGCGTTCAGCTCGCCATCGGCGAACCACTTGTAGAACGGGGCGTTGGATTCGTCCAGCGTCTGCGTGAAGGGCTTGCTCCACTGCAGGTTCTCGCGCGCCAGGCGCGCCCAGAAGCCCTCGAAGTCTTTGCCGGCCTCGGCGCACAGCGCCTCGTAGCCTGCCATGCCCGACACGCGGGCGGCCCGGGCGGTGGCCTCGGCGGGCGGGAACACACGGTTCTCGACCAATACGGACTCGATCGCGGATGTGGGCGCACTCATGGTGTTGTCTCCTGGTTTTGATGGAATAGGAATTGGCCGGTAATGTCCGCGCCGGCACTTACAAGCCACTGACTGGCACCAAGCTTACAGGCGAGCGTGTTATGCCCTTTTACGTACCCGCGTTGGCCCCACAGGCGGGTGATCGCAAGGCGCAGCGCGCCGCCAAGGCCCGTGCCTTGGCAAGCGCTGCAACGCCGCGAGCGCCTGCCTGTGGGGCCAACCCTTCGGGAAAGCCGGGGACAGGCCCGGCCACGTTGTTGCAGGCCGCTTGCGGTGTGCACACCGCGGCGCGTCCTGCGCCTAGTTGCCGGGCCTGTCCCCGGCTTTCGCGGGCACGTAAAAGGGCATAACACGCTCTAGAATTCCGCGACTTTCCTGCTCCCTTCACCTCCCATGGCTTCTTCCGAACACGAACCACAGCCCACCGGCAACTCGCCGCTGCGCCCCCTGCCCGCCCTCATCTTCGCCAGCCGCTGGCTGCAGCTGCCGCTCTACCTGGGGCTGATCGCGGCCCAGGGCGTGTACGTGTGGCACTTCCTGGTCGAGCTGTGGCACCTGATCGAGGCGGCCTTCGGCAACCAGGCGGCGCTGCAGGCGCTGGTGAGCAGCATCGGCTACAAGCCCGAGGCGGCCATCACCTCGCTCAACGAGACGGTGATCATGCTGGTGGTGCTGGCGCTGATCGACGTGGTGATGATCTCCAACCTGCTCATCATGGTGATCGTGGGCGGCTACGAGACCTTCGTGAGCCGCCTCGGCCTGGACCGCCACCCCGACCAGCCCGAGTGGCTGGGCCACGTCAACGCCTCGGTGCTCAAGGTGAAGCTGGGGCTGTCGATCATCGGCATCAGCTCCATCCACCTGCTCAAGACCTTCATCAACGCCGGCGCCTACACCGACAAGGTGCTGATCGCGCAGACCGTGATCCACGTCGTGTTCCTGATGTCGGCGATGGCCATCGCCTACACCGACAAGCTGCTCAGCAGCTCGTCGGACAAGCACTGAGCCCCCATGCAGTGCCCTCGGTGCAACTGGCAGAACCCCGCGTCCTATACCCATTGCTTCAGCTGCAACGCCGCGCTGCCCATGGTGGCGGTGCAGGCGGCGACGCAGGCGCCTGCGCCCGCCGCACCGCCCCCGGCCGCGAGCGCCGACGAGGTCTTCGCCGGCAGCATGGCCCGGCTGGGCGCCACGGCGGTGGATGCCGCCGTCATGGTCGCGGCCTCGGCCCTGCTGATGGTGGCCTGGGTGGGCGGACACCAGGTCCTGCGAGAGGGGCCCTGGCCCGTGCTCTCGGGCCTGGGCGTGGCGGTGCTGGGCCTGTTCGTTCCCGCCGCGATGGACGCCTGGGGGCGCGGCTCGCCCGGCAAGCGGCTGTTCCACCTGCGCGTGGTCACCGCGCGCGGCGAGCGGCCGGGCATCGTGCGGGCCTCGGCGCGGCACGTGCTGAAGTACGCGCTCAACCTCGGCCTGCCCTTTCTCTTCCACAAGCTGCAAGCCCTGGTGTTCGGTGAACGCTCGCTGCACAACTGGGCCACGGGTGCCTACGTGGTCTCCACGCGGGCCAGCGATGCCGCCGTGCTCCAGGCCATCGGGCGGCCCGGCCGGGGCGAGCGGTTCGCCAAGGGACTGGCGCTGTTCCTCGCGGGCGGCATGGCGCTGACGGTGCTCACGCTGGTGGTGCCGGCGCTTCTGCAGGACGAATCCGAGCGCGCCGCCGCCAACCCCGCCCGCGAAGCCACGCGCCGGCTGCACAGCGCGGCCAAGCCTGTGACCCAGCTGGTGCAGAACCACTACCAGCGCACCGGCGCCTTCCCGGCCGACGCGCAGGCCATGGGCCTGGGCTCACTGCCGCAAGGCTTCAGCGCCATCGCCATCAACCCCGCCAACGGCGTGGTGCGGCTCACCATCGGCGACGTACCCGAGGCGCCCGCGCTGGCCGGCACGCACCTGAGCTACACCCCCGTGCTGCGCACCCGCAAGGACCGCACGGAAATCAGCAAATGGCTGTGCGGCAGCGACGACATTCCGCGCGCCGACCGCTCCTTCACCTGTCGGCATGAGGCCACGGGCGCGGCGCGGTAGCGCCACAATTTTTGCTCAAAATGGCCTCCAGCGCTTATGCAGCAAGCGCTGGCAGCTATCAAAAACAAAGCACCCCTGCGCCCGCGTCTACCACAGTGTCGAATCCAGTGTTTTTGACACAAAAAAACGCAATGCGTATACTTTCAGCGTGTTTTACAACCTGCAATGCAGGTAATTCGCCGCTTTTCGGGGCGAATCCACCCTCCGGGCCGGTTTTTCGGCCCTGATGCTGTCTCGGCGCCGCGGCCCTCCGCAGCGCGCACCAGGCCCTTGCGCACCACCTTCCGCGTGCCATTCGGGCCGATCCGGCCACCTCCCGTGACCACCCTCTTCCAGCCAGTCCGGCGCAGCGCCTTCGTGTCCGCGCGCCGGTACGGCTGCCGCATCAGGGTCTGAACCATCCGGCCACCCGAGCCCGGTCTGCGCGCCTGCGCGGGCCGGGGTGTGTTTTCTCCCTCCACAACCGACAAGGAAGAACCGCGACGTGGCCAAGCAAATCATCATCGACCATGTGTTCAAGGTCTTCGGCGACCAGCCCGAAGAGGCGCTCGCCCTGGCGCGCCAAGGCTGCGCCAAGCAGGACATCCTGGCGCGCACGGGCAGCTCCATCGGCGTGTTCGACGCCAGCTTCACCATCGAGGCGGGCGAGATCTTCGTCGTCATGGGCCTGTCGGGCTCGGGCAAGTCCACGCTGGTGCGCATGCTCAACCGGCTGATCGAGCCCACGGCGGGCCGCATCGTGGTGGACGGCCAGGACATCCACCAGCTCTCCGACAAGGCGCTGCGCGCGCTGCGGCGCAAGGACATCAGCATGGTGTTCCAGTCGTTCGCGCTGATGCCGCACATGACGGTGCTGGACAACACCGCCTTCGGCCTCGAACTCGCGGGCGTGGACCGCGCCGAGCGCCAGCGGCAGGCCGCCGCAGCGCTGGAGCAGGTGGGCCTGGCGGGCTGGGGCGCGAGCTACCCCGACGAGCTCTCCGGCGGCATGCAGCAGCGCGTGGGGCTGGCGCGGGCGCTGGCGTCGGACCCGTCGATCCTGCTCATGGACGAGGCCTTCTCGGCGCTGGACCCCATCATCCGCACCGAGATGCAGAGCGAGCTGCTGCGGCTGCAGCAGATCCAGCGCCGCACCATCGTCTTCATCTCACACGACCTGGACGAGGCCATGCGCATCGGCGACCGCATCGCCATCATGAAGGACGGCCACGTGGTGCAGGTGGGCACGCCCGACGAAATTTTGCGCAACCCCGCCGACGACTACGTGCGCAGCTTCGTGCGCGGCGTGGACGCGGCCGCCGTGTTCAAGGCGGGCGACATCGCGCGCCAGCGCCTCACCGTGGTGCGCGAGCACACCGACCGCGGCTGCCGCGCGGCGCTGCAGCTCATCGAGGGGCATGACGACGACTTCGCCTACGTCATCACCCCCACGCAGCGCTACCTGGGCACCGTGTCCGCCGATTCGCTGCGCACCGCGCTGCGCGGCCACACCGGGCCGCTGGGCCTGCAGCACGCCTTCGTGCCCGAGGTCACTGCCATTGCGGCCGACGCGCCGGTGGCCGGGCTGTTCGGCCAGGTCGCGCAGGCGCCCTGCGCGCTGCCGGTGGTCGATGGCGAAGGGCGCTTTCACGGAGCGATCAGCAAGACCACGCTGTTGCGCTTCCTGGACCGCGACACGCCGCCGGTGCCGCCCACCCCCTCCGCGCATGCACCCACAACCCCCAACGAAAGGAGCCCGGCATGAGCACCGCCGCGCAGAGCACCCTCGCCTTCCATGACGCGGCCCTGGTGCAAGCCACCGCCGACGCCTGGCCCGCCAGCACCGACGCCCAGGCCGCCACGGACACGCCGTCGGCCACGCCCGCGCCTGCCGCCGACCTCTGGACCAGTGCCACGGAGCCGGCCGCCATGCCAGAGCCCCAGACCCCGCCCGCCGATCCGTGGGCCGCATCTACCGCCGCCGCGCCCGAGGCCGGTGGCGGCTGGCTGGCCACGCCCGACACGGGCGCGGCCGTGCCGGGCGCCGATGCCGGTTTGGCCGCCGCGCCGGACGCAGGCTTCCACCTGAGCCAGCTCTGGGACGGCTCCATGCCCGTGGAGGGCTGGATCAACCAGGGCCTGGCCTGGGTGGTGGAGCACTTCCGCCCGTTCTTCCAGAGCGTGCGCGCGCCCATCGACGGCACGCTGCAATGGGTGGAGAGCGCCCTCACCAGCATGCCCACGCTGGCCATGATCGCGCTCATCGGCCTGATCGCCTGGCAGTTCGCCGGGCGCGCGCTGGCGGTGGGCACCATCATCTCGCTGCTGCTGGTGGCGCTGCTGGGCATCTGGCCCGAAGCCATGGTCACGCTGTCGCTGGTGCTCACCTCGCTGGCCTTCTGCGTGCTGCTGGGCCTGCCGCTGGGCATCCTGCTGGCCGCGAGCGAACGCGCCCAGCGCTGGACGCGCCCGCTGCTGGACGCCATGCAGACCACGCCCGCCTTCGTGTACCTGGTGCCGGTCGTGATGCTGTTCGGCATCGGCAACGTGCCGGGCGTGGTGGTCACCATCGTGTTCGCGCTGCCGCCGCTGGTGCGGCTGACCAACCTGGGGCTGCGCCAGGTGCGGCCCGACCTGATCGAGGCCGCGCGCGCCTACGGCGCCTCGCCGCTGCAGATGCTCGTCAAGGTGCAACTGCCGCTGGCCATGCCCTCCATCATGGCGGGTATCAACCAGGCGCTGATGCTGTCGCTGTCGATGGTGGTGATCGCCTCGATGATCGCCGTGGGCGGCCTGGGCCAGATGGTGCTGCGCGGCATCGGCCGGCTGGACATGGGGCTGGCCACCGTGGGCGGCCTGGGCATCGTGCTGCTGGCCATCACGCTCGACCGCATCACCCAGGCCATGGGGCAGCCGCGCCGCGGCGCCCGGCACTGGTGGCAGACGGGCCCCGTGGGCCTGGCCCTGCGCCTGCGGCACCGCCCGCCAAAAGCCAACACCCCTCAACCCGCCTTCCCCCAACCTTGAAGGAGATTCGCCGATGAAGAAATCCACCCTCCACCGCACCCTGCTGGCCGCGTGCATGGCCCTGGGCGTTGCCGCCGCCGCGCACGCCAGCGACCTGCCCGGCAAGGGCATCACCGTGCAGCCGCTGCAAAGCTCCATCGCCGAGGAAACCTTCCAGACCCTGCTGGTCGGCCGCGCGCTGGAAAAGTTGGGCTACACCGTGCAGCCCATCAAGGAGATCGAGTACGCCACCGCGCACGTGGCCATCGCCAACGGCGACGCCACCTTCATGGCTGACCACTGGGACCCGCTGCACGCCGACTTTTACAAGAACGCGGGCGGCGACGCCAAGCTGTCGCGCACCGGCGCCTATTCGCAAAACGCAGCGCAGGGCTACCTGATCGACAAGAAGACCGCCGAGCAATACAAGATCACCCACATCGACCAGCTCAAGAACCCCGAGATCGCCAAGCTCTTCGACACCAACGGCGACGGCAAGGCCGATCTCACGGGCTGCAACCCCGGCTGGGGCTGCGAGGCCGTCATAGAGCACCAGATCAAGGCCTACGGCCTCGCCAGCACCGTGACCCACGTGCAGGGCAGCTACGCCGCGCTGATCGCCGACACCATCACCCGCTTCAAGCAGGGCCAGCCCATCCTGTACTACACGTGGACGCCCTACTGGGTCAGCGGCGTGCTGCGCCCCGGCCAGGAGGTCGTGTGGCTGCAGGTGCCGCACTCCTCGCTGCCGGGCGAGCAGGCCAAGCTCGACACCAAGCTGCCCGACGGCAAGAACTACGGCTTTGTGCTCAACACCCAGCGCATCGTGGCCAACCAGCAGTTCGTGCAGAAGAACCCGGCGGCCGCGAAGCTGTTCGAGGTGATGCAGCTGCCCGTGGGCGACATCAACGCGCAGAACCTCGCCATGAAGAACGGCCAGAACAAGCCCGCCGACATCGCGCGCCACACGGACGGCTGGATCAAGGCGCACCAGAAGACCTTCGACGGCTGGATCGCGCAGGCCCTGGCTGCCGCGCGCTAAGCCGCACGGCTACAATCCAAAATCGCCTCCAGCGCTTATCCCACAATCGCTGGCAGCTATCAAATCAATAGTCCACGCGGGCACAGCCCGCGCTCCCATATTTCTCCTCATTCGGGCGGCACAGTGCGTGCCATACCCACTTGCAGGAGAAATCCATGGACACCCTTTCCGCCCCACCCGCCAACCGCCGCCGCGCGCTGAACGCCCTGGGATCGCTGGGCGTCGCCGCCCTGTTCGGCTGCGGCGGCGGAGGCAGCGACAGCGACACCGCCGACGCCACCGGTACCGGCGGCACGGGAACGGGCACAGGCACCGGCACGGACACCACGACGGGAACGGGCACCGGCACGGGCACCAGCACCACCTGCTCCGTCGTCCCCGAGGAAACCGCCGGCCCCTACCCCGCCGACGGCTCCACGGCCAGTAACAACACCTACAACGTGCTGGCGCTCAGCGGCATCGTGCGCTCGGACATTCGCAGCTCCATCGGCTCGTCCACGCCGGTCGGCGGCGTGCCGCTCACCATCGCCATCACGCTGACCAACACCAGCGCCAGCTGCGCCCCGTTGTCGGGCTACGCCATCTACCTGTGGCACTGCACGCAGGACGGCAACTACTCCGTGTACAGCTCCAACAACATCGCCGACAACTACCTGCGCGGCGTGCAGGCCACGGACGCGGACGGCACCGTGCGCTTCACCACCATCGTGCCCGGCTGCTACGACGGGCGCATGCCCCACATGCACCTGGAGGTGTATCCCAGCCTCGCGTCCGCCAGCAGCGCGCGCAACAAGATCAAGACCACGCAGCTCGCCTTCCCCACGGACATTCTCAGCAGCATCTACAACGCCAACGCGGGCTACAGCGCCAGCGTGCGCAACCTCGCCCGCATCTCCTTCGCCACCGACAACGTGTTCAGCGACGGCGTGGACCTGGAGATGACCACGCTGCAGGCCGACAGCGCCAGCGGCGGCTACGCGGCCAACATCACCATCTCCATCGCCGCCTGAACGCCCGCCCTTCTTTTCAACCACTCCCAGGAGAAAACCGCCATGCCCGTCCCCCGCCACCTCGCACTCACCGCCGGCCTGCTCGCCCTGGCCGGCCTGGCCCAGGCCCAACCCCAGGGCCGCCAAGGCCCGCCCGCGCCGCCGCCCGAGGCCTACGCCGCGTGCCAGGGCCAGACCGAAGGCGCCAGCGTGACGCTGACCCTGCCCGACGGCAAAACGCTGCAAGGCACATGCCGCACAATGAACGGCACCCTGGTCGCCATGCCCGCCGGCGGCCCTGGCGGCGCGGGCGGCCCGCCCCCCGCCCGCTGACGACCACAGCCCACCCATGACCCTGCACCGCAAAGCCTTCCTCGCCCTGGCCGCCCTGCTCGCGGCCCTGCTGCTGATCTTTGCGGGCTTCTCGCGCCTGGGCCTGCAGCGCGGCCTGGGCCCCTACGTGGCCGAGATCGAGCTGGCCCGCATGGACTGGCTGGCCGAGCGCCTGCAGGCCCACCACGCGCAGGCGGGCGGCTGGGACACCCTGCGCGGCCAGCCCACGCTGTGGGGGCGCCTGAGCCACCCCGGCACCGGCCCGCGCATGCAGGGCGGCCAGGACGGGCCCCGGCCCGGCCCCGGCGCGCGCGACGGCGGGCCGCCCCCGCCCCCACCCGGTGGCGGCAATGGCGGCGGCAACGACGGCCGCCCGCCGCCGCGTCCTACCGACGACCTGTATCCCCGCCTGGGCCTCACGGACGCGCAGAACCGCCCCGTGGCCGGCGCCGCACCCCAGCCCGGCGGCGCCCGCCTCGCGCTGCGCGACGGGTCCGGGCAGACCATCGGCCACCTGGTGCTGGCCCCGCCGCAGGGCGTGCAGAGCGAGGCCGACCGCGCCTTCCTGGCCCAGCACCTGGGCTTCGTCGCGTGGACAGGGCTGGCCGGGCTGGCGCTGGCGCTGCTGCTCTCGGGCTGGCTGGCGCGGCGCTGGCTCGCGCCCGTGGAGGCGCTGGCCCAGGGCGCGCGCGGCATCGCGCAGGGCCACCTGCACACCCGCGTGCCCGTGCACGGCGACGACGAAATGGCGCAGCTCGCCCGCGCCTTCAACACCATGGCCGAACAGCTCTCCAGCATCGAGGCCTCGCGCCGCCAATGGCTGGGCGACGTGGCGCACGAACTGCGCACGCCCCTGGCCGCCATGCGCGCCGAGATCGAGGCCGTGCAGGACGGCGTGCGCCCCTTCGACGACAAGACCGCGCTGCGGCTGCACCGGCAGGTGATGCGCCTCATCCAGCTGGTGGGCGACCTGCGCGCCAGCCTCGACGCCACCCTCGACACGGCCGGCACCGGCTCCTCCTCGGCCCACGTGCCCGTGCACCCGCTGCCGCTGCTGGCCGAGGCGCTGGCCTCCATGCGCCCGCGCTTCGCCCAGGCCGGCATCCAGGTGGACGCCGCCGGGCTGGACGCGCTCGCCGCCCACGCCCCCGCGCCGCTGGTGCAGGGCGACGCGCAGCAGCTGCACCAGGTGTTCCTGAACCTGCTGGAGAACAGCCTGCGCTACACCGACGCGGACGGCCTGCTGCGCATCACCGCGCAGCAAGCGGGCGGCGCGCTGCGCGCGCAGCTGGACGACAGCGCCCCCGGCGTGCCCACGCACGAGCTGCCGCGCCTCTTCGAGCGCCTGTACCGGGGCGAAACCTCGCGCAGCCGCGACCACGGCGGCTCGGGCCTGGGCCTGGCCATCTGCCGCGCCATCGTGCAGGCGCACGGCGGCACGCTGGCGGCCGAAGCCTCGCCGCTGGGCGGCCTGCGCATCACGCTGGAACTGCCCCTGCTCGGCAACCACCACGACAACAACGGCACGCCATGACCCCGCCCCGCATCCTCGTCGTCGAGGACGAACCCGACATCGCCGCCATCGTGGTGGACTACCTGCGCCACGCGGGCTACGCCGTGGAGCACCAGGCCGAGGGCCGCGCCGCCCTCGCCCGCCTCCTGGCCGCGCCACCCGACCTGACGCTGCTGGACATCATGCTGCCCGGCCTGGACGGCCTCGCCATCCTGCGCGAGGCACGGCGCCACACGCAGCACCCCATCATCCTGCTGACCGCGCGCGTCGAAGAGGTGGACCGCCTCATCGGCCTGGAGTTGGGCGCGGACGACTACATCTGCAAGCCCTTCTCGCCGCGCGAGGTGGTGGCCCGCGTCAAGGCCGTGCTGCGCCGCACGGCGCCCCTGCCCGTGGAAGGCGAGGCGGCCGCCCCGCAGGCCCTGCTGCTCGACGAGGCGCTGTGGCAGGCCACGCTGCACGGCACGCCGCTGGCGCTCACGCGCCGCGAGTTCCGCCTGCTGCAGGTGCTGGCGCGCCAGCCGGGCCGCATCTACTCGCGCGCGCAGCTGCTGGACAGCGCCTACGACGACACGCTGGACGTGCAGGAGCGCGCCATCGACAGCCACATCAAGAACCTGCGCAAGAAGCTCAAGGCCGCGGGCGGCGGCGAGCATGACGGGATCCGCTCGGTGTACGGCGTGGGTTTCGCGCTCGACCTGCCCGCAGGTTGAAAACTACGGTTTTGATAGCTGCCAGCGCTTGCTGCATAAGCGCTGGAGCCTGATTTGATTCATATTCCCAGGCCACCGGCGCACCACGGCCTGGACGCCGTCTCACCCGCATTCACGGGCGCCGCCTACACCGGCCGCGCGGCACGGCGGTTGTGATGGGGCCACGCCCCAGCTCGCCGCCCATGCCTCGCACGAATCCCCCCGACGTCCCCTCCCGGCTGCCCGGCGGCCTCGTGTACGTGAACCCCGCCACCCTGCCCGGCCTCGCCCGCGTGCGCAGCGGCAGCGCGTTCCGCTACCGCCTCCCCGGCGGCCCGTGGCTGCGGGACGCCGGCGAGATCGCCCGCATCCAGCGCCTGGCCATCCCGCCCGCCTACACCGACGTGTGGATCTGCCCCCTGCCCAACGGCCACCTGCAGGCCACGGGGCGCGACGCGCGCGGGCGGCTGCAGTACCGCTACCACCCGCAGTGGCGCCTGCAGCGCGACGAGGCCAAGTTCGGGCGCATGCAGGACTTCGGCCGCGCGCTGCCGCGCATCCGCGCCCGCGTGGCGCGCGACCTCGCGCCGCGCCGGGGCCAGCCGCCGCTCGCGCGCGCCGTGGTGCTGGCCACCATCGTGCGCCTGCTGGACACCACCTTCCTGCGCGTGGGCAACGAGGAATACGCGAGCAGCAACGGCTCCTACGGCCTGACCACGCTGCGCAACCGCCACGCGGGCGTGCGCGGCAGCCAGCTCACGCTGCGCTTTCGCGGCAAGAGCGGCGTGCAGCAGGAGGCCCGCCTGGACGACCCGCGCGTGGCCCGCGTGGTGCGCCGCTGCCAGCAACTGCCCGGGCAGGAGCTGTTCCAGTACCAGGACGAGGACGGCCAGCTGCACGCCGTCGGCTCGGGCGACGTGAACGACTACCTGGCCGGCATTGCCGGCCAGGACGCCGCCCGCTTCACCGCCAAGGACTTCCGCACCTGGCACGGCACGGTGCAGGCGCTGGAGCTCACGCGCCTGGCCTGCACCCGGCAGGACGGCGCGGCGCAGTCCACGGCCCGCGAGATCCTGGTGGAGGTGGCGCGCCAGCTCGGCAACACGCCGGCCGTGTGCCGCAAGTCGTACATCCACCCCGCCGTGCTGGCGCTGGGGCAGCGCCTCGCGTCCGACGCGGGGCCCGGCCTGCAGCGCCTGTGGGGGCGCCTGGGCGGCGGCCCCGCCACGCGCGGGCTGAGCGCGGCGGAGCGGCGGCTGGTGGCGTTCCTGCGTGCGGCACCATCAAGCCGACCGTCTGCGCTACCAGTGGAACTGCGCCGATAGCGCAACCATGCGCGGGCCGCCATGCCGGCAGCCCCCGTAGGCGTCAGAAACTGCCGCGCAAGGTCAGCAGGAACTTGCGAGGCTCGCCGACGTAACTGGCCCAGTAATCGCTATCGATGTTCCCGTAGTAGCGCTTGTCGAACAGGTTGTCGATGTTCAGCGCCACCGACCAGGCCGGGCTGACTTGGTAGGCCACTCGGGCGCCCCAGACCGTATAGCCGCCCTGTACGGGGTTCGGTTTGGTGGTGCTGTTGGTGCGCTGCTCGCTGCGGTAGGTCAGGCCGCCGCCCACCTGCCAGGCGCTCAGGTCGCCGGGCAAACGATAGCCAGTCCACAGACGCAGCAGGTGGCGGGGCATCAGATAGTCAAAGGGCGTGCCCATCAAGGCGCTGTTCGCGTCCTGCACATACTTGTTGCGGTTGTAGGTATAGCCGCCGCTGACCTGCAAGCCGCGCGCCAGTTCACCGTGAGCTTCCATCTCGAATCCTTCGATGCGCACCTTCCCCGCAGACTTGGAGCAATAGCTGGCTCCGCCGCTCCCGCAGATCTTCGGCGAGTCGTAGTCGGTGACGGCCCGGTTGTTCTGGTCGATGCGGAAAGCGGCCATCGACACGTTCAATGCGCCATCCAGCAATTCGCCCTTGACGCCTGCTTCGTAGGCTTTGCCGGTCGTCGGCGGCAGCACTTGCCGCCGGGCATCGGTCGCGCTCTGCGGATTGAAGATGGCCGCATAGCTGGCATAGGCCGACCATTGAGGCGTCAAGGCATAGACGAAACCGCCATAGGGCGTGAGCTTGCCGCTTTCTTTCATGGCGCTCGAAGATTGAGAGCCGCTGACCTGGCTGATGCCGTGACCTGCGTAGTCATACCAGCTTGCCCGCCCGCCGGCCATCAGCGTTGCCCGCTCGCTCAGATGACTGCGCCACAGGCCATAGAAACCTTTCTGTGTGACGTCGTAGTTCTGATCCCAGATCGCTGATGGATTGAACGCAGAGAACCGAAGCGGATCATGATTGGGCTGGTACACGTCATACACCGCGTGAACCCAGTACTGGGTATAGCGGTCGTCGCGTTTTACCTTTGAGTAGTTGGCCCCTAGCACCACTTCGTGTGCCATGCCGAGGGCATTCAACCTGCCGTCGACATGGACGTCAAAGCCCCGGTTCGTTGAAGCGTTGTCGTAGATGTAGCCGATGCCATCCACTGTCGTTCCCCCTGCAGCGACCTCTCCGTTTTCATAGGCGGTGGTGGCGTCGTAGCCATCGCGCAGGCTCACCGCGCTGGCCTTCAGCGTCCAATCGGCATTGAAGCGGTGTGACAGGTCGAAGAAAAGCTGGGTCTCGCGCCGGGTTCCCTCGCTCCACCCCGCGCCGATATAGGCAGAGCGGGGCAGCGCAATGGCCTGCCCGTCTTCAAAGCGGGGGACACCGCCATACAGCGCGCTGTTGCCCGTCAACCGCGCGTGGGCAACGCCCAGGCCCATCGTGGTGTCCGGTGTGATATCCAGATCGAGTGCCCCATAGAGATTCAGATTGCGATCCCATACGGTATCGAGGAAGGACTTCTTGCTCTCGTAATCGAGCACGGCGCGGCCGCGCAGCGTGCCTTCCGCGTTCAGCGGCCCGCCCGCGTCCACGCGAGTGCCGTAGGTATCCCAGGAACCCACACGTCCTTCTACGGTGACCTTGCGCTCGGCCAGGCCGCGCTTGCGCACCAGGTTGACCGAGCCGGCCGGATTGCCCGCACCTTCGAGCAGCCCTTGTGCGCCGCGCAATACCTCGATGCGATCCAGGTACACGGAACTGGCGCTCAAGTCGTTGCCGAAGCTGTGATACCGCTTGAGCGGTACGCCGTCGTATTGCAGCGTGTCTGTCGAGAACCCGCGCAGATAGACGTCGCTGCCGCCATTGGGACGCTTGCGGAAATAGGTGCCTGGCGATTGGGCCAATGCATCAGTGACGGTGTTCAGCCCTTGATCGTCGAGTTGCTGGCGCGTGATGACCGTGACCGACTGCGGAATGTCCTTGAGCGATTGCGCGCCCTTGAACAAGGTTGCGCCTCGCGCCGCATAGCTGTCGGTGTCCTCCGTGGTGGCGCCGCGCTCTGCCTGCGCCGCGACCTTGACTTCTCCCAGAACGCGCTCGGCATGAGCGGGCACGGCCACCAGCGTCCACGTCGCCCCGTCGTGCCGCGCATCCAGGCCGGAGCCGCGCAGCAGCTGGCGCAGGGCGGCTTCGGCGTCGTGCATGCCATGCATGGGCTGGCTGGTCTTGCCCGTGCCCAGGGCGGGCGAGAACACGAGCTGCACGCCCGACTGCTGCGCGAAGCGCGCCAGCGCGTCGGCCAGGGGCTGGGCGGGGATGTCGAACTGCACGGTCTGCGCGCTGGCGTTCAGGCACACGGCGGCCAGCGCGGCGGCGGTCAGGGTGAGACGGAAGCGGTTGCGTTGCATGAGGTGGTTTTCCTTTCACCGCTACAACGAACCAGGGCCTTTGTTTCCTGAATGAAAATTTCACCAGCTATAAAAACAGTAGCTTTCAGCGCTTGCTGGACAAGCGCTGGAGGTCATTTTTGCTTAAATCCCTGACAGGTTCAGCGGGCAGCGACGCTCCAGCGCCCCTGGGCCAGCCGCACGCGCACAGGCACGGCGGATGGCAGGGCACGCACGAAGTCTTCGGCCTGCGCGATGCGCACCTGGCCCGACAGGCGCAGCGCCGCGGCGCCGGCATCCACGTCCACGGGGCGCGGCAGGTAGCGGCGCAGGCGCTCCACGGCGTCGCCCAGCGGCATGTCGTCCAGTACCACCACGCCCTGGCGCCAGGGAGCGGCGGGCACGCCGGGGCGTACTTGCGGCACGGCGGGGCCTTTCCCGGCCTCCACCGGCACGCGCAGGGCCTGGCCGGGGTCCAGTTCGTGCGCGGCGCGCACCTCGCCGTCCGCACCAAGGGATTCGACGCGCACGCGCCCGGATTCGACCTGTACCTCCACGTCGCCGCCTGGCAGGCGCTCGACGCCGAAGCGCGTGCCGAGCACGGTAACGCGCACACCGCCGTCGCCGCCATTCCCGGATTGCGGCACGTCCACGACGAAGGGGCGCTCCGCGTCGCGCGCCACGTCGAAGAATGCCGCGCCCGCGAGCAGTTGCGCGCTGCGCCGCGCGGCGTAGTAGGCCAATTGCACGCGGCTTTGCGCGTCGAGCGTGACGCTGCCGCCGTCGGGCAGCGGCTGGCGCAGCGTCTGCCCGTGGCCGGTGGCGGCCAGGTGCTGCCATTGGGGCATGAACAGGCGCAGGGCGCGCCATGCGCCGGAGCCCAGCACGCCCATGCCCGCCACGCCCAGCAGTGCGGAGAGCGCGCGGCGGCGCCCCCGGCGCGCGGCCTGCGGCGTGCCGCCATGCCAGCGCTCCATTGCGGCCTGCACCCGGTCCATGGCCAGCATCATGTCGCGCTCGACCATGTTGCGCGAGATGCCGAACTCGGCCGCCAGCGCGCCCTGGTCCTCGCCGTTGACGCGGTGGCGCAGGAAGACCTGGCGCGCGCGCTCGGGCACGGTGGCCAGCGCGGCCTCGACCGCGTCGATGGCCTGGCGGTACATCAGCGCCTCGG
>Ga0206116_1001230_pt1 | contig 15113 bp, 9 predicted proteins | sample 3A1Ametagenome_FD_178000 | JGI IMG/M metagenome (GOLD analysis project Ga0206116, IMG submission 178000) | Enriched microbial communities from leaf-cutter ant dump, University of Wisconsin, Madison, United States - 3A1A | ecosystem: Environmental > Terrestrial > Nest > Insects nest > Nest dump...
CAGGTTGCATACGCGTTACGCACCCGTTCGCCGGTGACATTGCTGCCCCCTCGACTTGCATGTATTAAGCCTGCCGCTAGCGTTCATCCTGAGCCAGGATCAAACTCTCCATTGTAAATATCTCTACATCGTATGAAGTTTGCCTTTCTCTTTTTTCTTACCTGTTTTTTATTTCACAGCTCGGCTCTCGCCTCCCTGCGGTAAAGACAAAATCGCTTCCGTCTCTACTGTGCTTCCATCTTTATCCCCAACAAGTTAATGAACTTTATCCCACTTATCGTGAGCTCGTTTGCCCTACTCCTCTTCCCCTCTCTCCGGCCTTCCTCTTCCCCTCTCTCGTCGTTTGGGAGTGCAAAGGTAGAGCCTTTTTTCTTCTTTGCAAAACTTTTTTAAAATATTTTTTTATTCCTCAAAAGCCCTTTTCGTTTGTCCCCTTCTGAAAGGACTGCAAAGGTACGACCCTTTCTTTATTCTCCAAATTTTACCTGCGCTATTTTTTACAAAAAAAACAGCCTTCCGGTCTTCCCTACTGGTCTTCAGCGCTTTAAATATTGAGCGGTTGATAAACTTTTTTTACCCTTCCTATCCGCCCGGAAATAGATAACCGCACACGTCACAGTTTAGTTCAAAAATTTACCCGAAAAATTACAATACTACTTTTAACAGGTGGGGACGCTCCTTCTCAATTTTCAAAATCAGCTCGCCAAACAGCGTATTGGCCCAGGCAAACCATTTGCGGGTAAATTTAGAAGAGTCGTCTTTGTCAAATGACTCGTGCATGAAGCCGGTTCCGCCGTGCGTGCGTTTGAGTATCCGCAGCTGGCGAAGGATCTCATCGTCTGCATCAGACGTCATGGCCCGCATGATAACGCCAATGGGCCAGATCTGGTTGATCAATGTATGGGGGCTGCCAATGCCTTCGGCCTCTTTCCCCCTGAAAAAGTACGGGTTGCTTTCACTCAGAATAAACTTACGCGTTCTCTTATATATAGGGTCAGATGAACGGAGCGCACCGAGATACGGCAGGCCCAGCAGGTTGGGTACGTTGGCATCGTCCTGGAACAAAGCATTTCCGAAGCCGTCTACCTCCATGGCAAAGATCTCCCCGAACGCAGCATGCTTTATCACCGCCACCTTGTAAATGGCCTCCTCTACCTGGCGGGCCAGCGCCTGGCATTTCCCGGCCAGCTCCTTTTCTCCGTAAACCCCGGTAAGAATTTCCGCCATCTGGCGCAGGGAAACCACTGCAAAAAAGTTAGCCGGAATCAGGAAAGGGTAAAGGGTGGCATCGTCAGAAGGCCGGAAGATGGAATGGATCAGCCCGTTAGGCCGGGTAGCATTCCCGTAGCCGTTTCCGGGTACGGTGTCGGTAGACCAGGATGTGGTACGGCCGAAACGGTAAGGGCCGCGGTCGTTCAGGCGCTGCTGTTCTGTAAATGTCTTGTAAATGGCATTGGCGGCGCGGAGCCACTCTGCCGTAAACAGGCCGGCATCGCCCGTCTCCTTCCATAAATGATAGCTCAGCCTCACGGGATAGCACAGCGAATCGATTTCCCATTTCCGCTCGTGGATGCCCGGCTTCATATCCGTATGGTCGCTTGCCCACTCACCCACTTTGGCGGTTTTATAGAAGGCGTTGGCATAGGGGTCAAAGTTGATGCAGTCCACCTGCCGGTTCACCACGCCGGTCAGCAGGCTCTTCAGCTTTTCTGAAAGATGGCAAAGCGGCAGGTACGGCCATACCTGTGCCGTGCTGTCTCTGAGCCACATGGCGTCAATGTCGCCGGTGATCACAAAGGTATCGGGCCGGCCATGGGTAACCGTGTAATCTACGGTAGTATCGAGCGTATTGGGGAAACAATTTTCAAAAAGCCAGGCCAGCTCTTTATCGGCACATTTTCCTTTTATCCGGCTGATCACGGCCTCTACCGTGTCATCGGTGAATTTTCTTTGTGCCAACGGGGTTCTGACCACCGGGAAATCTGCATTGAAAAAATTCAAAGGGCGAAATGCCATGCTTCCCAAAGCGGCAGCAGAGCCTATTACAAAATCTCTCCGGTTAATCATTTTTGAATAATCTTTTGGCTACAAAGGCATTCATGCCCAATAGTTTTGCCGAATCACCGATTTCAGTGACCCGGATGGTCAGGTTTTCTTTAAAGTCAGGGAGGCAGTGCTTGTTAATGGCAAATTCTACCGGGTTAACGATCAGGTTACCGGCTTTTGACAGCACGCCGTCAATAACAATCAGGCGCGGATTGAAGAGGTGCACAGCCACAGAGAGGCCTTTCCCCAGCTCAATACCAATATTGTACAGGATATCAATGGCAAAGCCGTCGCCTTTGGAGGCCGCCTCAATAACATCTTCCAGCGTAAGCTGCTCCAGGTTGTCTTTGAACCGGGCCAGTGACGAAACTTCACCGCACGAAAGCCCTCTTTTCACCTTTCTCAACAGGGCTGAAGCCGAAGCCACGGTGTCAAGGCAGCCTACTTTTCCGCAGCGGCACAGCTCGCCGTCAGGATGCACCTGGATGTGCCCCAGCTCACCGGCAAAACCCGAAGCCCCGTTAAAAATCTGCCCGTTAATGACCACCGCCAGACCCACACCCCAGTCTACGTTAATAGAAAGCAGGTGGTTCTGATCCCGGCCCACCCCGAAAAGCGACTCGCCGAATACCGTGGCTTTGGAGTCGTTCAGCACATACACCGGGATTCCCCATTTGGCCGAAATAACCTGGCTTAAAGAGGTATTTTCCGAATTCAGCCCCAGGTAGGTTTTGTTCTGCCCGGTAAGCTTATTGATAAGACCCGGCAGGGCAAGCCCTACGGCCACGATCTCCCGGCCCGTGCCGGTATAGTTTTCAATGGTGCTGTCAATGACCTCCAGGAGCTGCGTGCGGAAAGACTGGTCATTGGTCACGCCCAGCTCATACTCTTTTTCAGATACAATCTCGTTCCGGAAATTCAATAAAACCGCCTTGGTAGACCGGGTGGTAATATCAATGACCAGCGTATGCTTGTATTCCGGGTTCATGGAGTAGATGGTCGGGTTTCTCCCCTGCTTCTTGGTATCTACCTCCTCGCCGATCAGCCATTTCTCTTCCAGCAGCTCTTCCAGGTGAGCCGTTAGTGTAGGAATGCTGATAAACAATGCTTCTGAAAGTTCTGCAATACTCTTCTTATCCTCAAAATAAAGGTGCTTGAGGATATTCCGCTTATTTTTAATTTTCTTGGATTCAACAGCAGACTCCTTATGATTTATTTCACTATTTAAGGTCGTACTTTTCAATAAACTCATTGCAAATATTATATCTCCTTTTCCTAAAATCACCCCGGAACCGTCTAACGGCGCTTTAACATAACTGCGAATGCACCGTTTAAAGTATGTCACAAACCCCTGCAGGTGTGAAACATTTATTTTTTGTTCAAAAAGGAATTCAGGCTTTTTATTATACTATGGTCAAAAATAAAAAAAATTATTCTTTTGCCCTATTTATTTATATTTTTTTATTAAAATACACCCGTTATTTGTTATCTTCTGTGCGTGACAAAAGTTGTTACGCTAAATAATAACTTATTAAGCGGGTGCAGTATCCGGAAATCTATGAAAAAACGGGCAGCGGTATTTTTTATGCTTATGGCATTTTCTGCATGGGGACAGAAGCCGCTTCCGGGCGAAGCCCTGGCCCGGCAGTATTGCGGGTCGTGCCATTTGTTTCCTACACCCGACCTGCTTCCCACCCGTACCTGGACAGAGAACGTTTTGCCCAACATGGGCAGCCGGCTGGGGGTAAAATCCATCAAAAAGAATTACCTGAAGGAGAAGAGCAGCCCGGAGAGAAAGCTGCTGGATGACCTGAACGTTTATTCCAAGGTTCAGCTCCTGACCAACGAGCAATGGGAAGCCATTGTAAAATACTACGAAAAGAACTCGCCGCCCGAACCGCTGCCCCAGGCTGCAAAGCCTGAGCCCCTGCCCCTTACCGGGTTTTCGGCAAGCCAGATGACCATAGAAGACAACCCGGTTCCGAAAACCACCCTGCTGTATGGCAATGAACCGACCGGCGAGCTCTTTTTAGGCGAGGCCACCAACCGGCTTTTTGTTAAAGACAAAAACAATATACTTTACTCGTTGCCCGAAATCAACAGTCCGCCGGTAAAAATGGCCCGCCGGGCAGACGGCGTATACAGCATCCTGTGCATCGGGAGCATTGATCCTTCGGACCTGTCTGCCGGCAGGATCTACGAAGCTGATTTCAACCGGTCGGGGTGGTCGGTATTCATGGATTCCCTGCCCCGCCCGGTAGACCTGGTCTGGGCCGACATGGAGTCAGACGGTACGCCTGACCTGCTGGTTTGTAATTTCGGTAATAATATCGGGCATCTCTCGCTTTACCCCGACGGTGACCCGGCCCGGGAAAAGGTGCTGATGTACCGCCCCGGAACCCGCAAAGCTGAAGTACATGATTTCAACGGCGACGGCTTACCCGATATTATGGTAATGTACTGCCAGGGCAACGAGGGTTTAAGCATCCTGTACAACCGGGGCAACGGTGAGTTTGAAGAGCAGGAAGTGCTGCGCTTTCACCCGCTTATGGGACTGAGCTATTTCCAGCTGGCCGATTTCAACGGCGACGGGCAGCCCGACATCCTTTTATCGAACGGTGACAACTGGGATTACTCCAAAGTATCTAAAAACTATCATGGCATACGTATTTTTATCAATAAGGGCGAAGGGCGCTTTGACCTGGCATGGTTCTATCCCCAATATGGTGTTTCCAAATCGGTGGCCCATGATTTTGACCATGACGGCAGGCTGGAAATAGCTTCTGTCGCTTTTTACGATGACCTGGAAAACCCGGCCGACAGCTTTTTGTATTTCAAAAGCACCGGTGACCTGGACTTCCGGCCTTACCGGGTAGCCGATGCCGCCCTGGGGAAATGGATCACCCTGGAAGTGGCCGACCTGGATCACGACGGGGACGCCGACATTTACCTGGGGTCTTATTTTCACAATACCGTTGAATTCAGTAAGTCGCTGATCCAGGGACAGAAGCAACACCCGCAGGTGCTGATCCTGACCAATACGCTGAATCCTTAACCAAGCCGGGGCCCTCTCTGCCCTTGCATCATTACTTTAGTATTAATGCATATTTAAATAAAATCAGATTGTTATGAAGAAAGCCGTTTTCCTCTTTCTCCTGTGTTTGGGGGCATTGCGTTTACCCGCACAACAACCCATTCCGCTGCCCACCGAAGCGCAGCTGCGCTGGCACGGGTATGAACGTACCATGTTTATCCATTACGGCCCTGCCGCCTGGCAAAGCCGCGAATACGACAATTTCAGCACCTCGCCTGACCGGCTCCGACTGGCTCAGCTCAACACCGACCAGTGGTGCGAAGTGGCGCAGTCATGGGGCGCCAAAATGATCCTGTTTGTGGCCAAGCATGTGGGCGGTTTCTGCTGGTGGCAAACCGAAACATCGGATTACGGGGTCAGGCAGATACCGTGGCGCAACGGCCAGGGCGATGTGCTGAAAGAGCTATCGGAATCCTGCCGCAAGTACGGCCTGGATCTGGGGGTTTACATTTACCCCGGTGATGACCGCTGGGGAGCGGGTATCGGTAGCGGGGGCATTACGGAAGATCCCTCCAAACAGGAAGCTTACAACAAGATTTTCCGTACCCAGCTTACTGAGGTGCTTACCCGGTACGGGCACATCAGCGAGGTCTGGTTTGACGGCAACTGCCGCATCCCGGTGAAGGATATCCTGGATCAATATGCCTCCAATTCTGTCATCTTCCAGGGAGAACAGGCCAACCTGCGCTGGGTAGGGAACGAAGACGGCTATGCCCCGTACCCCAACTGGTACACCATTCAGGAAAAAGACCTGACCACCGGGGTGGCTACGGCCATTCATTCTGACGTAAACGGAGACCGCTATGCTCCCGTAGAAATAGACGTGCCTATGCTCAAAAACAAAGGGCACAAATGGTTTTGGGCTCCCGGCTGCGATACCCTGCTCATGACCCAGCCGCAATTGATGGACCTGTATTATAAATCTGTAGGACGGGGTTCGGTTCTCCTGCTGAATTCTACTCCCGATACCACCGGCCTGATCCCGGCCAGCCATGCGGCCGTGTACCGGGAGTTCGGCCGGGAGATAGAAAAAAGGTTCGGCCGGCCGCTGAAACAGGTAAGCGGGCAGGGAAATTTACTTGAAATGACGTTTGCCCGGCCTACTGCGGTCAATCATTGCATTCTGCAGGAAGACCTGAGCGGCGGCCAACGTGTGCTTGCCTATGAGCTGGAAGGATATACGGAAGACAATAAATGGGTACCTCTTTATAAAGGCAGCTCTGTGGGTAACAAAAAGATCGATTATTTTCCCGAGCGTCGCCTGAAAAAGCTGCGTATACGCATTACGCAGTCAAAAGCCACCCCGTTGATCCGGAATTTTTCGGCGTTCCGGGTCACCACCAGCCCCGGGGAACGGCAAAATCAACAGCAGCAGGATATGCTTATGACCGTAGGCAACTGGGAAACCGGTACGTTCAAAGCCGGTGAGTGGTCAGAAATATCCCTGGATCTGACCCCGTACGTCAGGCAGGTCGGGGAATACGAGCTGGTCTTCTCGCGCCTGGCCACCGACTATGTGGAAGGGAAGTCGCCCGAGCTTGAATTTTCTGACGTGGAGCTCTACATGTACGGTGATCAGCAGCCGGCCCTGCTGCACTACCTGCCCCGGGAGCAAACCTTCCGGATCACCCGCTCCCAACAGACCCTCGATGAATTTCCTACCACGCTGAAAGCGAAAGTACGGCACAAAGGGGCCCCTTCTATTGGCGAAATCATCATCAAAAGAGTAACGTATTAATACCGTCTGACGGATGGGAAGTGACAATAATGTGTCAGCATAAAACAAAGAAGCCGCCCCCGTTTCCGGGGGCGGCTTCTTTAAAAACAGGTTATTCCGTCACTATTTAACATCCCAGAACAATTTCTTGTTCAGGTCATCTTCCGATTTAATAGCCTGGTAATTCTCCGTATTGTACGTATTTTCACTGGCCGGAATGTTAAACCTTACAGGAGGAGTTTTCTGGTTGCTGGCGTTATCTGCTTCAAACACCAGTCCCAGCTTATCTAACCTGCGGTTATCGGCCCAGTTCTCATACGGCTGAACCAGGTTAAAGTGTATCCATTTCTGGAACGCTATCAGCTTCAGCTTGTCGGTATTCTTGTCCCAGCTCACATCTGTACCGGCTATATAGGCTGCTTTCTCAGCAGCTGTAGGAGCTCCGGCTGTCACATAAGTCTTATTCTGGCTAAGTGACTGGATGTAATAGTAGAAATCAATCGATTCACCGATAGCTTTTTCGTAGGCGGCTTTGGCCTGCGTTGCATTGTTAGCTCTGAGGTAATATTCCGCTTTGATCAGATCCACCTCTGCGGCATTGGTCAATACACCGGGGAAATACGTGTTAAACTGGAATGTTGACTGGTTATAGATAGCCAGCTGTCCGCCATCAACGAGCGCTGTAATATTGCTTGACGGCGCGGTCTGGTCAATCCCGTAATATTTACCGCCCGCATTTGCACCGGGTTGGAAAAGCGTTTTCAACCTCGGGTCACTGTTGCTGCTCATAAAGTCCATCATCTTTTTACCCGTAGACTGCAGATACCAGTCGGTAACAGAGCCGCCGAACGTCTGATCAAGATCTTTTGAATGAATATCCGAGTTGATATCATGAACATCGATCAGGATATTCTGGTCATTGCTTTCCACTACAGGATATGTGCTTGCATTACCCAGTATCTCGGCGATCTCTGAACTGGATCTTCCGCTGAAGCTCGGGGCATCTGAAAGGCGGTTCAGCATCCGGAGTCTTAACGAGTTACAGTATCTCTTCCAGGCGGTAATATCACCCGCATTGATGTAGTCCTGGCTTACAAAACCGGCTACCTGGCCCGCGTTAAGCGTTACCGTGTTCAGCTCGGTAGAAATGGATTTAAGATCATCCAGCATAACGGTGTATATCGACTCGCCTGAATCGTACTTCGCCAGGGAAGCCGAATAATCTCCACCATTTTGCCCGATTTTCCCGGCCTCAAAAAACGGGATCGTTCCGAAGACATCTACCATACGCTGGGTATAGTCATACAGGAAGATCTTCGCGGTAAGCATATACACTTTCTGATCTGCTTTCTGCGCATCGGGAAGAGCATTATATACCTGCTCTAATCCACGGTATTGAAGCAGGGTTTTGTAGTAGTTGTTCCACAAACCCTCTGTACCTGCACCTCCGGGAATGTACTGCCCGGTTCCGTTTTGCCAGCCTGTAACCTGGTTGTAATGGTTCAGCGTAGTTCTCAGCAAAACAAAATAATGAGTATAACGCATGGTATAGTAATCATTCGCCGAGAACAAAAATCCCGAATACTGCTTCCCTACCGTAGTTTCAGATATCTTGGAAGGGTCAGGGTAGGCATCCGCAAAGTCGCTTTTCTGGCATGACCATGTACCCATTACCACCAACGTTGTTAAAATATAGGATATTCTTTTCATTTTTAATTCAAATTTAAAATTAGAAGCTAGCTTTCAGCATTACACCAAATGACCGGAATGACGGGTTATTACCAGCTGTATTAATATTCTGCGTCCATTTTGAACCAGCCACTGTCTGCTCAGGATCCAGGTCTTTGATGTTCCTGTAAAGGAAGAACAGGTTCCGGCCGAATACAGACAGGTTAACGTTTTTAGCGCCCAGCTTGTTCGCTATAGCAGCAGGCAGGCTATATCCTAAAGATAGTTCACGAACCTTCCAGTAATTGTTATCCTGAACATACAGTTCATAGCGTGAGTTACTGTACTGAGGACCACCCCAGTTATAGGTTTCATTGTAATATATGGCCTGTGAAATCACATTGTCATTCGGTATATATTTGGTTACACCGTCCTGAACTACCTGAACAACACCCTGCATTAACATCCCGTCGTGGTGTACCAGCTCGCCGTTAGGTCCTGTAGAAGCCGATGTCTGCACCCCTTTTCCGTTGGCATCAACGTAGTAGCTCAAACCACCTGAAGCAGCATCCATGTATTTGGTACTTTCTTCGGTAAGACCTCTTGAGGTCATCCAGGCAATACCGGTTGGCATGATAGCACCACCGATCTGGAAGCTGGTTACAACGCTCAGGTCAAACGATTTGTATCTCAGGTTATTGATAAATCCACCGGTCAGGTCTGGCATAGCGTTCCCGGCACGGATCCAGCTGTCACCGTCTATGGCGTAGAGCCCGTTCGGGTTAACGATTTTGTTACCACTCGGATCGGTAGCTACCGGCCGTACAAAAATATCACCCATTGGTCTGCCCACAATTGATCTCAGCTGCGCTGCATTACCGTCATAATCCACATGCAGAAGCTCTGTAGAGTTGTTGGCCAGCTTTTCTACTTTGTTCCGGTTTTTAGCCAGGTTCAGAATCACATTCCATTCAAAATCTTTCTTCTGGATCGGTGTTCCTGAAATAGCGGCTTCAATACCCTGGTTTCTCAATGTACCGATATTCGAAAGGACGGTAGTTGCTCCTGTAGAAGAGGCTATAGAAAGCGGTAAGATCTGGTCTCTGATCTGCGCGTTATAGTAGGCCAGGTCAATACCCAGTCTTCTTCCGTAGAAATAGTTTTCCAGACCCACTTCAAATTCATGCTTCTGCTCAGGCTTGATCTTGTCGTTACCGAAGCTCACGGGCAGCTGCGTATAAATGGTAGATGCCGCGCCATCGTTCTGAACAAGCAGTGATTTTTGTTCGTAAGCCACGTTAGCTCCGTAAATAGAAGGATAGTTACCTACGATACCCCACGATGCCCGGATTTTAGAGAAAGAGAATGCTTTAGGCAGATCCAATACATCAGAGAGGATAAACGCCGTGTTCACAGAAGGATAAACGAAGCTGTTGTTACCCGGAGCCATTACTGACGTACGGTCTTTCCGGAGTGTACCCTGTACATTCCAGAACCCTTTGTAGGTCAGGTCGGCGCTTCCCATAAAGGCGTCTGTTACAAAGAATGTTCTTTTCAGCGAAGTGCTCGGCTGGTTAGTAGAAGCAGAAAGGTCAAATTTGTTTTCTGTACTTAAACCGCCTGAAGTAGTTTGGGTAGACAGGTAGTTGGTTTCTTTCCGGGCTGAATACCCCACAAAAGCGTTCAGCTCAAAATCTTTGCCCAGCTTGTTGTCGTAGTTCAGGTAAGCATCCCCGTAAAGCAGGCTGTAGTTATTTGAAGCCAGGCCGTATTCACCGGTTGGTGTTCCCAGGGCAAGCGGTCTTTCTGTCTGGCGCTTGTCTTCATTCTTTTCTACGGTCAGGTCAGTAGCAATACGGCCTTTGATAGAAAATCCTTTCCCCAGCTTGAAGTTCTCATCGATGCTTCCGATTATCCTGTTGGAATATTCGTTGTAGTCGCGGGCCAGCACGTTATAGGCGTAGTCCGCGATATCGTTTTTGAAGCCGTTGCCTGTAATGTGCTCATCGGGTGTGATGGTAGCCGTGGTACCCGAAGTATATTTATACCCGGCAGAAGTAATGGCCCTGTCGAAATACCAGCTGCCACGCTCAAACCGGTCCATCATACCCGTAAAGTTATTGATCATCCGGTCTACTTTAAACGGACGGTTATGGGTATACTGGTTAATATACTGGATATTAATGGAGGTTACAGAAAGCCTGCCAATATTCAGGATAGAGGAAAGACTGGCCACGTTCCGCTCATTTTTAGAGCCGCGGCTGATCATCTGGTTATCCTGGCGGGTAAGTGAAAAACGGATATTACCGAAATCACCGCCTTTGGTTACCGCCAGGTTGATATTCGAGCTGTTGGCATCCTGGAAGAGCTGGTCATAACCGCCGTTAGAAGATTCATACGGTACCATCTGGCCTGTCCATGCCTTAACCGGCTGGCCGTCAAACTTAGGACCGAAGTTCACGTTGGTATTGATCAGTCCGCGGCTTCCGTCAGGATAGATAAAAAATCCGTTCTGATCCTGTACGGCTGAACCAAAGCCAATTCCGGCCGGATAGCCGGGGCCTCTTACGTTCTGGTATCTTGGCAGGTACGCTATTTTGTCGTTGGTATAGCTGGTGTTCAGGTCTATTCCCAGTCCTGTGGTACCTTTTCCTGATTTGGTAGTGATCAGCATTACCCCGTTAACGGCTTCTGAACCGTAAAGCGCAGCGGCAGAAGCACCTTTCAGGATAGAGATGCTTTCAATATCGGCCGGGTTGATATCGTTCAGGCCGTTACCGCGGATACGCTGGTCACTCCAGTAGTCGGAGTTGTTGAAATCTCCGTTTCTCATAGGCACACCGTTCAATACGATCAGCGGCTGTGTACTTCCTGTAATAGAAGAGAATCCACGGATGTTCACACTTACCCCTGAGGTGGCACCACCCGGGGTGGCCTGGATGTTTACACCCGGAGCCTTACCGTACAACGAAGTGGCCACGTTAGGCGATGCCGTTTTGATGATTTCACTGGCACCCACCATGGCGGTGGCATAACCCAGGTTCCGCTTATCTTTCGAAATACCCAGGGCCGTTACCACTACTTCGTTCAGCTGGGTGGCATCTTCCTCCAGCACAATATCAATGATAGATCTTCCACCTATCGCTACTTCCTGGCTTTTAAAACCGATTGACGTAAAGACGAGTGTACCGGCAGAGGGGGCCTTAATGGTATAGCTACCGTCTACATTTGTCATTGACGCAGTGGTAGTACCCTTTAAAGAAACCACCACCCCGGGGACTCCCTCACCATCAGCAGCTGATGTAACTTTACCGGTTACATTCTGTGCCATCACGTTAAATCCAAGTGCTATAAAACAAGCCGCAAGGATGAGTAATTTTTTAACCATAATTATTCGGTTTAGACAATTTTTTGTTATAAAAATACAATTGTTAGTGCGAAATTAATAAAATAATTTATTATTTATTAATATTGTATTATTTTTTTTCTTTTAAACTCCCAAATAATAAAAAAGACCTTATAATTGTTTTGACAACTATAAGGTCCTGATTTTCCTTATTTAAAGGGTTAAACGGGGCATTTTCCCGTTTAAACCGGCAAATCCCGCTGCTTACCGGCAGTTGGGCCGGGCGGCCGGGCTAAACCGCCGGCACTTCGTTCAAAAACCGGATGACACTTTCTTCGAACTGAGCGGGCCGGGCGGCATGAATCCAGTGATTGGCCCCTTCAATGGTCTCCATCCGGGCGGCCGGGTAGTACGTTTTGAGGTATTCAAAATCTTCGTCGCGAACGTATCCCGATTCTGAACCGCGCATCAGCAGCAATGGTTGCTCTACCTGCTTATGCAGGGGAATGGCCGACACCACTTCACCGGTATGCTCTGCCAGCACCGGGATATTTATGCGCCAGTCGAACCCGCCCTCATCTGTACGGTACAGGTTCTTCAGCAGGAACTGCCGTTCTCCGGCATCGGTTACATACCGGCTGAAGATCTCTTCCGCTTCTTTTCTTGAGGTGAGCGTTTGGGTATCAATGGCTTTAAGGCCCCGGATGATGTGATCGTGATGAGGAGCATAGCTGCGGGCTGCAATGTCTACCACAATAAGCCCTGAGAAATTAGTATACTGCTGCGAAAACTGCAGCACGGTTTTCCCGCCCATGGAATGCCCCAGGATCACCGGCGCTGAAATTTCGTGCTCCGTAAGAAAGTGCCCGAGGTCTGCAGCCATCGCCTCGTAGCTGAAGATGTCAGAGCGCTCCGACTGCCCGTGGTTGCGGGCATCGAGGATGAACACCTCATACCCTTTTCCGGCAATGTTCCGGCAAACCGTAAATAAATTATCCGATGACCCGAAAACCCCGTGAAGCACCACCAGGGGCCGGCCGCTGCCCAGTTTCCTGTAATTTAATTTCATGTGCATAAAATTTTAGCTTTCAGCCTTCAGCTATCAGCCGCAGCGGCGGACCGCTTATTCATGGGCCGGTTGGTGATACGTCACCCGGTGTGCCCGACTTCTGATAGCTGATAGCTGACTGCTCATGGCTATTTCATATTTACTTTATATATGGTCTCACGGCGTTTTGAGGATCTCACAGATCTCCTTCCGTGAGCAACTGCTTTATCCCGCAAATTTAAAAACATAAAGCGGGGATTTCGTCACATCACCTTACCGCCGGTCACATTTATTTTGTGCTTTGAAAAATTTTTCCGGAATATTACTGTTATAAGAGGAACAAACGGGTTAAGCTGTTAACCCACAACCTCTTTACGTTCGTTTTCCTGAATAATTTTGAATTAGCTGTTACGCCCGTATGAATTGGTTTAAGAAGATCAAACGGTACTTCCGGAAAGAAGAAGTGCCGGCTCCCGCTGAAGAAGTAAGCCCGCAGGCGGTCATTCCCCTGTCTGAAACATTGCCTGAAATGCCTGCGCTGCCCGTGCCCGGGGAAGAGGAGGACGAGTTTCCGCACTGGCTCACCAGTGAAGACACCCTTCGTGATGAAGGCGTTATTTACGGCCTGAGCGGCACAGATCCGCAGGAAAAGATCGGCATCATCGCTTCCATATATAAAAAGCATGCCGCCAGGTACATCCGTACACAGGAGGAGCTGACCGAAAAGATCGGGGAGCTGAACCTGGTGCTGGAAAAGAAAAACTCTGCCCTCAGCGACCTCTCGCTGAAAGCCGCCGGCGTTCTGCAGCAGGAGCCGCGGGAGGAGAATATCCTGAGGGTAACGGTAGGCCTGGTGCTGTCGCTGGGCATGTGCGCGGGTAATTACTTCCTGATCCGCGAGGGCATCCGGTACGGGTTTCCCGAACAGGCGGAGTGGATAGCCTGGGGCGTGTTCCTGACGGGCATGTTCAGCCTGTACTACACCACTTCGGTGATTCATAACGAAGACCGGGTAACCTGGCGCAGGGTACTTGAAGAGCTGGGCATGCCGCTGGCCGCTTCCTTATTTGTATATGTGCAGGTCGTAGCGCAGATGCCCTGGTATAAATCGCTGGGCTTTCTGCTCTTTACTTTTTTTGCCTTTCTCTTATCCGGGAAGCTGTTCCTGGGCAGCCTGGCCCGCCTGAAAAAAGAGTTCACCCTCTTTAAGGCCAACCGGCACCTGCAGCAGGAAAAGACCGCGGCCGGCACCGACTGGAAAGACGATATGGAGCTGCTTGAAAAGGACATGGAGAAAATCCGCCTGGAAAAATGGAAGATTGTAAGCATTTTGAACGAAACCGAAGCCGCCATTAACCGGCTGAATGCCGATAAAGAGGCCGTGATCAACCTCTTTCTCAGCGAATACCACCTGGCCAAAGATTATAAAGACCGCCTGAGCGGAACTCAAATTTCTAAAATAATAAGGTAGCTGTGAGCTATAAGTCGTGAGCTATGAGCCAATAACAAAAGCCCAAAGCTCATTGTGCAAAGCTCAGAGCTCAAAGCTCAAAAAACTATGGACGAGGATTTTAAAAAAGGACTGGAAAACGGCCTGGAAGACCTGGATAAATCCAACTACGAAGATTATGTATCCAGCGAGGTAACGCTGAACTGGCTGACCGACAGCAAGCAGCAGCTCGATGAGCAGATCCTGGCCCTGAAAGAGCAGATTGCCGATACTACCCGGCAGAAGCTGGAAATACTGGAAGCGACCCGCGAGGTAAAGCACCGGTACAGCAGCCATGCGCACGAGGTGAGCGCCATTGAAAAGGAAATCTCAACCCTCGAGAAAAAAATAGAGGATACCCGGGAGGAAAAAACAAAAAACCCGCTCTACTACCCGCTGCTGGCCGGGCTTATCTATTTTGCCGCCGGGCTGGTCTTCCTGTCGGGTGACCTGATCATCAGTCACGAGATTGTGGCCTATGCGCTGAACATTAAAAACAATATGGAGGCCTGGGCGTTTGCCAGCGGACTGGCAGGGGTGACCCTCTTATTGAAACCGGCGTATGAAAGGCTGGTGGAAGAACCCTACCTGAAAAACCCGACCGAACGGTCGAAGAAGCTGCACGGGTATTTCCAGACCACGCTGGTGGTTATCTCGGTGGTGACCCTCTCGGTATTGGGCTGGTTCCGGTACGAAGCCTATAAG
>Ga0206116_1001231_pt1 | contig 15105 bp, 10 predicted proteins | sample 3A1Ametagenome_FD_178000 | JGI IMG/M metagenome (GOLD analysis project Ga0206116, IMG submission 178000) | Enriched microbial communities from leaf-cutter ant dump, University of Wisconsin, Madison, United States - 3A1A | ecosystem: Environmental > Terrestrial > Nest > Insects nest > Nest dump...
AGCTGTACTTGGCCTTGCCGGTGTGCAGCGCCTCCAGCATCTGGTCGCGCGAGCTGCCCAGCGTCTCCGCCGCCGCGTACAGGTACAGCCCGTGGCCGCCCTCGTCCTGCACCTTGGCCAGCAAGATGGCCTTGCGCTTGAGCGTGGGCGCGCGCGTGATCCAGTTGCCCTCGGGCAGCATGCCGACAATCTCCGAGTGCGCGTGCTGGCTGATCTGGCGCAGCAGGGTCTTGCGGTAGTGGTCGGGCATCCAGTCCTTGGCCTCGATGAATTCGCCCGCGTCGATGCGCGCGTCGAACTGCTCCTGGCGCCGCATCTCCTCGGCGCTGCGCAGGGCGGGCTTGGCATCGCTGCCGTCCTTGCCCATCACGTCCATGGCTTGCGTGTACATGGCTTGGTCCTTTCGGAAAGTGGGAATCAGCGGGCCCGCTGGTCGATGACGCGCCGGGCCTTGCCCACCAGCGTGCGTTCGATGGAGTCGGGGTTCAGCACCTCGACGTCGCAGGTGATGCCCACCAGGGTCTTGATGCGGTGCTTCACCCAATGGCCCGTCTCGGCGCGCTCGACCGTCGAGATGCCGGGCTGCAGCTCGCAGCGCACCGTCACCTTGTCCAGGTTGCCGTCGCGCGCGACGAGGATCTGGTACTGGCCCGAGAGCTTTTCGTGCTGCAGCACGATCTCCTCGATCTGCGTGGGGAACACGTTCACGCCGCGGATGATGAGCATGTCGTCCGAGCGGCCGACGATCTTGCCCATGCGCCGGAACGCGCGCGCGGTGGGCGGCAGCAGCCGCGTGAGGTCGCGCGTGCGGTAGCGGATGATGGGCAGCGCCTCCTTGGTCAGCGAGGTGAACACCAGCTCGCCCTCCGCGCCGTCGGGCAGCACCTCGCCCGTGTCGGGGTCGATGATCTCGGGATAGAAATGGTCTTCCCAGACCACCGGGCCGTCCTTGGCCTCGATGCACTCGCTGGCCACGCCGGGGCCCATCACTTCCGAGAGGCCGTAGATGTCCACCGCGTCGATGCCGGACTTGGTCTCGATCTCGCGGCGCATGGCCTCCGTCCAGGGCTCGGCGCCGAAGATGCCGATCTTGAGCGAGCTCTCGCGCGGGTCCACGCCCTGGCGCACGAACTCCTCGTTGATGACCTGCATGTACGAGGGCGTGACCATGATGATGTCCGGCTGGAAGTCGCGGATCAGCTGCACCTGCTTTTCCGTCTGCCCGCCCGACATGGGGATGACCGTGCAGCCCGCGCGCTCCGCGCCGTAGTGCGCTCCCAGGCCGCCCGTGAACAGGCCGTAGCCGTAGGCCACGTGCACGATGTCCCCGGACCGCCCGCCGGCGGCGCGGATGGAGCGGGCCACCAGGTCGGCCCAGTGGTCGATGTCGCGGCGGGTGTAGCCCACCACCGTGGGCTTGCCCGTGGTGCCCGACGATGCATGCACGCGCGCCACCTGCTCGCGCGGCACCGCGAACATGCCGAAGGGGTAGTTGTCCCGCAGGTCCTTCTTGACGGTGAAGGGGAACCTGGCCAGGTCGGACAGCTGCTTCAGGTCGTCGGGGTGCACGCCCTTGGCGTCGAAGGCCTTGCGGTAGTGCGGCACGTTGTCGTAGGCATGCTGCAAGGTCCAGCGCAGGCGCTGCAGCTGCAGCGCGTGGATTTCGTCGCGGCTCGCGGTCTCGATGGGTTCCAGGTCGCCGGGGGCAGGTTGGCGCACGGCCATGGGGTTCTCCTGTGGGGAAGGAAGGTCAGTCAATCAATCACCAAGGGGCACGGTGGGCCGGCCCTTGAGGCAGTACGAGCGGCCCCGGAAGACCGCGATCGCCTCGCCCCGCTGGTTGCGCACGTTCACGTCGTACACGCCGGTGCGGCCCGCCAGCGAGACCTCGGCGGCCTCGGCCGTGAGCCGGTCGCCCTCGCGCGCGGGCGCCAGGAAGTCGATGGCGAGGCCCGAGGCCACGGTCATGTCGTTGCGCGAGTTGCAGGCGAACGCGAAGGCCGAGTCGGCCAGCGCCGTGATGAAGCCGCCGTGGCAGGTGGCGAAGCCGTTGAGCATGTCGGCGCGCACCGTCATCTCCAGCGTGGCGTGGCCCGGCCCCATGGCCGCGATGGCGATGCCCAGGCCCTGGGTGGCGCGGTCGTTGGCCAGCATGCCGTGGCGGACGTGGTCGGCCACGGCCTGCGGCGTCGTCGGGGAAGTCGCGGAATCCATGGGCTGCCTCAGCGGTCGGTGAAACGGGGCGCGCGCTTGGCCGCGAAGGCCTCGACGCCCTCGCGGTAGTCGGCCGAGGCGCCCAGGGTGCGCTGCACCGCAGCCTCCTGCGCCAGGGCCTGGCCGTAGTCCATGAGCGCCGCGGCGTCCAGGGCCTGCCGGGTGGCGACCAGCGCCTTGGTGGGCATGCCGGCCAGGCGCTGCGCGAGCGCCTGGGCCTCGTCCTGCAGCGCGGCGTCGTCCACGCAGCGCCAGATCAGCCCCAGCCGCTCGGCCTCGGGCGCGGGCAGCTTGTCGCCCAGCAGCGCCAGGCCCAGGGCCTGCGCCCGGCCCACCAGGCGCGGCAGCAGCCAGGTGCCGCCGGTGTCCGGCACCAGGCCGATCTTGGCGAAGGCCTGGATGAAGCTCGCGGAGCGCGCGGCCAGCACCAGGTCGCAGCCCAGCGCCAGGTTGGCGCCCGCGCCAGCCGCCACGCCGTTGACCGCCGCCACCACCGGCACGGGCATGCTGCGGATGCGCAGGCACAGCGGGCGGTACAGCGTGTCGATGACGCTGCCCAGGTCCTTGGGCGCGGCGCCGGGCGTGAGGTCGGGCGCCACCGCCGGGTCCGCGAGGTCCTGGCCCGCGCAGAAGGCCCGGCCCGTGCCCGTGAGGACCACGCAGCGTACGCCGCTGTCCGCGGCGGCGGATTCCAGTGCGGCCAGCAATTGCGTATGCAACTCGGCCGTGAAGCTGTTGAGCGCCGCCGGGCGGTTCAGTGCCAGGGTGCGTACCGCGCCCGACTGCGTCGCAAGGACCAGGGGTTCATCCATGGGGGTCTCCTGCCATCCAAGGGCAAATATTGTTTTGACCGATCGCAAACATCATTGACCGACCGTTCGGTAGATAATAAACTTTTCGCGAACCCTGACGCAAGTCAAACCGATCAGGGCAAACCCGCACTGGAGACAATTTCATGCCGCTTTTCGAGACCCACCGCTCCCTTCTGGATGGCGCGCTGCAGGCTGCAGCCACCCGTGGCCACTGGACCCCTTTCCCTGAATCGCCCTCGCCCAAGGTCTATGGCGAAACCGGGCAGGCCGACGGCCAGGCCGCCGTGGCGGCCCTGCTGGGCAAGGACTACCCCCTGCAGCAGCCCGGCGAGCGCGGCCGCCTGGCCACCGAGCGGTCGCCCTACGGCGTGGCGCTGGACGTGCGCTACCCCGATTGCGACATCCACGCCCTGCTGGACGCGGCCACCCAGGCCGAGCCCGCCTGGCAGGCCCTGGGCCCGCGCGGCCGCGTGGGCGTGCTGCTCGAAGCGCTGGTGCGCATCCACCAGCGCAGCCACGAGATCGCGCACGCCGTGATGCTGACCACGGGCCAGGGCCCCATGATGGCCTTCCAGGCCGGCGGCCCCCATGCGCAGGACCGCGCGCTCGAAGCCATCGCCTACGCCTGGAAGGCCATGGCCGACGTGCCCGCCGAGGCGCTGTGGGACAAGCCCCAGGGCAAGAACCCGCCGCTGGTGATGAAGAAGCACTACGAGATCGTGGGGCGCGGCGTGGCGCTGGTGATCGGCTGCGCCACCTTCCCCACCTGGAACACCTACCCCGGCCTGTTCGCGGCGCTGGCCACGGGCAACCCGGTCATCGTCAAGCCCCACCCCAACGCCGTGCTGCCCGCCGCGCTGTCGGTGAGCATCCTGCGCGACGTGCTCGCCGAGCAGGGGCTGGACCCCAACACCGTGACCCTGGCGCTGAGCCCGCGCGCCGAGGACACGCAGGCTCTGGCCACGCACCCGGCCGTGGCCAGCATCGACTTCACCGGCAGCAACCAGTTCGGCCGCTGGCTGATCGACAACGCCCGCCAGGCGCGCGTCTATGCCGAGATGGCCGGGGTGAACACCGTGATCATCGAATCCACCAACGAGTACGCGGCCATGCTGCGCAACCTGGCGTTCACGCTGTCGCTCTACAGCGGCCAGATGTGCACCACCACGCAGAACATCCTGGTGCCGCGCGGCGGCATCGCCACCGACCAGGGCCACAAGAGCTTCGAACAGGTGGGCGAGGACCTGGCGGCGGCCGTGACCGAACTGGCCTCGAACCCGCGCGTGGCCACCGCCGTGCTGGGCGCCGTGGGCTCGCCCGACACGCTGGCCCGCATGCAGCAGGCCGCCGGCCGGGGGCGCGTGGTGCTGGCGTCGCGCGCGCTGCCGCATCCCGAGTTCGCCACCGCGCAGACCCACACGCCGCTGATTGTGGCGCTGGACCAGGCCGACAGCGCCATCTACGGCGAGGAATGCTTCGGCCCCGTGTCCTACCTGGTGGCCACCGACTCGGGCGCGGCCAGCCTGAAGGTGGCGCAGACCACGCTGCGCGACCAAGGCGCGCTGACCCTGGGCGTGTATTCCACCGACCGCACCTACATCGACCAGGCCGTGGCCCTGGCCCGGCGCGGGCGCGTGGCCCTGTCCATCAACCTCACGCAGGGCGTGTTCGTGAACCAGTCGGCCGCGTTCTCGGACTACCACGCCACGGGCGGCAACCCCGCCGCCAACGCCAGCTACACCAGCCTGGCCTTCGTGGCCGACCGCTTCGTGGTCGTGCAGCGCCGCGAGCACGTGGCGGCGCCGGCCTGAGAGTCATCCACTATGAAAATGGGAGCTGCCAGCGCTTGCCAGTAAAGCACTGGAGGCCAAAATGACTCAAAACTTCTGAGGGCCAAGCGAACCGGGGCCCGGGCGTATATCCTCGGCACAGCCATACCGCCAAAGCCCCCGCCATGTCACACCCCCCAGCCTCCCTGTGGAGCCCCCTGCGCCAACCCGCCTTCCGGGGCCTGTGGATCTGCGGCGGGGTGTTCTTCGTGGGCAACGGCATGCAGAGCATGGCGGCGGCGTGGCTCATGGTGGAGCTCACGGGCTCGTCGTTCCTCGCGGCGCTGGTGCAGACCGCCGTGTTCATGCCCATGTTCCTGCTGGCCCTGCCCGCCGGCGTGCTGGCCGACACCACGGACCGGCGGCGCCTGATCTCGGGCGCGCTGCTGGCCCAGGCCGGGGCCTGCGCGCTGCTCACTCTGCTGGTGCTGGGCGGCTGGGGCGGCCCGGCCTCGGTGCTGCTGCTGGTGTTCGTGGGCGGCTGCTGCACGGCGGTGCTCACGCCCGCGTGGAACTCCTCCGTCATCGACCCGGTGCCGCGCGAGGAATGGCCCCAGGCCATCACCGCCGTCAGCATCGCCTACAACGCCGCCCGCGCGGTGGGCCCCACGCTGGCCGGGCTGGTGTTCGCGCAGTGGGGGGCGGGCTGGGTGTTCGCCTTCACCGTGGCCTCCACGCTGGTGATGTGGGAATCCATCCGCCGCTGGCCGCCGCGCGCGCACCCGCCCTCGCGCCTGCCCGCCGAACGGCTGTGGGGCGGCACGCTCAGCGGCCTGCGCTTCGCCTGGCACTCGCACATGATCCTGGCGCAGTTGGTGCGCGTGATGGCCTTCAGCGCCGCCGGCTCGGCCCTGTGGGCGCTGCTGCCGGTGATCGCGCAGCGCCAGCTCGGCACGGGCGCCGAGGGCTTCGGCCTGCTCATGGGTTGCCTGGGCACGGGGGCCGTCGCCGTCGGGCTGGTGCTGGGGCGGCTGCGCGCGCGCTTTGGCATGGAGGCCCTCGTCGGCGCGGCGGGCATCGTGTTCGGCATCGCCATGCTGGTGGCCGCGCTGGCCCGGCAGGCCTGGCTGGTCTACGGCGTGATGCTGTTCGCGGGCGCGGCCTGGATGTCGGCCATGTCCACCTTCAACACCGCCACGCAGGCCAGCGCGCCGCAGTGGGTGCGCTCGCGCGCCGTGGCCATGCACATGGTGGCGGCGCTGGGCGCGTTCGCCATGGGCTCGGCCTTCTGGGGCGCGGCCTCGGACATCCTGGGCCTCACGCCCACCCTGTGCGCGGCGGCGGCGCTGATGGCCGTGGGCCTGCTGCTGGCCCGCCCCCTGCCGCTGCGCATGGGCGCGCTGCACGAGGTGACGCAGGTCACCACGCCCTGGGACGAGCTGTTCATCGAAGCCGAGCCCCTGCCCGAAGCCGGCCCCGTGGCCGTCGAGGTGGGCTACCGCATCGCCCCCGGCGCGGACGCCGCCTTCCTGGACACCATCAGCCGCATGAAGGCCCCGCGCCGGCGCGACGGCGCCACCTTCTGGCGCGTGTACAAGGACCTGGGCGAGCCCTCGCGCTATGTGGAGCGCTTTATCGTCGAATCCTGGGCCGACTACCTGCACCAGCGCGCCCGCGCCACCATGGCCGACCAGGCGCTGGAGACGGAGGTGCGCACTTTCCTGGCGCCCGGCGAGACGGTGCGCATGTCGCACTACATCGCCGAGCGGTGATATGGTTTTGATAGCTGCCAGCGCTTGCCCCATAAGCGCTGGAGCCCTGAAACACTCTAAAACCGTCGGCGCCCTCCCCCACCACCGCCACCAGCAGCAGCGACAGCAGCGCCAGCGCCCACTCGCCCAGCGTGGGAATAGCCTGCACGCCGCCGGGCGCGGCCAGGGCGAACAGGGCGTGCGGGTCGCTGATGACGCCCGGGGCGGTGTCGTTGTCGCCCGTGCCGTTGTCGGTGACGGTGTACGTCACCGTGCTGCCGCTGGCCGTGCCGTGTGGGAACCAGCCCGCCGTGGCGCCCGTGCTGGCGGGGCCGAACTTGTAGGGCGCCAGGCCCGCCAGGCTGCCGGGGTAGGTGACCTGCACCGTCAGCGTGCCGCCGGTGCAGTTCGCGGCCGTGAAGCGCAGCAGGCCCTGCGGGGCGGTGGCGTTGGCGGGCAGCGCATCGGCCGGGATGGCGGGGGCAAAGGCGGGCGGCGAGCCCAGCGTGCAGCCGTTGATGTCGCTGGTGATGGTGACCTGGGTGCTGCCCACGGGACCCAGGAACAGCGCCACATCCAGCGCCAGGGGCGTGCTGGGGGCGGACGTACCCGCCGCACTGCTGGCCGTGGCGGTCACGGTGTGCGGGCCGGTGGACAGGGGCGCTGCGGGCGTGAAGCTCCAAGCGCCCGTGGCGCCGTCGGCGGCGGCGGTGCCCAGCGAGGCGGCACCGTCGAACACTTCGACCGTGCTGCCCGGCTCGGCGCTGCCGGTGATGGCGGGCTGCGCGGCGCCGGTGGTCATGCTGGCGGCATCCAGTTGCGGAGCGGCGGGGGCGGACACGGCGTTGAGAGTGAAATCGGCAGTGGTTTCCTGCACGGCCGTGGACTCGTTGCCGCCATTGAAGGCGGAAGGGCCAGTGCCAGTGGTCTGGCCGCTGCGCAAGGTGAGGGTCGCGGTGTGACCGCTGCCCAGGGCGGCCGGGGCCGTCAGGCGCACGGTGATCTGGTCGCCGCTTTGGACGATGGCCTCTTGCACCCAGCCGCCTCCGTTGACCTGGAATTCGGGGCTACCGCCGCCGCTGATGCGCGCGCCGCCCCAGGCCTCGCCAGGAGCCATGCTGGCCGCCAGGGTCAGGGCGGCAAAGGTGGCCTGCGCAGAAGCTGCGGCGCCCTGCGCGGGCGGGGCGGTCAAGGCGGCAAAAGACTGCCCGCCGCGCACCAGCCGGGCGTGTTTGACGACGAAGCGGTTGTCGGCATTGCCGCCGCCCCAGTCGAACCACATGTACCACGCGTAGCTCGTATCTGCGGCAAAAGGCGAGCCCGACCAGACGTCCGAGGGCGGCGCATCCGGAAACACCGAGCGATTGAGCTTGGGGGTGTTGCCGCAGTTCTCGGTGAGCTTCTCCAGTTCGCGGACGTAGGCCATGCGCCATGCGCCGCTTTGCAGCAGGTTTTGGTCGAAAGCGCTGCTGATACCCCGATTGGCCTGGCCGAAAAAGGACTGCGGCAGCCGGTGCTCCGTCTCGGCCCAGTCGCTCCAGCTCTTGAGCAGCGCCCCGCCCGTGCTGCACTGGCCGCCGCCAAAGGTCTCGCCCTCGATGCAGCGCTTCCACACCAGGCCCGTGGGCCAGTGCATGGCGCTGGCCGTGCCGCCCGCATCGCCCAGGATGTAGTCGTCGTCGGTATTGGGGCTGGTGCAGTTCTGCGCCAGCCCCCAGATGGGCGCGGCGCACAGGGCGGCGGTCAGCCAGGGGATGAAACGCATCATCAGCTCCTTTTTTGATAGCTCTTCGCGCTTATCCGCCAAGCGCCACAGGCCAAATTAGCCTGAAACCACCGCACCTGCAACACATAGAGTGCCGCCCGGCATCGCGGCCATCTGTTTCACCCCCTGCCCTGCGACAATCCCCGTCCATGACCTTCGCCCCCCTCCAGAACGACACCTTCCTGCGCGCCTGCCGCCGCCAGGCCACCGACTACACGCCCCTGTGGCTCATGCGCCAGGCCGGGCGCTACCTGCCCGAGTACAAGGCCACGCGCGCCAGGGCGGGCAGCTTCATGGGGCTGGCTACCAACGTGGACTACGCCACCGAGGTCACGCTGCAGCCCCTGGAGCGCTTCCCGCTCGACGCGGCCATCTTGTTCAGCGACATCCTCACCGTGCCCGACGCCATGGGCCTGGGCCTGTCGTTCGCCGAGGGCGAGGGCCCGCGCTTTGCCCAGGTCGTGCGCGACGAAGCCGCCGTGGACCAGCTGGCCGTGCCCGACATGGACAAGCTGCGCTACGTGTTCGACGCCGTCACGTCGATCCGCCGCGCGCTCGATGGCCGCGTGCCGCTGATCGGCTTCTCGGGCAGCCCCTGGACGCTGGCCTGCTACATGGTCGAGGGCAAGGGCAGCGACGACTACCGCCTGGTCAAGAGCCTGATGTACGCCCGCCCCGACCTGATGCACCGCATCCTGGCCGTGAACGCCGACGCCGTGGCCGCGTACCTGAACGCCCAGATCGACGCGGGCGCGCAGGCCGTGATGATCTTCGACAGCTGGGGCGGCGTGCTGGCCGACGGCGCCTTCCAGCAGTTCAGCCTGGCCTACACGCGGCGCGTGCTGGCGCAGCTGCGGCGCACGGGCGTGGACGGCACGGACGTGCCGCGCATCGTCTTCACCAAGGGCGGCGGCATCTGGCTGCCCGACATGAAGGACCTGGACTGCGAGGTGCTCGGCCTGGACTGGACGGCGAACCTGGGCCACGCGCGCGCCACCGTGGGCGGCACGCATGCGCTGCAGGGCAACATCGACCCCAACGTGCTGTTCGCCCCGCCCGAGGCCATCGCGGCCCAGGCGCGCGCCGTGCTGGACAGCTTCGGCCTGCCCCACACCGACCGCAGCACCACCGGGCCCACGCACATCTTCAACCTGGGCCACGGCATCAGCCAGTTCACGCCGCCCGAGCACGTGGCCGCGCTGGTCGAGACCGTGCACGGCCATTCGCGGGCGCAGCGCCAGCGCTGAGCCCTCCAGGGGGCCGCGCAAGCCTGACTTATGCACAAAACTGGAGCAGCCCCGCGGCAAATGCCCTGCCGCGACGTGGCGCCCACGCTGCCTGGGAAATATTCTCAACAAGCGCGTAAGCCCTTGATTTCAAAGGCGCTCCGTCCGCTGCTTTTTTTGCGGGCAGCCCAGCCAAAGCACGGCCATTCAAGGGCTTGCGGGCCAAACCCAAGGGATATCAACAAAGTTATCCACAGGAATTCTGGATTTCTTGCGAATCACCAGTCAAATCAAGCACTTGCGGGCTGAACCGCAGAAAAATCCGAGCTTGCAAGCACCCTGCGGGCACGGATCGGGGGCTTGACGAACGCAGGCTGTTCGACTTATGCACATCCGCCTTGATGCAGCGCAGCACGGCCCCCGCCCCCGGCCGTCCTGCGGAGCCCGCCTTGCAGTGGCCTTAGATCATTGATTCATAAGGTTTTTTCGAGCACGCCAGTTTTCCTGAAACCGACTGGAAGCCAGCATCCATGCGGGTCCGCCGGTTTTGGCGGCGCCGATGTCAACAAAGTTATCCACAGAAATGGGGCCGGCGGGCCGCGGCCCAGCGCAAATCGCAGGCCCAGGTCTACCGGGCGGCGACAATCGGCGATTCGCCATCTCCACGCCACCCGCCCCTTGCCGCCCACCATCGTCCACGTCGCCGTCCAGACCCCCGCGCACAGCGGCGTGGGCGACCTGCTGAGCTACGCCAGCGCGCAGCCCCTGCCGCCCGGCACCCTGGTGCGCGTGCCCCTGGGCCAGCGCGAGGTGCTGGGCGTGGTCTGGGACGCCCTGGACGCCCCGGGCGAGCTGCCCGAGGGCGCGGCCATGCGCCCCGTGGCGGGCGTGCTGGAAGGGCTGGCCCCGCTGGACGCGCCCTGGCGCCGCCTGGTGGCCTTTGCCGCGCGCTACTACCAGCGCGCGCTGGGCGAAGTGGCCCTGGCCGCCCTGCCGCCGCAGCTGCGCGACCTACGGCCCGAGCAGCTGGCGCGGCGCCTGCGCCGCCCCGCCGCGGCGGCCGACGCCACGGTTGCTACTCAAAACATAGCACTCACCGCAGAACAGGAAAGCGCCAGGGCCCGAATTGCCTTGGAACCCGGCCCCTTCCTGCTGTTCGGCAGCACGGGCAGCGGCAAGACCGAGGTCTACCTGCGCTGCGTGCAGAAGGCGCTGGCGGCCGACCCTGCCGCCCAGGCGCTGGTGATGGTGCCCGAGATCAACCTCACCCCCCAGCTGGAGGCGCGCTTCACCGCCCGCTTCGGCGCCCAGGCCGTGGTCTCGCTGCACAGCGGCATGACGAACCCGCAGCGCCTCAAGAGCTGGCTGGCCGCGCACAGCGGCGCGGCGCGCATCGTGCTGGGCACGCGCATGGCGGTGTTCGCCAGCCTGCCGGGGCTGAGGATCATCGTGGTCGACGAAGAGCACGACCCCAGCTACAAGCAGCAGGAGGGCGCGCGCTACTCCGCCCGTGACCTGGCCGTGTGGCGCGGGCGCGAACAGGGCGCCAAGGTCATCCTGGGCAGCGCCACGCCCTCGCTGGAGAGCTGGCATGCCAGCGACCCTGCCGTGGGCCGATACGTCCGCCTGGAGATGCCCAGCCGCATAGGCGCAGGATCCCTGGCCCGCGTGCGCCGCGTGGACATGAACCAGCAGCCCCGGCGCACCGTGTTCAGCGCCCCGCTACTGGCCGCCATCACCGAGCGCGTGCAGCGCGGCGAGCAGAGCATGGTGCTGCTCAACCGGCGCGGCTACGCCCCCGTGCTGCACTGCGCCGACTGCGGCTGGAAAAGCGACTGCCCCCACTGCAGCGCGCACCAGGTGTTCCACAAGACCGACCGCACCCTGCGCTGCCACCACTGCGGCTACACCGTGCGCGTGCCCCGCGCCTGCCCCGCCTGCGGCAGCCCCGACATCCACTCCATGGGCCGGGGCACCGAGCAGCTGGAAGAGCAACTGGCCACCCTGCTCTCCGAGGTGCTGCGCCCCGACCGCACGCCCGCCCGCGTCGCCCGCATCGACGCCGACACCACCCGGGCCAAGGGCGCGCTGGAGGCACAGCTGGCCCAGGTGCATGCGGGCGAAGTGGACGTGCTGGTGGGTACGCAGATGATCGCCAAGGGCCACGACTTCCGCCGCATCACCCTGGTGGCCGCCGTGCAGCCCGACGGCGCCCTGTTCAGCAGCGACTTCCGCGCGCCCGAGCGCCTGTTCGCACTGCTCATGCAGGCGGCGGGCCGCGCCGGCCGCGACGCCGCCTACATGGCCGCCCAGGGTACGCAGTGCGAGATGTGGGTGCAGAGCTTTCACCCCCAGCATGCGGTGTACGAGGCACTGCGCAGCCACGACTACCCCGCCTTCGCCGCCCGCCAGCTGCAGGAGCGCGAAGAGGCCGCCATGCCCCCCTTCGCCTACCAGGCGCTGGTGCGCGCCGACGCCCGCACGCAGGAGGCCGCCCAGGGCTTCCTGGCCGCCGCCACCGCCGCCGCGCACGCCGCCGGCCTGCCGGGGCTGGCGGACGGCGCGGTCATCCTGTTCCCGCCCGTGCCCCTGGCCATCCAGCGCGTGGCCAACGTGGAGCGCGCCCAGATGCTGCTGGAGTCCGGCAGCCGCGCCGCGCTGCAGCGCTTCCTGGCCGCGTGGCAGCCCGTGCTGCAGGCCACGCGCGGGGCGCCCGAGCACAAGGGGCTGGTGCGCTGGCTGGTGGATGTGGACCCGCAGGCCATCTGACGGGTGCGGCACACGGCGTACGCCGTTGAACATTTTTTACATTCAGTTTCCACCGGAACTTTAAAATTATTGATCGACATCAAGCCCTTCATAGCGGCTTCGCGTCTGCCCATTTCCTCCGTCGATCAAGCATTTCCCTTTCATGAACAACACCCTTTCCGAGGGCCAGCTCCTGGCCCAGACCTCCTACGACCTGGGCCTGGTGGCCCTGTCCTACGCCATCGCCGTGCTGGGCTCCTTCGTCGCGCTCACGGCCGCGCGGCGCATCCGGGGCGAGCAGGGCGGCACCCGCTGGCTGAACGTGCTGGCCGCCGGCGCCGCGCTGGGCGGCATCGGCGTGTGGTCCATGCATTTCACGGGCATGCTGGCCCTGCGGCTGGGCATGGGCTCGGGCTATGCCATGGCCGAGACCCTGGTGTCCCTGGTCGCGGCCGTCGCCGCCACCTCGGCCGCGCTGGCCTTCGTCGCGCAGCGCCCCGACAGCAACGTGCGCGTGCTGGGCGCGGGCGCGCTGCTGGGCCTGGGCGTGGCCTTCATGCACTACCTGGGCATGGCGGGCATGCGCTTCCCGGGCTTCATCGTCTGGTCCTGGGACGTGGTGGGCCTGTCGGTGCTGATCGCCGTGGCGGCGGCCAGCGCCGCGCTGTGGCTGGCCTTCCGCACGCGCGGCTTCGCGGTGCGGCTGGCGGCCGCGCTGGTGATGGGCGTGGCCGTCTGCGCCATGCACTACACCGGCATGGCGGCGGCGGACTTCATCTGCACCGCGCCCGCGACCGAACGCTTCGCCACGCCGCGCGGCTTTGCCGTGATCAGCTCCATGGGCCTGGCCGTGCTCACGCCCCTGGTGGCCATCGCCCTGGCCGTGCTGATCGCCTTCGACCAGATGATCCAGAAGAACCTGCGCCAGCCCCACGCACGCCGGGCTTGAAGCCTTTTCGGCCTCCAGCGCTTGCTGCGCAAGCGCTGGCAGCTATTAAAAGAGAAGCATTCAGGCGAGCAGGGCCACCGCCGCCGAGAAGCTCAAGAACGCCAGCGCCGTGCTCACCAGGATGATGCGCGCCACGCGCCCGTTGTTGGCCCCGAACTTCTCGGCCAGCAGCGAGACGTTGCTGGCGCTGGGCAGCGCGGCCAGCAGCACCATCACGGTGAGCGCGAACGGCGTGAGCGGCACGCCCAGCGCGATGGCCGCCGTGCCCACGGCCCACACCAGCAGCGGGTGCGCCAGCAGCTTGGCCAGGGCCACGGGCACGTAGTCACGGGCGGGCACGCGCTCGTGCTGGTTCATCTGCGAGCGCGCCAGCACCGCGCCGATGGTGAACAGCGCCACGGGCGAGGCCGCGTCAGCCAGCATGGCGACGGTCTTGTCCACCGGGCCGGGCAGCCGCAGCTGCAGCGCCGAGGCCAGCGCGCCGAGCGCTATGGACCAGGGCATGGGGTTGGTCGCCATGCCCCGGAACGCCTGGCGCAGCGCCACGCCCACGCCGTGGGTGCCTGCGCCATCCAGGCGCGACAGCGCGATGCACAGCGAGCTGGTGACCACCATGTCCACCACGATGGTCACGATGGCCGGGCCCGCGCTCTGCGCGCCCAGCAGCGCCACCAGCAGCGGCACGCCCATGAAGCCGGTGTTGGGGAACGCCGCCACCAGCGCGCCGAAGGCGGCGTCGTTCCAGCCGATGCGCGCGTTACGCGTGAGCGCCACGGTGGCGCCCACCATCACCAGCGCGCACAGCAGGTAGACGCCGGCCACGGCCGGGTCGAGCAGCTGGTGGATGGGCGTGCCGGCGCCGAAGCGGTACAGCATGCACGGCAGCGCGAAGTACAGCACGAAGGCGTTGAGCCCCGGGATGGCCGGCTGGGGCAACACGCCGCCCCGGGCGGCCAGGTAACCGCAGAGCACGAGGGCGAAGAAGGGGAAGGTGATGAGCAAGACGGAGAGCACGGCCGCTATTGTCGGCCCTGCCCCGCGCCGGCATCACCGGCCACTACTGCTTGCGCTGGATGAACAGGTTGCGCTTGGCGTCTTCCGGGTAGGCGAAGGTGATGGCGCCGTTCTTCACCTGGCCGATGACCAGCATGTTGCGCGTGATGGCGTCCTTGTCCTGCAGGCTGAACGGCTTGTCGTAGGTGGCCACCACGCCGTAGTAGGTCTTCATCTTGCCCTCCAGCGATTCCTTGATGGCCTGGCCGTTCAGGTTGCCGTCGCGGATGCCCAGGAAGGAGTACATGAGCAGGTAGGTCGCGTCGTACGCGTTGGCCGCCGCCATGGGCACGGTCACCCGGCCCTGGAACTTGCGGGTGTAGCCCGCCAGGAAGGACGCGCGGCGCTCGTTGCTCGGCTCGGCGATGAAGGTCTGCACCACCAGCGCGCCCTCGGCCGCGTCCTTGGCGCCGTCGATGAAGAACGGGAAGGACAGCGGCCAGCCGCCCACCTGCGGCACCTTCCAGCCCAGCGCCTTCTTGCCGTTGGCGATGACCGCGTTCTCGGGGCCCACGGTGTAGCTGAAGATCACGTTGGCGCCCGCGTTGCGCGCCGCCGTGAGCTCGGCGGTGAGGTCCTTCACCCCCAGCGCGAAGCGGGCCACGTGGGCGGGCTTGAGCTTCTTGGCCTCCAGCGCCGCCAGCACGTCCTTGTATCCGCCCTCGCCGTAGCCGGAGGTGTCGGCGAAGATGGCCACCTTGTCCCAGCCGCGCTTGAGAATGTCGTCCACCATGAACGGCGCCTGCAGCGCGTCGCGCGCCTGCACGCGGAAGATGTAGCTCGTGGGCGCCGGGTACTTGGCGGTGACCTCGGTGCCG
>Ga0206116_1001232_pt1 | contig 15052 bp, 9 predicted proteins | sample 3A1Ametagenome_FD_178000 | JGI IMG/M metagenome (GOLD analysis project Ga0206116, IMG submission 178000) | Enriched microbial communities from leaf-cutter ant dump, University of Wisconsin, Madison, United States - 3A1A | ecosystem: Environmental > Terrestrial > Nest > Insects nest > Nest dump...
CGGCCTGCTCAAGATCCGCGGCAGCGAGATCCAGCAGCGCTATGCCGAGCTGATGATGCTGGCCGCCGGCCCCTTCAGCCTGCCCTTCATCGAAGAAGCCATGGAAGCCGGCTGGCAAGGCAACTTCCCGGGCGGCGTGGCCGCCAACGCCCCGCTGGCATCGACGTATTTCAACCTGCGCAAGACCACGATCTACGGTGGCAGCAACGAGGTTCAACGCAACATCGTGGCCCAAACGGTGCTCGGATGATTTGCCGCCGGGCCGCCCCAAGGCAAATCGCGCCCCCTCGGGGGGCAGCGAGCCTAGGGCGAGCGTGGGGGCCTCTTTAACTGGAGACAAGAACATGGATTTCGATTTTTCCGACGACCAGGAACAGCTGCGCGACGCCGTGCGCAAGTGGGTGGACAAGGGCTACACCTTCGAGCGCCGCCGCGCCGCGGTGGCTGCGGGCGGCTTCGACCGCGCCGCATGGAACGAGCTGGCCGAACTGGGCCTGACCGCCCTCACCGTGCCCGAGGCGCACGGCGGCATGGGCCAGGGCGCCATCGACGCCATGGTGGTGGCCGAGGAACTGGGCCGCGGCATCGTGCTGGAGCCCATCGCCCAGGCCTTCATCGCCAGCAGCGTGCTGTCCCACTACGCGCCCGCCGCCGTGCAATCGGCCTGGCTGCCCCGCGTGGCCAGCGGCGAGGCCCTGGTGGTGCTGGCCCAGCAGGAGCGCAAGGCCCGTTACCGCCTCGACGTTTGCGAGGCAAAAGCGGTCAAAACGCCCGCTGGCTATGCGCTGAAAGCTACCAAAAGCATAGTACCCGCCGGTGACCAGGCCGACGCCTTCATCGTGCCCGCCCAGCTCGACGGCAAGATCGCCCTCTTCCTGGTGGAACGTGACGCCGACGGCGTGGCCACGCGCGGCTATGTCACGCAGGACGGCAGCCGCGCCGCCGAAGTGGTGATGGACAACGCCGCCGCCACGCTCATCACCACCGACGGTCTGGCCGCCCTGGAGCTGGCCGTGGACACCGGCATCGCCGCCACCTGCGCCGAAGCCGTGGGCGTGATGGACAAGACCGTGGCCATCACCGTCGAATACATGAACCAGCGCAAGCAATTCGGCGTGTTCATCGCCAGCTTCCAGGCACTGCGCCACCGCGTGGCCGACATGAAGATGCAGCTGGAACTGGCCCGCTCGATGAGCTACTACGCCAGCCTCAAGCTCGGCGCCCCGGCCGACGAACGCCGCCGCGCCATCGCCCGCGCCAAGGTGCAGCTGGGCCAGTCCATGCGCTTCGTGGGCCAGCAGGCCGTGCAGTTGCATGGCGGCATTGGCGTGACGGACGAATACATCGTGAGCCACTATTTCAAGAAGCTCACGCAGCTGGAAATGACCTACGGCGACACCCTGCACCACCTGGGCGAGGTGAGCGAGCGCATGCAGGAGACGGCGGGCGTGTTCGCCTGATACGCAGTAGCAGCACGCACCGGCTGGCTGCCCGTCACGGCCCCGCAGGCTCCCCAAGGGCCTGCGGGGCTTTTTCGTTGCCGGACCGCCCAATGTCAAAAACTGTCAGCGCCCGGCCCTTCTCACGTCATGGCCCGCTGGAGATGCATACTGCGCCATCCGGAACCACGGCAAGAGGACTACGCATGAACACTACCACCCCATCGCAGCAATCCATGGTCGATGAACTCATGGCCCAGCTCCAGGGCGCGCCCATGCAGCAAATGGCACAGCAACTGGGCGCCAGCGGCCAGCAGATCCAGTCCGCCGTCGGGGCGGCCCTGCCGCTGCTGCTGGGCGCCCTGGGGAACAACGCCGCGCAGCCCCAGGGCGCCGCCGCGCTCTTCGGCGCCTTGCAGCGCGACCACACCCCCACAACGCCCCAGGGGCTGGGCGGCCTCGGCGACCTGCTGGGAGGCATGCTGGGCGGCGCAGGCGGCGGCAGCAGCCGCTCCGGCGCGGGCGGCCTGGGGGGCTTGGGTGACGGCGCGGCCATCCTCGGCCACATCCTGGGCGGCAGCCAGCAGCGCGCCGAAAGCCAGCTCGGCCAGGCCACGGGCCTGGGCAACAACGCAGGCCAGCTGCTGGCCATGCTCGCCCCCATGGTCATGGCCTTCCTGGCCAACCGCGTCCAGTCCGGCAACCTCGACGCCACCGCGCTGGGCCAGACCCTGGGCCGCGAACGCGCACAGGTGCAGCAGCAAGGCGGCTTGGGCGGCGGGCTGCTGGGCAGCCTGCTCGATCAGAATGGGGATGGCAGGCTGGATGCGGGTGATCTGCTCAAGCTCGGGGCTGGGTTGTTGGGCGGCCGGCGCTGATTCGCGCGATTCTTCTCCGCAAATAAGAAACCCCGCAGGCATGACGCTTGCGGGGTTTCTTATTTTTTGACTACCGAAATCATAGCTGCCAGTGCTTGCTACACAAGCACTGGCAGCCTATTCCGTTCAAACTTGGCGCCGACGGGCCAGACCCATCCAGACCATCAAAGCCGACAGGATGATCAGGCCCCACTCGTTCAGGGTCGGAATCCCTGCCGGGTTCCCTGGCGCTGGCGCAGCCGCTACCTGCACCCGCACCACAGCCTCATCGCAGATCGCCTGATTGGGCGCCTGCAGGCACACCCTGTACGTGAAACTATCCCCGCCCGTGAAACCAGCATTGGGCGTGTAGCGGCACACGCCGGGGGTCGTGACGCAATCTACCGTGCCATTGGCAGGGCCGGACGTGCTCACCACGCTGGCCGGGTTAATCAGGCCACCGCCAGTGACGCTGTCATTGGTGGTGACTGGCACATTCACCCCCGTGCCCGTTGTCGTGTTGGCGGTGTCATCGGACGCATCCAGCACCGGCCCGCCCGCCGTGCTCACCGCAACTGTCACCAACGCCTCGTCGCACACCGTGGCATTGGGCGCGGCCAGGCACACCTTGTAGGTGAACTGATCGGTGCCCGTGAAACCGCCGTTGGGCGTGTAAACACACTCGCCTGCCGCGCAGGTCACCGTGCCATTGGCAGGATCGGAGGTCTTGGCCACGCTGGCTGGGTCAATCGTGCCGCTCCCCGTCGCCGTGTCGTTCTGGACCACGGGAACGGCCTTGGGCGTGCCCGGCGGCGTGTTGGTCACGTCATCCGTCGCCGTCACGCCGGCAGTGCCGACGTTCACCGTCACCAGTGCTTCATCGCACACCGTGGCATTGGGCGCGGCCAAGCACACCTTGTAGGTGAACTGGTCGGCGCCCGTAAAACCTCCATTAGGTGTGTAAACACACTCGCCTGCCGCGCAGGTCACCGTGCCATTGGCAGGGTCGGAGGTCTTGGCCACGCTGGCTGGGTCAATCGTGCCGCCGCCCGTCGCCGTGTCGTTCTGACGCACAGGAACGGTCTTGGGCGTGCCCGGCTGCGTGTTGGTCACGTCGTCCGTCGCCGTCAGGCCGATAGTGCCGACGTTCACCGTCACGAGTGCCTCATCGCACACCGTGGCATTGGGCGCGGCCAGGCACACCTTGTAGGTGAACTGGTCGGTGCCCGTGAAACCGCCGTTGGGCGTGTAAACGCACTCGCCGTTCGTGCAGATCACCGTGCCATTGGCGGGATCGGAGGTCTTTACCACGCTGTTCGGGTCAATCGTGCCGCCACCCGTCGCCGTGTCGTTCTGGACCACGGGAATGGTCTCGGCCGTGTTCGGTTGCGTGTTGGTCACGTCGTCCGTCGCCACCACGCCGGTAGTGCCAACGTTCACCGTCACCTGCGCCTCGTCGCACACCGTAGCATTGGGCGCGGCCAGGCACACCTTGTAGGTGAATTGGTCGGTGCCCGTGAAACCGCCGTTGGGCGTGTAAACACACTCACCGCTCGTGCAGTCCACCGTACCGTTGGTGGGGCCAGAGGTCGCCACCACGTTGCCCGGGTCAATCGTGCCACCACCCGTCGCCGTGTCGTTCTGGCGCACGGGAACGGTCTTGGGCGTGCCCGGAGGCGTGTTGGTCACGTCGTTCGTCGCCGTCAGGCCGATAGTGCCGACGTTCACCGTCACCTGCGCCTCGTCGCACACTGCGGCATCGGGGGCCGCCAAGCACACCTTGTAGGTGAAGGTATCGGTGCCCGCATAACCGGCATCGGGCGTGTAAACGCATTGGCCGTTCGCGCAACTCACCGAGCCATGGGTCGGATCAGAGGTCTTGACCACGCTGGTCGGTTCAATGGTGCCGCCCGTCGCCGTGTCGTTCTGGGTCACGGGAATGGTCTTGGGCGTATTCAGCGGCGTGTTGGTCACATCGTCCGTCGCCACCACGCCGGCGGCGCCGATGTTCACCGTCACCGTTGCCGTGTCGCACACTGCATCGTTCGGTGCAGCAAGGCACACCCGGTAGGTAAAGGTGTCCACGCCCGTTTGCCCAACGCTAGGCTCATAGGTGCACACGCCTGCCACACAGTTCACATTGCCCTTGGTCGGAGGGGTTGTGACGGTAATGGATGCGGGGTCGAGCGGCGCATCGCCACGGTCGTTCTGCAAGACGGGAATGCCCACCTGAACGCCCGGCGGCGTGTTGGTCACGTCGCTCACAGGAGCGATCGTCAGAGCGGACACGGTCACATTCACCGTGGCAGTACTGCACAGATGGGCGTTGGGCGCTTCCATGCAGATGGTGTAGGTGTAGCTGTCGCTGCCCACATACCCATTTGTAGGCGTGTACTGGCAACTGGGCGTCGGCGCATTGGTGCAAGCGACTGTGCCATGCGCTGCAGATGGGGCAAGCGTCGTGATGGTGACCGACTGGGGCGTGTCAGGGCCGAAAAGCTGCGCGCTGTCATTCCCGGTCACGGGCGTGTTGACTGCCACGTTCACGGCAGTGCTCGCTGTGTCATTCTGCGCAGCGATTTGGGCCTTGGGGATGGTGAAAATTGCATCGCCAGCCGCTGGGGTACCTGGGTTCGAGCCGGCACGCTCGCTCGACTCATCGCCATCATCATCAATGGCCTTGTACATGAAGCTGGTCGGATCACTGGTGCCGCCCTCGTAATACAGCGGCACACCCGCCTCGATGGCTTGGCCCACGGCCAGTGGAACAAAGGTCAGGCCCACCATGTAGCCCAAGGTTCCATTGCTCGGCAAAGACGTGATGCGGTACGAAACCACCTTGGCATTGGGTTTGCTGGCTTGCGCCTGGTCGTAACCGTCCAGCTTGGCATCGCCAGCGCCGCCCGGCAATTCCAGCTTGACCAGCGACGTGCCAACCGCCACGGGGCGCGCAGTCACATCCACGGCAATGGGCGGCAGATTGGGGTCGGCAGCGGGGTCTTTCACCCACACCGCATGGTCTTCGATCTCACCATCCGATGCAAAACCCAAGGCCCCGGCATCCGAGCCGTTGTCATCGGTATTACCCAGATTATTAGTGGTAATGCGGATACGAATATAGCGGCGACCTTCGGTAAGGTTCTGCATGCCGTTCGACGAGTTCCATGTCAAACTAACAGTGCCACCGGTGGTATTGATTGTGGTAGCGGCTTGTGCCCGCTCGCCCATCGAGAATTTATTATCATTATCCCAATCCACCCAGGCATAGACATTGGCGGCATAACTGGTGTCGTTAGTGTATTTCACCGTCAAGGTGAATGTCGTATCAGCGGTGGAAATATTGGCTAGAATACCGCCATCGATACCCACACCATCTTCTTCCAAAATCGCGGGCGACCCGGCAATGTAATCGCCATTCTCTCCAACGTTGGACGTGCCAAGCACGACACTCTTAGGGCTGGCATCGCCGGCCTGCGGGGGCAGATCGCCGAGGAAAAGCTTACCCTCGGTATCGAGGTCTTGATAGAAATGCAGGGCCAGCTTGCTGCCGCCGCCGTTTTCATAGACGAAAGGCGCATCACCGTAGTCAAAACCGGTCATGCCGCAAATGTTCAGATTGGGCGTGGCATCGCAAGTGAATACAGGGAAAGCGACGTTGTCCGTTGAGCCATCGCCCATGCTGCCATTGGTTTTGTGACCGACGTAACAAAACTTGGAGCTGCGCTCACGCAAGAACACCATGGTATGGCCACCCATTTCCACATAGCGCGCCAGCGTGGGGTTGGGCTGATCGTGATTGACGAAATTAGTAGGCTGGCCCATGGTACAGACACTACTATTACCCGATCCAGTGCATCCACTCGTATTGGTGGGCCGTCCCAGCATGTTGTAATTATTATTACCCCAATTATAGAGATCTTGACCTTTGGTAATCAGCACTGCCGATGCGTATGCGCTGTAATGTTCTTGAACGCTGATGAAATCAACGTCATTAAAAGCTGTCCCATCAGGCCGCTTGACCGCCCCCCATACATTCGTATTGGCACCTGTGCCAAGCGTGTTATCACCCAGCTGATTGACACTGTTGGAACCCATCGAAAATAGCTCCCCGTTCGCATACAGAACGAAGTAGGTGCTGTCATTGCTGTTGCCATTACCCGTGACCCCGATCATTTTGGGCGTGCTGTTGGTCAGGGGGGTGGGCGCCACTTGATGCGGCAGGGTCATCTTGGTTGCATAAGCAATCGTCGTTGCCGCCGTGCTGTCACCCAAACGGGCGCTGCGGCCCCAAGTGTAGGCGTCTCCGCTGGCAGTCAGCGCCATCATGGCGCCGCTATTCGTGCCCCCCACATGCCCGCGCACGGCGGTCACGCCCGTCAGCCAGTCATTAGCACCCGCCCCCGTCTTGACTTGGTGCCAGGCGTCATTGCGCGTGGCGCTGCCATCTCCGTACATGCTGGCGCCTGGGCTGCTGCTGGCCGCCAGCACATAGACATGCCCACCCTTGTCGGATTTGGTGGAAATGGTCAGCAGGTAGTTGTTGGCCAGCATCGTTGCCACATCTGCTGGCGCAACGCCCGACGGCATGCTCTTGTTGGCGGCGGTGCCGGTAGGGTTAACCTTCTGAATGCTCGTCTGATTCACCGAGGCCAGCACATTATCCACAACGTGGCCGCGTGTCCCCCACACCCACAGCCCATCTGTCGTAAGCAAAACGGCCTGCTGGCTGCCGCCCGTGCTGGTTAGCAATGGCGTGCCGGTCATGCCCGGATAGTTGGCGGAGCTCAAATCCTGCGGCGACAAAGCATTGCCCCCGTTGGCCATGCCCTGACCCCAGCCCGCCCAAGTGCCGTCGGTGCGCTGGGCCACCGAATGGTGGAACGCCCCGCTGATGATGTCGTAGAGCTTGTCGGGCTGGCAGGTCTGTGCTGCCACCTGTTGCATGCCGAACAGGGACGCGGCCAACAAAACCCTTCCTCCGAACCTTGGCAGCGATCGCAGCACTCTCGCAATAGTCATAACGACTCCTTCTTTCTTCTTAAAAGTCCAGGCAAAACAAAACCGCTGCTGACCGTGGACAACAGAGCATGCCCACTGGGCAGCAGGGCAGGAGACGCTCGGCTTTATGGCACAAATACCAAGCCCTTCCCAAACACCGCCCGAACAGGCAGCGCCATACCCGTCGCGTCCTGGGTCTTGCGGCGCAAGCGGGTGAGCTGCGATTCAATGCGATGAAAACCGTCTTCCGCCTCACCCGCACCCATGGCTTCGGCAAGGGATTGCTTGGTGACAAGTGCCCCCTGGGAAGCTACCAGGCATGTCAACAGCTCCAGTTCACGGCTGGTCAGTGCCACAGTGCTCAGGTTGGGCGCAACGAGACAGGCGGCGGGCCGATCCAGGCGCCAGGGCGCCAACATATCGCCTTCAATTCTTCCGCGCGGCGCGGCGCGGCGCAGTTGCGACCGGATACCTGCCACTAGTTCATGCAGGTCTGTGGGTTTTACGAAATACTGCAACGCGCCAGCATCGAGGCCTGCGATGCGGCTTTCCACGTCTCCCCTAGCGGTCAGCACCACTACAGGCATCTGCTGCGCTGCCAAGCGTTGCACCAGACTCATCCCGCCTTCTCCAGGGAGGCCGAGATCCACCACGACCAGATCGGCGGTTTCGCGCAGCAGGCGCACATAGAAATCCTCCGCCGACTCGGCGCCCCACGCCTGAAGCCCCGATTTGCACAAGAAGCTGCAAATGTTTCCGCGAATGTCTTCTTCGTCTTCCACCACGGCAATGGTGTGTTCGGCGAAGGGGGCGGAGCTTTGTTGCATGGTGAAATCAGGCGTCGGTCGAATTGTTCCAGCCTGCCAGTACGCACGCCATGCACAAAAACTCACAATTACTCACAAATCCGCGAATTTCACCATTGTTGGCAATTCCGGTCTTCTTCGTCTGGGTCATCGCGCTGGTGAGTCTGGTAGGTTTTTTTATTCTCGGCCCGTCGCTGCTGTCTCAGCCTCGGCAAAGCTGGCGACTGGGAACGGATGTGCCGATGCAGGTTCTGGTCGACCTCGGCGGCCAATTGACAGTGGAAGAAGTGGCCGCCTTGCCTGACACCGCGTTCACAGTGCAGCGCAGGCCGTTGAACAAAGGCTATACGCGGGACGTGTACTGGGTGCGCCTGGACTCCGAGGCCATTCCCTACCCACAGGGACAGCGGCTGTGGCTCGAAGTGATGCCGACCTACCTGGACCGGGTCACACTGTACCAGCCGGCCACGCCCGGCCCCGGGCCGTGGCTGGCCCATCACAGTGGGGACTCCGTTGCGATGGCGCAGCGCGTGCACGTGAGGCAATTGGTGTTCCCGTTCGTGGCCGGGCAGCGTGCCCTCCTGCGGCTGCAGACCACCAGCAGTATGCAGATGTATGCCGCCATCTGGCCCGCGACCGGGTTGATGGCGCAGCTTTCAGGCGTGGAATGGGCGTCGGGTGCGCACCAGGGGGTTCTTCTGCTGCTGGCCTTGCTGATTGGCGGGGCCGCGCTGGCCTTGCGCACGCGCAGGCTGGTCGCCATGGCGGTGCTGGCCGTGGTGGGGCTGGTGCACGGCATCAACGTGGGCGGATATGGGTTGCTGTGGCTGCCGGAGTCCTGGGGCCGGTGGAGCGACCTGTGGGTGTGCTTCGGGGTGTTCATCCTTCCGGCTGCCTTTGTCTGGCAGGGACGCGAACTGCTCACGCGCGGCACGTCCTGGCGCCGTATCGACCGCGCCTTGCTGGTGCTGATGTGGATTCCGCTGCTGGCCATGGCCAGTATCCCCCTGGGGCATTTCACCGAGTGGGCCGGGTTGGCTGTTTTCATTCCCTGGGCCGGGACCACGCTGTGCGCCGTGGTGGCATGGTGCAGCCTCTGGCGCCATGGATGGTCCGTCGTGGGGGTGCTGATGGCCGTGCCTTATACGCTGCACAGCCTGCTGGGCCTGCATGTGGCGGCCGCATACACGGGGCTTGCGCCCGCCTCGGTGGAGATCGAGTTCCTCTGGCAGGTCGAGGCCCTGCTGCTGTTCATCCTGACCGCGGTGGCGCTGGGCGTCGATCTGGTGCGGCGGTTCCAGGACTCCATGACCCGCCAGGCCCAGTTGGTGGCATCGCTGGCCCAATCCGAGCATGACCTGGACGACCGCGTCCGCCAACGCACGGCGGAGCTGCTGCACACCCAGAACGCGCTGCAGGCCGCGCTGCACAGCGAGCGCGCCATGCGGCAGGACCAGCGGCAGTTCTTCAACATGGTGAGCCACGAGTTCCGCACCCCGCTGACCGTGATCGACAGCGCGGCAACCGAGCAGCTGTCCTTTCCGACCGATGACGCCCAGGGCCAGATGGCGCGAGCAGCCCAGATACGGCGCGCATGCCGGCGGCTGACGACGCTGGTGGAAAACTGCCTCGTGAGCGAGCGGCTGGAGGGCACGGGCTTCCAGTTGCAACTCGCGCCGGTGCAGACGGCAGAGGTGCTGCAGGACGCCGCCCAGTTGGTGCACTGGTCGCCGCGGCATCGCCTCGCGCTGCACCTGGGCGACGCACCCAAGCAGTGGACCTGCGATCCAACGCTGGTGCGCATCGCGCTGTCCAACCTCGTGGACAACGCCGTCAAATATGCGCCTGCGGGCGAGATCTCCATCACCGCCAGCCTGACCCAGCAGGGTTCGCTCCAGGTGAGCGTGGCCGACGCCGGAGCGGGGCTGGCCCCCGAAGCGCTGCAGCGCATTTTTGAGCAGTTCGAACGCGGCAACCGCTCGGACGAGACACGCGGCTTTGGACTGGGGCTGTGGGTCGCGCGGCGGGTGGCGCGCCTGCACGATGGCGACATTACCGTGGACTCGCTCCCCGGCCAGGGAACCCGGTTCACGCTGCACCTGCCACGCCTGAGCCCCACCGCCGGCGACGCCCCGCCGCAGCGGGCCGGTGTGGCAAATGCAGGATAATCGCCGGCTGTCTTGCCGGCCCGCGGGCCGGCCCCTCTATTGCAGAGACTCCCGCGTTTGCAGCGGACTCGCCCGCATCGTCCTTCCATGAGCACCACCGCCCTCCAAGCCGACCCCATCCGCAAGCACCTCGAAACCGCGCGCACCCAGATCGCCAAGGGTGAGCTCAAGCAGGCCGCCGAAACCCTGAACCAGGCCCAGAAGAAGTCACCAGGCGACGCCCGCATTTTCATGCTGGCGGGCTTGATGGCCGAGAAATCCGGCAACGTGAAGGGCGCCTTCGAGGCCCTGCGCAAGTGCGTGGCAATGGCGCCCGACTGGGGTCCGGGCCTGCTGGAGCTGGCCTTGCTGCTGGCGCGCCAGAACCAGTTTCAGGAGGCCGTTGCCACCGCCGAGAAGGTGGCCGCGCTGGAGCCCAAGAACCTGCTGGTGCTGGCCGGCGTGGTGGACATTGCCCACCGCGCGGGCCACAGCGAGATGGCCGTGCGCCACCTGCGCCGCGGCTTGGAGCTGGTGCCGGGCGACGTGCAGCTGCGCCGCCTGCTGGCACACGACCTCGAAAGCCTGGGCCAGCATGCCGAGGCCCTGGACGTGTGGAACGGCCTGATCGCCCAGGATGCGAAAGACACGCAGGCCCTGCTGGGCCGCGTGCAGACGCTGCTGGCCGCCGGCCAGCCCGCGCAGGCCATTGCCGACACCACCACGCTGCTGGAGCTGGCGCCGGGCGATGCGGTCTATGCCTACTACAACGCGCTGGCCCACGGCACCACGCCGGCCCACCAGCCGGTGGAGCTGAACCGCAGCCTGTTCGACGGCATGGCCGAGGTCTACGACCAGCACACGGTGCGCGGCCTGCGCTACCAGTTGCCCAAGATCGTGGCCGACAAGATCCTGGCGCGCTTTCCCGACAAGAAGCTCAACCTGCTGGACCTGGGCTGTGGCACGGGCCTGCTGGGCGTGTGCCTGGGACGCCTGGACGGCTTCCTGATCGGCGTGGACGTGTCCACCAAGATGATCGAGCAGGCCGCGCGCCACAACGTGTACGACCGCTTCCACACGGTGAACCTGCTGGACGCGCTGAGCGAGACGCCGGGCGACATCTACGACGTGATGACGGCGCTGGACGTGTTCATCTACATCGGCGACCTGGCCGAGGCCATTCCCAACGCCCACCGCATCCTCAAGGGCCTGGGCGAGCTGGTCTTCTCGTGCGAGACCGCGCCCGAGGACGGCCCCGACCTGGTGCTGCAGGCCAACGGCCGCTACGCCCACAAGCGCAGCCACGTGCTGGCGCTGTGCCGCAAGGCGGGCTTTGAAACGGTGGACGCCGAGGACATGGTGCTGCGCTACGAGAGCCACGAGCCGGTGCAGGGCTTCCTCGTCACGGCGCGCAAGAAGTTCTGAGTCAGGTCAGCCGGTAGTTCACCGGCACCAGCGGCGGCGGCAGATCGGTTTCGCCCAGCGATTCCAGCAGGCTGATTTCGATACTTCGGCAGATGGTGTCCAGCGGCAGGTCGTTGTTCTCCAGGCCGAAGGGTTCTTCGAGCTCGTCGCCCAGAGCGTCGAGCCCGAAGAAGGTATAGGCCACGATGGCGACCACGAAGGGCGTCATGAAGCCGATGGTGTCCACTAGGCCGAACGGCAGCAGAAAGCAATACATATAGGCCGTGCGGTGCAGCAGCAGCGCGTACGAGAACGGCACGGGCGTGTTCTTGATGCGCTCGCACGACGCCGCGTCGCCCGTGAGCGCCGACAGCGTGGCATCCACCGAGGCGGCCAGGCAGGGGTCGATGCGGCCTTCGCGCACGCAGTCGCCCAGGTCGCGGCCCATGGCCAGCAGCAGGGCGTCCGGACGCTGGGTGGCATGGCGCAGCCGCTCCCACTCGGCGGACGTGACCCAGCGCTGCAGCACCGCGTCGTCGCGCTGGTCGCGCAGCTGCAGGCGCAGGGCGTGGGCAAATGCGATGGCGCGGTGCACCATGCGCACGCGCACGTCGCTGTCGCGCCGGCGGGGGTCGATGGGCTCGCCGGCGGGGCCGATCAGGCTCTGGCATTGGCGCGAGAGCGAACGGGCGCGCAGCGTGATCTCGCCCCAGAGCTTGCGCGCCTCCCAATAGCGGTCGTAGGCCGTGTTGTTGCGAAACCCCAGGAAGATGGCCAGCGGCAGACCGATCAGCGTGAACGGCACGGCCGTGACCGTGATCTTCAGCGTGAACAGGTTGCCATGCACCACGGTGACGACGATGGCCAGCAGGGTGTTGAGCAGCAGCGTGCGCCAGATGCGCTGCAGCACGGAGCCCCGCAGCATCAGAAAGAGCTGAAGGCCGTTGGGCCGGTCGCGGACGATCATGGGGGAGACGAATCGGGAAGGAGAGCCCCGATTGGACCATGCCGCCCGTCAGTTCAGCAGCCGCGACGACTTGGGCACGTGCGCCATCAAAAACTCCATCTGGTCGGCCAGGATGCGCCGGTTGCGCAGGATGAAGTCCTCCCACAGGCTGGGCACGTAGGGCGCATACAGCAGCGGCATGTGCGCCTGCTCGGGCGTGCGCGGCCCCTTGCGGTGGTTGCAGGGGCGGCACGCCGTGACCACGTTCATCCAGTGGTCCTGCCCGCTGCGCGCGAAGGGCACGATGTGCTCGCGCGTCAGGTGCTCCTCATGGAAATGCCCGCCGCAGTAGGCGCACACATTGCGGTCGCGGGCGAAGAGCTTGCTGTTGGTGAGGCTGGGCTTGAGTTCGAACGGGTTGATGCCCGGCACGCCCTTGGTGCCGATGATGCTGTTGACGGCAATCACCGATTGCTCGCCCGTGACGGCGTTGTGCCCGCCGCGGAACAGGGCGATCTGGCCGCCGGACTCCCAGCGCACCTCGTCGGCGGCGTAGTGGGTCACCGCCTGTTCGAGCGAAATCCAGGATTGGGGCAAGCCCTGGGCCGACAACTTCAAGACCTTCACAACCAACCTCCTCGAGGGAATCAGAACGTGGGCAAGAACATGAGCGCCAGCCAATATACTCTTATTTGATGAAATTAGCCTCCAGCGCTTGATGGTCAAGCGCCAGCAGCTATTAAATTCGCAGCATGAAAATCTTTCGCGGCTTTCACCACCCGGGCATCGCCAGCGCCTGCGCGCTCACCATCGGCAACTTCGATGGCGTGCACCGGGGCCACCAGGCGATGCTGGCCCTGCTGAGCAGCGAAGCGGCGCACCGGGGCGTGGAGAGCTGCGTGCTCACCTTCGAGCCCCACCCGCGCGACTATTTCGCCGGCGCCCACCACAAGCCCGAGCTGGCACCCGCCCGCATCGGCACGCTGCGCGACAAGCTCACCGAACTGGCCCGCTGCGGCGTGCGGCAGACCGTGGTGCTGCCCTTCGACGCCCGGCTGGCCGCCCAGTCGCCCGAGGCCTTCATCGACGAGGTGCTGGTGCAGGGCCTGGGCGCGCGCTACGTGCTCGTGGGCGACGACTTCCGCTTCGGCCGCCAGCGCGCGGGCGACTACGCCATGCTGGACGCCGCGGGCCAGGCCAAGGGTTTCGACGTGGCGCGCATGAACAGCTATGAAGTGCACGGCCTGCGTGTCTCCAGCTCCGCCGTGCGCGAAGCGCTGGCACGCGGCGACATGGACGGCGCAGCGCGCCTGCTGGGCCGGCCCTACGCCATCAGCGGCCATGTGGTGCACGGGCGCAAGCTGGGCCGCCAGCTGGCCGAGTCGCGCACGGGCGCGGGCGATGGCTTTCGCACGCTGAACCTGCGCTTCGCGCACTGGAAGCCGGCCGCCAGCGGCATCTTCGCGGTGCGGGTGCATGGGCTGGACGGCGAGCCGCTGCCCGGCGTGGCGAACCTGGGCGTGCGCCCCTCGCTAGACCCAGCCGACGTGAACGGCGGGCGCGTGCTGCTCGAAACCCATTGCCTGCGCTGGCCCGCGCACCTGGGCGCCGAGGGGGCCTACGGTAAAATCATCCGCGTGGAACTCCTGCACAAACTGCACGACGAGCTGAAGTACGACAGCCTCGACGCCCTGACCGCCGGCATCGCGCGCGACTGCGACGACGCCCGCGCGTACTTCGCATCCACCCACGCCGAAACCCGCCGCCAGACCACGCGCGACCGAATTTGACGGGCGACCGCCCCGCCGAATGCTCCCACTTTCATAGCTGCTTGCGCTGCATGCAAGCCGCAAACAAGGTCTTTTATGTCTGAAAAAACCGCCCCCGCCAGCGCCTACCGCGCCACGCTGAACATGCCCGACACGCCCTTCCCCATGCGCGGCGACCTGCCCAAGCGCGAGCCGGGCTGGGTGAAGGAATGGGAGGACAAGGGCCTGTACAAGCGCCTGCGCGACGCGCGCTGCGGCGCGCCCAAGTTCATCCTGCACGACGGCCCGCCCTACGCCAACGGCCAGATCCACATGGGCCACGCGGTGAACAAGATCCTCAAGGACATGATCACCAAGGCGCGCCAGCTCGAAGGCTTCGACGCGCTCTACGTGCCCGGCTGGGACTGCCACGGCCTGCCCATCGAGAACGCCATCGAGAAGAAGCACGGCCGCAACCTGAGCCGCGACGACATGCAGGCCAAGAGCCGCGCCTATGCCACGGAGCAGATCGCGCAGCAGATGGCCGACTTCCAGCGCCTGGGCGTACTGGGCGAATGGGACAACCCCTACAAGACCATGAACTTCGCCAACGAGGCCGGCGAAATCCGCGCGTTCAAGCGCGTGATGGAGCGCGGCTTCGTGTACCGGGGCCTCAAGCCCGTGTACTGGTGCTTTGACTGCGGCTC
>Ga0206116_1001233_pt1 | contig 15037 bp, 10 predicted proteins | sample 3A1Ametagenome_FD_178000 | JGI IMG/M metagenome (GOLD analysis project Ga0206116, IMG submission 178000) | Enriched microbial communities from leaf-cutter ant dump, University of Wisconsin, Madison, United States - 3A1A | ecosystem: Environmental > Terrestrial > Nest > Insects nest > Nest dump...
GCCCGTGGCGCTGGACATCGCCACCCTGAGCATCGCCGCGCAAAACATCGCCAGCGACGGCGCCAAGCCCCAGCCGCTCAAGCTGTCGGCGCGCATCACCGACCCCAAGGCCGCCAAGGGCCGCGAGCCGGGCCGCGTGGTCTACCAGGGCACGCTCGCGCCCCAGCCCCTGGCCGTGGAAGGCCGCGTCAACGCCACCAAGCTGCCGCTGCACACGCTGGACGGCTACCTCGCCAGCGCGCTGTCCGTGCAACTGCTGCATGCCGACGCGGGCTTTCGCGGCCAGGTGGCGCTGGCGCAAAACGACAAGGGCATGGTACTGCGCCTGACGGGCGACGCGGCGGTGGAAGACCTCAAGGCCAACAGCACCGCCGCCTACACCCCCAAGACCGAGGCCCAGGTGGGCGAGGAGCTTCTGTCCTGGAAGAGCCTGAGCCTGCGCGGCATCGCAGTCGCCACAGCCCCCGGCGCCGCACCGCGCGTGGACGTGGCCGAGACGGGGCTGGCCGACTTCTTCGCCCGCATTACCGTCAACGAAGCGGGCCGCATCAACCTGGCCGACCTTGCCAAAACGCCCGCCGAGGTGCAGGCGGCCAATGCAGCGGCTGCGACTGCCAGCGCGCCGCAGGCGCCCGCATCCGCCCCTGCCGTCGCCCAGCAGGCCGACCCGCTCGCGCCCGTGGTGCACTTCGGCCCGGTCAGCCTGGTCAATGGCCGCGTCGCGTTCTCCGACTACTTCATCAAGCCCAACTACTCCGCCGACCTCTCGGAGCTGACCGGCAAGCTCAGCGCCTTCTCGTCCGAAGCCCCCAGCGGCGAGCCCCAGCTGGCCGACCTGGAACTGCGCGGCAAGGCCGAGGGCACGGCCTCGCTGGAAGTCACGGGCAAGCTCAACCCCCTGGCCAAGCCGCTGGCACTGGACATCACCGGCAAGGTGCGCGACCTGGAGCTGCCGCCGCTATCGCCCTACTCCGTCAAGTACGCGGGCCACGGCATCGAGCGCGGCAAGCTCAGCATGGACGTGAACTACAAGGTGCTGCCCAGCGGCCAGCTCACCGCCAGCAACCGGCTGGTGCTCAACCAGCTGACCTTTGGCGAGCCCGTGCAGGGGGCGCCCAACAGCCTGCCCGTCAAGCTGGCCGTGGCGCTGCTGGCCGACCGCAACGGCGTGATCGACCTGGACCTGCCCATCAGCGGCTCGCTCAACGACCCGCAGTTCCGGCTGGCGCCCGTCATCTTCAAGATCATCGTCAACCTGGTCACCAAGGCCATCACCGCGCCGTTCAGCCTGCTCGCCAGCGCCCTGGGCGGCGGCGACGAGCTGAGCCACGTGGCCTTCGCGCCCGGCAGCGCCGCGCTCACGCCCGATGCGCGGCAGAACCTCGCCAAGGTGGTGAAGGCTTTGGGCGACCGCCCCGCGCTCAAGATCACCGTGACCGGCATGGCGAGCCTGAAGGACGAGCGCGAAGGCATCCAGCGCGAGCACCTGCGGCAACTGGTGCTGGCCGAAAAGCGCCGCGCCAGCCCCGACGCCACCGCCCCCGTGTCCGCCGACGAATACCCCGCCCTGCTCAAAGCCGCCTACCGCCGCGCCGACATCGCCAAGCCGCGCAACCTGGTGGGCATGGCGAAGGATATTTCCGTGCCCGAGATGGAAGCCCTGCTGCTCGCCAACCTGGCCGCCACCGAGGCCCAGGCCGCCGAGCTGGCGCAGGAGCGCGGCCAGGCCGTGCGCGCCTACCTGCTGGAGCAGAAGCTGCCCGCAGAGCGCCTGTTCGTGGCCGCGCCCAAGGCGGGCGCGCAGGCCGACAAATGGACGCCCCGCACGGAACTAAGTCTGGGCACGCAGTAACCCTTGGTAGTCGGTCAATGGGGCTTCCGTCCAATGGATAGGGATGGTGCGCCAGCACCCGTTCGTTTCTCACCGGCCTGCGTACACGCCCCCGCCCCGGCGTTCGCCCTGACTCTGTAAGCGCAAACAACTTTTGTAATTCGCCAAGGCTACCTATCATTTCTCCACCACCCTGGAGAACGCCTCATGATCGAATCAATGTCTGCCGTATGGAATGCCATTCCATACGTAACAACCGGACTGACGCTTGTCGCGTTCATTGCCGCTTGTGTGATGTTCGTGCGCCTGCAATCCATCAAGGCGAATCAAAAAACCCTTCAAGGCACCAATGACGAAAAGAAAGTCGCAGTTTTGCAGTTGGTGCTAAGACGACTCGGGTTGCCCTTGGAGAAACTTGGCAAGAAAGAAGCCTTTGAGCTGGCAAAGGGTGAACTGGAACGAATGGCCAAGCAGGATCTTCACCGCTTCGTTGTGACCATCGTGGGTATGGTACTTCTCGCAGCGGTTGCTCTTTTCAGTATGCATAAAGCAGGCGCGAAAGAAGACCCATCCCCCAATCCCATAACACCAACTCTGGCCACTCCAATAAGCGAACCTCCTTCAGATTCTCACTTACAGCCAGATTCATTTGCAGGGGTTTTTTGCGAGGACAAGAATGTGCCGAAAGATTCCATATCCAACCTCGGCATTTTTGATACCATTCAAATCACCCTTGCAGAATGCGCAGGATCACCTGGGGGTGGATCGAAATATTATAAGATCACCTGGCCAAAAAATAATCAGGCCATATCTACCGGCCATCAACGACCAGGCTACCATCATTGCATCCCGTCGGACTTGAACAATCATGCCCCAGAGTTTGTAAACAAGATGAAAGAGGCATTCACCCGCATCAATGAGCGCGTTCCATGCAAGGCAAAAGTTGATGTCCATCGCTTCCTCGATATCTCTTATACCGATTCAGAGAAAAGAACACAAATTGCCAAATTTGTGCAGACATATAACAATAACGACAATTCCGATTTCGATATTATAAAAATAGACCCCAAACCTATACAATTAACGAATCATTTTGACACATCAGCAACCGGCAAAAAATTAGACGAGCTTTTGATTTCCGAAGCAGCAAGTTTCAACATACCAAATATCCCACTCCCAATCCAAGACAACCCAGCCACACCTGGAAAATAGCAATGCTCAATATTTTTTCTTACGGCGCAGCATTATTTATCCTCTTGGCAACTACCAGCGTGAATGCGGCGCTGTCAGAGTCGGAAAAAATTCTCAGCGGCTTCCAACGTGTACCTAACGTGGAAAGCTTGCCTGACGAGATTGAGATACCCGCAGTTTGGGCTGAGGCTCTGCGGGAATTGTCCAGGAAATCGCTCGGAACCAATGCAGCAGGAATAGAGTATGGCGTGTGCTTGAACGTCGTGGCCAAAGGGATCGGTGGCGAAAAGCGGCAACACATGGAAGCCTACAGGCAGTTACTGAAAGAGAAAGCAAATATATCAAGCGATGAGTTCACAAGAAAAGAGCGTGAACTTAGGCTGCTTATCGCCAGCAATGGTAATGATCAGGACGAAGGGCTAATCTGGAGTGCAGGAAAAACCCAAACCGGAAAGGATTCCACAATCGCACTTCATCATAGCGGCATTGTTTGTGATGGAGAGATAGTATCGGACGCCCACACCCACCCCGAATTATCCACCGAAACGAATTTCTCGCTCCCTGATTTGGCCTACTTCATACGACAAAATAGAGTATCTCATTTTGTAGTAAATTCCTCTTTTGCGGTATGTTCTTTCATCAGAACAGGCGCAACTAGGGCAATTTCTGAGTATTTTTTCCGGGATATTTCCACAGAAATCAAGCCTTACACTTGGTCAAAAGATGATAGCTATCGCCAGCGGCTCACTTGGTACACGCAAACTATTGGAGTGGGGCTTTATTGCGGAGATTTGAGCAGGAAAATGAAGAGAATTATCCCCCAAGAGCAATCCTCACCCAAAGTGCCACCCGGATTCTACATACTCAGCGCAAAAGCGCATCTATCATTCCTTGAAAGATTAGAAGATACTCCAACACGCGTGGCCTCAAACTTCCTTCCAGAAATTGACAACTCCTTTTCGAAATATTTATTAGAAACTTTGCCGCAGAAAACCCACTACATAAATTTCCATGACGGCAAATTAGGAGAAACCCCATCACCAGAGGAAATATTTCGTTATGCACTCTCCTTTTACCATCCAAAAAATAAGAGGCCTCTTAGAAATATCGGGGACATCATATGCTCCGCGACGAGCAAGGTCTGCATGAGTGCCGATGATCTTTGGAAAGGTAAGCCCAAAAAACACTTTGCAATTTATTCCTACATAACTCAAAATTCTTACTTCATTCAAGGCAATGAGTCAACTGGATTTTATCGATTCTCAGAGGAGCCGCAGAACAAAACCAGCTACACGGGATCTTGCAAATTTTTTGACAATTATTGTCTACCCGACGGCAGCGGCATTCTCAAGACATCTGATTTTGAATACCACGGAGAATTCCAATCAGGAAAGATGAATGGGAATGGAAAAATAATAAAACCACTGCAAAACGAAATCTACCAAGTAAAGATGATGGATGGTCAGATCAAGGAGAGCAAGCGTGTCCAATAGGCTTTTCGCATTGGTCTTGACGGGAGCACTTGCAGGGTGGGGCTCACCATCATCCGCACAAGGGTTGGGCGTTGAACGCCAAAATCTTGAGTTGAACTTTGAATATGTTTCAATGGACGTCCAAGGCTTGGCGGGTATCGTTCATGAGTACAAGTCTCGAAATCGGTACGTCAACTCTCTGGGGGCGGGCTGGTGCAATGCACTGCACCTACCCCGGCAGAAGGCTCATGTCCATGTGGTGATTGAGACGCGGCTATCCTTTTTCTCTGACCGCATTCAATTGGAAGACTGTGGTTCTCCGGAGCAATTTGCACCCGCCGAAGTTTTCATGCTTCCTGCAGATTTGGCTGGCAATGATAATCTGAGCAAAAACTGGCCCACTGAAAAGCATCCGATCGACCTGACGAGCAATGACAGTTTAACCAGATTAAGAAATCGAGCCACCATCACTGGAAACGGTATTTCGATTCAGAATCGGCTTAACGGTGTGACAAGACACTACGACAAGCGAGGCATGCTTACAGCCATCGACGACATGCGTGTTACCCTTACCAACGAGGGACGGGTCGAAAAGATTCAGCTTGGTGATCGCTGGGTACAGTACCAGTACAAGGCCGACAAACTTCAGAGCGTTGCTTCGGATAAAGGCCACGCCGCAAAATTCTCCTACCGCAACGATGGCACCGTGAGCGAGATTGAAAATGCCTGGCTTAAGAAGATTACCTTCTCCTTCAGTAGCCAATTCAATCTGGAGTCGATTGAGTACAGCAATAATAAGAACTATACCATCTTCTACGATGAAGACAAGGACATTGTGCGAGGGCTATTGCTTCCTGATGGTTGCATGCAGGAATTCGCGCCCATCCTGTCGGACGACAAGAACTCCTACAAGGTGCAAACAGTGGTCACATGCGATGGTGTAAAGAAGAAATCAGAAGCCGAATCATTCAATTTCAGTGAGGAAATCAATTTTGAAGCCTTGTTTGGCGAAACAAAAAGTTCCGCGGGCGAAAAAGGTTCACTCTATAAAAAATAATTCGATGACTGCCTATCTTTTACGGCTGCAAGAGATAGGCACAATTCAAAAAACCGCTAGATCAATGCCCTTATTATTTCATCCACTGCATCGCGGCGCAGCCATGGATGAATATGCCCTTTCTTTATCGGGCCATGGTGCTTAGTCGTAATTCTGAGCAATCTGGCGCAGTATTCGAATGCGAACCGATGATTGGTTTTGGTCACGGTGATGAACGAAGCGCACGTACCGTCACCCCCGGCAGTGATAAACAATTGCTTCAGCTTTGGGCTATAGCTCATCGAGTCTCCTGAGCACTGGAAAATACCAGCCTCTTCCGTGCATGGGGTGCCAGAGTTAGGGTTTGTTATGTCGCGACCTTCCAGCCATGACCAAGAGCTTTCGAAACCCGCCAGAACTCTAAGCACTTCGAGCATCACTGCGCGCCTGTGTAAATCATCTCGCCACGGGCCTAGTTGGGGCACAACGCTGGAGTAGATGTCAAAAGCCTCATTTCGTTGGAATACATCCGCGTCGGCAGTTCTTCCCCATTCAATAAGCTCCGTGAGAAACGAAATGGGAGCCACGCCCCTGTTATGAACCTTTTGCCTACAAGCCACGAACTGCGCTTGGCTTGCAGCGGCAACAGCCACCCTGCTGTCGGTGCTCAGGAAGGTGTTTACTTCAAAGTGCATCGGGTCATTGAACGACTTGCCCCATTTGAAGCCATGCGCTTCAAGAATAGGGGCAACAGGCGCTACAGAGGCTCCGTTGCTGCCATCGTCGGAGTTCAGGTCGATTGCAATGCCGAATGCGTGATTTGATGGCAAATGGCTCACGCCTCCTCCAATGGGTTTGCGCAGCCGCTTATTCCATGTGCCTGCACATGTTTTGATGTGATGCAAGAGGCCCTGGGTTTCTATCTCTTGAAATGCGGCCAGCAACTGAGCATGGCCGCGACGATGAAATCGAAGACGACCGCCGTTCGCCCCTTCGATATTTGCGATTTGGGGGATAACAACAGGAATGACCTCTGTCTCATCAAACCCACTAATGAAGGAAATGGCATCCCCCCGAATCCATTGATTCTTTGAAGCAGTGCGAAATTTTATATCACCAAATAATGGATGATAGAAAGAGCTTTCAGGCATAGCAGTCTCCTTTATAAAATATGGCACTCATTTCTACATGATTTTCCAGAAAAGGCGAAGAGATTAGTGAGCAAGGCCGAAGACATGCGGCCAATGGCACACCGATGCACTTGCCAAGGAGGTGCCAGTTTCAAAGACGGCGACAATGGTGGCTTGGGCTGGTTGCCGGAACAAACGGCGTAGTGCCCACTCCCACACTGCGACCATGCCCCACCGCCTGCTGCCCCGCCTTCTCTTCACTCTGCTTTTGATAGCTGCCAGCGCTTTACTGGTAAGCGCTAGAGCCCAATTTTCCTCAAAATCCGCAGCCGCGGGCAGCAGCGTGGTCACCACGCCCTATGTGCGCGCCGAACTCGTGGCCCATGCGCCCCAGGGCGTGGCGCCGGGCCAGCCGCTGTGGCTGGGCCTGCAGATCACCCACCAGCCCGAGTGGCATACCTATTGGAAGAACTCCGGCGACTCCGGCCTGCCCACCGAGCTGGCATGGCAGCTCCCGCCCGGGCTGGACGCGGGCGAGATCGCCTGGCCCCTGCCGCACAAGATTCCCATCGGCACGCTGGCCAACTACGGCTACGAGGGCACGGTGCTGCTGCCCGTGCCCGTCACGGTCGCCAGCACCTTCGCGCCCGGCCCGCTGGCGCAGGAAGCCACCATCCATTTGCGTGCCTCATGGCTGGTGTGCCGCAAGGAATGCATTCCCGAGGACGGCGAATTCACGCTGCAACTGCCCATCCGCAGCACCACGGCGCTCAACGGCGCGGCCTTCGAGGCGGCGTGGGCGGCCCAGCCCAAGCCCGTGGCGGCGTCAGAAACAGGTGAGGGCAGCCAGGCCCGCATCGTGGACGGCAACGCGCTTCAGGTCAGCGTGCACGGCCTGCCCGGCGCGCTGCGCGGCCAGACGCTGGAGCTCTACCCCGAGACTGCCGAGGTCATCGAGAACGCCGCGCAGTGGACGCAAGCCTGGGACGGCGCCGTGTGGACGGCCCGCGTGCCCCTGTCGGCCCAGCGCAGCGCCAGCCCCGGCGTGATGCCCGTGGTGCTGGCCGGGCCGGACCGGACGGGCTACCGGGCCGAACTGAAGGTGCTGGGCGACTGGCCGCAGGGCGCATCCATGGCGAGCGTGTCGCCCGCACTCGAAGCGGCACTGCAGGCCAATGCGGCCCGGGCGGCGGCCCCGCTGGGCGCCTCCTCTTCCTCCCTCACGCTCGGCGCGGCGCTGCTGGGCGCGCTGCTCGGCGGGCTGGTGCTCAACCTCATGCCCTGCGTGTTCCCCGTGCTGGCGATCAAGGTGGTCGGCTTCACCCGCCACGCGCAGGACCGCCGCGCCCACCGGCTCAGCGGCGTGGCCTACACCGTGGGCGTGGTGCTGTCGTTCCTGCTGCTGGGCGCACTCATGCTGGGCCTGCGCGCGGCAGGCGAGGCCGTGGGCTGGGGCTTCCAGCTCCAGTCGCCCGCCGTGGTCGCGGGCCTGGCGGCGCTGTTCACCGTGATCGGGCTCAACCTCGCGGGCGTGTTCGAGTTCGCGCACTTCCTGCCCTCATCGATCGCCAGCCTGCAGGCGCGCCACCCGGTGGCCGATTCCTTTCTGACCGGCGTGCTGGCCGTGGCCGTGGCTTCGCCCTGCACGGCGCCGTTCATGGGCGCGTCGCTGGGCCTCACGGCCACGCTGCCCGCCGCGCAGGCGCTGGCCGTGTTCGCGGCACTGGGCCTGGGGCTGGCCCTGCCCTACCTGGCCGCGAGCTTCGTGCCCGCCGTGGCGCGCGCGCTGCCGCGGCCCGGCGCGTGGATGGACACCTTTCGCAAGCTCATGGCCTTCCCGATGTTCGCCACCGTGGCGTGGCTGGTGTGGGTGCTGGGGCAGCAAAGCGGCATCGACGGCGCGGGCGCGCTGCTGATCCTGCTGGTGGGCCTGGGGCTGGTGGTGTGGTCGCTGTCGCTGGCGGGCCGCGCGCGCCGCTGGATGGGCGCCGTCTCGCTGGCCACGCTTGCGCTGCTGGCCTGGGCGTTCGCGCCGCACGTCACCAACGTGGCGGCGGGCCAGCCCACGGCACAGTCCTCGACACAGGCCGGCGCATGGCAGGCCTGGGCCCCCGGCGCGGCCGAGCAGATCGCGGCCGGCGGCCGCCCCGTGTTCGTGGACTTCACCGCCGCCTGGTGCGTGACCTGCCAGTACAACAAGAAAACCACCCTCTCCAACGCCGAGGTACTGGCCGATTTCGCTGCCCGGAATGTCGCCCTGCTGCGCGCCGACTGGACGCGCCGCGACCCCGCCATCACCGCCGCGCTCGCCCAGCTGGGCCGCAACGGCGTGCCCGTGTATGTGTTCTACCGTTCAGGCCAGCCCCCCCTGGTGCTGACCGAGGTGCTGAGCGTGGAGGAAGTGCGCGCCGCCATCGCCCAGCTATAGCCGTCGTCCTGACCCACCCAACCCCAGGAGGTATCGCCATGAAACTGCTTCGCCGCACCCTGATCGCCACCGCCGCTGCCCTGTTCGCCACCGGGGCCGCGCACGCCGCCGCCACGGTGGGCCAGCCCGCACCCGATTTCACGCTGACGGACGCCACGGGCAAGCCCGTGCGCCTGTCGGACTTCAAGGGCAGGCACGTGGTGCTGGAGTGGACCAACCCCGGCTGCCCCTTCGTGCGCAAGCACTACGACAGCGGCAACATGCCCGCCACGCAGAAGGACGCCACCGGCAAGAACGTGGTCTGGCTCTCGATCAATTCCACCGAAAAGGCCAGCAGCGACTACCTTGAGCCCGCGCGCCTCACCGCCTGGCTCGGGGAACGCAAGGCCGTGCCCACCGCCGTGCTCATGGACGAGGAAGGCACCGTGGGCCGCAGCTACGGCGCGCGCACCACGCCGCACATGTACATCGTCAATCCGCAGGGCGTGCTGGTCTATGCAGGCGGCATCGACAGCATTCCCTCGGCCCGCCCGGCCGACATCGAGCGCGCCACCAACTACGTGAAGACGGGGCTGGCGCAGGCGCTGGCGGGCCAGCCGATCTCGGCGGCGACGACGCAGCCGTATGGGTGCAGCATCAAGTACAAGTCGCCGGCCTGATTCCGCTCGGGCTAGAAGCGGTACTTCATGCTCACGGTGATGCTGCGCGGGTCGCCGTAGCGGCCCGACCCGCCGACGGCTGCGTAATACGTCTTGTCGAACAGGTTGTTGACGTTGACCTGAAGGTCCAGTTGCGGGGTCGCCCGGTAGATTCCGAAAAGATGGACCAGCGCATAGCCGCTCTGCGCCACGGTCGCGCCGGTCGGGCTGCCGCTGCGGCCCGTGGCATAGATCCGGCCCTGCCAGCTCAGGTGCCCGCCCACGGTGAACCGGCTCCAGGCGCCCGGCAGCCGGTGCGAACTGGTCAGGCGCAGCAGGCTGGACGGCTCGGTGGTCTGCACGGGCGCGCCGGTGCGGTCCCTGGACAGGCGCCGCGTGAACCCCGCGGCCAGATTCCATCCGCGCACGGGCTCGCCCGCGATCTCCAGCTCGTAGCCCCGGGTGGTGGCGCCATCCACCGTCCTGTAGCGGTATTCCCCGTCGATGATCTCGTCCAGCTCGGCCTGGTTGTCCTGCTTCACCTGGAAGACGGCGGCGGAGACATTCAGGCGCCCGCCCTGGAACTCGCCCTTCAGGCCGGCTTCGACATTCGTTCCGATGAGGGGCTTGAGCAGCGCGTTGTGCCGGTCCCGCAGCGTCTGCGTCTGGAAGATGTCGGTGTAGCTGGCATAGGCGGAGATGGTGCGCGAAACGTCGTAGACGATGCCCGCGTAGGGCGTCAGTTCGTTGCGGTACGCAGCGATCGTGACCGTGCCGCGCCAGTCCTGCGCATAGTCGGCATTCGTCAGGCGCACGCCGGCGACCAGCCTGAGCGGGTCGGCAAGGTGCCAGCGGGTGGCGGCATAGACGGCTTCCTCCTTCCTTTTCTCCCGGTTGAAGTGGCTGTAGGCCGTGCCGTACTCCGGCTCGGGGTAGCTCTGGCGGTCGTTGTAGCTCGCGAGGGCGCTGGAGCCCAGCAGCGTGTGGTAGCTCGCCACATAGGGCTGGCTGCTGCGTGCATACCCCAGGACCAGCTCGTGGGTGCGGCCCAGCAGGGAGAAGGGGCCGCTGGCATGGACGTTCACGGCCTGCTGGCGGCCTTCCGTGTCGTAGCTGTTGAACCAGGGCGAGACGCCCGCGCCCGTGGCGCGGTCCGGGTAGCCGTCGAGGCCCATCACGCGCACGCTGCCGCGCGCATTCCGGTGCGCGAGGTGCAGCCTGGCCTGCCAGCCGTTCTCGAAGCGCTTTTCCAGGCTGGCGAAGCCCGCAACGCGCCCCACGTCGGCGTAGGTCCACGGCGGGCTGGAGCTGGTGGAGCGGGGAAAGCGGGCGGGGCTGCCGTCCGAATGGAACAGGGGAACGGTGGAGCCGAAGGTGGTGCCACCGGCATGCCGGTTCTGGTAGTCGAGCCCCACGGTCAGCAGCGTGTCCGGCGCCAGGTCCGCCTCGACGATGCCATACAGCCCGGCGATGTCCTTGCGGTGGCTTTCCAGGTAGGACCTGCGGTCGAGGTACGAGGCCACCACGCGCCCGCGGATGCGGCCGTCCGGCGCCAGCGGGCCCGAAAGGTCCAGTTCGCCCCGGTACGCGTCCCAGCTGCCAACGCTCAGCTGTGCATGCCCCTGGAATTCGCGCGTGGGCTTCTTGCGCACGAGGTTGATGGCGGCGGAAGGCTGCCCCGTGCCGGACAGCAGGCCGGTCGCTCCGCGCACGATCTCCATGCGGTCGTAGATGGCGGTGTCGGAAACGAAGTCCGTGTCGTACCGGTTGTCTTCCACCAGGGGAATGCCGTCGTACTGGATCTTGCTGATGGCAAAGCCCCGGGCGCGGAAGACGACGCGGTCCGTCTCGCTGGCGCTGGTCGTGATGCCGGTCGTGCGCTCCAGCACCCGCGCCACATCGGTGAGCCCCTGGTCGTCCATCTGCTGGCGCGTCACCACCGTCACCGACTGCGGCGTCTCGCGCACCGACAGGGCCAGCCCGGTGGCCGTGCCCGCGCTGCGCGCGGCGTAGCTGCCCGTGCCTTCGGTAGCGCCGCCATGCTCGGCCTCGGCGCTCACGCGCACCTCGCCCAGCGTGGCGGGCGCAGCGGAGCGCGCCTCGGGCACGGGGCGCAGCACGTACACGCCGGGGGTGCGCGCGTCCGCCTCCAGCCCCGTGCCGGCCAGCAGCCGCGCGAGCCCTTCGCGCACGCCGAAGCGCCCCTGCAGCCCGGGGCTGCCGCGGCCCTGCACCAGGGCCTGAGGCATGTTCAGGCTGATGCCCGCCTCGGTGGCGAAGCGCGCCAGCGCATCCTGGAGCGGGCCGGGGGCGATGCGGTATTCCTGCTGCGCTTCGGGCGCGGGCGCGGCAGGGGCAGGCTGTGCCAGCGCACCGGCGCCGGCGCAGGCCAGGGACAGCAGGGCGGCGCGGGCCGCTTGGGAAAGGACGTGGTGATGGCGGCGGGCCATGGAAGGGTTCTCCTGAGGATGGTTGAAATCGGGTTTCCTCAGGTTTCACACGCGTGGCGCGTGAAAGGGACAGGCCAACGGCAAAAACTAGGAATCCGGCGCCGTCACCACCACCCAGTAGCGCGATCGGTAAGCCACGGCCACCGGCAGGGCCAGCGGCAGGCTGTCGATCACGGCCGTGGTGTCGCGCAGCTGGAACACGCCGGAGATGCGCAACCCGGCCACCGCCGGGTCGCAGCGCAGCACGCCGGGGCGGTAGCGACCCAGCTCGGCCACGAAGTCCCGCAGGGGCATGTCGCGCACGTGGAGCACGCCGCGCGTCCAGCTGTCCGCCTGCGGCTCCACGGGCGCGGGCGGCCCGGCCTGCCCGCGCGTGATGCGTGCCTGCTGCCCGGCCTGCAGCACCAGGGCGCCCGCGCCCGCGCCCGGGGCGGCGGGGCGGGCCTGCACCGCGCCCTCGAACACGGCCACCAGAACATGGTCCGCCTCCTGGCGCACGGTGAAGCGCGTGCCCAGCGCCTGCAGCGTGCCCTGGGCGGTGGCCACGCGCAGGGGGCGGGGCGGCACCTGTACGTCGGGCGCGGTCTGGATATGAATTGCCCCGGAGCGCAGGTGTATCAAGCGCTGGGCGCTATCGAATTCGATGTCCACGGCGCTGGCCGTGTCCAGTTGCAGTTGGGTGCCGTCGGCCAGCGCCAGCGCCTGGCGCTCGCCCGTGGCGGTGCGGTGGTCGGCCAGCCAGTCGCGCGCGGGTGTCTGGCGCACGGCCAGCCAGCCGGCCGGCGCGGCCACCAGCAGCAGCGCCAGCGCCCGCACGGCCGCGCGGCGGCGTGCGCGGCCCAGCACCGGCAGGGCGATGCCGGGCGGCAGCTGCGCGAAGGCCTGGCCCACGCGCTGGGCGCGCTCCCAGGCCTGCGCGTGGCTGGGGTGCGCGGCGCGCCAGCGGGCGCAGCGCTGGCGGTCGGCCTCGGTGGCATCGGCCGACTGCAGCAGGAAGAACCATTCGGCCGCGCGCAGCGCGACGGCCTCGTCCAGTGCGTCCAGCGGCTCCGCGCTCACTGATGCACCCTTCGGCCTGCGGCCTGAGCTTGCTGGGGGCGGCCCGGCGCGGCGCTCATGGCATGTGCACGATGCAGCGGGCCATGGCCTGGACCATGTAGCGCTTGATGGTGCGCTCGCTCAAGGACAGGCGCTCGGCGATGGCTGCGTAGCCCAGGCCTTCGAGCTGGGCCAGCAGGAAGGCGGTGCGCACGGGCGCGGGCAGGCCGTCGAGCGCAGCGTCGATCTGCTGCAGCGCCTCCAGCAGCAGGGCGCGCTGCTCGGGCGAGGGAGCGAGCGGCTCGGGCAGCTGGGCCAGCGTCTCCAGGTAGGCCTGCTCCAGCGCGCGGCGGCGGTGCAGGTTGGCCAGCAGGCGTTTGGCGATCAGCGTGAGGTAGGCCCGGGGCTCGTCGAGCTGCCAGCCGCGCTGCTTCTCGGGCGTGCCGTCGGGCGCGAGCAGCAGGCGCACGAAGGTGTCCTGCGCGAGGTCGGCCGCATCCCAGCCATTGCCCAGGCGGCGGCGCAGCCAGCCCAGCAGCCAGCCGTGGTGGTCGGCGTAGAGGGCGGACAAGGCGCGGTCGTGGACGGTGGAGACGGAGGACACGGGAACTCAATCAAGAATGATTCCCATTATCCATCAACCCCTCTCCCGGCCCGGACGGACCCGGCCTACACTGCCCGCATGCTCCACACCCCCGACACCATCAGCACCCTGCGCGGCATCCTCGCGCGCTGCCGCACCCTCGCGGTGGTGGGCCTGTCGCCGCAGTGGCACCGGCCCAGCCATTTCGCGGCCCAGTACATGCAGGCGCATGGCTACCGCGTCGTACCCGTCAACCCGGTGGCCGCGCGGGGCGGCGGGCAGATCCTGGGCGAAACGGCCTATGCCAGCGTGACCGAGGCCGCCCAGGCGCTGGCCGCGCAGGGCCAGCGCATCGACATGGTGGACTGCTTCCGCAAGAGCGAGGACATCCCGCCGCTGGCCGAGGAAGCCATCGCCATCGGCGCGCAGTGCCTGTGGCTGCAGTTGGGCGTGTTCAACGAAGCCGCGGGCGAGCGGGCCGAGGCCGCCGGGCTGCAGGTGGTGCAGAACCGCTGCGTGAAGATCGAGCACGCGCGCCTGTTCGGCGGCCTGGGCTGGATGGGCGTGAACACCCGGGTGATCTCGTCCAAGCGGCCTCGCCAGCTCCCCTATTGATAGCTGCCAGCGCTTGCTGCATAAGCGCTGGAGGCCTATTTGACCCCAAATCCATGACCACCACGCCCCCCTCTTCCTCCGGCGCCGACCGCGCCTTCGGCTTCGGCACCCGGGCCATCCACGCCGGTGCCCAGCCCGACCCGGTGACCGGCGCCCGCGCCACGCCCATCCACCAGACGACGAGCTTCGTGTTCGACAACGCCGAACACGCCGCCAACCTGTTCAACCTGGGCACCTTCGGCCACGTGTACAGCCGCATCACCAACCCCACGGTGGCCGTGTTCGAGGAGCGCATGGCCAGCCTGGAGAACGGTCGCGCCGCCTTGGCCTGCGCCAGCGGCATGGCCGCGCAGATGGCGGCGCTGCTGGCCATCCTGAAGACGGCCGACCACATCGTGGCCGCGAGCACGCTGTACGGCGGCACCGTGGGGCAGCTCGGCGTGGGTTTCAGCCGCCTCGGCATCGAGACGACCTTCGTGGACCCGGCCGACCCCGAGAACTTCGCGCGTGCCATGCGCCCCAACACCCGCGCCGTGTACGGCGAGACCATCGGCAACCCGCTGGTCAACGTGCTCGACATCGCTGCGATTGCGGACGTGGCCCATGCCCAAGGCGTGCCGCTGGT
>Ga0206116_1001238_pt1 | contig 15016 bp, 13 predicted proteins | sample 3A1Ametagenome_FD_178000 | JGI IMG/M metagenome (GOLD analysis project Ga0206116, IMG submission 178000) | Enriched microbial communities from leaf-cutter ant dump, University of Wisconsin, Madison, United States - 3A1A | ecosystem: Environmental > Terrestrial > Nest > Insects nest > Nest dump...
GGGCGTTTTTTCGGGCGGCAGGGGTGTCTCGGCCTTCCCGGCCTGTATGGGAGGGGCGGTCGGGGCGGGAACCACGGCAGCGGTCGGTGGGGCCGAAGGCGTTGGTGGGATTTGTGTGCTGCGCAGGACGGTTTGCATCCACCCGTCCTGTGCCCGAGCCTGTTCTATCCGCAGGCGGTAGAGCAGATAGGCAACGACCAGCAGCGCTGCTGTCAAGGCCGCCAGGAGCAGGTATAGCCACAGAGGGATGGCATCGGCAGCAGCGGTGGCTGCGAGCTGATTGGTCAGCGTCAGAATCTGCGCCCGGTCTTTTTTCTGTTGCTGCTGCAGGTCGGTGAGCTGCTTTTCCAGCTGCTGCAGGTGCTCGTTCTCCAGGTTGGCGCCGGGGCCTGGCTCCAGCGCAATTGTCGTATCGCCCCGGGCAGTTTTGGCTTCGGCGGGGTCGTGAAAAAGGAACAGCGTATCCATGCGCAACACCGGCCGTGCATTGGCCTGTTGTGCCTGCAGCGTGTCGTCGGGCAGGGCAGGGGCGCTGGCTTTCATGGCCGTGTCGGGGGCGGGTTCTGCACTGGCTGCAGGTGTTGGCGCCGTTTGGGATGGGGCTGGAGGCGGCGGAGGGGCTTTTTTCGGCACGGCAGGGCGTTTGGGCGTAGCCGTTTTGGGGGGGCTGCGGCGTGGCGCGGGGGCTGCGGTCGGTTCCGAAGAAGAGATGGCCGATGGTGCTGCACTGGCGGAGGGGGCAGCTGCCAGCATTTGCGGCGGATCGGCAAACAAGGTGTAGCTGCGCGACACCTTGCCGGTGCAACCGGCAGAAAGGTGCAGTGTGGCCAACGGCTCATTGATCGCTTGTAGGGAACGCAGGCGCACCGTATGGGGCGGCTGCAGATCGGTGCGGACTTTGGCGGGGGTGTCGCCAAACAGCGCGTGGGCTTCGATGCAGCTGCTGGCCAGGGTCTGGTCTGTGTCCGGGGTGACGGTGATGCGTACGTCCAAAGGGGCGCCGAGGACAACCGGGCCGTGGGGATTGCCCAGCGTCAAGGCGCAAGCTTGTGCCGCCGCAGTCAGGCAGCCGATCCACAGGATGTTGTTTCGTAATCGCACGCAGTCCTCTTTTTTCTTCACTCGCCGGGCTTGTGACCGGAATGGAATGGTTCGGGCATCTTGCATGCCGGCGGTAGCCGATGAAACGGCAGTGAGCCTGTGCCATTGCCGCTTTTCTGCATGATCCTTTTCGCTTTTTGTTGCAAGCACTAACCATTTGTAATGATGTGCGAGTGTAAGCCTTCATACCCCTATTTGGCGTATGGCAAACTTGCCCCCTTTCTGATTTAGATCGTGCCAGAGGGTCGGTTCCCGCCGGCTCCGGGCGCCAGACAGGGTATGCAAAAAATCATTGGGCAAATTGCCGCAGAGTTGAAAGTGGGAGTGCAGCAGGTTACGGCCGCAGTGGAGTTGCTGGATGGCGGTGCGACCGTGCCCTTTATCGCCCGCTACCGCAAGGAATCCACGGGCGGCCTGGACGATGTCCAGTTGCGCGAACTGGAAGTGCGTCTGGCCTATCTGCGCGAGCTCGACGAGCGGCGTGCCGCAGTGCTCAAGGCCATCGACGAGCAGGGCAAGCTCACCGATGCCCTGCGGCTGGCCATTGCCCAGGTGGCAACCAAGCAGGAGCTGGAGGATATCTATCTGCCCTTCAAGCAAAAGCGCCGTACCAAGGGGCAGATTGCCAGGGAGTTTGGCCTGGAGCCCCTGGCCGACCGGTTGCTGGCCGATCCCACCCTCGACCCCCATGCCCAGGCCCAGGCGTTTTGCCAGCCGGCGACGATGCTGGACGATGGCAAGCCGGGCCCGGACTTTTCCACCACCCAGGCGGTTCTGGATGGCGTGCGCGATATCCTCTCCGAGCGCTGGGCCGAGGATGCCACCCTGGTGCAAACGCTACGTGAATGGCTTTGGGCCGAAGGGATGCTGCGCTCGCGCCTGATCGACGGCAAGAACGAGCAGGATGTGGAAGTTGCCAAGTTCCGCGATTATTTCGATTACGAGGAGCCGATTGGCCGCATTCCCTCGCACCGGGCGCTGGCGGTGTTCCGGGGCCGCAGCCTGGAGATTCTGGATGCCAAGCTGGTGCAGCCCGAGGAAGCCGCACCGGGCCAGATGAGCCTGGCCGAAGGCCGCATCGCCCTGCACCTGGGCTGGAGCCACCAGGGCCGCAAGAGCGATGATCTGCTGCGCAAATGCGTTACCTGGACGTGGCGCGTGAAGTTGAGCCTGTCTGTCGAGCGCGACCTGTTCACTCGCCTGCGCGAAGCTGCCGAGACCGTGGCCATCAAAGTGTTCGGCGACAACCTGCGTGACCTGCTGCTGGCCGCCCCGGCGGGCCCCCGGGCCGTCATGGGACTGGATCCCGGCATTCGCACCGGCGTGAAAGTGGCCGTGGTGGACAGTACCGGCAAACTGCTGGAGACCACGACCGTCTATCCCCACGAGCCGCGCCGCGATTGGGACGGCAGTGTGCATACCCTGGCCGCGCTGGTGCAGCGCCATGGCGTGCAGCTCATCGCCATTGGCAATGGCACAGCCAGCCGGGAGACGGACAAGCTTGCGGCCGAGGTGATCAAATTGTGGGAAGAAGCGGCCAAAACGCAGGCAGGACAAGCGCTGCCAGCTCTGCAAAAAGTAGTGGTCAGCGAGGCGGGCGCCTCCGTCTATTCGGCCAGTGAATTTGCCAGCCAGGAATTGCCCGATGTGGATGTAAGCCTGCGCGGCGCCGTCAGCATTGCCCGGCGCCTGCAGGATCCGTTGGCCGAACTGGTCAAGATCGACCCGAAAAGCATTGGTGTCGGCCAGTACCAGCATGACGTGAACCAGAGCGACCTGGCGCGACAGCTGGGCAGCGTGGTCGAGGATTGCGTGAACGCTGTCGGCGTGGATTTGAATACCGCCTCTGCCCCGCTGCTGGCACGGGTATCGGGCCTCTCGGGCACGGTGGCCAAATCCGTGGTGCGCTGGCGTGATGCCCATGGGCGCTTCAAAAACCGCAAGCAACTGCTGGAAGTGGCCGGACTGGGGCCGAAAACCTTTGAGCAGGCGGCAGGGTTTTTGCGTATCCGGGGGGGGGACAATCCTCTGGACATGACCAGCGTCCACCCGGAAACCTACCCGGTGGTCGAACGCATCCTGCACACCACCGGCACGCCGATCGAGGCACTGATGGGCCGCAGCGAACTGCTCAAGAAACTGGAGCCGGCCCGGTTTGCCGACGAGCGCTTTGGCACGATTACCGTGCGTGACATCCTGGGGGAGCTGGAAAAGCCGGGGCGTGATCCGCGTCCGGACTTTGTCGTGGCACGCTTCAATGACGGGGTGGAGGATATTGCCGATCTGCGCGAAGGCATGGTTCTGGAGGGCACTGTCAGCAACGTGGCGCAGTTTGGCGCATTCGTTGACCTGGGCGTCCATCAGGACGGACTGGTGCATGTCAGCCAGATGAGCCACAAGTTCGTCGAGGACGCCCGTGAAGTCGTGAAAACCGGCCAGATCGTCAAGGTGAAGGTGCTGGAGGTGGATGCGCCGCGCAAGCGTATCAGCCTGACGATGAAGCTGGACGCCAGCCCCGTTCGCCGCGACGGGCCGCGCGAGAACCGCTTTCAGGCCCCAGGCCGGGGCGCAGCCGCCCGGCGCAGCGAGCCTGCCGCCCAGCAAGGGGCCATGGCATCGGCCTTTGCCAAGCTGCAGGGGCTGAAAAAATAGGCGCCCCCGCCTGCTTGCCTCATGCCCGCCGTACCCGATGCTGGCGGGCGTCCAGTTGCTCCAGTGCCAAGCATACTTCCGAGAGCTTGCCGCTCAGGCTCAGGCGCTCCGGGTTGTCCGGGTCGCTCGTGCAGCGGTGCAGGCGCACGCAGGCAAACCGGGCCTGGTTGGCGGCGCGGTACTGTGCGGTCGGTAATTGCGTGAAGCGATAGGTTGGCATGGTGGCCTCGTAATTCGTTTTTCAGGGGCGAACCTGTCCCCTGCCGCAGGCGCGGCATGGCACGGGGGAAGGCGGCGGGATTTATAACTGGGCGCGGATCAGGCCCACGGCCAGGCCCTCGATGGCAAAGCTTTCGGCGTCATGCACCTCGATCACCGGGTAATCGGGGTTGGCCGGGTGCAGCCGGGCGCCGGTGGCGCTCAGCTCCAGGCGTTTGACGGTGACTTCGTCGTCCAGCCGGGCTACCACGATCTGGCCGCTGCGGGCCTGGCGGCAGGCTTGCACGGCCAGTAAGTCGCCGTCGAGGATGCCTACATCGCGCATCGACATGCCGCGCACGCGCAGCAGGTAGTCGGGGCGGCGCTCGAACAGGCTCTCGGGGACGCAATGGGTGGTATCGACGTGCTCCTGGGCGAGAATTGGCGAACCGGCGGCGACGCGGCCAATGAGGGGCAGTACCAGGGTATTGTGCAGTTGGGTGAGTTGCTCCTGCGCTGCCTGCAGACGCAGGCGGATGCCGCGCGAGGTGCCACTGACCAGCTCGATCACGCCCTTGCGGGCCAGCGCCTTGAGGTGCTCTTCGGCGGCATTGACGGATTTGAATCCCAGGGTGCGGGCGATTTCTGCCCGTGTGGGAGGTGCGCCTGTGCTGGCCATGGTGGTCTGGATGAGTTCCAGTATCTCTTGCTGGCGGGCGGTGAGTTTGGGCAGGGCCATGGATTGCGTTCCTGTTGTTTTATACAGTAACTGTATTTTTAACCAGTTGATTCTTCAATGCAAGGGGAAACGATGCAAAACGCCAACACGATTGCGTTGCTGGGCATGGGCGGGACGATTGCGGGCACCGGCAGCCTGGGCGGCGTGGGCTACCAGGCGGGGCAGATTGGGGTGCAAGAACTGATGGGCGGCATTCCCGTGCCTCCTGGCTTTGGCGTGAAAGTGCAGCAGGTGCGCCAGGTCGATAGCAAGGACATCGCCGATGGCGATTGGCAGGCCCTGGCACAGGCCTGCCTGGCGCAGTTGGCCGACGCGCAGGTGGCGGCCGTGGTCATTACCCATGGCACCGATACGCTGGAGGAAACGGCCTGGTTTCTGCAATGCGTGCTGCCAGCGGGCAAGCCGGTGGTGCTGACTTGTGCGATGCGCCCGGCCAGCGCCTTGTCTGCAGACGGCCCGGCCAACTTGCGCGATGCGCTGGCTTGCGCGGCGGATGCCGGTGCTGCGGCGCAGGCCAGCGCCGGGCAGCCGGTGCTGGTGGTGGCGGCAGGCGAGGTGCATGGCGCCCTGGCTGTGCGCAAGGCCCATGCCTACCGGGTCAATGCCTTTACTTCGGCACCTGCCGGCCCTTTGGCCTGGGTGGAGGAGGGGCGGCTGCGCTGGGCGCAAGCCTTGCCGGTGGCCAGGGTGGAGAAACCGGCTGTGGCGCTGGCGGCCCTGCCCTGGCCGTGGGTCGAGGTGGTGACCAGCCACGCCGGGGCGCGGGCGCAGGTGATCGATGGCCTGGTGGCTGCCGGGGTGCAGGGGCTGGTGGTGGCGGGTACAGGCAATGGAACCGTTCACGCGGCCTGGCTGCCTGCCTTGGCCCGGGCCGGCGCTGCCGGCGTGCAGATTCTGCGCTGCACGCGCTGCGTCGAGGGGCAGGTGGTGTCTGCAGCCGGGCAGGACGATGCCCAGGCGACGGCGTTGCCGCCGCTCAAAGCCCGCATCAGCCTGATGCTGGCCTGCATGCAGGCGTAAAAAAGCCCCTGCCTGGGCAGGGGCGCGGCGGGGGAGCAGGGGAGATCAGGCGTCCAGGGCGGCAAATGCGCGGGCGGTGATTTCCTCGACGCTGCCGGTGCCGCTGATGGCGCGGTACTGTGGGGCGGCCTGCGGTTCGGCCTTGGCCCAGTTGGAGTAGTAATCGACCAGCGGGCGGGTCTGGTCGCTGTAGACCTGCAGGCGCTTTTTCACGGTTTCTTCCTTGTCGTCGTCACGCTGCACCAGGGGTTCGCCGGTCACGTCGTCCAGGCCCTCTGCCTTGGGCGGGTTGAATTTGACGTGGTAGGTGCGGCCCGAGGCGGGGTGGCTGCGGCGGCCGCTCATGCGCTCGATGATGGCGTCGAACGGTACGTCGATTTCCAGCACGTAGTCCAGCTTGACGCCAGCGGCCTTCATTGCTTCGGCCTGGGGAATGGTGCGGGGGAAACCGTCGAACAGGAAGCCTTTGGCGCAGTCGGGCTGGGCGATCCGGTCCTTGACCAGGTTGATGATCAGGTCGTCGCTGACCAGTTGGCCGGCGTCCATGACGGCCTTGGCCTGCAGGCCGAGGGGGGTGCCGGCCTTGACGGCGGCACGCAGCATGTCGCCGGTGGAGATTTGCGGGATGCCGAATTTTTCGCAGATAAAAGCAGCTTGTGTGCCTTTGCCGGCGCCCGGGGCGCCCAACAGGATGAGTCTCATGGATTTCCTCGTGAAGTGTTGAAATTTTTTATGAACATGCCCGCAGCGGGGGGCGGCCATGCCAAGGCGGGGCAAAGGATAGCACGCTCGAACCTGGCGATCGCTTACAAAACGTGCACAGTGCCATGACCCCGGCAATCGTCAATTGCGGCGGATACGGGGGGCGATGCAGGCGCAGTTTGAAGAAAAAAATAGCTTCTTCCGCTTGATATTGCTGAATATTGGATGCTTTCATACCCAATATCGTTGTTTGACAAGCGTAAGAAGCTATCAATAATGGGGTGGTAGCTCATCCCGCAGGCTTCGTGGCCCTGTACCTTCCGCCTGGGGCAATTGCTGGCGCAACTGGCGCAATTCCTGTACCAGTGTGTCGATCGCCTGCTGCTGGCGGTAGATGGTGAGGTTCAGCGTTTCCAGCAAATCCTCGCTATAGCTGGCCTTGATTTCCAGCGCCTCGACCCGAGCCTGCAGGGCGCGGGCCTGTTCGGCGGTGATGGCGGTGCTCATGCCAGGGCCCTGCCCAGGCGGCGCACGCCTTCGCGGATTTTTTCTTCGTCGGCCGTGGCAAACGACAGGCGCAGGCTGGCCGTATCCGGGTGCTGGCTGAAGAAGGGTGCTCCCGGCACGAAGGCTACGCCTTGCTCGATGGCGCGTTGGGCCAGCGCGGCGGCATCGGTCAGCTTGCCGCCCGCGCCGGTCAGGCGCAGCCACAGGAACAGGCCACCCTGCGGGGCCGTGAACTGCACGGCATCGCCCAGTTCCTCGCGCAGTGCCTGCATCATGACCTGGGCACGCTGGGCGTAGACCTTGCGCACTTTGGCCAGCGCGGCCGGCATGTGACCGGCGGCCAGGTACTGTGCAGCCGTGGCCTGGGCAAAGGTGCTGGTGTGTGCATCGGAAAACTGCTTGCACATCACTGCCTTGGCCAGCAGTTCGGGGGGGGCGACCAGCCAGCCGATGCGCAGGCCGGGCGAGAGCACCTTGCTCAGGCTGCCGCAGTGCGCCAGAAAATCGCGGCTGCCCGGCACCTGGGCCGACAGGGCCAGCAGGCTGGGCGGCGGCGGGGCGTCGAAGTACAGGTCGCCATACGGGTCGTCCTCGACCACCAGCACCTGGTGGCGCACGGCCAGCTCCAGCAGGCGCTTGCGTCGTTCCAGGCTCAGGGTTGCGCCGCTGGGGTTGCCGAAGGTCGGAATGGTGTAGATCAGCTTGGGCTTGTGTTCGGTGATGAGCTGCTCCAGCGCGTCCACCTGCATGCCCTGGGCGTCGATGGGGGCGCTGATGACCTCGGCGCCGTACAGGCGAAAGCACTGGATGGTGGCCAGGAAGGTCGGCCCTTCGACGATGACCTTGTCGCCCTCGTCGATCAGGCATTTGCCCAGCAGGTCCAGCGCTTGTTGGCTGCCGGTGGTGACGATCAAATCCTGCGCTGCCAGGGACGATACGCCTTTGGCCTGCATGAACCGGGCGATTTGCTCGCGCAGCGGCTGGTAGCCCTCGGTCGCGCCGTATTGCAGTGCGGCACCGGCTTCTTGCGCCAGCGCTTGCTGGCTGGCCGCCTGCAGGCCGGTGACGTCAAACAGGGCACTGTCCGGGAAGCCTCCGGCAAAGCTGATGATGCCAGGCTTGCCCAGCAGTTTGAACAGTTCCCGAATGGCCGATGTTTCTACCTTGTCCAAACGCTGGGCCAGTTGTCCGACTTGCATGCCTATCCTCGTGTGTAAAGCTGAAAAAACATGGCATCTTAGAACGTGTTTACGATCTCGGCGCGAAGGGGTGCGGAATGCGGATCGGGATGGGCTGCTAGGCGCAAAACGCAGCAATAGCCGTGCTATTGCGAGGATTTGCAACGCCGCAGAGCGCCCGAGGCCGCGACGGCACACCCGCGCCGAGATCGTAAACACGTTCTAAGAACGATCCAGGATTTCGTCGGCGTGAATCAGCGCCGCTCCACCAGCGCGTGGGCGATGGTGCCCAGGTCGACGTATTCCAGCTCGCTGCCCACGGGCACGCCCCGCGCCAGGCGGGTGACCTGCAGGCCCCGGGCTTTCAACAGTTCGGCAGCCATGTGCGCGGTGGCCTCGCCCTCGGTGGTGAAGCTGGTGGCCAGGATCACTTCCTGCACCCGCCCATCCTGGGCGCGTTCCAGCAGTTGCCCCAGCCCCAGGTCGGCAGCGCCCACGCCGTCCATGGGCGAGATGCGGCCCATCAGCACGAAGTAGTACCCCCGGTAGGCACCGGTGCGCTCCATCGCCGCCAGGTCGGCCGGGGTTTCGACCACGCACAGGCGGGCAGCATCGCGCCCGGCATCGCTGCAGATGGGACACAGCGCCTGGTGCGAGAAGGTGTGGCAGCGCTGGCAGTGCACCACGGTGTCCAGGGTCTGCACCAGCGCCTGTGCCAGCGCACGGGCGCCGTCCTGGTCGCGCTGCATGAGGTGAAAGGCCATGCGCTGCGCGGTCTTGACGCCCACGCCGGGCAGGCGGCGCAAGGCGGCAATCAGCGGCTGCAGGGGCTGGGTATCGGAGGTTTCGGACATGGCAGGCAGGGCAGCCCAGGGGAAAGACTGGCTTTGTTTCAATAAAAGTAGCTGCTTCCGCTTTATATCAAATGATTTCAATGACTAATAGCATCGAAATCATTTATTCACGGGCGGAAACAGCTCTCTTTTTAGAAGGGGAATTTCATCCCGCCGGGCAAGCCAGGCATCCCTGCGGTGATCTTGCCCATTTTCTCGGCGCTGGTTTCTTCGGCCTTGCGCACGGCAGCGTTGAAGGCTGCGGCCACCAGGTCCTCGAGCATGTCCTTGTCCTCGGTCAGCAGGCTGGGATCGATGGTGATGCGCTTGACATCGTGCTTGCAGGTCATGAGCACTTTGACCAGACCAGCGCCCGATTCGCCTTCCACTTCCATGGTGGCCAGCTCATCCTGGGCTTTTTTCAGGTTGTCCTGCATGGCCTGGGCCTGCTTCATCAGACCGGCGATTTGTCCTTTGTTGAACATGGTGGTTTTCCTTTTCCTTGAGGGCAAAAAATCAAAACCGGCGATGGTGCCACGGGTTCCCCCGGGTTGCAGCCACCCCGGTGCATATCAAACAGGCCGGATGCTGCCCGGCACGATCGTGGCGCCGAACTGCGCCATCAGCGCCTGCACCTGGGCATCATTGGCGACGATTTCCTCGGCCCGGCGCTGGCGGGCCTGGGCCTGGGCCTGGTTGCGCAGCGCGGGGCTGTCCTGCACCGGGCCGACCTGCACCTGCAGCGCCGGACAGTCGAACGCCTGCGCCAAGGCCGTGGCCAGGCGCTGCACCGTCTGCTCCTGCGTCAGGGAGGTGCGCGGCACCTGGAGGCGCCAGCCATCGGCAGCACGCGCCAGCAATTGCGCCTGCAAGGCCAGCTCCCGCACCAGGGCGGTAATGGCATCGGCAGCAATGAGCTGCTTGACACAGCCGTACCAGAAGTCGCCCAGGGCAGGATCGGCATCGACCGGGGCGATGGGGGCCACCGATGCGGTCGATGCGGTCAGAGGAGCTGATGCAACAGCTTGCGCAGGTTGAGCAGGCTCCACAACTTCCGCAAGCGCGGCAGGGGGCGGGGCTGCGTGAGCGGTGGCACGTTCAGCATCGCCCTCCGAGGCATAGTGGGCATCGGTGGGGATGTCCTCCCACGGCGGCGGTTCGCTGGCGGACGGTGCTGGTGCTGCGGCGACAAACTGTGCTGCCGGAGGTTCTACCACCGTGAGGGGCGCAGCAGGGACGGGGACGGGCACCGCTGCTGGGGCCAGCGTGGACGCATCGGCCACCGACAACGCAGGCGCAAGGGGCGGCACGGCCAGGGGGTTGGTTACGGTGACGGCTGACGCAACGGTAGCGATGGCCGCAGCGGGCGCTGGCGGCTCAATCAGCGTTTTTTTTTCTGCGCCGGGCACTGCCGGCGCCTTGAACGCCAGGGGGCGCAGCAGCACCATCGTCAATGCGGCATATTCATCGGGGGCCAGCCCCAGCTCCTGCTGGCCATGCAGGGCAACGCTGTAGCACAGCTGGATTTCATCGGCAGGCATGGCTGCCGCCAGGGCCTGCAGGTGCGCCGCATCGGGGTCGGAAGGATCGCTGGCCATGCCAGGCACCGCCTGCAGCACGGCCATGCGTTGCAACAAAGCGCTGAGTTCCTGCAGCGTCCCGGCGGCAGAAATACCGTGGCCGCGCAGGGTCTCCACCGTTTCCACCAACTGGCGTCCATCGCCGGCAGCCAGCGCTGCCAGCAGGGTGAACACATGGCTGCGATCGACAGTACCGAGCATCTGGCGCACAGCCGCCTCCTGCAACTGGCCACTGCCAAAGGCGATGGCCTGGTCGGTCAGGCTGAGCGCATCGCGCATCGAACCACGGGCACCCCGGGCCAGCAGGCGCAGCGCCTGGGGTTCAAAACCCACGCCTTCCCGGGTCAACACGGTTTGCAGATGTTCCAGCACGGTTTGCGCCGCCATCGGGCGCAGGTTGAATTGCAGGCAGCGCGAGAGGACGGTCACCGGCACCTTTTGCGGATCGGTCGTGGCCAGGACGAATTTCAGGTACTCGGGCGGCTCTTCCAACGTCTTCAACATGGCGTTGAACGCCGTATTGGTGAGCATGTGCACTTCGTCGATCATGAAGACCTTGAAGCGCCCTTGCACCGGCTTGTAGACGGCCTGTTCCAGCAGGCCCTGCACCTCGTCCACGCCGCGGTTCGAGGCAGCATCCAGCTCGATATAGTCGGGAAAGCGCCCGCTATCGATTTCCGTGCAGGCCGGGCAGACACCGCAAGGCGTGGCAGTGATACCGCCCTGCCCATCGGCACCGGTGCAATTGAGCGACTTGGCCAGGATGCGCGACACCGTAGTCTTGCCCACTCCGCGCGTGCCGGTGAACATGTAGGCATGGTGCAGGCGCTGCTGCGTCAGCGCATTGGTCAAGGCCTGCACGACATGCTCCTGCCCCACCATTTCGGAGAAGTTGCGCGGTCGGTATTTACGGGCGAGCACTAAATAAGACATAACCGCCCATTCTACGGGCTGCGCCAGCGCCGACCCGTCTATAATCGGCCCTGACGGGCCTTCCCGCATGGGGAAGTGGCCAACCGGGTCAGGTGGGGAACCAAGCAGCCCTAACCGCGAAACCAGTGCCGGGAGCAAGGCTCGTCACCCTCCTCTTTTTTATTTGAACGCTGCATGGCACCGGCCCGGCAGCGTTTTTTTATGTCTCGGCTTCCAGACCAGCCAGATACGCCTGCACGCCCCGGGCCGCCCGGATGCCGGTGGCAAAGCAAGCCGTGAGCAAATAGCCGCCCGTGGGCGCTTCCCAGTCGAGCATCTCGCCCGCACAGAACACGCCGGGCACAACGCGCAACATTAGGCCGTCGTCCAGCGCTTCGCGCAGCACGCCTCCGGCGCTGCTGATGGCCTCTGCCAGCGGGCGCGGGGCCTTCAGATCGATGGGCAAAGCCTGAACGGCCTGGGCCAACACCGGGCCATCGTCCATCTGTGCTTTTGTCAGCAACTCGTACAGCAGGGCCAGCTTCACACCCTCCAACCCCAGACGCCCTTTCAAGTGGCTACTCAGGCTGCGCGAACCACGGGGGTGCAAAACGGCAGTACGGACTTTTTCCGCACTCCAGCCAGGCAGCAGGTTCAGATAAAACCTTGCTACACCCTTGTCTGCCAGGGTATCGCGCAGCCAGGCACCGGCGGCATAGACCAGGCTGCCTTCAACCCCGTTTGCAGTCACGACACATTCACCCTGGCGCTGCCAGGCCACACCCGTGTCATCCATCAAGGTAATAGCAACATTTTTCAGCGGGGCACCGGCAAAGCGCTCCGTGAAATGCGTGGTCCAGCCTTGCCCTTCGCGGCCCAGCACATCGAAACCGCAGTTGGCCGGCTGCAAGGGCCGCAGCGCAACGCCCCGCTGCGCCAGCAGCGGCTGCCAAGCGCCGTCGGAGCCCAGCTGCGGCCAACTGCCCCCGCCCAGCGCCAGAATCAAGGCCCGAGCCTGCACCGGCTGCAGCCCCTGGGCCGTGGCAAAACAGGGCTGCCCTGCGGCGTCCCAGCCCTGCCAGCGGTGGCGCATGGCAAACCGCACGCCCAGGCTGCGCAGCCGAAGCAGCCAGGCCCGCAGCAGGGGGGCAGCCTTCATATCGGTCGGAAAGACGCGCCCGGAGGTACCGATAAACGTCTCCACCCCCAAATCCTGCGCCCAGGCCCGCAGCGCCGTGGCGCCGAAATCCTGCAGCAAGGGCGCCAGCCACGCGCTGGCCGGCCCATAGCGCTCAACAAAGGCGGCGAAGCCTTCGGAATGTGTCAGGTTCATCCCGCCCTTGCCCGCCAGCAGAAACTTGCGCCCCGCCGTGGCCTTGCCATCGAGCACTAGCACCTGCCTGCCCTGCTCGGCCAGGCGCTGCGCCGCCATCAGGCCCGCCGGACCAGCACCGACGATGGCAACATCACACGACAAGGGGGGTAAAACGGCAGTGCTGGACATAAACGCAATCGGCGAAGGAAAAGGGGGCGCAGCATAGCGCCTGGAACAAGCACTGGCAGACGTTATTGCATTTTTGCTACTGCTCCAGCAGCGATACCAGGCTTCGCCTTTCAGACCCGGCCCAGGCATTGATTTCTGTCACAATAAAGCCAATTATTTTCTTGCCCGGCCTGTCCGGGTTTGGCCAGTTCAGCAAAGGATGAAATTCATGGCAAGCGACCTCATCAAGCACATCACCGACGCCAGCTTTGAAGCCGACGTGCTTCAGTCCGGTGGCACGGTTTTGGTGGACTTCTGGGCCGAATGGTGCGGCCCCTGCAAGATGATTGCTCCGATCTTGGACGAAGTTGCCACTACCTACGAAGGCAAGCTCACGATCGCCAAGATGAACGTTGATGAAAATCGCGCCATCCCGGACAAGTTCGGCATTCGCGGCATCCCCACGCTCATGCTGTTCAAAAAAGGCGAGCTGGCCGCCACCAAGGTCGGGGCCCTGTCCAAAGCTCAACTGGCAGCCTTTATCGACCAGCAATTGGCATAAGCCTGGGAACGCTACTGGTTTAAGCTTAAGCGCAAAGGTATAAAACCCATCGTACGGCCCATCTGGCAAAAAATGCTGGATGGGCCGGTTTATTTCCTGTCATAATCGCCCCGCATCTGCAGCCAGACCCACCGCTGCATCCCCAGCCTCCACTCCCCAATGCGATGGCTGGCGTCCCTCACGGATATCAAAGGCGTCACGCCCCATCCCCCTCTGAACCTTTTGCACTCCGCCCCAAGGAGTATGTTTCATGCACTTGAATGAACTCAAGGCACTGCATGTGTCTGAAGTGGCCAAGCAGGCCGAAGAACTGGGTATTGAAAACATTGGCCGTATGCGCAAGCAGGAGCTGATGTTCGCGATCATCAAAAAACGCGCCAAAGCCGGTGAACAGGTGTTTGCCGACGGCGTGCTGGAAATCCTGCCGGACGGCTTCGGCTTCCTGCGCAGCCCCGATACCAGCTACACCGCCAGCACCGACGATATCTACATCAGCCCCAGCCAGGTGCGCCGCTTCAGCCTGCACACCGGGGACATGATCGAAGGCGAAGTACGCATCCCGAAGGACGGCGAGCGCTACTTTGCCCTGACCAAGCTGGACAAGGTCAATGGCAACCCGCCCGAGCAAAACAAGCACAAGGTGCTGTTCGAGAACCTGACCCCGCTGTTCCCGAAAAACCAGATGCGTCTGGAGCGCGACATCAAGGCCGAGGAAAACATCACCGGCCGTATCGTCGACATCATTGCCCCCATCGGCCGCGGCCAGCGTGCCCTGATCGTAGCCCCGCCGAAAAGCGGCAAAACGGTAATGATGCAGCACATCGCCCACGCCATCACCGCGAACAATCCAGACGTGCATCTGATGGTGCTGCTGGTCGATGAACGCCCCGAGGAAGTGACGGAAATGCAGCGCTCGGTGCGAGGCGAGATCATCGCCTCTACCTTCGACGAGCCGGCCACGCGCCACGTACACGTCGCCGAAATGGTGATCGAACGCGCCAAGCGCCTGGTCGAACTGAAAAAAGACGTGGTGATCCTGCTGGACTCGATCACCCGCCTGGCCCGCGCGTACAACAACGTGGTGCCCAGCTCCGGCAAGGTACTCTCCGGCGGCGTCGATTCGAACGCCCTGCACCGCCCCAAGCGTTTTTTTGGTGCGGCACGTAACGTGGAAGAAGGCGGCAGCCTGACCATCATCGCCACGGCCCTGGTTGATACCGGCAGCCGTATGGACGAGGTGATCTTTGAAGAATTCAAGGGCACGGGCAACAGCGAAATCCACCTGAGCCGCCGCCTGTACGAAAAACGTGTATTCCCGGCCATCGAGCTGTCCAAGAGCGGCACGCGCCGCGAAGAAATGCTACTGGCACCAGAAATCCTCCAAAAGACCCGCATCCTGCGCCAGTTCATGTACAACATGGATGAAATCGAGTCCATGGAGCTGATGATCAAGAAGATGAAGGAAACGAAAAACAACTCCGAATTCTTCGAGGCCATGCGCCGTGGAGGGTAAAAAAACGTCAAGCACCATTTAGCTTGACTAAAGATC
>Ga0206116_1001241_pt1 | contig 14992 bp, 27 predicted proteins | sample 3A1Ametagenome_FD_178000 | JGI IMG/M metagenome (GOLD analysis project Ga0206116, IMG submission 178000) | Enriched microbial communities from leaf-cutter ant dump, University of Wisconsin, Madison, United States - 3A1A | ecosystem: Environmental > Terrestrial > Nest > Insects nest > Nest dump...
GCCGTGGTGGCGCCGATGACGGCGGCGTCACGGGCGGCGGCAAGGGCCGCCTCCACGATCACTCCGGCACGGGCCATGACGCCCATCTGGGCGGCAGTCTTGTATTCGATGCCCATGGGCTCAGGACAAGGCAGCGACGATGCGCTGGGTGACCTCGTCGACGTCCCCGATGCCGTCCACTTGAACCAACACACCGCGGCCCGCGTAGTACGCCGTCAGCGGGGCCGTGGAGGTGCCGTAGACCTCGAGGCGAGTGCGAATGACGTCTTCGGTGTCGTCGGCGCGGCCCTCGATCTGGGCGCGCTTGAGCAGGCGCTCCGTCACCACGTCAAAGTCGGCCGTGATCTCGAGCGCGCGGTCGAGCCGCACACCGAGGTCCGCGAGCATGGTGTCGAGCTCTACCGCCTGGTCCGTGGTGCGCGGGTAGCCGTCGAGCAGAAAGCCGTTGGCAGCGTCAGGCTGTGCAAGGCGATCGCGAACCATGGCGTTGGTCACCGAGTCCGGAACCAGCTTGCCCGCATTCATGAACTCCTGCGCCTGCTGCCCCAACTCCGTGCCGCCCTTGACGTTGGCACGGAAGATGTCGCCCGTAGAAATGGCGGGGATGGCGTAGCGCTCGGCGAGGCGCGCGGCCTGCGTGCCCTTGCCGGCTCCAGGGGGACCGAGGAGGATTGCCCGCATTACTTCAAGAACCCTTCGTAGTGGCGCTGTTCCAGCTGCGACTGGATGCGCTTGACGGTGTCCAGACCCACACCCACGAGGATGAGGATCGAGGTGCCGCCGAACGGAATGTTCGTGGAGACGCCCATCATGATGAACGCAATGGTGGGCACAAGCGCCACGATCGCCAGGTAGATGGATCCGGCCGCCGTGATGCGTGACAGCACAAAGGATAGGAAGTCTGCGGTGGGCCGTCCCGGGCGGATTCCGGGGATGAAGCCGCCGTACTTCTTCATGTCGTCCGCAACCTGATCGGGGTTGAACGTGATCGCGGTGTAGAAGTACGCAAAGAAGATGACCAGCAAGGTGTACAGCACCAAGTGCAAGGGAGACGACGGCGTGGCCAGGTGATCCTTCATCCACACCACCCAGCCGGCAGGGTTGGCGCCAGAGAACTGGGCGATCACCGTGGGCAAGGTGAGCAGGGACGACGCGAAGATCACCGGGATAACACCGGACATGTTGATCTTCAACGGGATATACGTGGACGAGCCGCCAAGGGTGCGCCGGCCAACCACGCGCTTGGCGTACTGCACAGGGATGCGGCGCTGGCTCTGCTCCACGAACACCACCACGGAGATCACCACGAGCAGCAGCACAATCAGCAGCATCGTGTTGGTGGGCCCGTTGGAGGAACGCCAGATGGACGTCATGTTGGAGGGGAACGCCGCCGCGATGGACGTGAAGATCAGCAGCGACATGCCGTTGCCAACGCCGCGCTCGGTGATGCGCTCGCCGAGCCACATCACGAACACGGTGCCCGCAGTCATGGTGAGCACCATGAGCGAGATCGTCGACCACGATTCGTCGGGCACGATGGGCACCGAGCATCCAGGGAAGAACTGACCGTTGCGCGCGAGCGTGATGTACGACGCCGACTGCAGGGCCGCGAAGCCCACCGTGATGTAGCGCGTGTACTGCGTCAGCTTTGCCTGGCCCTCTTGGCCCTCGCGGTACAGCGTCTCAAAGCGCGGGATGAGCACGCGAAGCAACTGCACGATGATCGACGCGGTGATGTACGGCATGATGCCGAGCGCAAAGATCGAAAGGTGCAGGAGCGCACCGCCAGCAAAGAGGTCGAGGATCTGGAACGCCGAGCTGCCGGCCGACGTGGTCGCACACTGCTGTACGGCCTTGAAGTCCACACCAGGCGTGGGGATTGCCACGCCAAGGCGGTACACGGCAATGATGCCGAGCGTGAGCAGCAGCTTCTTGCGCAGGTCCGGTGTGCGGAACGCACTCACGAAACCACTGAACATGGATCCTCCACTTGTGGGGCACCGAGGTGCGGGTCCGGGCCCGTCCCTAAAGCAGGGGACGGGCCCGGCATCCGACTCTAGCCCTCGTTGACCGCGCCGCCCGCGGCCTCAATCTTGGTCTTCGCGGACTGCGAAACCTTGTCCGCGTCGACGATGGTCACCTTGACCGAGATGTCGCCGTCGCCCAGCACCTTGACGGGCTGGTTCTTGCGCACGGCGCCCTTCTCGACGAGGTCCGCCTTGGTCACCTTGCCACCCTTGGGGAACAGCGCCTCGATCTGGGCGACGTTCACCACCTGGTAGGTCACCTTGAACGGGCTCTTGAAGCCACGCAGCTTGGGGATGCGCATGTGAATAGGCGTCTGGCCACCCTCGAAGCTCGCGGGCACCTGGTAACGGGCACCCGTGCCCTTGGTGCCGCGGCCGGCCGTCTTGCCCTTGGACGCCTCACCACGACCCACACGGGTCTTCTTGGTGTGCGCGCCAGCGGCGGGACGCAGGTGGTGCACCTTAAGGGTGGACACCTTCTCCTCTGCCTCGGCAGGCTTGGACGCGGCCTTGGCTGCGGGCTTCTTGGCAGGAGCCTTGGCGGCGGGAGCCTTGGCGGCGGCCGACGCTGCGGCAGCCGGCTTGTCCGCGGCGGCCTTCGCCGGAGCCTTGGCAGCAGCGGGCTTCTTGGCAGGAGCCTTCGCCGGAGCGTCGGCCTTTGCCGCGGCAGCCTTCGCCGGAGCCTTGGCAGCAGCGGGCTTCTTGGCAGGAGCCTTCGCCGGAGCGTCGGCCTTTGCCGCGGCAGCCTTCGCCGGAGCCTTGGCAGCCGCGGGCTTCTTGGCGGGGGTCTTCTCCTCGGCCATTAGTCAACCTCCTCCACGGCAACCAGGTGGTTGACCGCCTTGACCATCCCGCGAATCTCGGGACGGTCCTCCTTCACGACAATGTCGCCGATGCGCTTGAGGCCGAGCGAACGCACGGTCTCACGGTGCTGCGGCTTGACGCCGATGACCGAACGCTTCTGCGTGATCTTGAGGCGTGCCATTACTTCACCCCTGCAGCCTGAGCGCGCAGCATCGCCGCGGGGGCAACGTCTTCGACGCTCTTGCCGCGGCGCGCGGCCACGGCCTCGGGACGCTCGAGGCGCTTGAGCGCGTCGACCGTCGCGTGAACAATGTTGATGGCGTTCGACGAGCCAAGCGACTTGCTCAGCACGTCGTGAATGCCAGCGCACTCGAGCACCGCACGCACCGGACCACCGGCGATAACACCGGTACCGGGGGACGCGGGGCGCAGGAACACGACACCGGCGGCAGCCTCACCCTGCACGGCGTGCGGGATGGTGCCCTGAATGCGCGGCACGCGGAAGAAGGAGCGCTTGGCCTCCTCGACACCCTTCGAGATGGCGGCAGGCACCTCCTTCGCCTTGCCATAACCGATGCCGACGTTGCCCTCGCCATCGCCCACGACCACCAGTGCCGTGAAGCTGAAGCGACGACCGCCCTTCACGACCTTGGAGACGCGGTTGATGGTGACGACGCGCTCGACGAACTTGTTCTCCGGCTCCTGGCCGCGACGGTTGTCGCGGCGGCCGTTGTTGTTGTCAGCCATGTTTCCTCTACACCTGTTCCGGCCCGCCCCTACAGGGACAGACCGCCCTCTCGGGCGCCGTCGGCCACAGCCGCAACGCGGCCGTGGTACTTGTTGCCACCGCGGTCGAACACGACGGCCTCGATGCCCGCGGCCTTGGCGCGCTCGGCGACCAGCTGGCCCACCTTGGACGCCTTGGCCGTCTTGTCGCCCTTGAGCGCACGAACGTCGGCCTCGAGGGTCGAGGCGGACACGAGGGTCTTGCCCAGCGTGTCGTCGACCACCTGCGCCACCATGTGGCGCGACGAGCGCGTCACCACGAGGCGGGGACGAGCAGGCGTGCCGGAGATCTTCTTGCGCAGGCGGAAGTGGCGACGCTGACGCGACACCGCCTTGCCCTTGCCCTTGACAGTGATGCTCATGGCTACTTACCCGTCTTTCCGGCCTTGCGGCGGACCTGCTCGCCCGCGTAACGGACACCCTTGCCCTTGTAGGGCTCGGGCTTGCGAATCTTGCGAATGTTGGCCGCGACCTCGCCCACCTGCTGCTTGCTGATGCCGGCCACCGAGAACTTGGTGGGGCTCTCCACCGCGAAGGTGATGCCGGCAGGCGGCGAGACGACCACGGGGTGCGAGAAGCCAAGGGCGAACTCGAGGTCCGAACCCTTGAGCGCCACGCGGTAACCCGTGCCGACGATCTCGAGCTTCTTCTCGTAGCCGTCGGTCACGCCCGTGACCATGTTGGCGACCAGGGTGCGGGTAAGCCCGTGAAGGGACTTCGCGAGGCGCTCGTCGTTGGGACGCTTCACCTCGAGACCCTGCTCGGACTTCTCCACCGTGATCGGGGCGGCAACCGTGTGCGTCAGGGTGCCCTTGGGGCCCTTGACGGTCACCTCGGCGCCATCAATCGTGACATCCACGCCCGCGGGAACCGCGACGGGGATCTTTCCAATGCGTGACATGTGTCTACCTCCCGCTTACCAGACGAACGCGACGACTTCGCCGCCGACGCCCTTCTTCTCGGCCTCGCGGTCCGTCAGCAGACCGGAGGAGGTGGACAGGATGGCAACGCCAAGGCCGCCGAGAACCTTGGGCAGGTTCGTCGACTTCGCGTACACGCGAAGGCCCGGCTTGGAGACGCGGCGCACACCGGCAAGCGAGCGCTCGCGGTTGGGGCCGTACTTGAGCGTGAGGGTGAGCGTCTTGCCCACCTCGGCGTCGGCCACGGAGGAACCGGCGATGTAGCCCTCGGCCTCGAGGATCTTGGCGATGTTCGCCTTGAGCTTCGAGTGAGGCATCGACACGGTGTCGTGGTACGCCGAATTTGCGTTACGCAGACGCGTGAGCATGTCTGCGATCGGGTCAGTCATCGTCATGAGTGTTGAACTCTTTCTCGCCGTGGTTTCCGTCAGGACCTGCGGCGTTGGGATTTACCAGCTGCTCTTGGTGATTCCGGGCAGCTCGCCAGCGTGAGCCATCTCGCGGAAGCACACGCGGCACAGGCCGAACTTGCGGTACACGGAGTGCGGACGTCCGCACTTCTGGCACCGGGTGTAGCCACGCACCGCAAACTTGGGCTTGCGCGCAGCCTTGTTCTTCAGGGCGGTCTTCGCCATGTCACTTCTCCTTGAACGGGAAGCCGAGCTGCTTGAGCAGCGAGCGACCCTCGTCGTCCGTGGTCGCGGTCGTGACGATGGTGATGTCCATGCCGCGCACGCGGTCGATCTTGTCCTGGTTGATCTCGTGGAACATCGACTGCTCGTTGAGACCGAACGTGTAGTTGCCGTGACCGTCGAACTGGCCCGGGTTCAGGCCGCGGAAGTCACGGATGCGGGGAAGCGCGATCGACAGCAGACGGTCGAGGAACTCCCACATGCGGTCGCCACGCAGCGTGACGTGGGCACCGATGGGCTGGCCCTCGCGCAGCTTGAACTGTGCGATGGACTTGCGGGCCTTGGTGACCTGCGGCTTCTGACCGGTGATCGCCGTGAGGTCCGCGATGGCGCCCTCGATGAGCTTGGAGTCACGAGCGGCCTCGCCCACACCCATGTTGACGACGATCTTGGTCAGACCGGCAACCTGGTTCACGTTGGCGTGGTTGAACTCCGCGATGAGCGCCGGGGCGATCTCCGCGCGGTACTTGGCCTTGAGGCGCGGCTGCGCCGTTGTAGCGGTGGCCATCAGACGTCCTTACCCGAGCGCTTGGCGACGCGCACACGCTGAGTGCGCGTACGTCCGTCACGCTCGACCTGCTCGATGCGGTACCCGACGCGGGTGCCCTTCTTGGTCTCCGGGTCCACCAGCATCACGTTCGAGACGTGAATGGGCGCCTCGACGTGGACGATGCCGCCCGACTGCTGGTCGCGGCTCGTACCAGGCTTGATGTGCTTGGTGACGCGCTGGATGCCCTCGACGATCACGCGGTCGGAGCCCGTGAGGACCTCGAGCACGCGACCCTGCTGACCGCGATCCTTGCCGGCGATGACGACCACGAGGTCGCCCTTCTTGATCTTCGCCATGGGACTAGATCACCTCCGGGGCAAGCGAAATGATCTTCATGAACTTCTTGTCGCGCAGCTCGCGGCCCACGGGGCCAAAGATGCGCGTACCGCGGGGGTCCCCGTCGGTGTTCTTGATGATCACCGCTGCGTTCTCGTCGAAGCGGATGTACGAACCGTCGGGACGGCGGCGCTCCTTGGTGGTGCGCACCACAACGGCCTTGACGACATCGCCCTTCTTGACGTTGCCGCCGGGGATGGCGTCCTTGACGGTGGCGACAATGGTGTCACCAATGCCGGCGTAGCGACGGTGTGAGCCGCCGAGCACACGGATGCAGAGGATCTCCTTGGCACCCGTGTTGTCGGCGACCCGAAGTCGCGACTCCTGCTGAATCATGTCTATGTCTCCTGTCGTCTGGTTCTCGCCGTTTCACCAGCGAGCCTGGTCGAACTTTCTACTTGGCCTTCTCGACGATCTCGACCAGGCGCCACCGCTTGGAAGCGGACAGCGGGCGGGTCTCCATCACCACAACGAGGTCGCCGATGCCGGCGGTGTTGGCCTCATCGTGGGCCTTGATCTTGCTGGTACGGCGCATGACCTTGCCGTAGAGCGGGTGCTTGACGCGGTCCTCGATCTCCACGGTGATGGTCTTGTCCATCTTGTCCGACGTCACGTAGCCGCGACGCGTCTTGCGGTAGGCGCGGTGCTCGGTCGTGGCCGTCGTGTGCTTCTTCGTAGCCATGTGTGTTCCTTACTCGGCCTTCGCGCTCGGGGCGGTCCTGATGCCGAGCTCGCGCTCGCGCAGGATCGTGTAGATGCGGGCGATGTCGCGCTTGACGGCCTTGAGGCGGCCGTGGTTCTCAAGCTGACCCGTCGCGGACTGGAAGCGCAGATTGAACAGCTCTTCCTTCGACTTCTTGAGCTCCTCGAGAAGGCGCTCGTCCTCCATGGCATCCAGCTCGGCGGACAGGAGGTCCTTGGTACCGATAGCCATCAGATGTCACCACCTTCACGGGTCACAAAACGGGTCTTCATGGGCAGCTTGTGCTGGGCGCGGCGCATGGCCTCGCGTGCCAGCTCCTCGGGAACGCCTGCAAGCTCGAACATCACACGGCCGGGCTTGACGTTGGCGATCCACCACTCGGGCGAACCCTTACCGGAACCCATGCGGACCTCGGCAGGCTTCTTGGTCAGCGGACGGTCGGGGTAGATCGTGATCCACACCTTTCCGCCACGCTTGATGTGACGGGTCATGGCGATACGAGCCGCCTCGATCTGGCGGTTCGTGACATACGCGGGCTCGAGAGCCTGGATGCCGAAGTCGCCAAACGTCACTTGGGTGCCACCGGTGGCAGCGCCGGAACGTCCCGGGTGGTGCTGCTTACGGTGCTTGACTCGACGGGGGATAAGCATGGCTTAGCCTTCCTTCCCTGCCTCGGCCTGGGCGGCGTCGGCAGCAGGGGCCTCGGCAGTCGCCGCGGCGCGGGGGGCACTGTCAGTGCGGGGAGCGTCGTCGCGGCGCGGGCCGCGAGAGGGACGGTCACCACGGTCGCCACGGCCGGTGCGCTGGGGGCGCGGAGCCTTGGCCTGCTCGGCCGCCCACTCCTTCTCGGTCATGTCGCCCTTGTAGATCCACACCTTGACGCCGATCTGGCCGAACGTGGTGCGGGCCTCAAAGAAGCCGTAGTCGATGTTGGCGCGCAGCGTGTGAAGCGGCACGCGGCCCTCGCGGTAGAACTCCGAGCGCGACATTTCCGCGCCGCCAAGACGGCCGGAGCACTGCACGCGGATGCCCTTGGCGCCGGAGCGCAGCGCGGACTGGATGCCCTTGCGCATGGCACGACGGAACGACACGCGGGAGGCGAGCTGCTCGGCAATGCCCTGGGCAACGAGCTGAGCGTCAACCTCGGCGTTCTTCACCTCGAGGATGTTGAGCTGAACCTGCTTGCCCGTGAGCTTCTCGAGGCTCGCGCGCAGCTTGTCCGCCTCGGCGCCGCGCCGGCCGATGACGATGCCGGGACGTGCGGTGTGGAGGTCCACGCGCACACGCTCACGGGTGCGCTCGATCTCCACCTTGGACACGCCAGCACGCTCGAGGCCCTTGGCCATGAGCTGACGGATCTTGACGTCCTCGTCCACGTAGTCGCGGTAGCGCTCGCCCTTCTTGGTCGAGTCGGCGAACCAGCGCGAACGGTGGTCGGTCGTGATGCCCAGGCGGTAGCCGTGGGGGTTGACCTTCTGACCCATTACTTGGCCCCTTCCTTGACGGCGACCGGGGTCGCGACGACGACGGTGATGTGGCTCGAGCGCTTGAGGATGCGGTTGGCACGGCCCTGGGCGCGCGGCTGAATGCGCTTCATGGTCGGACCCTCGTCCACGTAGATCTCCTTGATGACCAGCTCGCGCTCGTCGAAACGCTCGCCCGCAGCGTCGGCCTTCACGCGCGCATTGGCGACGGCCGACTCGATGAGCTTGCGCACGTCCGTAGCGACGGCCTGCGGCTGGAACTTCAGCGCCGTGGCTGCCTCAAGTGCGTTCTGACCACGGACCAGGTTCACGACGCGGCGAGCCTTCTGGGCGGTCACGCGGAGGTACCGCGTCTGCGCCTTGGCTTCCATATCTGACTCCTATTTCTCTCGCGCGGGCGCCTAGCGGCGGCCCTTGCGGTCGTCCTTGACGTGGCCCTTGAACGTGCGCGTGGGGGCGAACTCGCCCAGCTTGTGGCCCACCATCGACTCGGTGACGAACACCGGGACGTGCTTGCGGCCGTCGTGCACGGCAAAGGTGTGACCCAGGAAGTCGGGCGTGATGACCGACCGACGGCTCCAGGTCTTGATGACGTTCTTGGTGCCGGCCTCGTTCTGAACGTCCACCTTCTTCTGCAGGTGGTCGTCGACGAAGGGGCCCTTCTTCAGACTGCGTGGCATAACAGGGCTCCCTATCGCTTGTTCTTGCCGGTCTTGCGGCGACGCACGATGAGCTTGTCGCTTTCCTTGTTGGGACGACGGGTACGGCCTTCCGGCTTACCCCACGGGCTGACGGGGTGGCGACCACCGGACGTCTTGCCCTCACCACCACCGTGCGGGTGGTCCACCGGGTTCATGACGACACCGCGGACGGTTGGGCGCTTGCCCTTCCAGCGCATGCGGCCGGCCTTGCCCCAGTTGATGTTGGACTGCTCGGCGTTGCCCACCTCGCCGACGGTGGCGCGGCAGCGCGCGTCAACGTTGCGGATTTCGCCCGACGGCATACGCAGCTGGGCGTAGGGGCCATCCTTGGCAACGAGCTGCACGGAGGCACCGGCAGAGCGGGCAATCTTGGCGCCGCCGCCCGGCTTGAGCTCGATCGCGTGCACAACGGTACCCGTTGGGATGTTGCGCAGCGGCAGGTTGTTGCCGGGCTTGATGTCGGCACCGGGGCCGGCCTCAACGCGGTCGCCCTGGCCGAGCTTGTCGGGGGCGATGATGTAGCGCTTCTCGCCGTCTGCGTAGTGCAGAAGGGCGATGCGTGCCGTGCGGTTGGGGTCGTACTCGATGTGAGCAACGGTCGCGGGAACGCCGTCCTTGTCGTGACGACGGAAGTCAATCACGCGGTAGGCGCGCTTGTGACCGCCACCCTGGTGACGGGTGGTGATGCGACCGGTGTTGTTACGGCCACCCTTCTTGTGAAGGGGCCGGACGAGCGACTTCTCGGGCTCCGAACGGGTGACCTCGACGAAGTCGGCGACGGACGAGCCACGGCGGCCCGGCGTCGTCGGCTTGTACTTACGAATAGCCATGTCTGTTCCTTACCTAGCCAACCTGGCCGAAGATGTCGAGGGTCTCACCGTTACCGAGGGTGACGATGGCGCGCTTGACGTCCTTGCGCTTGCCCAGTCCAAAGCGCGTGCGACGCGCCTTGCCCTTGCGGTTGATGGTGTTGACGGACTGGACCTTGACACCGAAGACCTTCTCGACCGCGATCTTGATCTCGGTCTTGTTGGCACGGGGGTCCACCTCAAAGGTGTACTTGCCCTCGTCCATGAGCGAGTAGCTCTTCTCCGACACGATGGGACGGATGAGGACGTCGCGGGGGTTCTTGTTGATCTGCGTCATCTCAGGCCTCCTCGACCTCAGACTCGGTCGCGACGGCCTTCGCCTGCTTGCCCTTGGCGGGGCCAGCGACGAACGCCTCGAGCGCACCGGCCGTGAAGACGGTGTCGTCGTTCACGAGCACGTCGTAGGTGTTGAGCTGGTCAACGGCGAGCACGTGGACGTCTGCCGCGTTGCGCAGCGACTTCCAGGCGGTCTCGTCGTTGCGCTCGAGCACCACGAGGGCGCTGCGACCGGCCGTCAGGGCGGTGATCGCGGCGAGGGCGGACTTGGTGGAGGGCACGTCGCCGGAGACGACGTCCTTGAGGACGTGCACGCGGCCGGCGCGAGCGCGGTCGGACAGGGCACCGCGCAGGGCGGCGGCCTTCATCTTCTTGGGCGTGCGCTGCGAGTAGTCGCGCGGCTGCGGTCCGTGGACGGTGCCACCACCGGCGAACTGCGGAGCGCGGGTCGAGCCCTGACGGGCACGGCCGGTGCCCTTCTGCTTGTAGGGCTTGCGTCCACCACCGGAAACATCGCCACGAGTCTTCGTGGCGTGCGTGCCCTGGCGAGCTGCCGCGCGCTGGGCGACGACAACCTGGTGGATCAGCGGAACGTTGGCGTCAACGTCGAAGATGGCAGCGGGAAGGTCGGCGGTGCCGGTCTTCTTGCCCTTCGCGTCGATGACGTCGATCGTGAGGTCAGCCACGTCGATCACGCACCCTTCACAGCGGAGCGGATCAACACGATCCCGCCCTTGGCGCCGGGAACGGCGCCCTTGATCAGCACGAGGCCCTTCTCGGCGTCGACCGAGTGGATCGTGAGGTTCTGAATGGTCTTGCGCTCGTTACCCATACGGCCGGCCATCTTGAGGCCGCGGAACACGCGCGACGGCGTGGACGCGCCACCGATGGAGCCCGGCTTGCGGTGGTTGCGGTGCGAACCGTGGGAGGCGCTGACGCCCTTGAAGCCGTGACGCTTCATGACACCGGCGGTGCCCTTGCCCTTGGTGGTGCCCGTAACGTCGACCTTCTGGCCGGCCTCGAACACGTCCGCGGCGATCTCCTGGCCGAGCGAGTAGTCGGCGGCGTTGGAGGTGCGCACCTCGGCAACGTGGCGGCGCGGCGTCACACCGGCGGCCTCGAAGTGGCCCGCAAGCGGCTTGGTCACGCGGCGCGGGTCGACGGCGCCGAACGCGAGCTGCACGGCCTCATAGCCGTCGCGGTCTGCGTTCCGCACCTGGGTCACGACGTTGGTGTCAACCTGGACGGCGGTGACCGGAACAATCCGGCCAGCCTCGTCCCACACCTGCGTCATGCCCAGCTTCGTACCGAGCAACGCCGTGACGGCGCGCTGGGCATTGGAAGTCGTAGTCATGATGGATAGTCCTTAGTGGGGCTAGAGCTTGATCTCGATGTTCACGTCCGCGGGCAGGTCAAGACGCATGAGCGAGTCAACAGCCTTGGGCGTGGGGTCCACGATGTCGATGAGGCGCTTGTGGGTGCGCATCTCGAAGTGCTCGCGGGAGTCCTTGTACTTGTGGGGCGAACGGATCACGACGTACACGTTCTTCTCCGTGGGCAGCGGGACGGGGCCCACCACCGACGCACCGGCGCGCGTGACCGTCTCGACGATCTTGCGGGCGGAGGAGTCGATGACCTCGTGGTCATAGCTCTTCAGCCGAATGCGGATCTTCTGTCCCGCCATGGCGTGGTTCTGCCTTATCTCTCGTACAGCTATGGTCATCACCCCCGACCCCCGCGCTCGGGCGTGTCGCGCGTCTGCGACGCGCGCACACCCCAGCCGGTTTTCACGGCAGTTCGTGGGTGAGTGGTGGCCGCCCGCGAAGGGCAACCTGAATATTGTGCCAGAACGCGCGGTGCGGTGCAAACGGCGGGTTCCGGCAGCGTCGGGCGGCCCGACGCTGGGGCCGGGCGCCGGTCCAGGTGCCGCTCCAGGCGCCGGTCCGGGCGCTGGTCCGGGCGCCGGTCCCCCAAATGGTAGTTCAGTCTGCCGAAATCGTGTTTTGGCCAGACTCCGCTACCATCTCGGCCTGCCCAGCGGCCCGAGATACGCAACGAGGGCCCCCAGCCGAAGCTGGGAGCCCTCGCGCGTCAGTAGTTCGAGAACTACGTGGGGATCTTCGTCACCGTGCCGGAGCCGACCGACGCCTACGGCGCCAATTAACCCAGCCGCCACCTAGGAACATCAGCACCATCACGATCAGCGGCCACCCCCACACACTTCCGGAAATCCTCCAACTTGCGAAAGCTCCAACCGCGACTCCCGCGAGGCCATACACCACGAGAAAGGCGGCGAGAGACTTACCAGACGACAAAGCACTCACGGGCACGTCACCACCTTCCCGCCGACGCGACAGTGCAAAATGTGCTGACTAGCGAGGTAGCCGAACTCCCACACGTGACGATGCACGCGGAGGCCCCGAGACCCGGCACGGACAGGTAGCGGCACCGCCCGCTCGCGATCTCGGCACTAGTACACACATGAATGTCGAGCACGGCCGCCACGGCGATTGTCAAGGTAGACGCCAAGAGCGCCAACAACGACCATGACCGCAACGACGCCCGGGTCCCACCACGGCTGGGAGTCTGAGAGCCACGCCCTAGCCGCCTGAAGGGCCACCCCAAGAGCACCAAACTGCGCGCCCATCAGCACCATGCGCTTGAGCATGCGTTCCCCCACTTCATAACTGTCCGCGAGACCCCCCTTGGGCCCCCGTCGCCGACCACAGCCGGCACGCCCGACGCTACCAGAGCATCGGGCCGGACGCCCGGGATATGCAACGAGGGCCCCCGGCCGAAGCCGGGAGCCCTCGTGCGTCAGTAGTTCGAGAACTACTTGATGATCTTCGTCACCGAACGGAACTGGTAGCTGTGCCAAGAGCCCGCTCCTTGACCAACCAACGGCGGACAAGCATCGGCTGAGCCACAACGAAGAGTACGAGCGGCCAGACGGCCGCACCGTATGAAGTCCACATCAGGGCAAGTGCGACCAACACCGGAGTCCCGGCACACAGTCGCCACGCTGCAATGCGGGTTGCTGAATCGTGAGCCGTGGCGATTTCCACGGCAGCCATACCAACGATTCCACCGAGCGAAACAAGGAGCGCCACCAAAGTCATTTGCAGTACCCCCCGGCTTCGGAGCCCCCGTACTGCTGGGGAACGGGATAAGACCCAAGGGCGTAGGCGACAAGCTTCCCACACTGTCCGTTGCCCCAGTAGATGCCGAACAACGCTGCGTTAACCTGCAGGATCCTGCCCATGACGGTAGTTGTCACTCCTGGGAACCACGACACCCACGTGCCAACGGCCCCAGTGCCAAGCGCAAACTTCTTAGTGTCCGCACGGTTGAAGTAGACGGTTCGATTCCACCACGTGGATGTTAGCTTCGGGTCTGCAACGACGGGGAATGCCGTGGTGGTGGTGAAGGCGACAACCTGGGTAAGGGTGTCGCCGGAAACCTCGTAGTGGGTCGCGACCGCATTGCCGTTCGCATCAACAGCCCACGGCGCATCGACCGTCGCGATCACGACACCGTTGCCGTTGATCACCTCGGCACCCCCATCGCTGGTGAGTGTCAACACCGCGCCGTCGGGAAGATCCAGCGGATACGAGTACGACGTCGGCGCATCCGCGTCCGCAATGGTTGTCAGCAGCTGAACCACGCCGTCATCCTTGACCAGCGGAACCGTGGAACTGCCGTTGCCGTTGTCGAACGAGATACCAGCGTCCGTACTGGCTAGCGCCGCCTCACCCGCAAACGGCAGCCCGATCGTGAAGTCGTCGGGGCCAGGCAGGAACAGGTCGATGCCATCCTCAGCGTCTGACGGCACGGTGACAGCGATGTCACCGGCGCGCACCGCCACGTCGAGCGCATGTTCATCGACGGTGGCATCCGCCACCTCGCTCGGTACCACCTGACTGGCCACGTCAACCGCGTCAGGCTCAGCAGCCGCTACCGGCACCACACCAACAAAGGCGAGCCCCACCGCACACACGAGCGAGACCCCCCCTGAACTACATGAGATCGCGTGAGTCGCATAGACATCACGCCCCCTTTCATGACTGTCCGCGAGACCCCCCTTGGGCCCCCGTCGCCGACCACAGCCGGCACGCCCGACGCTACCAGAGCGTCGGGCCGGACGCCCGGGAAACGCAACGAGGGCCCCCAGCCGAAGCCGGGAGCCCTCGGGGCCGACAAGCCCGGCTCGTCAGCCGAGGGGGGTCGTGGGCTTCGCGCGACGCCATCCGAGAACTGCGAGCACGACACCCACCCACGCCAAGACAAGTGCGACGACCGAAAGGTCGACAGGCCGTGGTTGGGCACCGCTCAGTTTGTACACGACATCGGCCACTAGGATGCCTGCGGAGAAGCAACCGAGGGCACCCGCCGCAAGGCGAAGACCCCTTTTCACTTGCATCGCCCATCCACGTAGGTGCCGGGATAGACATTGCCCCCTGACACCGGTCGCCACTTCAGAAACAGACACCGCTTGGGTGTGGCGTTCTGTGCGAGGTTGGCCGTATAGACGATCGAAAACGCTTGGGCGGCACACGCGGCACCAAGCGCAGCCGCGCCAATCGGCCCGAGTCCTCCGCCGGCAATCGCGCACATTGCGGATATCGTGCCAGCTGCAGTCGACATGTTCGCCACGGACTTGGTCTCCACGCGATTGAAATGGAGGTAGTACCACCAACCGAGACTCAAAGTCGGGTCCGCAACGACGGGGAATGCCGTGGTGGTGGTGAAGGCGACAACCTGGGTAAGGGTGTCGCCGGAAACCTCGTAGTGGGTCGCGACCGCATTGCCGTTCGCATCAACAGCCCACGGCGCATCGACCGTCG
>Ga0206116_1001243_pt1 | contig 14976 bp, 10 predicted proteins | sample 3A1Ametagenome_FD_178000 | JGI IMG/M metagenome (GOLD analysis project Ga0206116, IMG submission 178000) | Enriched microbial communities from leaf-cutter ant dump, University of Wisconsin, Madison, United States - 3A1A | ecosystem: Environmental > Terrestrial > Nest > Insects nest > Nest dump...
CGTGAACATGCGCCTGTGGCGTCAGCATCCCCGCCTGGGGGAAGTGGCCACAGGCCTGCTGTTTGGCTGCATCTGCATCGTAGGCATCGCTGCGCCCCTGCATCTGTCGCAGGGAGTCATCATCGACCCGCGTTCCGTCATCCTGAGCATGGCCGCCCTGTTCGGCGGCCCCGTTCCTGCGGCCATTGCGACGGCCATAGCCGTCGCAATGCGCTGGTCCATCGGCGGCAGCGGACTGGTCGTGGGCACCCTGGTCATCCTGTGGTGCAGTGCTGCCGGGCTGCTCTACCGCCACGCCCGCCGCCAGGGCAAGGTGGGGGTGGACAGCAAGTCGCTGCTCGCGTTTGGCGTGCTGCTGCACCTGTCCATCCTGCTGATGTTCCAGGCACTGCCTGCTGCGGTGCGCACTCACCTCAACGACACACTGCTGCTGCCCTATCTACTGGTATTCGGCCCGGCCACGGCCCTGCTGGGCTGGCTGCTGCACGACATAGAGCAACGCTTTGCCACCGAAACCGCCTTGGCCAGCAGCGTGGCACGCATCTCGGCCATCACCCAGTCCATTCCGGACGTGATCGTGCTGCTGGACGGGGAGGGGCGCTATCTGGAGGTGCTGACCCCGGACGAGTCCCGTCTGGTAGCTCCAGTCCAGCAACTGCTAGGCCGCCGCCTGTCCGAGGTGCTGCCACCCGAAACCGCCATGCCCTTGCTGCGTGCGGTGCAGGAAAGCCTGCGCAGCGGCACCCAGCAGATGCTGGACTACCAGATCCAAACGCCATCCGGGCTCATCCACTTTGAAGGGCGCTGCCAACCGCTGAACGCGCTGGTGCAGGAACGGCCCGCAGTGGTGTTCATCGCCCGCGACCGCTCGGCCCGCGTGCAGGCCGAAGAGGCGCTGCGCGAGTCCGAAGTGCGTTTTCGCACACTGCTGCGCGACATCCCCTCGATTTCCGTGCAGGGCTATCGGGCCGACGGAACCGCCGTCTACTGGAACCACGCCGCCGAACGCATCTACGGCTACACCGCCGAGGAAGCGCTGGGACGAACCCTATTCGACCTCATCATCCCCCCGGAGATGCGTCCCGGCATACGCGAGGCGGTGGCGCAGATGTTTGCCACCACCGTTCCCATTCCGGCCAGCGAACTGCGCCTGCAGCACAAGAATGGGACGCCGGTGGACGTGTTCTCCAGCCATGCGTACGTGCATGTCCCTGGCAGCGAGCCGGAAATATTTTGCATCGACATCGACATTTCCGGACGCAAGGCCGCCGAGGAAGAGGCCCGTTACCTCACCTTCTACGATGCCTTGACCGGCCTGCCCAACCGCCGCCTGCTAACCGATCGACTGGAGCAAATCATCGTCGGCGGCACCCGCACCGGCCTGTACGCCGCAGTCCTGCTGATCGACGTGGACCACTTCAAGGTGCTCAACGACAGCCGGGGCCACGATGCCGGCGATCAGATCCTGGTCGCGATGGCCCAGCGCCTGTGCGACTGCGTACGCCCGCAGGACACGGTCTCCCGGCCCGGAGGCGACACCTTCATCATCGTCCTGAGCAGCCTGAGCGCCGAAAAAGCCGATGCAGCCACCCAGGTGCAGGCTCTGGGCGGAAGGATTCTGCAATGCCTGGAGACACCCTACCAGTTGCGTCAGGAAGAACACCGCCTGAGCGCCAGCATCGGCGCAGTGCTGATTGCGCCAGGACAGTCCACCACTGTCAATGAATTGCTGCAACACGCCGACCTGTCCATGTACCAGGCCAAGGAAGCCGGACGCAACACCCTGCGCTTCTTCGACCCCGAAATGCAGGCCAGCATCCACCAGCGCCTGCTGCTGCAAACCGATATGTACCGAGGACTGCGCGAGCAGGAGTTCGAGCTGTTCTACCAGGTCCAGGTGAACGCCGACGGCCAGGCCACGGGCGCCGAAGCACTGGTGCGCTGGCGCCACCCGGACAAGGGGCTGATACCGCCCAACCTGTTCATCCCCCTGGCCGAAGAAACCGGGCAAATCTTCGCCCTTGGCCACTGGGTGCTGGCAACGGCCCTGCGCCAGCAGGCTCAGTGGCGTGCCACCCCCGGGCGGGAGGCGCTGAGCATGTCCATCAACGTCAGCGCCCACCAGTTCCGGCAGGAGCGCTTTGTCGACGAAATACGCGAACTGCTGGCCGCCAGCGGCGCAGATCCCGGCCACATCAAACTGGAGCTGACCGAAAGCCTGCTGCTGCAAGACGTCGAGGAAGTCATCGTCACCATGCAGGCCCTGCGGACGCTGGGCCTGCGCCTGTCGCTGGACGACTTCGGCACCGGCTACTCCAGCCTGGGCTACCTCAAGCGCCTGCCGCTCGACCAGATCAAGATCGACCAGAGTTTTGTGCGCAACATCATCCACGACACGCGGGATGCAGCCATTGCGCAAAGCATCATCACCCTGGCGCACAACCTGAACATGGAGGTACTGGCCGAAGGCGTAGAAACCGAGGCGCACTACCACTTCCTGCTGGAGTGCGGCTGCCGGGCCTTCCAGGGCTATCTGTTTGGCCGCCCTCAGCCCCTGGCCGATTTCCAGCACCAGTTCGCCTGAGAACGTGTTTACGCTCTTTTCGTGAGCGCACCCCCCTTTGCGGGCACTATGAAAAGACCTTGAACACGTTCTCAACCACTGCGGCGCTCAACCACGCAAAAGCTGGCTGCGTAATCGGTTTCATCGGTAACGCTGATCCAGGCATGCAGGCCGCGCTCCTGCATCCACTCCTGCATCGCCCCATGCAGCACAACGGTAGGCTGGCCGCTGGGCAAATTGGCAATTTCGCAGTTGCGCCAGGTCATCGGCATGACCATCCCCAGGCCCACCGCCTTGCTGAAGGCTTCCTTGGCAGAAAAGCGTGTGGCCAGATAGCGCAGGCCACGCTCGGGCCAACGCTGGCTACGGGCACGCCAGACGGCCAGTTCGGCGTCGGTGAGCACTTTTTGGGCAAAACGCTCGCCATGGCGCTCCACGCTGGCGCGGATGCGACGCACATCGCAAATGTCGGTGCCTATGCCGTAGATCATAAATTCCTCAAAAACAAGAGCTATTGCTCCAATATTCATAGGCGCCAGAGGCAGTCCACCCCATGAACTGCCTCCACCGCACGGGGCCAGGTGTCGCCCTGGTTCCTTGGATAATAGGCCCCGGTCGCCCCTGGAACGGTGTCCCCGGCTTGAAGTCCGGCAGGTATCCCCTAGATAACATAGAACCTATTGATTTCCCCCACCTTTCCTTTATGAAACGTATCGCCTTATTTTTATTGACCAACATCGCCGTGGTGGCGGTGCTGGGTATCACCGCCAGCCTGCTGGGTGTGAATCGCTTCTTAACGGCCAACGGCCTGGATCTGGGCGCCCTGCTGGGCTTTGCCTTCATCATGGGCTTTGGCGGCGCGATCATCTCGCTCCTGATGAGCAAGCCCATGGCCAAGATGAGCATGGGGGTGCGCATCATCAACCAGCCGGGCAATGCCGATGAAGCCTGGATCGTTCAGACCGTGCACAACTTCGCGCTGAAAGCCGGCATCCAGATGCCCGAAGTGGGCATTTACGACGGCGCCCCCAATGCGTTTGCCACCGGCGCATTCAAAAACAGCGCCCTCGTGGCCGTCTCCACCGGTTTGCTGCAGGGCATGACACGCGAGGAGGTCGAGGCCGTGATCGGCCACGAGGTGGCCCACGTCGCCAATGGCGACATGGTCACCATGACGCTGATTCAGGGGGTGATGAATACCTTCGTCGTCTTCCTTTCGCGCCTGATCGGCTATGCCATCGACAGCTTTCTGCGCAAGGGCGATGACCGCGAATCCAGCGGCCCCGGCATCGGCTACTACGTCTCGACGATCGTGCTGGATATTCTGCTGGGCTTTGTAGCGGCCATCATCGTCGCCTGGTTCTCGCGCCAGCGCGAATTCCGCGCCGATGCGGGTGCCGCCACCATGATGGGCAATAGCCTGCCCATGCAGCGTGCCCTGGCCCGCCTGGGCGGGATGCAACCAGGGGAAATGCCGAAAAACATGGCCGCCATGGGCATTGCCGGGGGCATCGGCCAACTGTTCTCGACCCACCCGCCGATCGAGCAGCGCATTGCCGCCTTGCAGGCCCGCAGTTAAAAAAAACCGCTGCAATGCATTTGCAGCGGTTTTTTCATTGCGATGGGAAGAAGGGGGACTCAGTCGTAGTTGCGGGCGTCCTCGATGACCTTGCCGTCATTGGGCAGGCTGCCCGGGTGGTGGAACTGCACTTCGCAGCGCAGCTTGGTGGCTTCCCGCACCGCATCCTGCAGCGATTGCACGAGGCCGGGGGCGGTCTCCAGGGTTTCGACGTGCAAGGTCATGGTGTCATTGGCCATGGCGCCGGTGACGACCAGGCGCACGCGCTGGATTTGCGGGAAGCGCTTGGCCACATCCACCACCTGGCCGGGCTGGACGAACATGCCGCGCACCTTGGTGGTCTGGTCGGCGCGGCCCAGCCAGCCTTTGATCCGGATATTGGTGCGTCCCGTGGGACAGGCGCCGGGCAGGATGGCCGAGAGGTCGCCGGTGCCAAAGCGAATCAGCGGGTAGTCGGCGTTCAGGGTGGTGATGACCAGTTCGCCCACTTCCCCTTCGGGCACCGGGTCGCCGGTGCCGGGGCGCACGATTTCGACGATGACGCCTTCATCGACGACCAGCCCCTGGCGTGCTGCAGTTTCGTAGGCGATCAGGCCCAGGTCGGCGGTGGCGTAGCACTGGTAGCCGGTAACGCCGCGCTCCTGCAGCCATTGCTGCAGCGAGGGCGGGAAGGCTTCGGCCGACACCAGGGCTTTGCGCAGGCTGGGCAGCGGGGTGCCCAGCGCCTGGGCTTTTTCCAGAATCAGTTTCAGGAAGCTGGGGGTGCCGATGTAGCCGGCAGGGCGCAGTTCGGCGATCGCCTGCACCTGTTGCTCGGTCTGGCCCGTGCCGCCGGGAAACACGCTGCAGCCGATGGCATGGGCGCCGTTTTCCATCATCGCCCCGGCGGGAACGAAGTGGTAGCTGAAGCAGTTGTGGATCAGCTCGCCGCTGCGAAACCCGGCGGCGTAGATAGCGCGGGCCATGCGCCAGTAATCGCTGCGCTGGCCTTCGGGTTCGTAGATCGGGCCGGGGCTGGCGAAGACGCGCGGCATCGCCGGGCCGAAGGGGTGGGTGGCAAAACCGCCGAAGGCGTTGGTGCTGCGCTGGGCCTGCTGGCGTTCAAGCAGCTGGTATTTGCGCGTGACCGGCAATTGCGCCAGTGCAGCACGGCTGGTGATGGCGGCAGCATCGACGCCGGCCAGAATTTCGGCGAAGGCCGGGCTGTTTTTTTGCGCGTGGGCGATTTGCCCCGGCAGCGCGGCCAGCAAGGCGGCTTCGCGCTCCACGGGGCTGCGGGTTTCGAGGGTGTCGTAAAAATCGGCGGGGGCGGACATCGGAGCGTTCCTTGCGGGAAAAGGGGGTCTCGGTAAAAGTGTGCCCTTGCAGGCGATGACTGGGGCAGGTGTCAGGCAAGCCAGCGTTTGCGGCGTTTATAGCTTTTCACGTCCTTGAAGCTCTTGCGTTCGCTGCCGCCGACGCCCAGGTAGAACTCCTTCACGTCTTCGTTGCTGGCCAGCTCTTGTGCCGGGCCGTCCATCACGATGCGCCCGCTTTCCATGATGTAGCCATAGTCGGCGTATTTGAGCGCCATGTTGGTGTTCTGCTCGGCCAGCATGAAGGTGACTTTTTCCTTCTGGTTCAAGTCTTGCACGATGTTGAAAACTTCTTCGACGATCTGCGGCGCCAGCCCCATCGATGGCTCGTCGAGCAGCACCATGCGCGGGTTGCTCATGATGGCGCGGCCAATGGCGCACATTTGCTGCTCGCCGCCGGAGGTGTAGGCCGCCTGGCTGGTGCGCCGGGTTTTCAGGCGCGGGAAGTAGTTGTAGACCTTCTCCAGGTTGCGGGCGATTTCGGCCTTGTCGGTGCGGGTGTAGCTGCCGGTGAGCAGGTTTTCCTCGATGGTCAGGTGGGCGAAGCAATGGCGCCCTTCCATGACCTGCACCACGCCCCGGCGCACCAGGTCGGAGGGCGAGAGGTTCTGGATTTCCTCGCCTTCCAGCGTAATGCTGCCCTTGGTGACTTCGCCGCGCTCGCCCTTGAGCAGGTTGGAGATGGCCCGCAAGGTGGTGGTCTTGCCCGCGCCGTTGCCGCCCAGCAGGGCGACGATGCCGTGCTCGGGCACTTTCAGCGAGACGCCTTTGAGCACCAGGATGACGTGGTTGTAGATGACTTCAATGCCATTGACTTCGACCAGCGATTGGGCCGCAGGGGTTGCTGTACTCATACCATCACCTAAATATTTATTGATAGCTGCAAGCGCTTTTATTTAAAGCGCTTGCAGATGTTTAACTATCCAAATGGCTTGGATAGTGCGGTAGTAGCTCTTTTATTTGCAGTCGCGAACCTGGATGTTTTTCTCCTTGGCGTATTTCTCGCCGTACTCCTTGACCAGGGGGTCCACGATGCTCTTGTCGGCCTGGTACCAGTCGGAGACGACTTCGAACTTGCTGCCGTTCCACTGCGCGATACGGGCCCAGTCGGTGCCCAGGTGGTTCTCGCAACTGGTCTTGACCGGGCGCAGCACCTTGCCAAAGCCCAGCTCGTTCAGGCGTTCCTGCGTCAGGTTCAGGTTCTCCAGGCCCCAGCGCACCTGTTCGGGGGTCATGGCCTTGCCCTTGCCGAATTTCTCCTGCGCAGTGCGCACGGCTTCCACCTGCAGCATGGCGATCACCATGCCACGGGTGTGGGCCAGCGAGCCGACGCTCTTGCCGTCCTTGGATGCGCCATCGCCCTTGTCGTACACCATGGTCTTCAGGTCGCTATGCACCTTGTCGTGCTCGGCGGTGTTGTGGATGGTGATGGTGTTGTAGCCCTTGGCGCCTGCGCCGATGTCGCGCACGTCGTGCTCGGAGCCGGCCCACCAGATGCCATACATCTTGTCGCGCGGGTAGCCAGTGGCCTGGGCTTCACGCACGGCGGTGGGGGTCATGACGCCCGCCGACCACAGCAGCACGTAGTCCGGGCGCTGCTGGCGCACTTGCAGCCAGGTGGATTTCTGTTCCACGCCAGGAGGCGTGACGGGCAGTTTCAGCAGTTCGAAGCCTTCCTTGGCAGCCCGCTTTTCCAGCAGCGCAATCGGCTCCTTTCCATAGGGCGAGTCGTGGTAGACGAGGGCGATTTTCTTGCCCTTGAGGCTGCCTTTTTCCTTTTTCAGGATGTCCTGGATCATCGAATCGGCGGCCGTCCAGTAGTTGCCCAGCAGCGGGAAGTTCCACTCGAACACCCGGCCATCGGCCGATTGCGACAGGCCGTAGCCCGGGGTGACCAGGGTCATCTTGTCGCCCGGGGCCTTGTCGCTGACGGCAAAGGTGATGCCGGTCGATTGGGTGTCGAAGCTGCCGCTGCCGCCCGCGCGGCTCTTGAGGCGCTCGTAGCACTCCACACCCTTGCCCGTGTCGTAGGCGGTTTCGCACTCTTCGTAAGTGAGCTTGACGCCATTGACGCCGCCCCTGGCATTGACCAGCTTCAAGTAATCCAGCTTGCCGTCCGCCCATGGAATGCCCAGCGGCGCGAACTGGCCGGTGCGGTAGACCAGCAGGGGCATGAACTGGTCTTCGGCGTGGGCCGCCGGGCTGGCCAGCAGGGTACCCATGCTGGCGGCGACGGTGGCGGTAGCCAAGGCAATGGATTTGAACTTCATGACAGTCTCCTTAGGGTGGGGCGGTAGCCCCGGTTGGCGGCACTCTGAGGTGTCGTGGTTAAAAAACGGTGAAAAGTGTCTAAAACGCAACAAGAGGGCACTGCCGTGCTCAGTGCGGGAAGGGCCAGACGCGCAGCTTCTGCCGTGCCGTGGCCCACAGTTTGGCCAGGCCGTGCGGTTCCACAATCAGGAAGAACACGATCAGGGCGCCAAAGATCATGTGCTCCAGATAGGTGGCCGTGGCCGTGGAAATCGGCAAGCCCAGCCAATGCGGCACCTGGTTCAGGAACAACGGCAGCAGCACGAAGAATGCCGCACCGAAAATGCTGCCAACGATCGAGCCCAGGCCACCGATGATGATCATGAACAGCAGTTGCAACGACCGGTCGAGGCTGAACGCCGCCGGCTCCCACGAGCCCAGATGGACGAAGCCCCACAGCGCACCGGCAATCCCGACCACGAAGGAACTGACGGCAAAGGCCGAGAGTTTTGCGTACACCGGGCGGATACCGATCACGCTGGCAGCCACGTCCATGTCCCGCATGGCCATCCATTCGCGGCCCACCGAGCTGCGCACCAGATTCTTCATGGCCAGCGCCAGCAGGGTCAGGATGCCCAGGCACAGCAGGTATTTATCCATCGGCGTGTTGATCTTCCAGCCGGCGATCTCCAGCGCCCGGGCACTGACCGAACCGGAGGAGGAATTGTTCGTCACCCAGGCGGCGCGGGTGGTCAGCCAGTCCACGAAGAACTGCGCGGCCAGGGTGGCCACGGCCAGGTACAGCCCGCGAATGCGCAGGCTGGGCAGGCCGAACAGTACCCCGACCACCATCGCGCACAGCCCCCCGCCGATCAGGGCGACAAGCAGCGGCATCCCCTCGAAGCGCACCTGGAAGTTGTAGGCGGCATACGCCCCCACGGCCATGAAGGCGGCAGTGCCCAACGAAATCTGACCGCAGTAGCCGACCAGGATGTTCAGCCCCAGGGCTCCCAGACTCATGATGACGAAGGGAATCAGAATTGCCTGGAAGGTGTAGTCATTAGCCACCATGGGCACGACGAGGAAGGCAATCGCCAGCAGGCCCAGGATGGCGTAGCGGTCCTGTGCGACGGTGAAGATCTGCTGATCGGCGGCGTAGCTGGTCTTGAATTGACCGTTTTCACGATAGAACATGTTGTTTTTCCTCCCGGCTTACACGCGGTCAATGATCTTGTCGCCAAACAAACCCTGGGGGCGCACCAGCAGGAAGCACAGTGCCAGGCCATAGGCAAACCAGGTTTCGATGCCACCGCCCACCATGGGGCCGATGTACACCTCCGAGAGCTTTTCGCCCACACCGATGATCAGGCCGCCGATGATGGCGCCGGGCAGCGAAGTCAGCCCTCCCAGAATCACCACCGGCAGCGCCTTGAGCGCCACCAGCGACAGCGAATACTGCACGCCCAGCTTGCTGCCCCAGATCACTCCGACCACCAGGGCCACGGCCCCGGCCACTGACCAGACGATGACCCAGATGCGCGACAGCGGAATGCCGATGGATTGCGCGGCCTGGTGGTCATCGGCCACGGCCCGCAGCGCCCGGCCGGTCTTGGTTTTCTGGAAGAAGATGCTCAATGCGACCACCATGATGGCGGCGATGCCGGCGGCAAACAGGTCTTCCAGGCTGATCATCACGCCGCCGTCGAAGGTGGACTCCAGCAGGAACACCGGGTCCTTGGGCATCCCTACGTCGATGCTGTAGACCTCCGAGCCGAACACCATCGGCCCGAAGCCGTCCAGCAGGTAGGCAATGCCCAGTGTGGCCATCAGCAGAATGATCGGCTCCTGATTGACCAGGTGGCGCAGCGCCAGGCGCTCGATCACCCAGGCCACGATGACCATGCACACCAGCGTGACGACGATGGCCAGCAGATTGCCCAGCAGGCCCGGCTCCATGCCCAGCCATTGCGGAATCCACTGCGAGAACCGGGCCATCACCAGGGCGGAGAACAGCACCATCGCCCCCTGGGCAAAGTTGAAAACGCCCGAAGCTTTGAAAATCAGTACAAAACCGATAGCTACCAGCGCATACAGCGTGCCAACCATGAGGCCGCCAAATAGTGTTTCCAAGAAGAATGCCACGGCAATAGCTCCTTTTTTGATAGTTTTAGTGCGTTTAATGCGAAGTGCCCAGGTAGGCCCGGATCACGTCTTCGTTGTTGCGCACTTCGTCGGGTGCGCCGTCGCCAATCTTCTTGCCGTAGTCCAGCACCACCACCCGATCGGAGATGTCCATCACCACGCCCATGTCGTGCTCGATCAGCACGATGGTGGTGCCGAACTCGTCGTTCACGTCCAGGATGAAGCGGCACATGTCCTGCTTCTCCTCCACGTTCATGCCGGCCATGGGTTCGTCCAGGAGCAGCACCTGCGGCTCCATCGCCAGGGCGCGGCCCAGGTCCACGCGCTTTTGCAGGCCGTAGGGCAACTGGCCCACGGGCGTCTTGCGGTAGGCCTGAATTTCCAGGAAGTCGATGATGTGCTCGACAAACTCGCGGTGGGCCAGCTCCTCGCGCCGCGCCGGGCCAAGGTGCAGCGCCTGCAGCAGGATGTTGCTTTTCATCTTCAGGTTGCGCCCGGTCATGATGTTGTCGATCACGCTCATGCCCTTGAACAGCGCCAGGTTCTGGAAGGTGCGGGCCACGCCCATTTCCGCCACCTGGCGGCTGTTCATGTGCGCAAAGGTCTGGCCGCGGAAGGTGATCGAGCCTTCGCTGGGCGTATACACGCCGTTGATGCAGTTGAGCATCGACGACTTGCCCGCGCCGTTGGGGCCGATGATCGAGCGGATTTCATGCTCGCGCACGTTGAATGAGATGTCGGTCAGCGCTTTCACGCCGCCAAAGCGCAGGCTGATGTTCTGGATGTCCAGAATGACATCGCCGATTTTCTTGTCCGTCATGGCATTGGCCTTCTCTTGGGCAATGGGGGTAGGGGGCTGCGGGGCGCCGGCAGCGGCGCGGTCGTGTTCCAAAACAGCGGCATCGGTCATGGTGCGTTCCCGGGCGGTGCTCAGGCGGCCTGGCGGGCGGGGGCGAACACCTGCCCTTCCAGAATCTTCAGCGTGGCGCTGACGCTGCCGGTGCGCCCGTCTTCGAACTTCACCTGGGTTTCGATGAACTGCTCGGTCTTGCCGCTGTACAGCGCATCGATCAGCACGCCGTACTTGTCGGCGATGAAGTTGCGGCGCACCTTGCGGGTGCGGGTCAACTCGTCGTCGTCCGGGTCCAGCTCCTTGTGCAGCACCAGGAAGCGGGCCACCTGGGTGTCGGCCATGCCGTCCTCGGAGGCCAGCCCGGCATTGACCTGGCGCACGCAGTCGGCCACCAGCTCCAGCACCTGGGGCTTGGATGCCAGATCGACATAGCCGCCGTAGGGAATGCCCTGGCGCTCGGCCCAGTTGCCCACGGCTTCGTAGTCGATATTGATGAAAGCGCAGACCTTGTCCTTGCCGTTGCCAAAGCACACGGCTTCCTTGATGTGGGCAAAGAACTTGAGCTTGTTCTCGATATAGTTGGGCGCAAACATCGCCCCGGAGGCCATCTTGCCCACATCCTTGGCCCGGTCGATGATGCGCAACTGCCCGTTGGCACCGATCACCCCGGCATCGCCGGTGTGGAAATATCCCTGCTCGTCGATCACCTCGGCAGTGGCGTCCGGGCGTTTGTAGTATTCCTTGAGCACCGAAACGCCCTTGAGCAGCACCTCGCCGTTGTCGGCAATCTTCAGTTCGATCCCGGGAGCGGCCTGCCCCACGCTGTTGATGTCCACCTGCCCGTCACGCTGCAGGCACACATACGCGCAGGTTTCGGTCTGGCCATAGAGCTGCTTGAGATTGATGCCGATGCTGCGGAAGAACTGGAACAGCTCCGGCCCGATGGCCGCCCCGGCGGTATAGGCCACGCGAATGCGGGACAGCCCCATGGCGTTGCGCAGCGGCCCGTAGATCATCAGGTCGCCCAGCCAGTATTTCAGCCGGTCCATGGCGCCGATGCTTTTGCCATCGAGGATGTCCGAGCCCACGCGCTTGGCCACGTCCATGGCCTTCTGGAACAGCCATTGCTTGAACGCTGCCGCATCCTCCATGCGGATCGACACCGAAGTCAGCATCCCCTCGAACACCCGGGGGGGCGCAAAGTAGTACGTGGGGCCGACCTCGCGCATGTCGATCGCCACCGTGGCGGCCGATTCCGGGCAGTTGATGGTGAAGCCCGCCACCAGCCACTGGGCGTAGGAGAACAGGTGGTCGCCCACCCACGCCGGCGGCAGGTAGGAGATGACGTTGTCGCTGGGCCCCAGCTTGTCCACCTCGACCCCGCCCTTGGCCGAGCCGATGAAGTTGGCGTGCGTCAGGCACACGCCCTTGGGCTTGCCCGTGGTGCCCGAGGTGTAGAGGATGACGGCCACATCCTCGGTTTGCACGCGCTGGTGCATGTTTTCCCACACGCCGGGATGGTCGCGATCCCAGGCCTGGCCCAGTTTTTTCAGTTCGGCGGTGCTGATCAGGCCCGGTTCCTGGTATTTGCGCAGGCCGCGCGGGTCGTCGTAAATGATGTGGGTGATGCCCGGCACGGTTTCGCGCACTTCCAGCAGCTTGTCCACCTGCTCCTGATCCTCGGCAAAGGCAAAGTGAATGTCCGCATCCTGTACGACAAATGCCATTTCCTGCGCCACTGCATCCTGGTAGAGCGGAATCGGAATGGCGCCCAGGCTCTGCACGGCGGCAAACCCCATGTAGACGTGAGGGCGGTTGTCGCTGACGAAAGCCAGGTTCTGCCCGCGAGCCAGGCCCAGGGCAGCCAGGCCGCAGGCCATGTGGCGCACATCGCGGGCCACGTCGGCCCAGCTCCAGGTTTGCCAAATACCGAACTCCTTCTCACGCAGCGCTGGCGCATCCGGGCGCTGGGCAGCGTGTTCTAGGAGCAGGTGCACAAAAGTGGTCGCCATGGCGGTTCCTCGCAAACAATGTTCTGGGATGGGCGCAGTCAGTTTTGTGTCAAAAAGTCTGATTTGCACCGGATTCACAACAATCCTAGTGGCGAGTTTGACGCCTATGTGTCTTTTTGATTACATTCCTCGGGAAATTCCTCATCGGGTTATCCTGCTGTCTACAAGGGCTATCTGTTTTTTACTGTGGTTTATTTTCATCATTTGCAGGGGTGAACCGCAGGAAAACACGCCATCTTGTGGCAAACCCTAGGGGGTGCGCCTGGCAACTGCCCCGATGCTTATCGTTTATGAGTTCGACACCTTCTTTGTACCAACGCAGACGCGCCCCTTCCGCGCAGGAATTGGACAGCATTCCATGGCTGCGCCTGCTCCTGCCCCATGAGCGAGACCGGGCGGTCGGCGCCATCCAGGTCACCCAGGCCACCCCGGGCGAACATGTATGCGTGCTCGGCCGCCAAGTCACCTACTGGTTCGGCTTGATCGACGGCCTGCTGAAAATGAGCGCTGAAAACGCCCAGGGCGTGAGCATGACCTTCGCGGGCCTGCCCCCGGGCGGCTGGTTCGGCGAGGGCACCGCCATCAAGCGCGAGCCGTACCGCTACAACGTACAGGCATTGCGCAAAAGCGTGGTGGCCGGCCTGCACATCGACACCTTCCACTGGCTGCTGGACCACTCGCTGGGCTTCAATCGCTACATCATGAGCCAGCTCAACGAACGCCTGGGACAGTTCATCGGGGCGCGGGAGATCGACCGCCTCTCCAGTCCCGACCTGCGCGTCGCCCGCAGCCTGGCGGCGCTGTTCAACCCCGTGCTCTACCCCTACCCCGGCGACTCGCGCCTGCTACGCATCACCCAGCAGGAACTGGCTTATCTGGTTGGTCTGTCCCGCCAGCGGGTCAACGAAGCCCTGGCCACGCTGGAGGCCGCCGGCGCCATTCAGGTCGAATATGGCGGCCTGCGCGTTCTGGATCTGGAAGCCTTGCGCAGTGAAGTGTTTCAAAGCAGGAAGTCTGCCCCCCAGGCTGCGGAAAACACCGCTATTTAAGGCGCTTCAAAAGCGCGGGCGAGGCGGTGCGGCGACAATACGCGCCATTCCTTTGCCAAGAGATGGCCATGCCCTCCTCCAAACCCCGATCTTCTTCCGGCCCGCGCCCCGGCCCTCGTCCCGCCCGCCGGGACTTTTCTTCCTCTGGCCCACGCCGTGCGCAGGAGCGTGACGGGCGCCCGAACCGCCCCGACGGTGAGCGCCGTTTCGAGCGCACCGACCGTTTTGACCCCGCCGCCCGTGGCCCGCGCCAGGAAGGGGAGCGCGGCCCGCGCCGGGAACGCAACGACCGCCCGCAACGGGACTTTTCCGAGCGGTCGCAGCGCAGCGGCGACCGTTTCGAGCGTGGCAGCGACCGCCCGCCCCGCAGCAGCTTTGGCCAGACCGATGGCCGCCCCAGCTTTCGCCGCACCGACGGGGAGCGCCAGGAACGGCGCTTTGAAGGCGGTGAACGCCCCCAGCGCCGCTTTGACAACGACCGCCCCGGCCTGCGCGACGAACGCGGCCCGCGCCGGGAACGCGATGGGTTTGGCCAGTCCGACCGCCCCAGCTTCCGCAAGGAACAGGGGGCACGCCGCGATGGGACTCGCCAAGAGCAACGTTTTGCCGGTGGCGAGCGTCCCCAGCAACGCCGCCGGGACAACGACCGCCCCGGCTTGCACGACGAACGCGGCCCGCGCCGTGACCGCCCGCAACCGGATTTTTCCGACCGGCCGCAGCGCAGCGGCGACCGTTTCGAGCGTGGCGGCGACCGCCCGCCCCGCAGCAGCTTTGGCCAGACCGATGGCCGCCCCAGCTTTCGCCGCACCGATGGGGAGCGCCAGGAACGGCGCTTTGAGGGTGGCGAGCGCCCGCCGCGCCGCGCCGAAGGCGAACAGCGGCCAGCCCCCCGTCCGGAGCGCGGCCCCCGCACGGACCGCCCACAGCGTGACTTCTCTGACCGGCCGCCGCGTGGCGACTTCAACCGCGCCCCGCAACGCTCCGCCACGGCGCCGGAAGGCGAACAGCGGGGCCGGGGCAGCATCCGCACCTACCGGGCACCAGCCAGCCTGAAAGGCAAGGCCGCGCCGATCAAGGTCATCCGCCCCGAAGACAAACCGGCAGGGGATGCCGAGTCCGGGCAGCGCAGGCGCAAACCCCGGCAGGAGTGAGGGGTCGCTGCAGGCCACCGAA
>Ga0206116_1001245_pt1 | contig 14959 bp, 9 predicted proteins | sample 3A1Ametagenome_FD_178000 | JGI IMG/M metagenome (GOLD analysis project Ga0206116, IMG submission 178000) | Enriched microbial communities from leaf-cutter ant dump, University of Wisconsin, Madison, United States - 3A1A | ecosystem: Environmental > Terrestrial > Nest > Insects nest > Nest dump...
TGCGCCGGATATATCGTATCATTTCTGGGCAAGCGGGTTTTATACTATGGCCGTGACGCAGAAACGCATATCGAGCACTTCCCTCAATCGTGAGAGATCTCGAACGAAAAAGACCGCCTTTCAAAATTTTTCAGCTTTGCGGTACTGCGGCAGGTACAATCGCGCTCATCGCCCCTCCCTATTTTGAAGCAACGTACATAAAAACGACCTCAGCTGCCTCAGCATTACCGAGAAAGCTCTTGGATTAAGGTTGACTACAATCTTCGGAAAAATTGGTTGCGGGGGCAGGATTTGAACCTGCGGCCTTCAGGTTATGAGCGCAGCCTAGTTCTTCGTAACTATCTGATATTTCAACATGAAATAACTTTCCATACTTATACGTGCAAGTAACCGTGTAAGTCAAGCTTTCAGGTTTTGGGTAAGTAAAAACCTGAAGGTCGTAGAATTACGCGGTGAATGCCACCTTTATTCACCGCACAATAAGCGGCGAATATTCTTGCCACTGCGGTGAATATCGGCTATATTTACCGCAGAAAGTGCGGTGAATATGTGGATATACGAACACAAAGACTGGCCTGATTTTACATGGGATGCCAAGGCAATAGCCGGAAAGCTGGCGGAAGCGCGTCACCAGCAGGGGCGCCTGCTCGGACGCATGGAGGGGCTGGGCTTTGACCTGCGCCGCGAGGCCAGTCTCGACACCCTCACCAGCGATGTTGTGAAGTCTTCAGCTATTGAGGGGGAAACGCTAAATCCCGAAGAGGTACGCTCCTCCATTGCACGGCGTTTGGGGCTGGACATCGCAGGGCTTGTTCCCGCCAACCGAGACGTTGAAGGCATTGTCGAAATGATGCTCGATGCCACGCAAAAATTCTCCAAGCCCCTTACAAAAGATCGACTTTTTGACTGGCATGCCGCCCTCTTCCCCACAGGTCGAAGCGGGATGCACAAAATCACCGTTGGCGGCTGGCGCACAGAGGAAGCTGGCGCAATGCAGGTGGTTTCGGGCGCAATGGGAAAAGAAAAAATCCACTTTGAAGCCCCCAATGCCAAGCTACTTGAAAAGGAAATGAAAACTTTTTTGACGTGGTTTGAAAAGAAATCAGACATTGATGCGGTGCTCAAGGCAGGTATCGCGCATTTGTGGTTTGTCACCATCCACCCGTTTGAAGACGGTAATGGACGCATTGCCCGTGCGATTGGCGACATGGCTTTGGCGCGGGCGGACGGCACGACAGACCGTTTTTATAGCCTCTCCGCACAAATCGAACGGGAACGCAAAGCCTATTACGACCATCTAGAGCGCCAGCAACGAAGTGAACCAGATATTACGGACTGGCTGTCATGGTTTCTGGATTGCCTTGGCCGAGCCATTATCAATGCAGAAACAACACTAGGCAATGTTTTATTCAAAGCAAAGCTTTGGAAGAAAATCAATGAAGCGCCAGTTAATGACCGCCAACGCAACGTCCTCAACCGCATGCTTGAAGATGGCTTCACGGGATTCATGAACACTTCCAAATACGCAAACCTGGCGAAATGCTCGAATGATACCGCTTTAAGGGATATTCAGGACTTGGTTTCGCGCGGGATATTCCTACAAAACGAAGGTGGCGGACGCAATACCAGCTATCGCTTAACTTCGTAAGCCTTGTTCCGTAGCATCTAACCGCTCTTTAAGCTCATTTACAAAAGGAGAAGGCCCTAAACGCTGAACACCGTACCTACTTGGGATCCAACCTGAATAGAGCATGTGGACGGCATCTCGGGCCCGCGTCAGGCCCACATAAAATAATCGACGACTCTCACGTAATGTCGCTTCATTCTCATTGCGCCATGGCATAGCCCCCATATCCATGCCAGCCATAATAACGACATCGTATTCGCACCCCTTAGCTGAATGTAAGGTAAGAAGATTGAGGTGATTAGGAGATCCATCACGACCACTCAGACTTACTAGGTCTAATCCCTCCAACTTTCCTTCATCGGCGAAGGCCTCCTCCATGTTCACTATCTGCTCATACTGGTCGGCAAGACTAGGCTCGATAGCAATCAATGGGTCAATCAGATCAGCTTTAATTGCTGAAACAAACGTTGCAGCAAGACCATCATCCGTCCTATGGGCTACAAGAAAGCGAGTGAGGTCGATAGCGGCCGTTCGCGCAATGCTTTCGCTGGCTTGGCCCGACCTGAACCCTACCCAACGGCTAATCAGCCCTCTTAGCAGCGGCTTTCCTTTCCGCCATCCACCTGAGCACCATGCAGCGCAATCTTCAACCCAGCTGGTTAAGCCGACTTTCTTATAGGGCGCAGCATTATCAACACGAATGAAGTCGATCCCGGCGGCTGTCGCGGCCTCGGCCATGACATCTCCCACTTGTGCCGTTCTATATAGGATCGCTATATCTCCTAATGCGCGTCCAGGCTTTGTCCTCAACGCTTCGGGAATTATAGTGTCCATTATATAAGATGCTTGGTCTTCTAAGCCGCCAGTACGTTCAGTGAACTCTATGGTTGCCAGCCTGGTCGGATCTAAAGGTTGGTAACCGCGCGTCTCTTGTAACACCATTTCAGAAGCACGAATAATCCGCCCAGCTGAGCGATAATTAAGTTGAAGCCGAACTGTCTCTACATCAGGTCGCGTAGCAAGCTCTGAGAGTAGACCGCCGTCTGCGCCAGTGAAGCCATAGACAGACTGATCAGAGTCCCCAACCGCAAAAAGCCGAACATTTCCTTCGAAGGCCAGCCTGTTAACAATTCTATGTAGTGGAACACCCAGATCCTGATACTCATCTATCGCTAGTACAGGAAACTTGGCGGCAATAACTGGTAAAACCCAGTCATGTTCAGCGACAAGCTGATTACCGAAGACCACAAGGTCATCGAAGTCGAGAAGTCCTTGGCGTCTTAAATCGGCCTCATAGGTCTCGATTATGCGAGCAAGAGAAGGGTCTGTCTGCCATTCAGGAGCGTTCCGATCGAGGTGCGTGCGCCGGTATTTTCCCATGTCTTGACTCTTAGCTGGGTTACCAATACCCAATACCCGCTCACTTGCTCGCCTAAAAGAAGCGTCCATTTGACGGCTCGTTGCCAACGTAATCGGATAGGGTACTGGCAGTGCGGCAAGACGCACATAAGGCATGATGATGTGTCTCAGACAAAAGCTATGGATCGTCCCAACGAACAAATTGGGAACGTCGCCAAGCCCTAGTAACTCTAAACGTCTTTTTAATTCTCGCGCGCACTCTTGGCTATATGTAATACACGCGACACCTTGCGGTATTCTGACGTCTTCTGCGAGAATGCGCGCAATTTTCAAGACCAAGGTTTTTGTTTTGCCGCTACCGGGACCGGCCAGAACGACACAGTGCCCTTCGGATTCGTAGGCAGCTAATTGACCAGGATTATTAGCTAGATCCGCTACCTGACGGAGGTAGGCGGTGCTGATGCTACGATACTTCATCACGGATTTTTTCAAGTGCCTCACGAATATATGCTGGGCAAGAAGCAGTATCCACCAGCGATGCGAGTCTTTGTGCGAAACGTCCTTTGCTGACCCTATCAATCAATTTTAATAACCGTTCTTTGTCCAGGGTATCAGGATCCTCTACCCATCCCTCTAGAGCGTCCTTTGTTGTCTGGACCAACCTAGGGAGCTCTTCTAAGATAATGGTTTGCATATCCTCACTTAACCCACTTTTGAATAAGTCTATCTCAAGAGTATCATCATTCACGAAGAAGCCCCGCTGAGTGCCGTAAATAAAGGTGCTTCTCTCATCGAGCTCCTCGTAGGTGTGGGCTGGATCAACAATTCCCAGTAAACGCTGGATTCGCCCAACGGAACGAGGGAGAGAACCAGCCACAAGATCACGATCAGTAAGGATCACATACGGAATGTTGAGGCCGCCAGATCCAAGAAGCTTCACATAGGGTGCGAAGTTCGTTCCAGCCACTGAGCACACAGATATACCAAGTACGTCTAGGTGTATACCGAGAGCCTCAGCAAAGGCGGGAACCAAAAAGCGTTCTGCCTCCCCTTCTACCAGAACAACCCCGCGCGCAAAAAAGAGCTCTCCCCGTGTGACGTCAACATAGCGCTGAAGGTCTGCCTCTTCATCCGCAGTTAAGGGGGCTTGAGCCGTCGATGCGCCCCATGTTGATGATGTTTCTGCATCATGACGTAGCAAGACAAGCGATCTCAAGGGCGCGACGCTGGCAATATGGGGGGAATGTGTTGTTAGGATCGTTGTTAGACGGGAGGGAGAAGCCTCTCTTCGTCTTCTAGAGGAATCTGCTTCTAAAAAGTACTTATAGACCAAACGTTGGACATGCGGATGTAAGTGAGCTTCTGGTTCCTCAACGGCGAGGAAAGTATGATTCCTTGCTCCATCCTCGGCCAGCCTATCGAATTCCAGACTCTTAAGTGTTAAAAAGATGAGGTTAGACGTTCCAAGGCTAGCCTCATCAATCCCTCTGCTCCCATTATCGATCAATATGCGAAGTGCTTGTAATAGTGTATCAGCCTTTACGGGAGAGAGACCTAAACTTAGTGAAGACGCGTGCTGTCCACCGACGATTTCGATCAACCGCCGACTGATTGTTTGGGCTGTACTTTGTACGCCATTATGTGCGATAAGTTGCGCCTGAGCCACATCAATTTCGGACTCAATTTTTTTGCGTTCTGTCTCCCCCATGTTTTCTGCCATTGACTTGATTAATGGACGAAGCGGGGATCGATGCCAAGTCGCCAGATCCTTCTCTGCATCCCTCAATGCTCCAAGCACGTCGAGAGGGAGCATACGTCTTAGAGTGCTTGATACAGAGTTATCTGGATCACTGCCTCCGAAGATGATGTATTCGTAGTCTGCAAGGCTGGCAGGTTCGCCTTCAAGATCGCCTTTCGGCTGGAATCGGTAAGTTACGCGGGAGACCATAGGCGGCCCAGGACTAATAATACAATCACCGAGATGTGCTATAAGACTGGGATCCCTGTCGTAGTCGGTAAGGTCGACGGAGATTTCAACCGTAGCCCCCATCTTCTCGTCACCGAGTCCATCCCAAAAATGATCAAGCGTCAACATTCGATCTCGTTCAGAGAGGCTTGGATCTAGAACAAGTTGCAAGGCAAAGATTAGGTTACTTTTACCAACCTTATTCTCCCCAACAATGACTAGGCTATCACCGGTATATACTTGAAAATCAGAAAAATTCGCAAAGTTCTTAATGCTTATTTTTGAAATGCGCATCACATAATACCCTTTTAATTTACAGGCTGTTTAGTCCCAATTCTGATACGAAAGAGAATGCGCATTGAGATCATCACGATAATTGCGCCAGTTCGGTAGACAGCGATCCATCAGCGCGGTAAAGCGGGCATTGTGTGTGGGCACCAGAAGATGAGCCATTTCATGAATGACGATATATTCAAGACAGTACTTCGGCTTTTTTGCCAGCTCTGTATTCAAACGTATGGCGCGAGCGGTGGGGTTACAGCTTCCCCACATGGTTCTCATCTGCTGCACATAAACCCTGTCCACTGTCACCCCCATCACCGGCTGCCACTTTTCAATCAGCAGCAATGCTGCAGCCTTTATTTCAGCGCGGTAAAACTGGGCAACAACGGCCTTCATTTTGTCCACACTCGCGGGTGGACGCACCTGCAAGATCATCCTGCGGGGTTCTAGCTGAACCTCTGGTGCTGCTTCCCGTTCAAGTACCTGGAGAAGATAACGCTCACCCCAAAGATAATGACTCTCCCGTTCCAAATACTCGCGTGGCGTCTCCCGCTCTTGCCTCTGTAGCTTGGCCTGCCGGAGCTTGATCCAGTCGAGTTTCGATATTGCAAAGCTACGAATGGTATCCAGGTTCATCCGCACGGGGGCAGAAATGCGCACCCGTCCGGTTGGTGGGTATACGCTCAAATGGATGTTCTTGATGTCCTTGAACACCACATCCACCTGAATATCATTTAAGTCAAGCGTTGCTGTTGTCATCAGTACTCGCTTTGCGCCACTATGACCGGAAAGATGCGCTCTACCTCGGCGACATCCTGCAGAATATCATAAAGCGCCTGTTTGATGGTTTTTTCCCTTGGCGAAACGCCGCGCCAGCCATCTGGACGCACCCTGCGCACCGTCTCGTCGATTTGAAGGGCCAGCGCCTCGTTTTGACCAAGGTTGTTCCACAATGCACGCTTACCAGGAGTATTTAGTGCAGATGGGATCTCTGCCGCATGTCCAGCCACAACTTTACCTGTGAGCTCAGAAATACGCTTCAGATACTCTTCGTATTCTATAGCCTTAGCCTTACGCGCCGCGATAATTTCATCCAGCAGTTCCGACATTTTTTCAAAATACGCCGGATCACTTATGTGATCTTTGATGATTTTGCTGCGAACATTATTCTCGATGATTTCAGCGATGGAGTTCTTATCACCTTTCAGCCCGCCGAGCTGCTCAGCAATGGCCTCGCCAATACCGCTTTTCACAATTAGGTCCAGCAGCCCCATATTGCTAAAGGGGGAAATTACTCGCGCATCATCAGCCTCGATATAGGTGTCGAGTAGATGGCGCATGTCCGCCTCGAAAGGCTTAAGATCAAGCCTCTCACCGCTGGCGCTACGGATAATTTCGCGCAGATTAATGTAGTCATCCATCTTCTTCTTGATGCTGGCGATTTCATCTGCGTTATATCCTGCTGCCTCAAGCTCATCTGCGATGTTAGCGTAAGCGCGCACCAGTGCGACAACAGCCTTGTAGAGAGCAACCCGTTGCGGTTCATGATTTTTAAGATCGTCGGCGATTTCTGTATTGCCACAGAAATAATGGATATGCGCCAGATCATCTCTCGGAGGCTGTACGGGCTCACAAAGCAGAGCAAGGGTTTCCAACGCCTGATCAAGTCGCTCCTTACCTTTCTTCAGGCGATCCTGCACCATTACTGCCGGATCGGCGCCGCCCGCACTGTGATCCAGCTCGGAAGTGTAAACAGCAATGGCGTTCTCGACCTTTTTAAACAAATCCTTGTAATCGACGATATAGCCAAAATCCTTATCCTCGCCGTCCAGCCTGTTAACGCGGCAAATGGCCTGGAACAGCCCATGATCCTGCATAGATTTATCGATATACAGATAGCTACATGGCGGCGCATCAAAGCCGGTAAGCAGCTTATCCCTCACGATCAGCAGCTTCATGTTAGCTGGTTCTTTAATGAACAAATCCTTGGCACGGTCTTCATAGGTTTCGGTCTGAGTTTTTCCTGGAGCAGCATCAACGTTCTTCAACAACCCAGTATAGGTGTTGTAAATAAACTCCTTGTCGGTTTCGGTGTTGGCCCCGGTGTCTTCGGTTGTGATGTCTTGGGCCAGTGGGCTGTAGGATGTAACCACAGCACATCTATCCTTGAACTGAGTCTTCTGAAAGAGCGTAAAATATTTACATGCCTCGAAAATGCTTGATGCGACCAGGATGGCGTTGCCGCGTTCGCTAGACAGGCGTGGTTTAACGCTGAAATCGAAGATAATATCCGCGACAACCTTATCCATGCGGGATTTGGAGCTGAGTACGCTTTGCATCGTACCCCATTTCTTTTTCAGCTCATCCTTTTGCCAGTCGTTGAGTCCCTTGGTTTTGGCCTCGAACCAAGCATCTATCTTGTCCTCTGAGCCAAGGCGCTGGTCTATGTCACGAGCTTCATAAATCAGGTCAAGAACCACTCGGTCCTCCACCGCCTCGCTAAATTTATAGGTATGAATATCACTACCGAAGACTTCGCGGGTGGTCTGCTTATCTTTTTTCAGCAGCGGCGTGCCAGTGAAACCGATGAACACGGCGTTGGGCATCATCGCCTTCATAACGCGGTGTAGTTTGCCACTCTGTGTACGGTGGCATTCATCTACGAATACAAACACCTCTCCCATCGTCGGGCTGGGCTGGCCTTCCAGATCACGGATAAAGGCGTCAAAATCCTCAACATCTCTGCGGCCAAATTTGTGCACCAGCGAGCACAATAAACGCGGGGTTGGCTGACCGAGTTTGTTCATCAAGTCGCGGCCACTGGTGGCGCGTATTTTATTGGCATCACTTTCAGAAACAGCGCCCGCAGCTTTCAAAACACCCGCGATCTGTTTGTCTAGCTCGTCACGGTCAGTAATGATCGCAATCCGCGCTGCAGGGTTGTTCTCCAAAATCCATCTGGCCAGCAGCACCATGACGATACTTTTGCCACTGCCTTGTGTGTGCCAGATGATCCCGCCCTTGCGCTGGCGCACATGGTCCTGTGCCGCCTTGACACCGAAATACTGGTGAACACGCGGTAGCTTCTTGATGCCACCGTCGAACAGCACGAAGTCGAAAATCAACTCTAGCAATCTCTTCTTATTGCACATCTTAAGAAGGTATTTATCGAGTTTAAAACGGCTATTATCCTGCTCGTCTTCCTTCCATTTCAGGAAATATTTTTCCTCTGTCTTAATGGTGCCGTACTGGAGACCTTCGGCATCGTTACCGGCAAAAACGATTTGGACGGTGGTAAAAAACCACTCGTTAAATGCTTTTTGCTGGTTGGAGAGCAGTTGCCGAATACCGTCGCCGATAGAGACACGGCTATTCTTCAACTCAATCACGCCGATGGCGATGCCGTTGATATACAGGACCAGGTCGGGGCGACGCTCGCGGTTACCCTTGAGCGTGACCTCCTCGGCGATGACGAAATCGTTCTCCTCTGGCTCACTCCAGTTGATGAGATGGACGGTTTCGGTGACCGCGCCTGCCTCAGTCTTCACCTGCACGCCATAACGCAACAGGGTATAGACAGCCTGGTTGTTGCCGTAGAGGGTGCGGTTGTGGTTATCAGCTTCGGTCCGCAATGCATAGAGCGCCCTGCTGATATGTGCGGGGCTGTATCCGCTTTTGGTTAGCCAAGTCGTGAGCAGCTCTTCTTCGATATTGCTGTTGCCCTCGCGGTCAGTCCAGTCGCCGAGGTAGCGGTACTTCAGTTCATCACGGAAAAGGGCGATAACACGGTTTTGGGTTTCACGCTCTGCTTTGCCGAGATTACTCATGTTTCACCTTAAACAGCTTAAAGCTGACCTGATACCTGTAAAAATCGATGTTGCTGGTGACCTTTAACGCCCGCCGCAGGCGCAAATCGTCCTCAAGGGCGATGATGACGCCGCGAACAGTTTGTTTTTCTTCTGCCAGCTCATCCAGCACATACCCCATGTAACGCTGCACCTGGCCGATCACGACATCGCTGGCGCGGCCCTTCTTAAGCTCGACGACCAAAAGCGTCTTTTTGTCCTTGCTGATCGCCAGGATATCGATGGGGCCGGTGTCGCTGGGATATTGCTGCCCGACAATCTCGCCATCCGCCTCAAAAATATCGTAGTTTTTGCCCAGCTCCGTATTTCCCCAGTTCTGGACAAGAAAGTCTTCTAGGTGCTTTTCCAGGGCAAACGCCGAGGGGTCTTCAACGGTTTCGTCGTTTGATACCAGTGTCGGCCCCGCTTGGCCTGCCAGCAACTTTTCTATTTCTACCGCGTGCTTGGTGATGTCGCTGACGGTGCCGATCGACCCTGTCGAGTTCTGCAGGGGCTGGCTCATTTCACTGCGTTCGATGGTTTTTGAATACCATTGAACCTTGCGGCGGTGGGGCAAGCGTTCGCCGGGAACGTAGTAATAGCTGCCCTGTACCTCGCCCGCCCAATAGGCTCCTTCGCCATTAGGGCATAAAATGATGTCCCCCTTATCGATACCTTTGCAGATCGTATGCAGCATCCCGCAAGCAAGGCCCGCCGTGACTTTGCTTTTGCCGGGATTTTTTTCAAGGTAGATCGGTATGAACTCCTTGTTAAACTCGCGCCAGTTTTCGGAAAGGCGGGTTGTGAGATCGAAATCTATATCCCAGCCACCGGCAATATATTGCCCATCGTGAAAATCTTTGGCGAGGGCGGCCTTGCGCCCCGGCATAACACGGTAATAGCTTCTGACGTTACTCATATCAGCCGTATCCTTCCGGTCAGCAGCTCCTGCATCATGCCCTGCTTGACCATGCGGGCTTTGGCGAGCTTTTCCTCCAGCGCGGCAATATCAGCATCCATGTCTGAGAGGATGGCGGCTATGGCCTTCTGTTCCTTAAGCTGAGGCAGTGAAAAAGATACCTTAACGAAAGCTGTTTTTGATAGATTATACCGAGTCGCGCCTTGCGCCAGCGACTTCAATAGTTCGCGGCCTTCCCGACTCCTGAAGTAGTATGCCAAGTAGAGTCCATCAGCTAATGATTCTTCACGAAATCGAAAGCCAAAGCAAAAGCTATTCAGAAAGACGTCTTGAACATCCTCTGTTAAAATGGCGCACATCCCGACTTCCTCGGGTGTTTCTGACGAACCGTTGAAAAATAAGTCACCTTTCGCGACGCGGTTCTGAGTTTCGGAAGATGTGACATCCACTGCCTCAAAAGCGTTACAATCGATCACGACATTCGACATAATGTTCATGAAGGTAATGTAATGACCAGCCCCATGACCGAAATCTTTTTTGCCTTTTCGGGTAAGACCGCCAAACGTCGTGCCAATCTCCTCCAATCGCCTCATGTCCCACTTCCCACTAAAACCCGGCAGGCGTTTTTTGCCGGTGAGGAGTTCCTGTATCGCGCCTTGTTTGATCTGGCGCTTTTTGGAGATGAGCTGCTCCAGCGCCTCGATCAGTGCCTCCGCATCCGACAACGCCCCGGCGATGGCTTCCTGCTCGGCTTTAGTGGGGGGGAGGGGAACAATCATTTTTGCAATCATCTCCATACGCACGGAGTCAACAGATGATTTGGCAGTCATCTGCATAATGCGATTATAAAAATGGTTGCTAAAATATAGATAAAAAAAGAACCCGTTAATTCGATCATTGAAGTTGGAAATTTGATATACTCGCTGATGAGCATCAAACTTCCCATTGATGTAATGGAATACCTTACCAGTTCCCACGCCATCCCCAGCAGTTAAAACAGCTTCTCCATCAAACGAGTAACTATTAATACGCTCAACTGTTTGGGAGCGCACAAAAAACGGATACTGGCCATTATCAACGCGATCTTGGGTGTTTCTTCCGCCGGTCGCAATACAGGCAAGATTAGAAATATAATCAGTCCCCCAATCTTCCGGGATCACACCGATTTCGGTCTGCTTATAGCCTTTCGGCACACGCATCTCGGCAGCTGCGCGCCCTGTATCTATTGCCTGTGCAGCCCGTGCCCTCACCATGCAAAGCCCATCCGTTTAAGGTGAGCGTTCACTTTTTTCTCAAGATCATCCGCCCGATCGACCATCTGTGGCAGCGGTGTTTCGTAACGTTCGGCCAGTTCCCTGACACGCTGCGTTAGAGCCTGACTGATCCTATCCATCTCGCCATGAATAGCCGTATCAAGCGCAGCCATCCATTTATCATCCACCACCAGAGCCTTGATTTCTGCCTCGGTCAGCTTGGGGTATTTTGCCAGCACCGCCTCATCAAGGGAAGCATCGGCCTCTTTGAGGCGTTTTTTAAGGTCAGCTTCCTCACCGCTCAGCTTGAGCCAGTCGTTCAGTACGGCGGCTTCATCCTTCGCCTCCTTGTCGCCCTTGATCTCTTTCAGGCGGGCAGTAACATTGGCCTTATTCACCTTGTCTAGCTCGGAGAAAGCGCCTTCCTCGCCACCATGTTCTTCTTCCATTTCCGCCAAACGTGCGGTAACGGCATCCAGATCAGCGGTGAGTTTGTCGATAGCGGCCTGTTCTTTGGCGAAGAAGCGGGCAACAATCAGCGACTTGGGGATCAGGTCGCAGGTCCAGCCCTTGTCTTTTTCCTTACCCTTCTTGTCTTTCTCAATAATCCGATAAGTCTCGGCCTTCCAGCCGTCGGCTGCGATCAGGTAGCAATCATCCTGCATAACTTCCACCCAGTAATCCATCAGGTGCTGATAGATGTCGTATTTATCGATCAGCGGCTTGCCCGTGTAGTGGGCAAGCAGGTCTTCGGACAGTGCATCAATGATTTCCTTGGGATGGCACCCAGGTTTCAGCGCCTTGAGCATCTTGGCGCTTTTATCCCGCCATGTTGCAAAGTGGGCATTCATGTCGGTGATGAACTTTGAAAATTCGGGATGGTCGTAGATTGTGGGCTTGATCGCCGTCTTTTCTACCGCAAGGTCGAGGTAATTGGGGCGGTTCGCTTTGAACAACGTCGTTTTTAGTTTCGGGCAGATGGCCCAGTAACGTTGCAGTGCCTCAACATCGACGGCGGGGATACCGCCCTTGAGGTGAGCTTCGATGTTCTGCATATCCTCGGCCACCTGGCTGTCGATATAACGCGGCAGGTTGAGGTTGAACTCGTTCTTCTCAATCTCCTCAACGCTCACCATGCGCGCATATTTTGGTATTTCAACCTGGTTGGTGAAAGCATCGACGATCTTGTGGATGTCCTGGGCACGCAGGCGGTTTTTTGGGCCGTCTTTGATAAAGCCCTGGCTGGCGTCAATCATGAAGATGCCTTTACGAGCCTGCGCATCCTGCTTGTCGATGACAACGATACAGGCAGGAATGCCCGTACCATAGAACAGGTTGGCAGGCAGGCCGATGATGCCTTTGATATAACCCTTGCGGATAAGGTTACGGCGGATGTCGGCCTCGGCATTGCCTCGGAACAGAACACCATGCGGCAAAATGCACGCACCTTTGCCGGTGCTCTTGAGGGAGCGGACGATGTGGAGCAGATAGGCGTAATCCCCCTGCTTGCCCGGAGGTGTGCCGAAGGGCTGGAAACGCTGGTGCTTGTCATTGGCAGGATCTAGGCCGGTGCTCCAGCGTTTATCCGAGAACGGCGGATTGGCAACGACGTAATCGAAGGTCTTGACTGTTTCTCCGTCTTTGAACTTAGGATCAGCCAGTGTGTTTCCCTGGGCGATCAGCGCGCCGGGATTGTTGTGCAGGATCATGTTCATACGAGCAAGGCCACTGGTGGTGGCCTCTTTTTCCTGACCGTAAAGCGTCACATCAGTGGTGGCCTCATCACCGACCTTTAACAACAGAGAACCGGAACCGCAGGTTGGGTCATAAACTGTGGTGGCGTTGGTAGTCTTCACTCTTCCAATGCCAATAACTTTGGCCATGATGCGGGAGACTTCGGCTGGGGTATAGAACTGGCCTTTGCTCTTGCCGCTTTCGGTGGCGAAGTGGCGCATAAGGTATTCATAGGCATCGCCCAAGATGTCGTCGCCATCGGCGCGGTTTTTTGAGAAGTCGAGCGCCTTGTTTTCGAAGATGGCGATAAGATTGGAGAGCCGGTCAACCATCTCCTTGCCGCTGCCGAGTTTGGTGGCATCGTTGAAATCCGGCATGTCGGAGAGTTTGTTAGCTTCGGCCAAGGGGGCGATGATCTTTTTGTTTATCTGATCGCCGATGTCCGTCTTGCCCTTAAGCGCAGCCATGTCCTTGAAACTGGCCCCCTTCGGGATGGTAATCGGGGCATAGGGCTGCCCAGCATATTTATCACTGATGTATTTGATGAACAGCAGGACGAGGACGTAGTCTTTGTACTGGGAGGCATCCATACCGCCGCGCAGCTCGTCGCAGCTTGCCCAAAGAGAGCTGTATAATTCTGATTTTTTGATAGCCATAGTAACCACCCGTTCAATATTTCTTATTGCATCAAATTTTGCGCTCAATTCTATATAATTTACTAGATAACTCAAAGCTTTAGAAGCTAGGCAAGAAAAAACAGGGCGTTAATTTACGTATCGCACCTCTGATCTTTACGATCAAGCGCAATAAAGCCCTGCCTACGAGGGTTCCAGAGGGGTGCCTAAAACCCCTTGGCGGAATCCAAACAGTGAAGGTTGGTCTGGTGTCCAGAGGGCAGGAACGCCCTTTTGGTAATGGAGGCTTCGGGGGTAGCAGGAACGCTCCCCTGAATGGGCGGATTGAAGAGGCCGGAACGGTGCATGGCGGGAGCCACATTAGGCTGCGCCTGCCTCTGTTACGGGAGCAACCCCCGTAAGGGACATACTGATGTATGCCGGTTACGGAGTGCGGTGCGGGAGTGGCTTGGGGTGGAAAACCTCATGCGGCTGAGCATGAGGTTTTGAGGGCAGCTCTGCCCCCTGCTTTTCTCTTACGGGGAGGGATGCAACGGGAGGGGTAAACAGGCGGCGGCACGCTGCGGCATTACCCCCCCTTGCCAAGGTCGGCCTCTAGGACAGATGACGAATCGCGCAGCGAGACGACGGCTGTCATACGTGGCACACCTTGCCCCAAAACGCCTTTGGCGTTATTCCGCAGTAAATTTTTCGAGTTTGAAAAACGTACAAGACTCAATCGCTTGGCGCAAGCCTCTGCGAGATTGCTTCATTTATGAACGCGACGTTAATTGTTGATTGATAGCCTGAATAGATAACAAACCACGCACAAGCACAAAGGGACGCGCATATTATTCGCGCATGGGGGAGTGTTACGTGGAGACAGACAAGCCGAAGTACGCTGTTCCGTACTCGTTCCGGATGACCACGGAAGAATATCAAAGGCTGTGCACTGCTGCGGGGTCTCGGACTCTGAGTGACTATATCCGCCGCCAATTATTGGGCAATAATGTTGCACCACGTCAATCGCGCCGCCGTCCAGTCGAGGGCGATGAACTGCTCAGCATCATGCTGGCAGAACTTGGACGGTCGCGGCTTTCCTCCAACCTGAACCAGCTGGCGCGGGCGGTGAACAGTGGCTCCCTGCCCGTCTCTCCAGAGACCGAACAGGCCATTCTCGAGGCCTGCGCCGAGATCAAGGCCATGAGTAATAATCTTACAAAAGCACTCGGGGTAGATTCATGATCTTCTCCGCCAGTCAACGCGCAGGGGCGATGGAGCTGGCGGCGCATTTGCTGAATGGCGATGAGAATGACCATGTAACCCTGCACGAGATACGCGGGTTTCTGGCCGATACGCT
>Ga0206116_1001246_pt1 | contig 14936 bp, 9 predicted proteins | sample 3A1Ametagenome_FD_178000 | JGI IMG/M metagenome (GOLD analysis project Ga0206116, IMG submission 178000) | Enriched microbial communities from leaf-cutter ant dump, University of Wisconsin, Madison, United States - 3A1A | ecosystem: Environmental > Terrestrial > Nest > Insects nest > Nest dump...
GGCGCTCGCGCAGTTCGTCGTCGGGACCATCGATCAGGTGCTGTTCGGAGCCCTGCTCGCGCGGCACGTGGTCGTCCGGCAGCTGTCGCTCATCGGCAAGGTCGTGCTCATCGACGAGGTTCACGCCTCGGACCCGTACATGACCGTCTACCTGGAGCGTGCGCTCGAGTGGCTCGGTGCGTCCGGGGTGCCCGTCGTGCTGCTGTCGGCCACTCTCCCGGCGTCGAAGCGCGTGGCGCTCTACGGCGCATACGACCGTGGTCGTCGAGCGTTCGAGGGCGTTGGTGCCGGACCGGTCGGGTTCGACGAGCTCGACGGCGACATCGGTTACCCGGTCCTGATCGCGACCGGCGGTGAGCGTCCGCTCGTGCTCACGGTTCCCGACGAGGCGCGTTCGTCGAAGGTTGCGGTCGAACGACTCGCAGACGATCTCGACGCCCTTGTCTCGGTGCTGCGTGAGGCGCTGCGGGACGGCGGCTGCGTCGCGGTGGTGCGCAACACGGTGACCCGTGCGCAGCGGACCGCTACCGTGCTCACCGCGGAGTTCGGCGACGACGTCGTCGTGCTTGCGCACTCGCGGTTCCTGGACATCGACCGCCGTGCCAACGACCGTCGACTCCTCGCGGAGCTCGGCCCGGACGCTGCGCGGCCAGCGCGTCGGATCGTCGTCGGGACCCAGGTGCTCGAGCAGTCGCTCGACATCGACGTGGATCTGCTCGTGACCGACCTCGCGCCCGTCGACCTCGTCCTGCAGCGGATCGGGCGGTTGCACCGGCACGCGGGTCGCTTGCGTCCAGGTCCTCTCGCGTCGCCGCGGTGCCTGGTGACCGGCGTCGACTGGTCACGCGACGTACCGGCGGTCGATCGGGGCAGTGCGCAGGTCTACGGCACGTACTCGTTGCTCGCGTCGGCGAGCGTCCTCGCTCCGCATCTCGACGGTGCGGCACTCGAGCTGCCGTCCGACATCGCGCGCCTCGTGCAGCGGGCCTATGACTCCAACCTCGCGGCGCCTGAGGGATGGGGGGACGACTGGGCCGCGGCGAAGCGCAGCGAACGAGAGTCGCAGGGTGGTCGGCGCAAGCGCGCGAAGGGCTTCCTGCTGGACCCGCCGTCTGGCGCGGACCTTTACGGCGTGTTCCGCGGCGGCGCCGGGAACGTCGACGAGGACTCGCCCGAGGGGCAGGCATGCGTGCGGGACAGCGGCGACTCCGTCGAGGTGGTGGTCGTCTGTCGCGACGCGGACGGGACCGAGCGCGTCCCGCCGTGGGTGGCGGGTGACGTGCCGCTCCCGTTCCGCCACGTCCCGCTCGACGACGAGACCGCCCGGCTGCTCGCGGGCTGTACCGTCCGGATGCCGCCGGTGATGGTCCGCGACGGTGCGACGGCCGCACGCGTGATCTCGGCGCTCGAGCAGGAGCGCTTCGAGGGTTGGGACGAGACGCCTCTGCTGCGTCGGCAGCTCGCGCTCGTGCTCGGCCCCGATCTGAGCGCCGAGGTCGCTGAGTTCACGGTGACGTACGACCTGCGGGCCGGGCTCACGGCGACGAAGGAGCCGCCGTGAGCCCGGTAACCCTGCAAGCAGGGATCCGACAACGTCCACAGGGCGCCACTCGGTTCATCCCGTGCTCGGGAACGCGGACAAGCGTCGCACGCCTGACCGAGACCCGCGTGGAGCATTCAGTTCGAAAGCACATAGGGCACCACTCTTGACGCTACTGCCGGATCGTGCCAGCCTGACTGACGTGGAGGTGATCGGTGTGGACCAGTACTCGCTGATCGAGAAGCCGTGGATCCTGGTGCTCACGTGCGAGGGGCGCACCGAGACGGTGTCGCTGACCGAGCTCTTCCGGCGTGCGCACCAGATCCGCGAGATCCTCGGCGAGCTGCCGACGCAGGCGTTCGCGATCCTGCGGCTCACGCTCGCGATCGTCGCGCGCGCCTATGACGGCCCGGAGTCGGTCGCGGACTGGAAGCGGCTGTGGTCCACCGACGAACCGGTGCTGCCGCCCATCGAGGCATACCTCGACGCGCAGCGTGACCGCTTCGACCTGTTCCACCCGAGCACGCCGTTCTTCCAGACGGCCGGTCTGCACACCGCGAAGAAGGAGTTCTCCGGGCTGGAGAAGCTCATCGCCGACGTCCCCTCGGGGTTCCAGTACTTCACGACGCGCGCGGCCAGAGGGCTGGCGCGCATCTCGGCCGCGGAGGCTGCGCGGTGGGTCGTGCACGCGCAGGCATTCGATTGCAGCGGCATCAAGAGCGGGGCAGTGGGTGACGCGCGCGTCAAGGGTGGCCGGGGCTACCCGATCGGCGTCGCCTGGGGAGGGCACCTCGGTGGCCTGTACGTCGACGGCGGGAACCTGTGGCGGACGCTGCTGCTGAACACGCTCCCGCTCGAGCACCGGAGCCTGCAGCGCGACCCTGATGACCGGCCCGCCTGGGAGGCAGGACCGACCGGCCCTGCCGAGTCCGACGACGTGGCCGAGCGCCCGTACGGGCCGCTCGATCTGTACACGTGGCAGAGTCGCCGCATCCTGCTCCAGCGGGACGGTGACGAGGTCGTCGGCGTGGTTCTCGCGAACGGTGACCGGCTCACACCGCAGAACTTGCACCGCGTCGAGCCGCTGACCGCATGGCGCAGGTCGGACGCGCAGGCCAAGAAGCGCGGCGGCGTGGTCTTCATGCCTCGCGAGCACCAGCCGGGACGAGCCCTGTGGCGTGGGCTCGCCGCCCTGCTGCCGGTCGCCGCACCCCGGGGGCGGGCGGACGGGAGCGAGCGGTTCCTGACGGCGGCAGTCGTCGAGTGGGCCGGCGAGGTGCTCGGCAACCGGGGGACCGTCATGCTGCAGACGGTAGGAATGAGCTACGGGCCGCAGAGCTCGACCGTCGCGGACGTGGTCGCCGACCGGATCGTCGTCCCCGTCGCGCTGCTCGGCGAGTCGTATCCCGACCTTGCGGCGCGTGTCGTCGATACCGTCGCGGACACCGAGGGAGCCGTGGCTCGACTCGGCTACCTCGCGGCGGACCTCGCACGTGCAGCAGGTGCCCGGGAGCCGTCGATCGTCGACGGCGCGCGTGACGACGCTCAGCGGCTCGCGTACGCGGACCTCGACGCGCCATTCAGGTCCTGGCTCGCCGAGCTCGACCCCGAGCGCGACATCGACGACCAGGTCGCCGACTGGCACCGCACCGCCGCTCGCCTCGTCCGAAGGATCGGCGACGAGCTCGTCGCGCAGGCCGGGCCTGACGCGTGGGTGGGCCGCGACGTCAACGGCCGTCACGTCTCGACCCCTGAGGCACAGGGCCGATTCCTCGCGGCGCTCCGAGCCGCGCTCCCGCTGAGTGTCCGGACCGAGGAGGCAGCATGACCGACACCGTCGAGACCGCGAGCGAACCCCTGACGACGCAGAGGTTCGTCGAACGGACCATCGGTCGGCTCCAGGCTCAGTACCTGGCTCCCGCGCCGACCTCCTGGGCGCGTGCGACGCTCGCGCAGCTGCGTCGGAGCGTCGGCCAGCCGCTCGGGTCGGATCCCGAGATCCTGGCCCTCGTCGTCAACCCCGACGCACCTGCGACGGCTGGTCCCGCGACGGCCGACGAGCTCGCGATCGCGGCTGCGCTCGGGCTCTACGCCGTGCACCAGCAGTCGGCGCCGACGCCCATGCACGTGACCGGTACATCCTTCGGTGCCGCTCTCGGTCGCATCGCACGCCGCGGCGGTGAGGAGGTCCCCGGTGTCACCCGGCGCTTCCACGCCGCCGGAACCGCGCAGGACTGGGGGGAGCTCCAGCACCACGTCCGCGGCCTCGTCACGCTGCTGCGGTCCGAGCGTCAGGGCTTCCACTACGGCTGGTTCGCCCAGGACCTCGTCGACTTCCAGCGTCCTGAGCGTCGCGACGCCGTCACGCTGCGGTGGGGCCGGGCTTTCTACCGCGTCACCAGCACCGAACCTGCCAGCACCGAACCCACCAGCACCCAGAACTGAGGAGCAGCGATGTCCCGCACCATCGTCGAGGTCCACGCCCTGCAGACCGTCCCGCCGAGCAACGTCAACCGGGACGACACAGGCAGCCCCAAGACGGCCACCTTCGGCGGCAAGCGCCGCGCGCGCGTCTCCTCCCAGGCCTGGAAGCGCGCGACGCGACTCGCGTTTGACGACCTGCTCGACCGGTCGGAGCTCGGAGTGCGGACCAAGCGGATCGTCGAGCTCGTGGCGGAGTCGATCGTCGCGTCGGCCCCTGACCTCGCGGAGCAGGCGACCGACCTGGCCGAGCGTGTCATCAAGGCGACCGGCCTGGTCCTCAAGCCCGCGAGCCGAGCCCGTGCGGGCGAGGAGGCCCCGCGGCAGGAGGCGACCTACCTCGTCTTCCTCTCCCGCAAGCAGGTCGACCTGCTCGCGGCGAAGGCGATCGAGGCCGCCCGGACGGGTGACGTCGACGCGGCGCTCAAGGCAGCGAAGCTCAAGGGGCTGCTCAACACCGAGCACTCCGTCGACGTCGCGCTGTTCGGACGCATGGTCGCGGACGTCACTGACTTCAACGTCGATGCCGCTGCGCAGGTCGCGCACGCGATCTCCGTGCACGCGGTCGACAACGAGTTCGACTACTTCACCGCAGTCGACGATGTGAAGAACGCGTCCGAGGACGAGGACGCCGGGGCCGGAATGATCGGCACCGTCGAGTTCAACTCCTCCACGCTGTACCGCTACGCGACGGTCGACGTCGACCTCCTGCACCACAACCTCGGTGACGACGACCGCGCCACGACCCGGGCCGTGCAGGCGTTCGTCCGAGCGTTCGTGGAGTCGATGCCGACCGGGAAGCAGAACACCTTCGCGAACCGCACGCTGCCCGACGCGGTCGTCGTGACCGTGCGGGACACCCAGCCCGTCAACCTCGTCGGTGCCTTCGAGGACGCGGTCGTCGCCGACGGCGACACCACCCGGCTGCAGCTCGCCAGCCGACGCCTCGGCGAGCGCGCGACCGAGGTCGCGCAGATGCTCGGGCAGCGACCCGTGCGCACCTGGCTCGTCGGCGTCGGGGGAGCACGCACCGGCCTGGAGTCCGGCTGGCCGACCGGTGACGGCTCGGACGCGGAGTGGACCACGCTGCCCGGGCTCTACGACGCCGTCGCACAGGTCGTCGAGACGAGGGTCGGCGAGGCGTCGTGACGAGCCTGGTCCTGACGCTCGGGGCTCCCCTGCAGGCGTGGGGGAGCACGAGCAGGTTCACGACGAGGGCGACGGACGACGCCCCCACGCGGTCCGGGATCGTCGGTCTGCTCGCAGCAGCGCAGGGGCGTCGTCGGACCGACTCGCTCGAGGAGTACGTCGACCTGCAGTTCGGGGTGCGGATCGACCAGCCCGGACAGCTCCTGCGGGACTTCCAGACCGCCCGCACGCTCGACGGCAAGGACTCCATGCCGCTGTCGTACCGGTACTACCGGGCGGACGCGCGCTACCTCGCCGTCGTCGCAGGTCCCGACGAGCTCCTCGAGTCGCTCGCGGACGCGCTCCGCCGCCCGGTGTTCCCGCTGTACCTCGGCCGGCGGTCCTGTCCGCCGGCCGAGCCGCTGATCCCCCAGCTCGTCGGGAGCACGGTGGGGGAGGCGCTGCGCGACGAACCGTGGCGGGCGGCCGCTTGGTGGCGGCGGCGGTGCGGGGCCGAGCCGCCCATGCTCGAGTTCCGCGCGGACAAGGGTGTGGTCCCCGAGCTCGTCGTCGACGGCGAGACCGTGCAGCGCGACGACCCGGTCTCGTTCGACCCGGAGCACCGCCAGTACGGGTGGCGCACCGTCGAGCTCGGACGCGTCCCGGTGCCCGGCATCGGGAGCACCCCACCCACCTCAGGCCTCGGCCACGACGCGTTCTCGGCGGTGTAGGAGCCATGTACCTCTCCCGGATCCAGCTCAACAGGCGACGACGTGACGCGTGGCGACTGCTCTCGAGCCCGCAGCGGATGCACGCAGCGGTGCTCGCGTCGTTCGTCGACCCGCCCACGGGTGACCGTGACGGCGACCCGCGGGTGCTGTGGCGGCTCGACGCCGAGACCGACGACCGACTCTTCCTGTACGTCGTCAGCCCGGACCGACCCGACTTCGCGCACGTCGCAGAGCAGGCAGGCTGGCCGTCCATCGAGCGCGGCGCGAGCAAGGAGTACTCGGCCTTCCTCGACGCTCTCGGCACAGGCCAGCAATGGGCCTTCCGCCTGACGGCGAACCCGACGCGCTACCACCGCCCGACTGACGGAGGCCGAGCGAAGCGCATCGCACACGTCACCGTCGGGCACCAGGAGGCGTGGCTCGCGGAACGCGCGGCGACGGCCGGGTTCCGCATCGTCGCGCCCGACGAGGGTGCGACGACGCTGGCCGTCACGCGGCGGTCCGTCCAGCAGTTCGACCGACGGGGCACCCCCAAGCCCGTGACGCTCGCCGTCGCGCAGTTCGACGGCATGCTCGAGGTCACGGACCCCGCCGCGCTCCGGCGGGTGCTCGTGACGGGCATCGGGCCGGCGAAGGCGTACGGATGTGGCCTCCTGACCCTCGCAGCGCCGCGGTGACGTGGACAAGCTCCCCGGCGTCCGACCGCCCGACCTCGCCGAGCTGACGCGCGCTCAGGACCGCCTCACGTTCCTCTACCTCGAGCGGTGCGTCGTCCACCGTGAGTCGAACGCCATCACCGCGACCGACGACCGGGGGACCATCCACATCCCCGCGGCGTCACTCGGCGCGCTGCTGTTCGGGCCGGGCGTCAACGTCAGCCACCAGGCGATGATGCTGCTCGCTGAGTCAGGAGCGACCGCAGTCTGGGTCGGCGAGCGCGGGGTGCGGTACTACGCGCACGGCCGGTCCCTCGCACGTTCGTCGCGCTTGCTGCTCGCGCAAGCAGAGCTCGTGACGAACCGCAGCTCCCGCCTCCGAGTCGCGCGCGAGATGTATGCAATGCGATTCCCCGGCGAGGACACCAGCGGCCTGACCATGCAGCAGCTCCGTGGTCGCGAAGGCGCCCGCGTTCGCCGCACCTACCGCGAACAAGCCGAGCTGCACGGCATCGCCTGGGACCGCCGCCGCTACGACCCCGACGACTTCACCTCCGGCGATCCCGTGAACCAAGCCCTCTCGGCTGCCACCACGGCGCTCTACGGCGTCACGCACGCCGTGATCGTCGCGCTCGGATGCTCGCCCGGGCTCGGCTTCGTCCACACCGGGCACGTCCGTTCCTTCGTGTTCGACATCGCCGACCTCTACAAGGCTGAGCACGCCATCCCGTGCGCCTTCGAGATCGCCGCGGCTGGTTACGCCGACGTCGGAGCAGAGACCCGTCGTGCCATGCGCGACCGGTTCCGCGACGGACACATCCTCGAGCAGTGTGCACGCGACATCCGCCACCTCCTGACTCCCGAGCAGCCCTACGACGAGGACGCTGGACACCCCGACGTCGTCGAGCTCTGGGACGGCGGAAACCGCACCGTGGCAGGCGGAACAGACTGGGGAGATCTCGGCTGGTGATGGTCCTCGTCCTCACCGCGTGCCCCGAAGGACTCCGCGGTCACCTCACGCGATGGCTCATGGAAGTCTCCGCGGGCGTCTTCGTCGGCAATGTGAGCACGCGCGTCCGTGGCGAGCTGTGGAGCCGCACGACGGAGCTCATCGGAAGTGGCCGAGCGCTCCTCGTCCACAGTGCCCCGACCGAGCAGGGCTTCGCCGTCATGAGCCACGGACACCACTGGGAACCGACCGACGTCGAGGGCATCACGCTGATGCTGCGGCCGAGCGAGCCCAGCGGTGATCCCGGTGCGCAACGACAAGGGTGGAGCGCTGCCGCGCGCCGGAGGCGAAGTCCCCGCCAATAGCAGAGTGAAGGCGAAGTACAGAGGTATCCTGCATCGACGCTGGTCAACCAGTGTCGTCTCCCCGCTCGCGGGGATGAGCCGGCCGTGACGGCGGCGCGCGAGTACGCGGCGTCGTCGTCTCCCCGCTCGCGGGGATGAGCCGTCCCACACCGGGACACGCTCGGACGGCGGCTGGTCGTCTCCCCGCTCGCGGGGATGAGCCCGCGACGGGGCGGGTGCGGCCGGCGAAGCGGTGGTCGTCTCCCCGCTCGCGGGGATGAGCCCTCCTCGCCGCGGTCCTGGCCGGCGGTGTTGTCGTCGTCTCCCCGCTCGCGGGGATGAGCCCGCCAGCGAACGCTTCGCGATCGCCGTGGTGGCGTCGTCTCCCCGCTCGCGGGGATGAGCCGGCGCCGACCGAGCGCGAGGCGCGCGTGCGGCTGTCGTCTCCCCGCTCGCGGGGATGAGCCTGTCCCCGAGTCCTTGTGGATTCGTCCGTGCCAGTCGTCTCCCCGCTCGCGGGGATGAGCCCTGCTGAGACGCACCGCCGATCGCAACCGCGCCGTCGTCTCCCCGCTCGCGGGGATGAGCCGTGGGCGAAGGGCGTCCACGATGCGTTCGTCGGGTCGTCTCCCCGCTCGCGGGGATGAGCCGAGCCCACGGCGCAGGGGGTACGCGGTGGGCTCGTCGTCTCCCCGCTCGCGGGGATGAGCCCTGGCAGCAGATCCGCTTCTCGTCCGCGGTCGCGTCGTCTCCCCGCTCGCGGGGATGAGCCCCGCCCAACATCGTGTGGCTTGGACCTTGGTGCGTCGTCTCCCCGCTCGCGGGGATGAGCCGGGCGGACGACCCCTAGCACCACGCGCCGCCGCGTCGTCTCCCCGCTCGCGGGGATGAGCCCATCCGCGTCCAGTGACGCCCGGCCCGGGCGCAGTCGTCTCCCCGCTCGCGGGGATGAGCCGGAGCCGACGGCGGCGACCGACAGTGCGGCGGCGTCGTCTCCCCGCTCGCGGGGATGAGCCCCTGTCGATCACGGTCGACCCGTCGCGCCTGCGGTCGTCTCCCCGCTCGCGGGGATGAGCCGGAGGCGCCGCTCGCGCAGAGCACGTTCGAGTTGTCGTCTCCCCGCTCGCGGGGATGAGCCCTCCGTGATCGCGGAGTCCTCCTCGATGTGCAGGTCGTCTCCCCGCTCGCGGGGATGAGCCCGCGGAGGCGAGCGACGGGGTGCTGACGGTCGCGTCGTCTCCCCGCTCGCGGGGATGAGCCGCCCGCGTCGACCGTCGGGTGAGCGAGCAGGGCGTCGTCTCCCCGCTCGCGGGGATGAGCCGGGCGGGTCGAAGAGGATCGCCGAGCAGCTCGAGTCGTCTCCCCGCTCGCGGGGATGAGCCCTCCTCGCCGTCGATGACGTCGAGGACGAACGGGTCGTCTCCCCGCTCGCGGGGATGAGCCGTTCCGCGCGGGCGTCCGCCGCGAGTCGCGGGCGTCGTCTCCCCGCTCGCGGGGATGAGCCCTCCTCGCCGTCGATGACGTCGAGGACGAACGGGTCGTCTCCCCGCTCGCGGGGATGAGCCGGCGCTCGTCGGGATGGGACCGGACTTCATCAAGTCGTCTCCCCGCTCGCGGGGATGAGCCCGACCTGGTCACGATCGTGACCGCGGGCAACACGTCGTCTCCCCGCTCGCGGGGATGAGCCCAACCGCACGGCCGTGCGCCGGTGGATCGACCCGTCGTCTCCCCGCTCGCGGGGATGAGCCCAGGTCCGTCAGCCCGGTCGTCGGGTCCTCGTCGTCGTCTCCCCGCTCGCGGGGATGAGCCCCGCTTGCGACCCTTCGCACCGGTCTGCGCGGAGTCGTCTCCCCGCTCGCGGGGATGAGCCCCCGTGACTGACGTCCAGATCGAAGCCGGGACCGTCGTCTCCCCGCTCGCGGGGATGAGCCCCGGTCCCGAAGGGCGGGTCAGTGCCGTTGACGGTCGTCTCCCCGCTCGCGGGGATGAGCCGGCCCTCGACGACCTCATCGACGGGATGAAGGAGTCGTCTCCCCGCTCGCGGGGATGAGCCGGCGTACGGCGGGCTGCTCGGCGTCTCGCAGGTCGTCGTCTCCCCGCTCGCGGGGATGAGCCCGGCCCCCGCCCTGCTTCGGCAGGGGCGGGGGCGTCGTCTCCCCGCTCGCGGGGATGAGCCCTGCCGCCCGGTCGGGGTGTCGCGGGCCGCGCCGTCGTCTCCCCGCTCGCGGGGATGAGCCGCAGGTCGCGGCAGCGCCGTGGCTCGCGGAGACGTCGTCTCCCCGCTCGCGGGGATGAGCCCGCGGAGGCGAGCGACGGGGTCGACACGGTCGCGTCGTCTCCCCGCTCGCGGGGATGAGCCGGTCAACGACGCCGGGTACGCGGCGGAGACGGCGTCGTCTCCCCGCTCGCGGGGATGAGCCGATGTACGCCGCGGTGAAGTCCGGCGGTAAGGAGTCGTCTCCCCGCTCGCGGGGATGAGCCCCGTTGGTCTGGCACGCGCGGTAGCACTCCATCGTCGTCTCCCCGCTCGCGGGGATGAGCCCTCCTGCGCGATGGTGATCGCTCGTGGCACTGGGTCGTCTCCCCGCTCGCGGGGATGAGCCCGTGGTCCACGGTCAGCACCTTTCGCGCGACGAGTCGTCTCCCCGCTCGCGGGGATGAGCCCAGGACGGAGCCACCCGGCGACGCAAGCGGCGGGTCGTCTCCCCGCTCGCGGGGATGAGCCCGTCTCGCCCATCTGACCGACTTGCGAGGCGACGTCGTCTCCCCGCTCGCGGGGATGAGCCCAGGCCGTCCCGACCGACGACCAGCCCCGACGCGTCGTCTCCCCGCTCGCGGGGATGAGCCGTCGACCTTGTCCTCGACGCGCAGCACCGCGTCGTCGTCTCCCCGCTCGCGGGGATGAGCCCGCCCGCGACTACCCGACGCTCGAGGCGATCCGGTCGTCTCCCCGCTCGCGGGGATGAGCCCAGGACCGTAGCGAGCACGGCAGGCCTCCTCACGTCGTCTCCCCGCTCGCGGGGATGAGCCCGCCCCGACGGCGCGTGACGTCGGGGTCCGTGCGTCGTCTCCCCGCTCGCGGGGATGAGCCCCGCCTCGCGGGCGTCATCACCTTCCCCGCCCGGTCGTCTCCCCGCTCGCGGGGATGAGCCGCCGCCGGAGCGCCACGCCCCGGCACCCAGGGAGTCGTCTCCCCGCTCGCGGGGATGAGCCCAGACCCGTACGCGACCACACGGCCCGCTCACCGTCGTCTCCCCGCTCGCGGGGATGAGCCGGTGTCGTCAACGGCGGCGACGTCGGGGCTGGTGTCGTCTCCCCGCTCGCGGGGATGAGCCCTCCGTGTGGGAGAAGGACGGCGAGAAGCGTTCGTCGTCTCCCCGCTCGCGGGGATGAGCCCATCGGGCACCGCGACCGCGAGTCCGGCAAGTGGTCGTCTCCCCGCTCGCGGGGATGAGCCCTGCTTCACATCGGCCCTCGCGAGCGGGTTCGCGTCGTCTCCCCGCTCGCGGGGATGAGCCGGCGGGCACCGACCCCGGCTCCTACGCCGCCGCGTCGTCTCCCCGCTCGCGGGGATGAGCCCTCGGCCTTCTCGGTGAGCGGGTCGCAGATCTCGTCGTCTCCCCGCTCGCGGGGATGAGCCCTCGTGGCTGCCGCGGCGCTGCGGTGAGCGCATGTCGTCTCCCCGCTCGCGGGGATGAGCCCGCGAAGGTCGGCCCCGACGACCTGGGCAAGGCGTCGTCTCCCCGCTCGCGGGGATGAGCCCCAGCCCCAGCGCAGAGGGTCACCGATCGACGTGTCGTCTCCCCGCTCGCGGGGATGAGCCGGCGTACGGCGGGCTGCTCGGCGTCTCGCAGGTGTCGTCTCCCCGCTCGCGGGGATGAGCCGCGCGATCACGACGCCGAGGATGACGAGACCGAGTCGTCTCCCCGCTCGCGGGGATGAGCCCGACGCGTCCTGGGCGGGCGCGCTCGGTGCGCGGTCGTCTCCCCGCTCGCGGGGATGAGCCGGCGAAGGCGGGGTCGAGCGCGACACCGTTGGGGTCGTCTCCCCGCTCGCGGGGATGAGCCCGGCGTCGTTCCCGCGAACTCTCGGTCGAGCGCGTCGTCTCCCCGCTCGCGGGGATGAGCCCCGTGGGGCCATGCGCGGGTCCGGGTCGTACCCGTCGTCTCCCCGCTCGCGGGGATGAGCCGTGCTGTTGATCGGCCCTCACGCTCGCCATACTGTCGTCTCCCCGCTCGCGGGGATGAGCCCGCCCGCCCGCTGCGACTGTGCAGGTGGGCGGGGTCGTCTCCCCGCTCGCGGGGATGAGCCGCCGAGGAAGCCGACCTGCAGGTAGTCGGCGTAGTCGTCTCCCCGCTCGCGGGGATGAGCCACGCCCGCCCACCTGCACAGTCGCAGCGGGCGGGTCGTCTCCCCGCTCGCGGGGATGAGCCCCTGCTCGCCGTGCAAGCCGGCCCCGCACTCGAGTCGTCTCCCCGCTCGCGGGGATGAGCCCGACCCGAGCACAACGCCAGCCGTCGAAACCACGTCGTCTCCCCGCTCGCGGGGATGAGCCCGGGTATTTCCCCGTTGCGCTGCTGGGTGGGTGGTCGTCTCCCCGCTCGCGGGGATGAGCCAACGTGACGCCTGCGACGACCCCAGTGAAGCCCTTGTCGTCTCCCCGCTCGCGGGGATGAGCCCTGCCCCGCAGTCATGGCGGACCCGCACTCGCAGTCGTCTCCCCGCTCGCGGGGATGAGCCGTCCTGGGAGGGTGCGCCGTCGTCGTCGGTGTCGTCGTCTCCCCGCTCGCGGGGATGAGCCCGACCGGCGCCGGACCACATCTGACCGGCGACCGTCGTCTCCCCGCTCGCGGGGATGAGCCCCGCGTGGTGCTCGTCACCGCGGGGTCGGACACCGTCGTCTCCCCGCTCGCGGGGATGAGCCGTCGTGCGCCGTTGGGCAGCTTGTCGACCATGTGTCGTCTCCCCGCTCGCGGGGATGAGCCCGCGTCGCTGGGCAAGCGGTGGAACCGGTTTGTGTCGTCTCCCCGCTCGCGGGGATGAGCCCGCGACTGGCCGCGTGCGGCCTGCGAAGCGGTGGTCGTCTCCCCGCTCGCGGGGATGAGCCGGATCCGACCGCGGCGACCGACAGCGCGGCGGCGTCGTCTCCCCGCTCGCGGGGATGAGCCGACGGAGCGCTGGTCGTACTCGCCCCGGTGCACGTCGTCTCCCCGCTCGCGGGGATGAGCCCAACCGCACTGCCGTGCGCCGGTGGATCGACCCGTCGTCTCCCCGCTCGCGGGGATGAGCCGGTGAACTGCCCGTCTGCGACAGCGTAGGAGCCGTCGTCTCCCCGCTCGCGGGGATGAGCCCGCGCCGACGCAGCCCTCGACCGTCGAGCCGATGTCGTCTCCCCGCTCGCGGGGATGAGCCCGTGCTCGAGGCGCGCATCTCGCGGCGCGAGGCGTCGTCTCCCCGCTCGCGGGGATGAGCCGCCGAGCCCGAAACCGTGCTCCCGCGCCCCGAAGTCGTCTCCCCGCTCGCGGGGATGAGCCGTTCGCCGACGCTGGACCCATCGCGCTCGCACTGTCGTCTCCCCGCTCGCGGGGATGAGCCGCGCCTGGTCTCGTGACCATCGACCCGGACGCGGTCGTCTCCCCGCTCGCGGGGATGAGCCGGACTCGGGGACATTCTCGGCAAATACCAACGAGTCGTCTCCCCGCTCGCGGGGATGAGCCGTCTGGTCCCATCCCGACGAGCGCCTTGACGATGTCGTCTCCCCGCTCGCGGGGATGAGCCGCGGAGGACCCGTACTGGTTGGGTTCACCGGTCGTCGTCTCCCCGCTCGCGGGGATGAGCCGTCCCACACCGGGACGCGCTCGGACGGCGGCTGGTCGTCTCCCCGCTCGCGGGGATGAGCCCTCGGCGGGGACGGGTGCGTGGTCGCCGACCGCGTCGTCTCCCCGCTCGCGGGGATGAGCCGTCGGTCGTGGAGGGGGTGGGCATGCTGCGCTCGTCGTCTCCCCGCTCGCGGGGATGAGCCGACGGCCCGCGACGTCGCGCGCTTCGTCGCGACGTCGTCTCCCCGCTCGCGGGGATGAGCCCGCGAGGAGCTCGACGTGGGGCCGGCCGTCGTCGTCGTCTCCCTGCTCGCGGGGATGAGCCGTCGGGTCCCATCCCGACGAGCGCCTTGACGATGTCGTCTCCCCGCTCGCGGGGATGAGCCCTCCCGGTCGATGAAGACCGAGCGCTGGTCGTAGTCGTCTCCCCGCTCGCGGGGATGAGCCCGGCCCCCGCCCTGCTTCGGCAGGTGCGGGGGCGTCGTCTCCCCGCTCGCGGGGATGAGCCCGACGGAGGCTGGTCGTGGGACGACATCGCGTCGTCGTCTCCCCGCTCGCGGGGATGAGCCGTCCCACACCGGGACGCGCTCGGACGGCGGCTGGTCGTCTCCCCGCTCGCGGGGATGAGCCCTCGCATCCGGCGAGGCCCAACGACGCGCCGACGTCGTCTCCCCGCTCGCGGGGATGAGCCGCCGTCGACCGCGACGCGCGCGCACACCGTGCTGGTCGTCTCCCCGCTCGCGGGGATGAGCCTCCGATCACCCATTCCGACGACGTGACCGCATCGTCGTCTCCCCGCTCGCGGGGATGAGCCCGACTACGTTTTGGCGCCGCTGAGATACATGATGTCGTCTCCCCGCTCGCGGGGATGAGCCCGGGTCGCCGATCACGTCGTGGCAGGTCGCCGTGTCGTCTCCCCGCTCGCGGGGATGAGCCCCAGGCGAGGTCGGGCAGCGACGCCCGAGCGGGGTCGTCTCCCCGCTCGCGGGGATGAGCCCACGACGACGGCAGGGTCGCGTGCGTCCTGCAGGTCGTCTCCCCGCTCGCGGGGATGAGCCCGGCGTCACGGTCGAGTGGCAGGTGCGCACGTGGTCGTCTCCCCGCTCGCGGGGATGAGCCGGCGAACTGCCCGTCGACGACGGCGTAGGAGCCGTCGTCTCCCCGCTCGCGGGGATGAGCCGGCGCTCGGAAAGTGACCGGCTGGCGGGCCGCGGTCGTCTCCCCGCTCGCGGGGATGAGCCCTGCCGCCCGGTGGGGGTCGAGCGGTCGGACGCGTCGTCTCCCCGCT